>ENA-UENT01000006-UENT01000006.1-marine-metagenome-genome-assembly--contig:-NODE-6-length-168543-cov-5.071996_pt1 | contig 168543 bp, 145 predicted proteins | sample MGYA00237879_ERZ529330 | MGnify/ENA primary metagenome ERZ529330 (study PRJEB26372, sample SAMN05368345) | marine metagenome | biome: cultured habitat; feature: ocean water; material: water; isolation... | reverse complement strand
CGGAAGCTTGGGCGTAAAACTTTAGACAACTTCGTAGATAATATTGACCACTAAAAAGAAAAATGAAAAAAATCATCCTTTTGGAAATCCACCCCAGTACTTGACTACGTAGATAAGATCAAATACCCCAAAGAACCAATTGAAATAACTTTTGCTCGAGCTGCTTACAGTCCCATAGACCTTTTCTAAATCACATGATAATGCTGGCCTTCGATCCCTTCAAGTGAACGCTTGAAAGGCTGGTGTTCCTTTGTTTTCGAACTATTAACCAAACCAATATTTTATCATGAGAACCAAAGTACGCTTCCTATTTGGAGCTTTACTATTGTTGCTTTGGGTAGTGCAACCGGCTTGGGCGTCCAGCCACCGGGAAGCACCGCTCATCGCGAATGACCCGCTAGCGGACAACACGGATTTGTACGCCTTTCGTAGTCCAGATGATCCTAATACCGTAACGATCATCGCCAACTACATTCCAGCAGAGCTACCATATGGTGGTCCCAACTACTACACTTTTGGGGAGAACATTCGCTATGAAATTCATATCGATAATGACGCTGGCCAGCCAGGCGACGAAATCGTTTACCGCTTCACCTTTCAACGGGTAAATGAAGACCCTACTACCTTCTTCAATATCCGTTTGGGAGCACAAAACCTCAAGACTACCTATACGTTGGAGCGTAGCGTAGATGGTGGGAACACCTTCCAGACTATCGTCAACGGAGGCATGGTACCACCGAACTACATTGGTCCACGTAGCATTGAAAGTGGGGTTGGCCTAAATACCACCTACGCACAATTGATGCAGGATGCAATCACTACCAGTGCTACGGGCGAAACGGTTTTTGCTGGCCCTGTGGATGATCCTTTTTATGTGGACCTAGGAGGTGTTTTTGATCTCGGTAATTCACCACGGCAGAATGGCGAAAACCGGGATGGTCTGGCTCGTTACAATGTTCATACGCTGGCCCTAAAGATTCCGATTGCTACTTTGCTAAAGGATGGCGCCTCGGCCACGCCGGCGAATATCCTGGATGCCGACTATGTGATCGGTGTTTGGGCATCGGCAAGCCGCCCAGCGGTGCGTACACTTGGTGTGAACGGGGAGGCTGCTACCACTTCTGGTGATTGGATACAGGTGTCCCGTATTGGTATGCCACTTACGAATGAAGTGGTAATCCCAATTGGCATGAAAGACTACTGGAACAGCATTACACCCTATGATGAGCTAACGGATACTAGCCTGGATGGCTTCTTCTACAACCCGGAGTTGGGCTTGTACATGGATGATGACATCTTTGGTGCCGCAGTACCAGCTTTGGGACCATTGCGTATACAGCGCAACTCCTTACAAGCTTTCGACTTCGGCAATGGCCAGGACGGGCTCTTTGCCTTGAAGGGTAGCGATGCGGTAGCCGGTACTGCTTTGGACGATGCCATTTTTGGCACCCTACTATTACCCGGACCAGGTCAGCCGAGAACAGCAGACTTATGGCCCATTTTCCATACGGGAGTCCCTAACTTTCCACCGTATCAACTAGCTACAGGCAAGGATGGAAATCCGCTAGCAGTGGGTAAACCATTCATCAATAACTTTTTGCCGAATGGCGGAGATATGCTGCGTTTGAATATGGCGGTTCCGGTTACCGATCGTAGTGATCCCGCTTTCAGTTCCTTGGGTATTATTCAAGCCGCTGTACTAGGATTGACAGATCCTACCTACGCATCGACTGCCGATTTGGAGTTCATTCCAAATATGGATGGTTTTCCGAATGGTCGCCGATTAGAAGATGATGTTACCCGTATTGAGCTGCAAGCAGTGGGTGGTGTGGCTTTAGCGGCTATCGGATTGTGGTATGATGATTATACTGCAGGCGATGCCAATCCTGTTACGCAAGACCTGGTGAATGTATTGACTTACACGACCGGCGTTGAGAACAACGACAAAGCATTCTCAGCCACCTTCCCTTACCTGGCAGCCCCTTGGGCTGGTACGGAAGTGGCAGAAAACGAATAGATGCTGCTATGAGCAGCGACATCTAAAGAAATTCAAAAAACTAATCATGAAGCTTTATAAATTTTCCCATCTCGTATGGGGGCTGGTACTCTTATGCCTGGCGATAAGTACTACGAGCCTGCAAGCCTCCTCTCACCGTGAGGCACCAATGATTGCGGATGACCCACTGGCTGACAATGTAGATTTGTATGCCTTTCGGAGCCCGGCCAATCGGAATAGTATTGTTTTTGTGGCCACTTTCGTGCCCATGCAGCTACCACAAGGTGGCCCTAATTACTACCAGTTTGGTGAGAATATTCGTTACGAGATTCACATCGACAATAACCCCAATACTACTGGTGATGATATCATCTACCGCTTCACTTTCTATCATGAGAATGAGGATCCCAGTACGTTCTTCAATATTCGCTTAGGCAAGAGAAACCTTCGCACGCGCTACAACCTGGAGCGCAGTCGGGATGGTGGCAACAGCTGGGTGACGATCCTTAGGGGTGGTCCAGTGCCTCCGCCAAATATCGGAGAGCGTTCTATCGAGTCACCGGTTGGGCTCAACTCCACTTATGAGCGTCAGGTGCGTTTAGCTCGCCGCAATGCGATCACTGGTGAACGTGTATTTGCAGGGCCAATGGATGATCCGTTCTTCGTTGACCTCGCTGGAATCTTTGATCTTGGTGATGCTCCTCGTCAGGATGGCTTAGCCCGAGATGGTCTAGCCTGTATGAACACCAGTGCGATTGTAATGGAGGTGCCGATTCGCTATCTCCTACCACGTAACACCCCTGGTCCTACCAGCATTCTTGATCCCAACTATGTGATCGGTGTTTGGGCTTCGGCCAGCCGTCGGGCTATCCGTACGCTTACGCCAGGCGGTGAGGAACACAGTGGTGATTGGGTGCAGGTATCTCGCTTAGGAATGCCCTTGACGAATGAAGCAGTCATTCCAGTAGGCATGAAGGACTACTGGAATAGCATTACACCTTATCAGGAACTGCAGGACACATTACTGGATCAGTACTTCTACAACCCAGAGTTGGCCTTGTATATGGACGATGATTTGTTTGGCGCAGCGGTACCTGCTTTGGCTCCATTGCGGATTCAACGCAACTCTTTAGGAAGTTTTGATTTTGGCAATGGACAAGATGGCTTGTTCCCACTCAAGGGGTCAGATGCTGTTGCAGGAACGGCACTCGACGATGCCATATTTGGAAGCTTGCTACTGCCTGGCCCTGGTAAACCTCGCTCGGTTGACTTATGGCCAATTTTCCATACAGGTGTTCCAAACTTCCCACCGTATCAGTTGGCGACGGGTAAAAACGGCAATCCCTTAGCAGCAGGTAAACCATTCATCAATAACTTCTTGCCTACTGGGGGAGATATGTTACGCTTGAATATGGCGGTACCCGCTACGCCGCGCGATGATCCGAATTTCAGTTCTCTCGGTCTAGTGCAAGCTGCTGTTTTAGGACTCACCGACCCGGCCTACGCCGGAAACGCGGATTTACAGTTTATCCCCAATATGGATGGCTTTCCGAATGGTCGCCGACTAGAGGATGATGTAACCCGAATCGAATTACAAGCGGTATCAGGTGTAGTACTGGCGGCAGTGGGCTTGTGGTACGATGACTTTATACCTGGTGAAAGCCCGAGTCCAGTTACGGAGGATTTGCTCAATGTTTTGACCTACACCACCGGTGTAGAAGCCAATGATAAACCATTTCAAAAGCGTTTCCCTTACTTGGCTTTGCCATTCGCAGGAGACAGTGATTGTGCTGGAGTGATTGCAGATAATATCATGCAGTTGAATGTTTCGGCGCCCAGTCCAACGATTGATGTGGAGCAACAAGCACCAGTATTGCGCACGGTTCGCAACTACCCAAATCCGTTCCATGACGCAACCACTATTCAGTTGGATCTTGAACAACCAACCCAGTTGATTATGGATGTGATGGACGTATCAGGTCGTACACTTGAACGCTGGAGTGAAGGTGTGGATGCTGGTATATACCGTCGCACCTGGAACGCGAGTACCTACCCTGCAGGGCTGTACTATTTACGTGTGAGCAACGAACGAGGAGAACTCCTTGAAGTGATCAAAATGGTGAAATCTAAATAGGTTGTTTTCAGGAGCAAGAACAGCATGAAAATGAAAGGCGATTCGCTTTGCGGCTACTTCGTGGTTTGTTTTTCATAGCACCTAACTAAACGATTCACTTTAAGTGTGTTAGGTGGTTGGAAAACTTTTGAAAAATCGCTTTTTGTTTTCTGCGCAATAACACGTTTGGACTGGCCCTCAGCACGGTGCGCACCTATTGAGGCCAGTCCTGCTCCCTGAGACCTATCACTAGTCACTACCCCAATTATCAATCTTGATTTCAAACCTAAGTTATCATGAAAAACAACCTCTTTATCCTGATTATATTAGCTTGCTTTAGCTTCGCTTGCCAGCAAACTAACCCAACGTCTACAACTGAAAGTGCTACAGCTCAAACCTTAGAAATTCCCGAACTCCTGGATCGGCATCCAGATCTACGTCAGGGTACCGAGTGGGATCAAATACAACGGCTATACGTTAGCCAGCAACAAGCACTTAGGAAGAACCCCAACAATGGGGAAGCCTTCTTGAATCTGGCGCAGATATTTATCAATGAAGCTCGTATCACCGGAGAACATGGCCATTACTATCCTGGCGCCCTGACTTTGACCGATAATGGTCTTGCTACTGTGGAACTCACGGATGATCTACGCTTCCGACTGCTATCTGTAAAAGCATCGGTGGAGTTGTCGCAGCATGATTTTGAACAGGCCTTGCAAACTGCGCAAGCGGCGGTTGCATTGAATCCTTATAATGCCCAAATCTATGGAGCACTAGTTGACGCGAATGTGGAGTTGGGGCGTTACGAGGAAGCCGTTGCTATGGCAGACAAGATGGTGAGTATTCGCCCAGACCTGCGTTCCTATTCTCGGGTATCTTACCTGCGTGAAATTTATGGCGATGTAGAAGGTGCTATAGAAGCCTTAAAGCTTGCTGTGTCTGCTGGTTTTCCTGGGCAAGAAGCGACCTGCTGGGCAAGACTGACCCTGGGTGGATTATATGAGACTTATGGGGATACGGAAGCCGCTAAGCAGCAATACGAATTAGCGCTGGCTGAACGTCAAGATTATCCTTTTGCCATCGCGAAATTGGCCAATTTGAAGTTTGCAGAAGGGGAGCTTGAGGCAGCAGAAACGGACTTGCTTCGTGCTGCCGCCATTATACCCGAGTTTAGCTTCTACATTGATTTGGCAGAGCTGTATGCGGAGAGAGGTGATGAAGAGAAAGCTACTGAAACATTAGATGAGGTACTACTCATGCTGGAAGATGATGTAAAGAATGGTCATCAAATGGACATGGAGTATGCTTTCCTATATTTGGATACCTATGGAGATGCTCAGGAAGCCCTAGTTTACGCAAAGAAGGAGTTTGAACGCCGCCCAGATAATATCGACGTCAATTTATTGATGGCAAAAATCTACGATAAGCTGGACGATCAAGCAGCGGTAGACCGTCATTTGGCGGTAGCTAATCGTACACACTCAAAGCACCCAGATTTGTTGGCCCTGGCTCAATAGTACATCTACTTACGCATGGACATTTGCATCATTATTCCGACCTATAATGAGGCGGCCAACATTGGCCGCCTCATTAGCTATTTACAGCAACACACTCAAACTCCGATCCTAGTGGCTGATTCGCCAGAATCGACCGACGGAACATCTGATCTTGCTAAGCAAGCAGGTGTGAAAGTATTAACCTGTCCCAAAGGAGGGAGAGCACCTCAGATGAACTATGCAGCCGCCCACGTAAGAGCAGATGTACTGTATTTCGTTCATGCTGATACACTCCCGCCCTCTAATTTCGAAACGGCAATCAGTGAAGCTGTATCTGCCGGGCATCACTTGGGGTATTTTCGTTACCGCTTCGATAGTCAGCGAACCCTGCTAAGAGTTAATAGTTATTGTACGCGCTTTGATGGTGTCTTCGCTGGGGGAGGGGATCAAACGCTTTTCATCCGCGAGTCTACTTTCAAGCAATTAGGCGGATTCCGTGAAGAGCTGAAGTTGATGGAAGATTTTGATTTGGTGAAACGAGCACGTAAGGCGGGTTACTCACACTTACTGGTACAGATGGATGCCTTAGTCTCTGCGCGGAAGTATCGCTCTAACTCCTGGTTGCGGGTCAATTTGGTCAATCTTTGGGTGTTTCTATTGTTCCGTTGTGGGGTCTCTACGGTCCGACTAAATGAAATTTATCAGAATCTGTTACGTCCGCGGGTTTAGTGCGTCTAAAGACTGAATCGCATCCCTAATGATGGTGACGGACGAAATTCTACGTTCACACCACATTTTAACAATCCCTTTATACTAAGCCTGTTATTTAAAGCGCTTAAGGAATCGTAAGATCTCCTCAAGACCAAATTGACCACATGAACAAAGATTTTGAAGGCCAGGACTTTTCGTCCTTGCGGTTGCGACTTCGTCCATTTTTTCAATTCTCCCTTTTTCTACTAGCAACGCTCATTATTACAGCTTGTCAGCCGGATGAAGATTTCATCCCCGAACCTACCACTGATCCCGTGATTTTGATCGAAGGGGCAAGTGATTTTGAGCAGATGGTGGTTGAGGTGAATAAACTCCGAGAATCAGGTTGCCGTTGTGGCAATACCAATATGCCTCCGGTAGGACCTTTGCAGTGGAATGATCGACTGGCCGCCGCCGCCGCGCAACACAATCTTGACATGGCTCAAACTGGCGAACTTAATCACACTGGGTCTGATGGCAGCAACGCTGGTGATCGCTTAGAGCGAAATGGCTATCGTTGGCGTAGCTACGGTGAAAATATTGCCAGTGGATTCACGAGCATGAGTGCGGTACTTCAAGCATGGATTGATAGCCCAGGGCATTGCCGAAATATCATGAATGAAAGTTTTGAGGAAATTGGCATTGATCGCCAAGGGAACTATTGGACGCAGGTTTTTGCCAGTCCACGCTAATGGCGCTTATCCAGTTGCTCCAATAACCACCATTTGATCCAAGGTCGGTTGTTCACTACCACCTTGTGGTTCAATGGTGATAGCAAATGCCTCTACGTTTTCGAAGAAGGGAACTTCAAGGAGCGCACTATCAATATCGGTAGGAGCATCAAACACCGCCATACTTTGCGGACCAACATCCTTCACAATAGCCCAAAGTTGGTACTGCTGGCCATCTGCTAGCGGCGCAAGGTTAATCACATCCAAGAAGGAGGACTCTGACTCCTGATTATAGACTACAGCTGCAATCGCATCTTCGGCGCCCACCCCAGTAGTCCGCATTTGGATGATACTATTGCCAGATTCTCGAAGGGTTTGCAATTGCTCTAGCAATCCTCTATTGACCTCATTGGTTTCATCGCAATCTGCCTGTAATAGATTGAGCTCTTCTTGAAGTTGCTGACGATCTTGTTCCTGCTGTTGATTATTGTACAGCAGCCAAGCAATTGCCGCAAGCGACAATACTAAGAGACCAATTAGCCACCCAATACGACCAGTTTTTGGCTCTTGAGTAGGAGAGGATGAAGTGGGTGCAGGGTCTGGTTCTATTTCCGCGAGATGTTCATCTAATTGCTTGCGGAAACCTTCACTGGGCGATACCGCTCCTGTACTGAGGTATTGCTCTAGTGAGAACTCGATCTTGCGCAGTTCATCAAGCAACTCCGGATACTTTTGCAAATTCGCTTCTACTTCGCTCCGCTCCGTTGGCGATAGCAACCCAAAAGCATACTGCTCGAGTATTCCAGATGATATGTATTTCTTGATGTCCACTTCAGCTCCAGTCGTTTAATGTTTTTGTGAGTACGGCAATCAGTAAGGATAGGCCAGGGCCAAATTCTCCACCAAGTTGCTCCCTCAATACTTCAATAGCTTTTCGCAAACGGGTCTTGATAGTGCCCAATGGAATGTCCAACTCTTTTTCAATCTCGCGCTGGGAGTAGCCTTGAAAATAAGCCAACTCTATCAATTCCAAGTATTTCGGTTCCATTTGGGACAGCACCTGCTGCAACCCAGAATCAACCAGCTGCATCTCTTCACTTCCTAACTCATCTTTATTTACGAAGTTTTCGGTGCTAGTGGTTTGCTGCATTCGCCGAAATCTCGCTGAACGTAAGGTGTCGATGGCGGTATTTCGGGCAATGTTGGCAAACCAGGTGAATAGCCTTCCTTTGCTGGCGTTGTATTGCCGGGCGTTCTTCCAGATTTTTACGAAGGTATCTTGTAGCGCTTCCTCAGCGATCATGGGGTCTGGAACGATGCGCCGGATAAGCCCCAATAAGGTGGCTGCATAGTTCTCGTAAATCATATCAATAGCCCTCCGATCTGCCTGTGCGAGCAGGCTAGCGATCTGCAGTTCGAGTTCTTCCCGACTTTCGAAGGTGTTGGCCATGAATGTTTACTTCTAGGCTAAAGGTAATACCATTTTACAAGAATTGCTTTTCCATATACCCCGGTCCATTTCGTAGCTTTACTAGGCGAGAATGACTTTCGCTAAAATGAAGTGCTATGGAAGAACTCATGCCAGAATATGCAGAAAATTGGGTCGTAATGATCGTGGTCATTATTGGGACGATTATACTAGCCGCTGTGGTCAGTCGGTTTTTTAGAGCCTTGATCAAGCGCTCGACGACGGACATGAAGAATGACCCAACGAATTATGTCTTCCTGCGGCGACTGATTGTTGGCTTAATTTACCTGATTGGAATTAGTATTGCCATCTACACGGTTCCAGAGCTCCGTGGTATTGCCAGCTCCATTCTGGCTGGTGCCGGTATTTTGGCAGTAGCTATTGGTTTTGCCTCTCAACATGCGTTGAGTAATATCATCAGCGGCATGTTTATTGTCATTTTTAAACCCTTTCGGGTAAACGATCGAATTACGGTTCGGGATTTGAGTGGTGTTATTGAAGACATTACCCTTCGCCATACAGTGATTCGCAATTTTGAGAATCGCCGGATTATCATTCCCAATGCCCTGATCAGCGATGAGATTGTCGTAAATGCAGATTTTGCGGACGGCAAGATTTGCAAATGGATAGAAATCAATATCAGCTACGAGAGTGATGTCGACCGAGCCAAGGAGATCATGCGCGAGGAGGCGATGGCACACCCATTACTCATTGATGCGCGTTCTCCGGAGGAAATTGCCCAGGGCGCACCGATAGTGCAAGTTCGAGTTTTGGCCTTGCACGAAACCGGCCTTCTATTGAGAGCCTGGGCGTGGACCAATGGCCAAGCAGATTCCTTTATCTTAGGGTGTGACCTATTTGAGAGTATTAAGAAGCGCTTTGATCGTGAGAACATTGAAATTCCCTATCCTCACCGGACGATCATACAGAAAACGCTAAAGGATGAATGAACAGAGCAATAAACGCAAGAAACTAGGCCAACAGCCAGGAGCAGTCATCTTTACAGGGGAGCGAAAGGTAGAGCGGGTTGGTATCCACTATTTGGAATACAATGAACACGATTGCAAAGAGCAGGAGCTGGATAATCAAAGCATTACGGCCTTCCATGATCCGGTAGAGGAATTTGTGCAGTGGTATGACGTCAGAGGGCTTCATGATACGGAACTCATCAAGGAGTTCGGTCGGGTCTTCTCTATCCACCCGCTCGCACTGGAAGATATCGCAGATACTACCCAACGGCCTAAACTAGACGAATACCCAGATGGAATCTTAATCACCATACGAGCCTTGCACTTCGATGCCAAGAATCCTAAGATGAGTTATGAGCATCTGGCCATTTACTTGGGGGATGGTTATGTGGTAAGCTTCCAGGAATCAGGTACGGACCTGTTCGCGCGAGTACGCGACCGGATTACGCAGATGAAAGGTCGGATCCGCCGTATGGAGGCAGACTATTTGGCTTATGCACTCATGGATACAATTGTGGACCGCTACTACCTGATTATAGATGACCTGGAGTTGGTGATTGAAGGGCTAGAAGAGACTATTCTACAAAATCCTGATAAGGAGATCAAAGGCGAAATCCACAACCTCAAGCAAGAGTCACTAATAGCTCGACGCTCAGTATCTCCATTACGAGAAGTCGTGAGCTCCTTTGATCGTTTAGGAAATGGGATCGTCAAAGATGATACCATGGTCTACATCCGTGACCTGCGAGATCATGTAGCTCAGGTGACTGAGTTGATCGAAACCTCAAGGGATATGTTCAATAGTTTGCATGATCTGTACCTGTCAGAGATCAGTTTCCGGATGAACAATGTGATGCAAGTGCTCACGATCATGTCGACTATCTTTATTCCACTAAGTTTTCTTACGGGCCTCTACGGAATGAATTTTCAAAACATGCCGGAGCTTGGGTGGCGCAATGGTTACTTCTTGCTACTGGGTTTGATGGGCGTGATGATACTAGTGATGCTTTGGTTTTTCCGTAGGAAACGTTGGTTATAAACCAGCAAGGTGTATGAATAAAACAAAATGTATTTTATTTGAAAATGATAAAATAAAATGCTATAATTGCAGTGTGGCACTGGTTAGGGCTAACTAAAGTGCTGCAATCAGCGGTATATAACTTCACCTTAGATTCTTTTGGAATTCAAGCCCGGTGAAGCGTTCAGAGGATAAAATCAACACATTGCTGGCTTAGTGAGAGAATCGGTCTCTTGCTAAGAGTAGAAAAGTGTGTCTCATCAACTCGTTGTTGGTGAGATGTGTGGTGAACCGGCCTCCATAAGGGTGGGAACCCGCCCAACGGGCGGGCTGTATCCCCACACCAATTCAAGTACCAATAGCCCCCAACTTCTCTAGACCCCTTTTTCAAACTCCGCTTCAGGGCGACTATGTATTGCACGTAGCGGCCTTCAAACGAAATTGACTACATTAGCCAAGAAACCAAACCCCCAGACTAAGTCCTATGGGAATTGTTGAAGAAATTCGCCAGCTCATTCAAAAAGGAAAAATTGAGGCTGGTCTCGAGAAGCTCAATCAATGGGCTGAACAGAATGATAATGATATCTACAATACGAGCATCCTATTGCTTTCTCGCCATAACCAGCTTAAGCGAAATGTCAATATGGGGGTCATTAGCCAAGGAGATGCCGATCGTAGTCACAATCGAATCGTCTTATCGATCCTCTCCACGCTAGACGAGATCTCTGAATCTTAACAACTGCAGTTTTATCGCCCCGATAGGTGGTGCCTATACCAGTTGATGAGTACTCAAATGACCAATGAGTAACTCCTACTTCTTTGCTGTTACGATTCATGACAGCTTTTCTCCGATTCATTACATTGGGTTTCCTTCTTGACGGTTGGGGGTGCACTTTTGTATCGTTGAATTACTTAAAAGATTGAAAAGATAAAACGATGAAATCACCCGACTTAACCACATATTTGAATCAGAGTAAGCATTGGGTCTTAATTCTAGGCCTGGCGCTTGCTCCTCTTTTTACCTTCGGCCAAAGCACTGTTTCCACTAATAGCAATGATGGCGTCGTGAAGATGTCCGTACGCGGCAACAAGGATCGCAGCGTAATCCATGTTAGAAAGAACGGACAGCGCTTTGAAGTAGAATACGATGGTTACATCACTTTGAGTGAAGATGATCGTGAGGTAGTAGCTGTATCTGCAGGCGGCTACCTGAAAATCAGTAAGAATGCTTTTGGTTCTAAGCGCCGTATTCTGATCGAAGCAGATCGGAGTGGTAATTTGATCCGTAAGTACTATGAAGGATGGTCTCAGAAGGATTATGAACCTGATGGTCGCGCTTGGCTTACAGAGGTTCTCCCTGAGATCGTACGTTCTACCACCCTGGGAGCTGAAGACCGAGTTGATCGTATCTACCGCCAAGGCGGCATGCGCGCCTTTGCCAGTGAAGTAGAGCTATTGGAAGGAGATTACGTAAAGACCCACTACATTAAACTGGTGCTTTGTAAGGAGCTAGGGGAGTCGGACGTTAGTCAACTCATCGATTTGATGGGTAATCAAGTTAAGTCAGATTACTATCTAGCGTCTTTGCTAAAGGATAACTATCAGACTTTGATGAAAACGCCTGAGCAAGTCAGCAGCTTTGTAAATGCTGCTCGCAGTATTAGCTCAGATCATTACTTGACGGAGGTTCTTCAGACGGTTGCAAGTTCTAATCAGGTCAGTGAAAATCAAATTCATAGTTTGCTACAGGCGGCTAAAAGTATCCAGTCTGATCATTACCTATCAAGCTTATTGATTGGCTTGATGAACGAACGTGACTTGAGTAGCACAACTTTAGAGAAACTCTTGTCGGTGAGTGAAAATATTCAATCCGATCACTATCTATCCGAGGTGCTGCGTGAGGCAATTGATCAGGACAACCTATCCGGAAGTGCTTTCAATCAGCTGGTGAGTGCTCTAGATGAGGTGAACTCTGATCACTATGCGAAAGAAGTGATCCTTGCGTTGGATACAGAGAATATATCTGATGCTACACTAGTAAATATGCTAGACCTTCTCCGAACCAATGTACAGTCGGATCACTATCTATCAGAATCATTGAAGCACCTTATGCGCGAACAGGACCTACAAGGACAGAGCTACACTGCATTTATTCGTGCAGCAGCTAGCATTGAGTCCGATAGCTATTCGGCAGGTGTTTTTGAAGATCTTGGAAAAGAAAAGAACTTGAGCGATGATCAGTTGTCAGAATTGCTTCAGGCTACTAGTGGTATCCAATCTGACCACTATCTCACAGAAGTACTGACCTCTCTTGCTTCACAAGTACGTGGCAAAGGCGATGGTGTACAAGCTGCCTATAGAAATGCAGCTAAAGAAATTAGCTCAGAAACCTACTACGGCCGCGCTATGCGTGCCATTAATTAGGGTTGAAAGTTGGTGATCAAGCGGAGGTGCCGCAATAGTAACGCGCTACCGCTTGGTCACGACAATTCTGGAAAACCTCAGTATCTTTCTCGATACATCAGGTAAAACCCAAGTTTTGAAACGCTACTTCCTATTTATACTAACTGGCAGTTTGAGTGGGCTGTTCCTGCGCTTCCTATTACAGGCGGAGCTGGAGCAGCCCGCCTGGTCATTCTTGGATTGGGCGTACTGGGCACTGCTCGGATTGGCCTTAGCTGACGTGGTACTCTGGGGATCTCGTTGGCTTGATGATAAGTTTGGTTGGCAGCAGCGACCGGGCATGCGTTGGTTGCTCGGATGGCTTGGAAACAGCTTGGCTGCTGCCCTAACTGGATACCTGGGTTTTCTCGTTTTTCAAGGCCTAATTTCTGCCCGCCCGTTTGATACCGAAGAACAGTGGGCACTATTGCTCAAGGGAGGAGTGATCCTCGCTTTTCTGGTGCTCTCCTACAGCGTCATGTATTTTGCCTTTTATTCTTATCGCTACTATGGCCAGTTGCGCCTGAGTAAGTTACAGGAAGAACGTCAACGAATGGATCTGCAGTGGCAGAGTCTAAGGGCGCAATTGAAGCCTCATTTCCTCTTTAATAACCTCAACACCATTTCGGCTCTATTAGGAGAAGAGGAAAAAAGGGCAGAGACCTTTATCCGAAAACTGGCCAATACCTATCGGTTCATGCTTCGCTCGTATGAAGAGGCACTGATCCCGGTGCAGCGAGAGATGAAGTTGGTGGAATCTTACTTTTTTCTGCTGCAAACTCGCTACCCGGATAGTCTTCAACTCGATGTTAAGTTATCGGAAGAAGCAAGGCAAAAGAAAGTACCGCCGCTGGCTATCCAACTATTGGTGGAGAATGCGGTGAAGCACAACCAGTTTAGTCCAGACCAGCCGTTGCATATTTTGGTTGAAGCGGATGATGTTAATCTCCGCGTACAGAATGATCTGCGGCCACGATCCGAGAAACCCAAGGAGTCCTTTGCTATTGGCCTTGAGAATCTGCGCTCTCGTTATGCCTTATTGCAAGCGGAGCAACCTGAAGTGATTCAGAATAATGTCTTCATGGTGAAAATCCCCCTTTTGTCATGAGGTACTTCTTTCTCCAACGCCCCTTCTTCCGGCTGCTCACGCCGGTCATTTTAGGAAGTATTGCCTACTTGCTGATTCTGCTCGTAAACAATAACATCATGCAGCTGCAGGTGTACTTCCTGGGAGTGGAACTCTACTTTTGCCTAGGCTTGGCAGTGCTCGTGCAGGAAGGAACCTGGTTGGTGATGAATCCCGTGCGTAAACTCAAATGGGGTGAGGAATTGGTGAGGGCGCTTCGGCGAAGAGCGCTAGTCGCAGTACTGATCATCATGATGGTTGTCTCGCTCGCAGTTTGGATCTATTATGTTCAGGGGCTGGGATACCGACCTGCCCTTACCGAATTGCTCATGTTTTGTGGGGTGTTCGGTTTTCTTGGTGGCCTTCTGATTTCCTTATTTGTGAGCCATCAAATGTTGACAACAGATAATGAGGAAGCAGTCCAGGCGGAGGAAGCGCTGAAGCAACACATCAGTGCAGATTTCAACCACTTCAAGCAAGGGATTAATCCGGATTTACTGTTTGAAAGCCTGGAGACTTTAATCGTCTTATTGTACAGTGATAAGGATCAAGCCGACGACCTATTGGATCGACTTGCGGTGGTCTATCGCTACGTACTGGGCAGTAGAAAACAGGAAGTTGTTGATATTGAAGAGGAGCTAGCCGTGTTGCAAGAACTACTGGCACTTTTTCGTCTCTTGCCTTACCGCAAAATCCAGTGGTCAAGTGAGGTCTCTATGGCAGGAAGCATTATTCCGGGCACTTTACTACATGTGGTGGAGTTGATACTGCGAACTAGTATTGTGATGGAAACCCATGATTTACCGATCCGCTTCTCGGAGGACAATGGGTGCTACCTTTTGGAATACCCTTCGTTAGAAAAGCTGCAAGATCGCCTTAGCAATAAACGACTAGCTCATCTCCAAGAGCGCTACTCTGTCTACACGGATCAACCCCTCACCGTTTTCGAAGAAGAGGGGCAAAAACGAATTCATATACCCATACTAGCCATTGAACGCTCATGAAAGTAGTAATTATCGAAGATGAGAGCCCTGCGGCTCAAAAGCTAGAAAGATACCTGAAGAAATATGATGCTTCGATTGAAGTATTGGCTCATTTAACCACGGTGAAGGAGGCCGTCCTGTGGCTTAGCCAACATCAAAAAGAGGCCGATGTACTTTTTGTAGATGTCCAGCTGCATGATAGCTTAAGCTTCAGCATCTTTCAAGAAGTCCCTGTTGATACGCCAGTGATCTTCACTACGGCCTATGACGAGTATGCTATTGATGCCTTCAAGCTAAATAGTGTCGATTATCTCTTAAAGCCTATCACTTTCACTCATCTCTCACAAGCGCTTGATAAGTATAAGCGCTTGCATGCTTCTGGTGAACAAAAGACGAATACTCGACTGGATATGGAGCAGCTTAGCCAGCAGGCTAGTCGGCACAAAGATCGTTTCTTAGTCCGTCGCGGTAATAAGATCCAGTCGGTAAAGGTCACGGATATTAGTTACTTCTCCGCTGATGGTCGTTTGGTGAGCTTACATCAGTTGGACGGCCGGAAGTACGCGTTAGATTTTACCCTTACAGACTTGGAGCAAATGGTAGATCCTCGCCACTTTTATCGGGTCAACCGTTCTCACATTTTACAGATTAATGCGATCTCCGACGTAGTTGTCTATTCCAGCAGCCGCCTTAAGGTAAGTTTGGTTGGACAAGCAAAAGACACTGAAATCGTCGTAAGTAGAGACAAAGTCAGCGACTTCAAGGCCTGGCTGGCAGGAGGGTAGGGGAGTATTTGTTTGATGATTAGTAGGTTAGATAGTTGATAGTGGGGTGCTGTATTTCTCCGCTTTTTAGGGCGTAGAACTATTCTATTCTTGGTGGCGTTTTCATACTTTGGCAAGTAAATTGCTAAAACCCTATAGGTTTAGTATGAATTAATGCCAGGAACTTATAACTTTGCACTGCATTGTACATACGTTCATTGGCTTAGTACAGGAAGCATTCTTTTTGTACTAAGCTTTTTTTAATGACAAATAATCCAGTATGGTTGCAAGCGCGTCACTAGATGAAGTCGTGGAAGTGCAGCGGCAGCTGTTTGCTGAACGGCTTACAGCTTACCGCAAAGAAGGCCTAAAGGTGTTTGCCTCTTCTTCCTTCCAAACGCACAGTATCCCCATGTTGCATTTGATCAGCGAACTTGATGCGGATATTCCGGTCGTGTTTCTGCAAACGGGATTTCATTTCCCGGAAACCTTGTCTTATCGGGATGAGATTGCTGAGCTTCTGGGGTTGAAAATTATCAATGTAGAATCCGCCATTCCAAAACTCGCCCAGCGCGATGGAGCAGGCCGATTTCATTTCGCTAGTGACCCTTCCTACTGTTGTTACCTGAATAAGACAAAACCCATGGAGCCTATCCTGGGAGAGTATGATGTTTGGATCACTGGTGTGCGTAGAGATCAAAGCTCCACGCGAAAAAACTTCCAGCTGGAAGCTCCAGGCCCATTTGGGACAACGCGTTTCCACCCAATGCTGGATTGGGATAACCGAATGATCCATCATTATCGCAAACAAAATAATCTACCACCCCATCCGCTAGAGGCGCAGGGATACCTGAGCATTGGTTGTGCTCCTTGTACCCAGAAGTTTAGCCTGGGGGATCCTAATGATCGCGGTGGACGATGGGCTGGTCTCAAGAAAACAGAGTGTGGCCTCCACACCGATCTGGCTAAATCATAATTTGAAGTTGCTATCAACGATTAGTTGGTCTACACCTAAAACCCACCCCTAACCCAACTAGTCTAACTACCCCTAAACAATCTAATTCTCCTCTTTCCCCATGAAAGTACTGATCACCGGTGGTGCCGGATATATTGGATATGCTTTGGTGCGTCAACTGATGTTTTCGCCAGAGATTAGTGAGATCATTATCTACGATAACCTTTCTCGCAAGAACTATGCATTCTTCGATCATCAGAAGTTTGCGGAAAAGCCCATTCGTTTCGTACATGGTGATATTTTGGATGGGCGTAAGCTCAATCAGACATTGCAGGGAGTAGAGGTTGTGTTCCATCTTGCTGCAAAGGTGACTACGCCGTTCGCGGATATGGATGCCCATAGTTTTGATCAGATCAATCACTGGGGTACGGCTCAAGTAGCTTTCGCAGCGGAGCAACAAGGAGTCAAGCACTTGGTCTATCTGAGTAGTGCTTCCGTTTATGGTGATTCTGAAGACGCTGTTGATGAACAGTCGAGCCCAAGTCCTCGATCGTACTACGGAATTGCTAAGTTAGCTGGCGAAGAGCAAGTACTGCGGTTGACGAGTAAAATGAAAGTTCATGTAATTCGTTCAGGAAATGTCTACGGTTACAACCCTACCTATCGTATTGATGCGGTAATCAACCGATTCATCTTCGAAGCGCATTTTGAAGGACGCGTTAGTATTCAGGGGAGCGGTGAACAGCAACGTGCCTTCATCCATGTGGATAAATTGGCCACGGCCCTGCGGCAGCTACTAACAGCTGATGTAGATTCTGGCGTCTATAACTTTGCGGAGCATAACTTCTCGATCAATGATATCCTCTTATCCGTAAAGGTATTGTACCCCGAGCTGGAGACGATCAATGTGAACCCAAATATGCCACGTCGTAACATTAGTCTGGTGTTGCCAACGCCGCTATGGGAGAAACTTCAAATTCCGTCCATCAACTTACTCAGCGAGTTCCAAGCATTTCAAGCCGTATTCGCCTTCCGATCCGAATAGCAAGCCTGAAAGTGCTACTAAGCTCAAGGACCTACCCCCTCCGCTCGTGATGCGTCCCCCCGCTCGTGGTGCGTCCCCCGACGCATCACCCCCGCTGTTGTTGTGTTCCCCGACGCAACAACTAACACGCCCTCCGACGCATCACATGATTCCCCGTCCCGCTCGTAATGCGTCCCCCGACGCATCACATAACACCCATCCCCAACGCATCACCAAACACTTATCTCTAAAATTTCTAGCTTTGCAGCCATGGAATCTTCTCTTCAGGAATATTTGCCAGAGGCTTTGCAAGCTTACGATCCCGTGCTCGTCTTTGGGGTTGGCTTCGGCTTATTGGTATTACTGATCATCATAATTGCCCTCATTCGGCGTTCTATGCGCCGAGCTCGTCTTCGCAATCGTGGCTTGGTGATCCAGTCGTTTCAGATTGCTCCTTTGGGGCGCGATGCTTTTCTAAAGGTGGCTAATCCTGGCACTCCAATTACGCTACTGAGCCTGCGCTTGATTGGCAGAAATGATCTCAAGGTCAAAAATGAGTTGACTGGCCAACAGCTGGCACTTTCAGGCACCTATAGTATTTTATTGGAGGCAGTTGGTGATCGTCGACTTGACGCCAATTTTCAAATTGAGCTGACGTTTGCCGACGAACAAAAGAATCACTACCAGCAACTATTTTCTCTTTCGCCGGTTAAGAGCCTGAGTATTAAGAAGAAGCGATAATTTTAAATGGATAATACGGTTAACAAAGTTGATATTCTGGCCATCGGTGTGCACCCGGATGACATAGAATTAGCTTGCAGTGGTACACTGCTCAAGCATATAGAGGACGGTAAAACAGTTGGCATCCTTGATCTCACCAGAGGAGAGTTAGGTACCCGAGGAACAGCTGAAATTCGAGCCCAGGAAGCGGCAAAGGCTGCCGAAATGTTGGGGGCTCAGTTTCGTTGGAATACAGGTATGGCAGATGGCTTCTTCGCTATTACGCCAGAGAATACCCGCAAGATCATTCAAGCGATTCGTGCCTGCCAGCCGAGTATTGTTTTGGCGAATGCACTCGATGATCGACATCCTGATCATGGGCGCGCAGCAAAGCTGACGGCAGATGCATGCTTTTACAGTGGCTTGGAGAAGGTCCAAACGCATTTCCCTGACGGAAGTCCCCAAACGAAGTGGCGCCCTGATGTTGTTTACCATTATATCCAGGATCGCAATCTAGAGCCTGATTTCGTAGTGGATATTACGCCCTATATCGACCGCAAGATGGAAATCATTATGGCCTACGGTTCGCAGTTTCATAATCCAGAAGCGAAGGAATATGAACAGGAAGCAGCTACGCCAATTAGTGGCCAGCAATTCAAGCGTTTTCTACGTGCTAAAGCAGCGTCCTATGGACGTGTGGCTGCCTTTGATTTTGCCGAAGGATTCAACGTTACACGCACACCTGGAGTACAAGGCCTCTTTGACCTTAAGTAATATCGTATTGCCCCCACAGGGTGACACTGATGTATAAATGAAAGCCCAGCAGCGGAAGGTTTCCTTGCTGGGCTGTCTAATGTGCTAGAACTCTGTAAAAGTATTGACGTTTACTAATGCTCAGAATAGCTTAGTTCTTTCCATTGTTAGCGGCCTTCGTATTCCCGCTTGATATCTCGGAAGTTGTCTTTGTTAACCGCCTCGCCAGTGTTTACGTGATGCTCTATCGCTAAGGCGTAGTCGTCGATTAACTTGCGGAATTTTCCTTTCATCATACCGCCCATAAAGGCAGGCTTCGTACGGTAGGTCATATCGAAAGTGAAGCGACTTGTATTGGCATCAATTGGTTCCACCTTGTAAAGCGCGAAGGTGTATTCTGGGTCAACCGGAAACTTTCCTGCCTGGAATACTTGATTGCGAAAGGTATAATTCTCCGGATCAAAGTCTACTTGCTTCTCGTGTAGGTATCGACTGCCACTATCGTTGAAGTTACACACCCGTTCTGCACCTTCGCCCGCCTTTAGAGAGCCATTGATGTAATCTGAGCTAATGATTTTTGGGTGAGAGTTTGCAATAGCTCCGTAGTCTTCACCAACTACCGCCCAAACCTGATCAGCAGGAGCATTGATGATATGCGTAACGGTGAAGGTCTGTACCTTTTTTTGGGCGTGGACACTTTGCCCGAATAGGAAGATGACAATGAAGAGTGAGGTGATCTTAATCCAATTTTTCATCTCTGTTCTGGTTTGATTGTTCTATAATTCTCGCAGAACAAAGATGCTGGCAGAAAAGACCCCTTGCTTGGTCAGCTAGCCCAAGCTTTTGTCAATTTAGTCCAAATGGTCTAATTCTTGGTCCCGTTAGCCCATTACGAATCCAAACGATAGTCAGAAGGGGAGCTGCCAAAGGCCTTTTGGAAGGATTTGGAAAAGTGAGCTACATCGACAAAACCACAATCAAAAGCCACATCCGATACCCGCAGTTCTGTTCCCTGCAGCAGCTGCGCGGCCTTTTCCAACTTTCGCTGCTTCAGGTAGCGGGCAGGTGGGCAATTGTAGTGTTTGGCAAATTCTCGCTTGAAAGATGACAGGCTCAAGTGGGTGAGTTGCGCCAGCTCATCAACACTAATGTTGTGAAAAACATGCGCCTCAATGACTGCTTTAAAGTCAATCTCCTCTGGAGTGAATAGGCTAGCTAGCAAGTTTTTTATGACCGCCCCATCTTCCGTTTTGGCCAAAAGCAGAATGAGCTCCTTTAGCTTTAGCTTTAGAATGGCTTCACTCACTAGTTCAGGATGATCGAAATAGAAGAGTAATCCTTCTACATAATTTCGGAGCGAGCTAGAGGCTTTTAGCTTCAGGTGTTGCAAGGGCTTCACATTCTCCAACTCTTGCAATAGTCCTGGCAATTCCGCTCCATAGACATCCTTCAAGACCTCCGGATAGAAATGAACCGCTAACGCCTCGCAATCTTCATGATTTGGCGATTGTAAAAAATGTTCGCTGAAATAGGTTCCACATTGCAATACAACGCCTTCATCGGCAGTAGTACGTATGACCTCTGATGGGGTATAAGTGACCGAATTGCCACGAATTAAGTAGTAGAAGCAAGCTTCATTCGGCATTTCGGTCATTATTCGAAAAGGCGGCTTCATCACCGCTTTCTCAAAAGTCTTCTTTCCGAATAGGTCAAGTTGTTGGTAGTGCTTAATCATGCTAGACAGGCCAGTCTTAATGTTATTCAAACGCGGCAGTGCCTAGCTGGGTTGAGTTCAATCCTAAAACCAGAGTTGTAGGCCAATACCATCCGGACTCAGTTGCACACCCTGTAGCAACGTATCCAGTTCCGCATTCCCTTTTTTGTGTACCCAAAAGGTGGCGAGGTCGAAAACGAAGAGGAATGCTCCCTGCATGGCAATGCTCTTGCCGAATCCCTCTAAACGTTCGGGTTTGTTGGTAGTATTTTTACTACGCTCAATTAGGTAGGCACCACCTAGCATATAACCCACATCCAAGCCAGCATTGAAAAGCAAAATTTTCTGGATTTTGTGCTGCTCATTGATCGTTTCCGCAAGTCCAAAACTCGCGGGGTCCGCTTTATGACTCGCCCAGTACCCCAATCCTGCAATCACTAGATTAACAGCTCCCCAACCAGCATTCATTTCATGGAAATAGCGGGTGCTACCATCCTGACCACCACGTAGGGCTAATCCCGTACCGATATTGCCAACGGCCCAAGCTCCTAATACCAACATAGCGGTCTTTTGCCGCTCAAGACGCTGCGTGTTAAAATCCGTTAAAACCAAACTTTGGCTCCAGCAATAAGAAGCGCAGGCAAGAAGGAGGATTGAAAGTAGGTAACGCATGTTTTTTAGCGTATTAAAGCAACTGAGGATAGGATTGTTCACGTTGGTTCGTCTTGTTAAAGTCTGGTTAAACCAAGGGGGGATATTGCAGCTAAATTGGAGTACTCAATAGTTTCACCAATGTGAATTACTAAAACCTAAGTGCTCTTCTTATGAAAAATGTACTCTCTTTTATTCTTCTGTTTACCCTAATCACCTCTTTGCATTCTCAATCCTACGATATCAGTCAATATCGCGCCCGCTTTGAACGGCGCCCCTTTCTGGAGCTTGATCCGTCCTTGAGTTATTCGGGCTTGTTGACCAATCAGTTTAATCAGGACCAGCATAGTGGTGGTGCAGCTTTGGAGGCTTTGTGGCGCGAGCATAGCAACTTAGACGAACGTCAGACAGTTTGGACCGTCTTGGGCCGAACCAGCTTTGGTAGAGCGGAATTCGAAAATCCCGATCGACAGGACCAGTCGAATAAGCAAATTTCTATTAACGGCACTTTTAGCCAAACGAATTACAATGCTAAAAACCGTTTCTGGGGCTTCCGCGGTAATGCTTTTGTCAATGCCATTGATCGAGATAATGAATTTCTAGTCTCTAATCGATTCACCAATATCAATATCCAGCCAGGTATTTTCTTTGGCGGTGGCCGTACTGAGTTTGCCGAAGATGCCCTCCTGGCTAACTGGATGATGGACGATTTATTGGAAGTTGGCGCTATTAGTTCCGCTACACCAGAACAGCGTTTTGCGCTAGCACAACGAGTGACAAGCATTATTGGCAACCGGACTTTTGATTTCCGTCGTCGGAGGATCTATGAATTACAGCAGCTGAAGCAATTATTTGAGGAGGAAAACATTAATATCTCCGATGATTTTCTCCTATTTGCCATTTTGAACGACAACTGGGCATTCGCTAACCGGGCGGCGCTACCACATGGCAAACAGTGGGTTGTAGGTGTAGACGGAGGTGGAAGCTATAGCTTTGCATCCCTGCCGGTAGCAACCGATAATTTTCTTGTCTTTGTAGAACCTTACGTCAGATTTGAGTCGGCGAAAATTCGACACAATAACGCTTCCACATCACTCTTCGCGCAGTTGCGAGGGTTTTATCGAGATAACTTGGATGAAGGAAACGGACAAACGCCTGTATTTTCTCTGTTGACACAATCTGGGGTGTCCCTGTCCCTTGGTCATAGTTATGTGTGGCTGCCAATGTCGCGAACTACACTCCGCTGGAATAATGCAGTCAACCTTGGGTTTACTAGTTTTGACGCAGATAACATTCCTAACCTAAATAATGAGTGGACCACAAACTGGCAATCTGTATTGAGCTGGAACTACTTTATCAGTTATACCTGGCGTCTTTCGCTAGATGCGGGGATTCAGGCTACATTTATCAACCGGGAATTTGATAAATCTGAGGCTATTCGGCCATTCTTCAACCTTCGTTCAACTATTGCCATATTCTAACGCAACAATGAATAGCGCTTGAAGCACAATGCCCAAGCGCTATTCCCCCCGCTCCCTGACGTCCCCCGACGTCAGTACCTTAACCCCCTCCCCCAAGCCATTATGAACCGACGTCAGGATTCTCTCCCCATCTCCCCGACGTCAGTACCCCTCCCCCAAGCCATTATGAACAAAACGGGAAATTTCTCCCCAAGCCAGGAACTAAGATTACCTTCGTGCGGTTGTGTATCGAAACCTCCCGCTCATGTTACGAAGAACCGCTCAACTGTACCAGGAGTCCTTTAGCGGCCTACGCCGCGAGGTATGGTACCTGTCTCTCGTACTCCTGATCAATCGATCTGGAGCAATGGTAATTCCCTTCCTAACGGTCTACCTGACGTCGCAGCGTGGTTTCAGCTATGCAGATGCCGGCTGGATCATGAGTAGCTTCGGTATGGGGTCCGTAGTGGGTTCCTATGTTGGGGGTTGGATTACCGACCGGTTTGGTTTCTATCGCGTGCAACTATGGACATTGGTTGGAGGAGGTTTTCTCTTCTGGCTACTGGGACAACAGACTACCTTTTGGGGGATGAGTATCAGCATTTTCGTCCTCAGTATGGTACTGGATGCCTTTCGCCCTGCCAACCAAACAGCCTTGGCCTTCTACAGCAACCCTAGCAACCGGGCCCGAGCCTATGGATTGCTCCGCCTAGCGGTAAACCTTGGGTTTTCTATGGGGCCGGTTTTGGGAGGTTTGTTAATTGCTGGATTGGGCTATCAATGGTTATTCATTGTAAATGGATTGTCTTGCTTCGGAGCAGCATTGGCGTTTCGACTTTTGTTGCCGCCAGGTCGTCAATTGGAGGGAGAGCCACAGCCCGAGGAGACAGAACACGGACACTCTGCTTATCGCAACGGACCGTTCCTGACGTTTGTGTTCTTCCTCATGTTAGGAGCAGTGGCCTTTATGCAGTTCTTCAGCAGTCTACCCGTTTACCTGAAAGAGGAGCTGGGCTACGCTGAAGCACAAATTGGTCTACTGGTAACCCTCAATGGACTGATGATTGTAGTAATGGAAATGCCCCTGGTGCACAAGCTTGGACAGCGATTTCGCTCCCTAGGTATTATTACTGCAGGCTACCTGTTTTTATCGGTTGGCTTCTTTGTTCTACAAGGGGCAGCTTGGTTCCCGATATTCGCTGTAGTCTTTATGGTATTGATTACCATTGGCGAAATGTTGAGTATGCCATTTGCCAGTACGTTTACTGCCGAGATAGCTCCGGTAAGTCGGAGGGGGCAATACATGGGCTTACAAAGTATTGGCTGGGCCGTAGCTTTTATTATTGCTCCTAGTCTGGGCCTACAATGGGCAGAACGCTTTGGTTTTACTTCGCTCTGGTTCCTTTCCTGCGCATTAGCTGCTGTTGCCGCTCTTGGGATTTGGATGGTACAACAGCATGGAGACCTGCAGCCCGCCCGACAAACTGAAATTCGGCCCAAGCCGCTTATTCAGGAAGATAAGCCACTGGATGAGCCCGCTTTGTGGGAAGAGTAAAACGAAAAAGGGGTGATATGAACAGTCATATCACCCCTTTCTTTTTTATCGTTAATCGATGCTACAGGATACTCTGAGCTTCGATGATCGTACGAACCTGCGCTTCTGCAAAACGCTCGATGATTTCATCATCCATAAGCTGCATGGCATCCTCGTAGTTGTCGAAGAAGAGATGTTCTACTAGGATAGCAGGCATACTTGTGCGCGTCAGTACGTAAAGGCGCGCTTCTTTGTCATGGTCGCCATCGCTTTTGTCGCTGCGGTAACGAGCGATGCGATCACCGAGAAGGTCTTTTACATTATCCCAATGCAGTTCAGCTACCTTATCCGAGTTGGTACGGCCAGGGCTAGTAAAGATCTCAAACCCTCGTGCACTACCACCACCAGCATTAGCGTGGTTAGAAATGTATAGTGATTTCTTCACCTTCTTAGCATACCAATTAGCCAAGCCTACGCGGTAGCTCAGGTGCGTATCCTTGTACTCATGGCTTACCATGTAATAGGGAATGGAAAGATCGCGCAGCTTCCTTGCTACACGGTCGGTTAGGGTGCGGTTAAACACACCTTCGTAGAACCATCCACCATTATGAAAGGTACCTTTGCTGTGCTTAAATTCTTTACTTGGAGCGGTTACATACTTGCCGTCGGCGTCGATTCCGCCGTGGCCAGCATCTAGGAAAACAAGAAAATCTTTGACCATTCGTCGTCTGCTTGATGATTGAGTGACGGTCAAATTACAGCTTTTTGACTTTCTTTGCGTTCTATTTATCGATTAAGTGATCGTCAAAAATTAATCTCCCTCTTTTGATTCAATCTTTTAATTTGAATAAGCTCATTGTCAATCGCTTATTTCTGCATTAAAATCCTGAACTCGGGAATTAATTATTCGACTGTTGCTAAGCTACAATTTAATTGTCATGACTCGATTTTTCCTTTTGCTGTTCGTAGCCTCAACTGTCATCATGAGTTGCGGCCCAGAAGATCAGGCTGATATCGACCGCGATTTGATTCTGGATTATATCCAAACCAATAATCTTCAAGCTGAAGAGGATCCTAGCGGTCTGTTCTATACGATAGACGCTGCCGGTGGCGATGAGAAACCTGAACTATCGGATTCTGTTACCATCAGTTATCGCGGTACACTGCTAAGCGGCTTGCAGTTTGATGCTACCGATCCTGGTGAAACCGCTACCTTCCTTTTGAGTGATTTGATTCAAGGTTGGAGAATCGGCATTCCTAAATATGGCCGTGATGGATCTGGAACTTTGTTAGTGCCTTCTGCCCTAGGCTATGGCCCTAATCGCATCGGACCTATTCCACCCAACTCTGTCCTAGTATTCGATATCGAAGTATTTGACTTCTAAGGAGACTACGCTCCTAACGCAAAAAGCGGGTAGCAAGCTTGCCAATTATGGCGCAGCGTGCTACCCGCTTTCTTTTTTCAATAAAATCACCAACTAACCTAACTAATCCAACTAACTCAACTAATCCAATTAGCAATAAAACCACCTAAGGCACCCAAGAGCACCTAAGTATTTTGAACCATATAAGGCATGTAAGGGCATCTAAGAACTAACACAACTAACCCAACTAACCCAACTAACCCAACTAATTTAACCATCAAACCATCAAACCATCAAACCATCAAACCAATCCCCCCCTACATCCGCGAACTCAGAATAAACCGCCTCTCCTTATTCTCTGCTTTGAAATAGCGATAAGGGCGTTCGTTAGGCTTCAATAATACGGTGCAGTCCCAGCAGTTATCCAGGACAAATGCTCCTTGATCAAATACGCGATCGTACAATAGTTGATTCGGAGGGGTTCGTGCCTTAGTGATGAATTCTCCGGCTTCTTCATCCCAAGGGTAGTACTGCTCGAATAAACGTAAACGGGCGGGCCCCAGATTCACGAAGTGTTGCCCCGGACCAAAGGTCGCCTCAAAGTGGTCCGACCCCAAATCCATCTTGACGCGATTACTCAGGCGACTCGTTTTCAGGACAGTAGCTTCACCAGGACCAAGTTTAATATTCTTACCATTGAAGCTGCAGACTACTTCAGCATTATTACCATTGTAAATCATAGCTTGAGTAGTTCGTATTCCAAGGGCACCCAGTACTACGGGTATTAGTAGGTAAACGGTCAAAATAGCACCTAAGGCAATGGCGATCCACTTCTTCATAAAAAACACTTATTTCGTTACGGTCTGGCTTTTTTCTTCTCCTTTCTTAATGCGAGCTTTTACAAATGCATTCAACAGAGAAATGATGCTCAAAAACATGGCGATCCGAGCGATGATATCGCCCCAACGCACGTAAAATGTAATTTCTTGGTTTAGGTGTACTTCTCCTTTGATGGCAATCGGCTCATCGTAGGAAGTGAGCTGCGAGAGATCGCCCCGTTGGTTGACGAAGCAAGAGATACCCGTATTGGCGGAACGGGCAATGCTACGTCGGGTCTCAATCGCGCGTAAACTGGCGTAGTATAAATGTTGACGGTGTCCGGCGGTATTGTCCCACCATCCGTCATTGGTCATGATAAAGGCTGTTTCCGCCTTTCCATCACGAATGTAGCCGCCGAAGTACTCTCCGAAAACGGATTCGTAGCAAATGACCGGTGCCACAGTGCCACTGCTGTTGGTGAACGCACTGCGTTTTTCTTGCACGCCAAGTCCAGCCGCCGTCCCGCCCAAGGCATCAACTACCGGCTCCATGAAGAACAGGATGGACTTAAAGGGGAAGCTTTCAGGCCCGGGCACCAGCTTAGATTTACGGTAGGTCTGTGGCACAGTTGTATTGTCCATTGGGATCTGTGCAGCCAGATTCATTACCTCAAAATCAATAGTGCGGCCAGCTCGTTCGCGAGTACGTGTGGCAGAGGTACGTGGCTCATCCGCTCCAAAATCATGGTAGGCATTCAGGCCTGTAATCAAGTTGAGTTGTGGATAAGCGGCAAATGCATTGCGCAAGCGCTCAGTATAACGACTCGTTAGCACGGATTCCTCTTCTACCCAGCCATAACTCGTTTCTGGAAAGACCAAATAGTCTGTATTCTCATCCAGAAGCGGGAGGCTAAGTTCGATGAAGCGGGTAATCTGATCTGACTCGGATACGCGCTCGAATTTTTCGTAATGCGGCTCAAAATTTGGCTGTACCACCACTACTTCAGCTGTCGGACCTACTTCTTCATGGCTACTGTACATGATGATAGAGGCTATCATGGGAAGAAGTGTGATCAAACCTACCTGTAACCACTTACGCCAAATCGGAGCCTGAAGGGTTGCCTTTTTACCGTAAATGTTTTCAAAGACAAGAATATTGATTACCCAAATCCATAGGCTGCCGCCGAAGGTGCCAGTATATTCATACCACTGAATTAAGCTTGGGTATTCTGCCCAGCCATTACCTAGGTTGAGCCAGGGCCAGGTGAGGTCCCATTGGAGGTGGATATACTCAAAGGTGAGCCAAAAAGCAATGAGAGTAGCGTAACCGAGTTTGGGTAAATGTGGTCTGGTCAGCAGGAAGAGTATCCAAGGAATACACATCAAGAGGCTGTTCGCAAAATTGGCAAATAGGCCAGCGGCAAAGCTCGTATTGGTTACCCAGTAAGTAGCAACGATATTCCAGAGTACAAAGGCGTTGAATAGGTAGGGTAGGAGAGTCCGCTTTCGATTGTCAGCTCTTTCTCTCCAATCTGCCTCGAGTCTTAGCAGGGGCACCCAGGCTACGAGTAGTAGTAATGGCAAAGGAACGATGTCAGGGAAGCCTATGCCGAGCAGAATGCCACTTAAAGAAGACCACAACAGGGGACGAGAATCCCACTGGTCCACCCGGCCGGCTTTGCGTGATTGCCGGAACAGAACGATGCCACCCCAGGCTGCTAGAAGAAACCATAATGGGCGATATCCCCACAACAGTTCTTGTTGATACAGCCGCCACATATCGTAGCCAACAACCCCAGCAAGCAAGACAAGTACAGCGGCAGCAGCCAACAGGCGCTTTGCCCAAACAGAAGACGGAAGATTAGCTACTGACATGATGAGCGGTTCGTTTTGCGAGCACAAAATTAATTTAATCCGCTAACTTCTTTAGTGTATAGGAAGGGCGTAGGGAAATTTTATACCTTTGGAACGCTCCCTCCGAAAGGAAGGGAAACTACCTAATTGTTAACGGCTTGAAACTGATCATATGAAACCCAGATTCAAAACGATACTTTTGATATTGGTAGGGGTATTGGTTCTTTCCCAACTGGTCCCTGTAGATCGCTCAGTTCCTGAGGTTGATCCTGCACAAGATTTTCTTACGGCAGTAGACGCACCAGCGGAAATGGCCAGCTTGATCAAGGACGCTTGCTATGACTGTCATTCTTATCAGACCAAATACCCTTGGTACGCCAAGGTTTCGCCAGTCTCGTTCTGGATACAGGGCCATATCAATGGTGGCCGCCAGCACTTGAATTTCTCTGAGTGGACTGCCTATCCAGCCGAAAAAGCAGCCCACAAGTTGGAGGAATGCTATGAAGAAGTAGAGGAGCTTCATATGCCTATGAAGTCCTATACCTGGCTACATCCTGAGGCAAAGCTATCTGAAGCGCAAGTAGGGGCTATGGCTCAGTGGTTTCAACAAACCTATCGCAGTCAACAGTAATGATGTAAGTACTGTTTGTACTTGCACGCGCTATCTTGCGCTCCTGAATTTTAGGCTTATTTGATTTAGACTTCTCCACTATGCATGATCGTATATACGTAGCTGCTACCAGCCAACACGTAGGTAAAACTACCTCGACCTTAGGTATAGTAGCGGCCATCCGTAACAAAGGTTTAAATGTTGGCTATTGCAAACCACTCGGACAAGAATTCGTGGATTTAGGTGATCTCAAAGTAGATAAAGATGCATTGCTTTTTTCCAAGACAATGAATTTTGAGCTCTCCGCTGAATTGCACAGTCCGGTGATCCTAGGTCGTGGTGTTACCACTGCTTTCTTGCAAGAACCTGAAGCCTATGATTTCCCAGAGCATGTGATGAATGCTTCTCGCAAGTTGCACGAGATGCATGATGTGGTTGTATATGAGGGTACTGGTCACCCAGGTGTAGGTAGTGTAATAGATCTTTCGAATGCGGATGTTGCCAAAATGCTAGACGCTTCTGTGATTATGGTTGTGGAAGGGGGGATTGGTAATACAATTGATAAACTCAATACGAACCTATCCCTTTTCCGTGAAAAGGAAGTGCCGATTGCTGGAGTGATCATCAATAAGGTAATTCCGGATAAATCTGATCGTGTTCGCGATCTTGTTGGTAGCAAACTGAATCAGTGGGGTATTCCACTACTTGGTGTACTGCCATATGACAAGACATTGGCCAATCCGATTATGGAAGGGGTTCGTTTGGCAGTGGATGGTGTGGTCATCATGAACGGCCATAACCTGGACAATAAGGTTGAAAATATTGCTTCCGGTTCTTTAATTGAAAAGAAGGAGTTTGATGACCTGCAGAATCTGTTGTTGATCGTTAGTCATCGCCGATTGGAGAGCGCAATTAATTCCTTGCAGGAGATCGATCGTAAGCATCCAGATCAGGACCTAAAGTTGGCCGGGATTATCGTGAATGGTGAGAACGATTTTATGTCGGAATTGCAACGTCACGTGCCCTGTGGAGACTATATCATGATGAATGAAATCCCGCTTATTGCGACTCAGTTGGATACTTATGGCTCGGCGATCAAGATCAACCGCATGGAGGTGAAGATTAACACACGCACACCGTGGAAGGCGCGTCGAGCAGTAGAACTCATTCGCAATAATGTGAACCTCGACGGATTATTCTAAACGATGGTTTTACCGTTGGTCTGGACATATTGATGGTTCATCCATCAGTTCAGTTGTAAGATCGAATGAGTTATGAACTTTCGAGGAGTCTAACGAACTTAGGGGCTTCGTGGAGCTGCCCCTGCCAATAGCTGAACAGCACACACCCGAAGGACGATTAAAAATGAAAGACACCCTACATCAAGACTGGTTAGGTCAGCTGCGCTCCGGCGACCGTACGGCTTTGCGGGCCATTTTTGATCAACAGTATGAACCAGTTTGTAAGGCGATCTTTCGGTTTGTTCAGGATCCAGGACTTACGGAAGACTTGGCTCAAGAGGTGTTCGTTCGTTTCTGGGAAAAGCGAGAGCAGATTAATGTAGATTCTAATCTTACGGCCTATCTCCGACGCATGGCCGTCAATGAAGCTTTGGCGTACTTGCGAAAGAAAACCCGCTTCAAAGCGGATGAGCTTCCTATCCATCTTCCTGGTCATCATGCTGCACCGGCTGACGAACAACTCGCCACACAAGAACTCTCGATCCGAATTACTGCGGCTATCAGCTCCCTACCTCCCCGTTGCCGGGCCGTCTTTCAACTTAGCCGTTTTGAAGACAAGACCTATCAGGAAATTGCCGACACCCTCGAAATTTCGGTGAAGACCGTAGAGAATCAGATGGGTAAGGCCCTCCGAATCCTCCGTGAAAAGCTAGGTGACTATTTGACAATGCTGCTGTTTTAGGCCCCAATCTTGCTATTTCGTTGTAACTTGAGATAAGCGAGATGCTCTGGCTCGTTTATTCAATGATCGCCCAATAGTAAAGTACATCACTGATATGTTTAGCCGTGCTTTTAATGACTGTCTAATAGCCTTTGCTTGGAGAAAGGATTGGCTTTTATTTTGCCTGTGTCTAATAGTGGTTAATCTCCATGGTCAGCAGAATTTAGTTCCTAACCATAGTTTCGAAGAGGTTAGTGATTGTGATCTAAACTTTGGGGATATTCCCAAAGCCCCACCTTGGCAGATCGTACCTCAACCAGAAAATACGCCGGACCTATTTCATGCTTGTTCTACTAGTGGTTTTTATGATCTACCCGGCGGCTGTTCTAACATAGTGCCCAAGGATGGTGATGGTATGATCATGTTGATTCAGCGTATCCCGCCAGAAGAACGAGTCTACGTACGACTCACAGATACCCTGCCCTGGCAAAAGGATATCTACGTGGCCTTCTCCACTATTACGGATATTAAATGTGGCCCTGATCCCATTACGCAGTGTTATTCCAATACGCAGTGCCTGGCGTTCTCCGATTTTGCTTTTCAGAATCTGCAGGTTGTTCTACAACCAGATACGATTATCGACAATTATGAGACCTGGTCTACTTATCGCACCTGTTATCGAGCTGATGGTACGGAGGACCTATTGCTATTAGGCAATTACCGCTTAGCTACGGAAACTCGATTGGATTGTGATGTGGAAAACCCACTCAACAGTGCTCGAAATTTCTTTGATGAAATCATTGTGGCTCCTTTTGAAGTGGTACCGGATACTATCATCGTTTGTGGTGATGAAAGCGTACAGGTGGATGCCACTTTTTACGATCTTCCCATCAGTTGGAGTGACGGCGTACAAGGCGCCATCCGAGACATCAGCCAAGGTGGGCAGTTAATGGCCTTTGGAAATACGGGGAGATGCTTTCTGCGCGATACCACCTTCGTGGTAAGAATTCCAGAAGAGGAAGAGCTGATCCCACTTGATATCTGTGATGGAGAAGAACTGCTACTTGAAACACCCGTTTCAGCGGTTTGGCCAAACGGCGATACCAGCAGCACCTACATTGTGACGGAGGCCGGCAACTATCGAGCCACCTTACTGACTGATTGTAATGATCGGCTCCGGTATTTTGTCTATGATGTTGAAGACAACGAGTGCGATATTACCTATTTCGTGCCCAATGCTTTCAGCCCCAACCGAGACGGTATAAATGATCAACTAGAGTTCTTCTTTGAATCAGATTTCAATTTCAACGGGCAGCTGCAAATTCTGGATCGCTGGGGTAATTTGCTCTACCAGCAATATGTCGATCAATCTATGGTGCCGGTTCGTTGGGATGGTACTTTCCGCGGCAGGCCTTTAGGGGCCGGTGTTTACGTTTGGGCTTACGAGTATGTGAGTGGTAAGGATGGTGGAACGAGGGTCATCTATGGCGATGTGGCACTCTTGCCGTAGACTATTTGGAATCATATTAGACATGCAAGGCCATTCAAGAGAAGTACAACACTAACCCAACTAATTCAACTAACCCAACTTTTATCCAACCACCCAAGACACCTAAGTGCACCAAAGTTTAGAGCCATTGTAGTTATCCAAGAGATGCGAGGAGGTACACTAATTCAATTAACCCAACTAATTCAACCAACCCAACTATCAAACCATCTAACCTTCAAACTATCCAACCTTCCTAACAAGCCAAAGGCGGAATCTTCCCGTCAATACTAACCAGGCGGTCTAAGCGAAACTCTAGGCCATTTTCCAGTACCATGAATTCTTCCTTATTGCGGGCGTATAAGTCCTTGATGCGGGTCTCTACCTCTTGGGTAGCACCGTCTTCATCGCGATAGGCAATGACTACGTTTCGTCTTTGGACAGCTGCGGCTTCCAATTCGTCGTAGTAGGAACAGTTGATTGGAACGTACTTATTCATGGCATTCTATGCTTTGCTAGGAGAACCAATTCCTGTTGTGTTTGGTTGAATAAGCATTACGAATGAATACAGGATGCAAGAACAAACCCGGATTGCACTGCTAGGTGCCGGATGGCTTGGCGAACCCTTAGCCGCTTTGCTACAAAACACGGGCTACCAAATTAAGGCAGCGACCACTTCTGAGGAAAAAGCTAAGCGCCTTTCCCAAAGTGGTTGGGAGACCTACACCTTTCGTGTAGAGGCAGATCACATTGATGGCGATGTTGGAGACTTCTTCCAGTCGGATATTCTGATTCTTAGTCTGCCGCCTGGAGGCCGTCGAAATCCTGCGGTTGCAGACACGTATCCTGCTAAGATAGAACAGGTCATAAGAGCATGCCAAGATGGGAGTATTCGGCAGGTGATCTTCACGAGCAGTACTGGCGTGTACGGTGCTCAGAATAAATGGGTAGACGAAGACGCTGCCTTACTCCCGAATACTGCATCCGGGACAGCACTCGTGAAAGTAGAAGCGCTTCTACGAGATGCTTTTGCGGAGCAACTCACCATTCTACGTCTTGCTGGATTAGTGGGTGGCGAGCGGCAGCCGGGGCGTTGGTTCTCCGGACGAGATCAATTAGCCGGAGGGCAACAATACGTCAATTTGGTACACCGACAGGATGTGATGGCTATCTGCCAGGCGATTATCCAATCTGGGTACTGGGGGCATACGCTCAATGTGTGTGCGGATGAGCACCCGACCAAAGCTGAGTTCTATCCGAGTGCTGCACAAAAGCTTGGCCTCCCAGCTCCAAGTTTCATTACCGAACCATCGGCTGAATCCGGGAAGCGCATCACTAACGAACGTTCAAAGTTGGTTCCAGGTTTCGCTTATCAATATCCGGATCCTGTTGGTTTTCCGGTATAGCTTATCCTTCGATCATGCCTGCTCGTTGCCGACGTACTGCCAAGCGATTTAGCACGAGCATCAACACAAATAGGAGTAGGACAAAGCTCATTCCCCAACGAAGATCTAGCCAATCGCTGATAAATCCAATGGCGGGCGGACCAACTAAGAATCCAGCATAACCAATGGTAGTCACCATGCTGATACCAACACCAGGGGATAAATCTGGGATACTTCCAGCGGTGCTATAGGCAATTGGAACAATAGTTGCCAAACCGATTCCTACCAGGAAGAAGCCAAGTATACCGGTCCAGATTACCGGCCAAATTAGGGCCAAGCTCATTCCAATCACGGAGATAATTGCTCCAGCTTGTAATAGTCTGGCATCACCCATCTTCACTCTAGCACCATCACCGAGGAAACGGCCAATCATCATTGCGGTAGAAAAGGCCACTAATCCCAATGGCGACCAGTAGCGACCGCCGTTGCTGATCTTTTCCAGATAATTCGTCGTCCAGTCGGCCATTGCGCCTTCGCCTAGCATACAACAAAAGGCAATCAATCCGAGGATCAATAATTCTGGGCGGAGAAGAATGTTGGTGCTTTGTTTTGCTTCATCCTCACTTGGGCTTCGCTGATCGGGAATAAGCAGTGTTCTGACGTAGAAGATCCCTAAAATACTTATTGCACTTACCGTTATCAGGTGGGGCAGTAAGTCAATTTCAAAGCGATTGAATACAGCTCCACTCCCGGCTCCCAGCATCATACCCGCACTAAAGATGGCATGGAACGAAGACATAACTGGTTTATGCAAGGCTTGCTCCACCAGGACCGCCTGGGCATTCATGGCTACATCAAGAGATCCGGTCGAGGCTCCAATCAGGAACAGCACAAAAGCCAGGGTATAACTATTTGGGGTGGCAGGAATTAGAGGGATTAACAGGATGAACAGGAGTAGTGTGACCAAAGTAATGCGATGACTACCAGCCTCAACGATAATTTTACCCGTCAGTGGCATGGCAATAAGGGCACCAATACTACTGGCCAATAATACCAGGCCAAGTTCGCCGTGGTCTAAACCATAGGCCTCTTGTAGACGCGGCAGACGAGCAACCCAGTTGGCGTACAAAAAGCCGTTGATGGCAAAAATTATGGATACTGCGATCCTGCTTTGGCGAGCACTTGGAGAATTCATGCTGAAAATTTTTTCAAAATTACAGCGCAACTGAGCTCGCTGCCAAGCAGTAAATTAATGAATAGTGGTGGTAATTTGATGTGTGGAAATGGAAATGCCGCACTAAACCTATAGTTCAGCGCGGCATTTCGCAACTTATGATTGGAATAGTAAGGCGGTGCCTCATTTATTCCATCTCATCACATGCAGGTGCATTTTACTGCTCCCACTCTGCAATAGACTTCTCGTTCATGCGAACGTAGTCTTCGTTGCCAGCTTCTTTTGCCAAAGCCAAAGAACGCTTAGCAGCAGCAATAGCTTCTTGCTTACGACCAAGGTCAGCTAGGATCAATGATTCGCGGCGAACCATCCAGTAACGAGCGTCGTCGCCACCAGTAGCCTTTTGGATGTATACTAGAGCAGTTTCTACGTCAGAGCCACTCTCGTGCATGTAGCTAGCTGCGCGGTAGTAGTCGTTCATAGAAGGACCAGACATGGTGCGCTTGATGTCAGCCATTACTTGCTCGTGTACAGACACCTCTACCGGGACGCTTACCATAGTGTTCTCCCACATGAAGTCGATGCTAGCACCAGTACTGCTTAGGTTGTTGACACCAATAGTGAATGACTCAACATCCATACCGATCTTCTTGCTTGCAGCGCTAAAAGTAGCAGTTGGCTCCTTTTCGCGATAGCTGCCCCAGCTACCACCTTCGTAGTTGTATAGCATGAATGTCCACTCACTTGCCATTGGCTTGGTCAATACAGCATAGCTACCAGCAGCTACTTCTACACCGCCAATTTTAGCATCCTGGCCAATAGTGATCTTTGTAGCAGAATTAGCTCCAGTACGCCACATTTGGCCGAATGGTACAAGACCATCCTCTGCGAAGATGGTACGACCCTTCATGCTTGGGCGAGAGTACTCAACAGTGATCTCTGTTAGGCCTACCGCCTGGTTAACAGTTGCACTTGGGCTAGGAGCAGGTGTGTTGATCTGAGCATACATGCTGAAGGTCAGCAACAAGGCTAGTACGTTAAACAACAGCTTTTTCATTCGAATTCGATTTAAATTGGAATTTGGATAACTTTGCCACCGCCGAAAGCGGTGACGGCATTTTGCGCGAAAATAAGCAAAACAGCCAGTTTCCTTGTTGGTACACCAATCTAATCGGTAAAGCACCCAAAAAACGCAGTAGAATGACCATTGCTATTATCGCTCACGACGGAAAGAAGGCCGATATGGTCGCTTTCATTAAGGATCATATCGAAGTCTTGCAACAGCGAAATATTGCTCTAATTGCTACCGGAACAACGGGCTCACACCTGGAAAGAGCGGGCCTCACGGTAGAATGCATGCAAAGCGGCCCGTACGGCGGCGACGCTCAAATTGCCAGTCGCTTGGTGGAGAAGCATGTGGATATGGTGGTGTTCTTCCGCGATCCACTCGGAAAACATCCGCACGAGGTAGACGTTAATATGTTGATGCGGTTGTGATGTGCATAATATTCCTTTGGCTACCAATGCCGCAGCCGCCACCTTATTTATGAAAACTCTATAGCGTAGATGAAGATATTTCTGCTACTCCCTTTACTATTCCTTTCAGATATTGGTACTGTTCATGATTTTCATGTTAGCCGGACACGTATAGAGTACGGTGCAGAACAATCTGAATGGCAGATCACCTTACATCTGTTCATCGATGATTTAGAGCTTGCTTTGGAAGAAAAGGGGAGCCCTAAGCTGTATCTAGGAACAAAGCGGGAGTCTGCTGAAGCCAATCAGTATATCCAATCCTATTTGGAGCAATATGTCAAGCTCTTTGCCGACGATGAAGCACTGGAGTGGCAATGGTTAGGCAAAGAGGTCAGTGAAGATCTTACCGCCTTCTGGATTTACCTCTATGTACCAGAGGCGAATGCTAAAGCACCACTTCGTGTGCGCAATAAGATATTCTTTGATTTGTACGACGATCAGCAAAACATGATCCAAGTAGCGGATGGGAGTGGACGAACCAAGAGTTACCTCTTCCATCAAGACTATTGGGATCAGCTCGTAACCTTTGAATAGATCACCTATGCTGCGCTGGCTCTTTATCCTTCCTATCCGTTTTTATCAGTATGCTATTTCTCCGCTGATTGGGCCGCGCTGTCGATTCCAACCTACCTGCTCGCACTATGCTGTAGAAGCTATCCAAGAGTGGGGTGTTTTTAAAGGCACTTGGCTAGCCATTCGGCGAATTACTAAATGTCATCCCTGGGGTCCCTGGGGGTATGATCCTGTTCCAAAGAAGAAACCGGCAAAAGAAGAGGTGTTAAAAAACGAGGATTAGGCACTTACATTTCTGTGACAAAACGTTAAATTATCGTGAAAGCCCTGGATAAAGGCCTTAATTGCAGGGCTTTGGCTTTATCTTTCAGAAGTTTTACAATCGCTTTCTCTTTAGCAAACCCAACCCTTTTGGTTTTGCCTATTGTCTATCTATTGTAAAATGTTCGTAACTGTCCTAAACCTCAAACTCTCAGGAAATGAAGAAGTATCTCTACTTGCCGCTCCTCGCTGTCTTAGCTATAGCGCTCTCTGGTTGTGTTGCGGATGATGTGGAAGTTCGGGAGGAATATTACTATCCCGAAGAATTAGCGCTCATCCAACAGACGCTTGATCTACCAGAAAAACCATTGGACTATGATGTCCAATTACCAACACACCTTTCTCGAAGTGGCCTCTTTGCGCGGAACATCAACCGTGACATGGCGACATTGGGCCGGGTGTTGTTCTATGATCAGGAACTTTCCTCTACTGGTGAAGTATCCTGTGCTAGTTGTCACAAGCAAGAATTAGCGTTCTCTGACGAGAAGGCCTCCAGTAACGGTATCAATGGCCAACAAACGGATCGTAATAGTTTGGCGCTTGGTTCCGTAGCTAGTTTTGCTGCCTATTATGGTGTTGACCTGTTTGGTACGTTTGGTGTTCCGTTCATGTGGGATAACCGCTTCGGTACCGCTCGCGAGCAAGCGAAAGCTGCTTTTACCAGCGAAAAGGAAATGGGAATGACCATTGAAAGCTTGATCCAAACGATCGAAGACCGTGAATTCTACGCACCATTGTTCCGCCGTGCTTATGGAAGTACTGCTGTTACAGAAGAACGCATCATGTCGGCGGTAGCGGAGTTTGTAGATGGCTTAGGGACTTTCGACTCTAAGTTTGACCAAGCTGCTGAAGCTTCAACAGACGGAATAAACATGAACGTTCCTTTTGCTGATTTCACAGCACTGGAAAACCGCGGTAAGGAGATCTATTTGGAAAGTTGTGCTGGTTGCCATAGCTCTGTGTTTGGCCGTCCAGTAATGAATGAAGCAAACAACGGTCTCTCCATGAATTATGAAGATGAAGGTATTGGTGGCTTCACGCAGAATGCTACTGATATGTACATGTTCAAGATTCCAACACTGCGTAACATCGCCTTGTCAGCTCCTTACATGCACGATGGCCGCTTTGAATCTCTGGAAGAGGTTGTCGACTTCTACAGTGACGGTGTTGCTGATCACCCGAAGCTACATGAATTATTGCGTGACGGTAGTGGACAACCACTTCGCTTGAATCTATCTTCGGAAGATAAGATGGCATTGGTGGACTTCTTGGAGACTTTGACGGACGTTCAATATCTGCAGGAAATGCGCTACAGCGATCCTTTTAAATAGGATATAAATATAGACCCAAATGGTCCGAATGGCCTGTCGATAAACTGTCGGCAGGCCATTTGTGTTTTGGTGGTCAAAACGGGCAAAAAAGCGTACTTTCGCGTGCCAAATGTATAGATAGCTATGATGATTCGTCCTCGCCGGAATCGGCGTTCTGCAGCTGTTCGTGGGCTGGTGCGTGAGACACATTTGACCCCAGGACATCTTATCCAACCATTATTCTTATTGCCAGATCCTCAAGGAGAGAGTGAGGTCTCGTCTTTGCCAGGCACTTTTCGCCGAGGCATTGATCGACTATTGCCCGAGATAGAGGCTTGCATGGAGCTCGGCTTACGGAGCTTTGTTATGTTTCCTGCCGTTCCAGATGAGAATAAGGATAAGGAAGCTACCTACAGCTATGCTGATGATAACTTCTATTTGCTAGCAGCGAAAGCTATCAAACAGCGCTTCCCGGAAGCCTGCCTGATTAGCGATGTAGCTATGGATCCGTATAGTATTGATGGCCATGATGGTCTGGTAGGGCAGGGGCGGATACTCAATGATGAGTCACTTCCTATCTTGGCGAAGATGTCGGTAGCACAAGCCGCCGCTGGTTTTGATATCCTGGGCCCTAGTGACATGATGGACGGACGGGTTGGCTTTATGCGCCAGGCACTAGACAGCGAAGGCTTCTATGAGACTGGAATCATGTCTTACACCGCGAAGTACGCTAGTGCCTACTACGGACCATTCCGTGCTGCCTTGGATAGTGCTCCTCGAGAAGATGAAGATATTCCCAAGGACAAGAAGACTTATCAAATGGATCCGGCCAATGCCAGAGAAGCGCTGCGAGAGGCCTTCTTGGATACAGAGGAAGGAGCCGATTTCTTGATGGTTAAGCCTGCGCTCCACTACCTGGATATCATCGCTATGTTAAAGGCTGAAACAGAATTGCCAATTGCCGCGTATCATGTTAGTGGTGAGTGTGCCATGTTATTGGCCGCTTGTCAGAACGGTTGGCTGGATTATGAACAAGCCATGCCCGAAGTTCTTTTAAGTATACACCGTGCTGGCGCGGATGCGATTTTGACGTACTTCGCCAAAGACTATGCGCTTCGATACCGAAACGGTCGGCTTTAAGATCAAAAAATAAACTAAATTTTGCTGCACTAAGCAGCGAAGCAGCATACCTTGCGTTTGCTTTATAGTACGATGCGCTACTCTTTGGTTGTCAACTTGTATTGTGGATTGCCAAAAAGATTAAATATGTTCCACCCTTGCCGTTTGGCTGCTCTTGCATTAGTTGTTGTGAGCTTTTCTGCCTGCAAAGTAGAGTCGCTTGACGATCCTATTATTGTGCCTGTGGTAGATCAGGAGTTCGCTTTTGACTTGTGGCAAAATCTAGCTAGTACTAGTATGTCGCCGCTTGAAGTGCGCATGTATACACTCGAAGACTACGAGTGCCTAAACACAAGCATTCTCACTAACTATCTAAGGGTAGGGCGTAACCTAGAATTGACGCTTTTCGATATCCTCGACCCCGAGGTATGTGATGCAGGTCTGGGGCCAGCTACTGGAGTAGAAGTTCTTGATAATATTGAAGAAGACCTATACCGACTGAAGATCGAGCTACAGGATGTAGTGCAGAATGACGGTTGGCTTACGGTGACTGCTGATTCCTATACTGTGGAAATGGAACAAGAGAACGGGATCAGCTGGCAACACTATGAAATGCGTCGAATTCCAGAAGAAGCATTTTGGGGATACATCACCTATCCTGATGCGGCCAGTCAATTGCAAGCGGAAACTTTCCTGAGCGATCTTCAACAACTTGGTACGGTAGCCGATCTTCAGGATGGCTACTATGGGCACTACTCTTTGTCGGATAACGGTACTAAGGTAGATGTCAATACGACTAGTCTCCCAGGACAAGCAATAACCTTCTTGTTCGAATACACCGGTGAGAACGCTGAGATTGATCAGCGCGTAGAAGCATTCCTTATGGATGCTGACCCAGAATTACAATTACACTTTTGGAATGGAAAAGGCGACGAGTGGCGTCGTTAAACGCGCTTTAGTGGATCAGGCAGTTAACTCACTGCCTGACGTTCTTTGCGCTTACTTTCCTTGACTTCAAAACTGAATCCTTCCTCCAGGAATTCCTGATACTTGTCATAATCAAACTGGTAGAGTTTGGCCGGACGGTGTGCTACACCTGCCTGCATCTCATCCAAATCGATAAGTAGATTCATAGATAGAATCTTCTTGCGGAAGTTTCTCTTATCCAGATCTGTTTCCAAGATTGCTTCGTATAGGTGCTGAAGCTCAGTCAGTGTAAACTTAGGAGGTAAAAGCTCAAAGCCAATAGGTCTTACACGAACCTGATGCTTCAGGGTCTCAAAACAAACGTCTACCATCTCTTCGTGGTCAAACGCAAGGTTTAGATTAGAAACATCAGATACACTAAACCAGCGTACCTCTTTAGCGACGTCATTATCTGGTTGTGGATTGAAATTGTCAATCTTAACCAAGGAATAGTAGGCTACAGTAATGACCCGACCGAAAGGATGTCGATCGACGGCGCCGAAGCTCTTAACTTGTTCTAGATATACGTTATCAAGGCCCGCCAGTTGTTTAAGCACGCGACGTGCGGCGGTATTAAGATCCTCATCAGGTAAGACAAAATACCCTGGTAGAGCCCAGTGGTCGATGTAGGGGTCTTCCTGACGTTTGATTAGTAGAATCTTTAAATCGCTTTCATCAAAACCAAAGATCACATTGTCTACGGTGAAAGCAGACTTAAAGTAGCTGTCAAAATTCTTCACGTTTCTTGTTTGTTCCAGACGTTGATACTCCTCAATTCAATCTCCTCAGTAGATGGTACTTATGCTAAGGTAGTAATTTCTAATTGGGAATAAATCCAGTGGCTTAGCTATTTAGTGTAAAATTTACACTAGCACCCCGTATTTGGTCTGATTTAGGTAAAAAAAGCTAATTTCAGTGCACTGACCCAGACCAGCGCTATGTCACAAACCTCCACTATTTCCTTACGCCAGGTACCATTATTGCGCCTTTTGTTGCCTTTTCTCATAGGGCTACTACTAGGATGGTGGAAGCCAGCGGTGTTTGTCGGACCATCTGCTGGATTAGCCTTATTGATAACGGCTGCTCCTTTGCTTTATTTCGGATGGGGGAGGCGAAGCTTATCACAAAATCTATACTGGGGCTTGGCGCTCTACCTCTGGCTCCTGGCCTTTGGTTGGTGGCGAGCCAGTGAGCACTACCAACTTCAGCGAAGTAGCCATTTTTCACATGCAAGAGCGATCTTGGGAGAAAGCTATAGCTGGAAGGGGAAGGTAGAGACCATTAGAGCGACAGAAAAGAGCCTGCGCTTAAGAGTTTCTGTTCATACATTTCGGGATAGTACATTGTCGGCTAGTCATCCCACTATGGGGAAGTTGTTGCTGTATTTACCTAAAGATGATCGCAGCAAAACCTTGTTGCCTGGACAGCAACTTGTCTTCACTGCGGAAGCGGAAAGGATTACTCCACCCCTGAATCCAGCGGCCTTTGATTTTGCCAGCTGGCAGGCACGGCAAAATGTTTTTCATCGCGCTAGAGCGGCTGCTGCTGATTGGGAATTAGCAGGTGAGGATCTTTCATTACGTGGACATGCCTACCTCATCAGGGAGCATCTTTTGACCATCTTAGGTAAGTATTTGAATCCTGAGTCCGATGAATATGCTGTTGGTGCAGCATTAATTCTGGGTAAAAAAGACGCGCTGAGCACAGATCTGCGGAATGCTTACGCAGAGACCGGCGCTGTTCATGTACTAGCTGTTTCTGGACTACACTTAGGTTTTATTGCTTGGGGCTTAGGACTCATTTTCGGTTGGGGCCCCTTTAAGCGTCCGTCCTGGCGTTGGATTAGATTAGGCTGTATCCTTGCTGGTATTTGGGCATTTGCCCTCATCACGGGCCTATCGCCTTCCGTTCAACGGGCTGCCACTATGTTTAGCGCCGTTTGGATTGGGGTAGTGCTTGGCAGGCAATCCAGTATCTACAACACCTTAGGTGCTTCCGCTTTTCTGCTACTCTTTATTGATCCCTATCTACTATTTGACTTAGGATTTCAGCTTTCTTACTTGGCAGTATTGGGCATCGTATTCTTCCAACCACGGATTTATCGGTTATGGAGCACCTCCTGGTGGGTATTGGATAAAGGGTGGGCATTGATTAGTGTTGCCCTGGCTGCTCAACTAACGACCTTTCCGCTCAGCCTCTATTACTTTCATCAGTTTCCGATCTACTTTTTGCTTTCTGGTCTGGTGGTAGTGCTCGCGGCTTCAATTATTCTTGGCTTAGGCGTCTTGTTATTTGCGGTGTCTTGGTGGCCTTTATTGGCCTCATTGGTTGGCAGTATTCTCGGTGGGGTGCTTTGGCTTAATAATGCCTTCATTCTTCAATTGCAAAAACTACCAGGGCATTTGGTAGAAGGAGTATGGATTGACGGTTGGCAACTGGTAGCCTTACTCATTGCCGTCTTGATGATAGCCGTCTATGTTGTTCAACGGCGAGCCAGTTGGTTGATTATGGCGCTAGCTGCGATGCTAGTCGTCTTCGGTGTCAATTTTTGGCACCAGGCCAAATCCAGGCAGCAAAAGCGCTGGATAATCTATCATCAATATAGAGCAACAGTGGTAGATGCGATTAGCGGGCACCATCGGCATACCATCAGTAGCTTGGATGAAGGGGATCCTGACTTGACTTGGAGTGTGGAACTCTACCGGGAAAAGGTCCAGGCAACACGTTTAGTTTCGACCAATGGTAATTGGCAAGTCAATCCTCCCATTTACAAGCTTTACGATCAGGCTTTAGTGCTCATTGATCGAAACTGGGAAGCTCCTGACGTTCCTGAACAGCCTTTGGCCGTAGCAATTGTATTACTGAAAGATGCTCCCAATGTGCGCTTCTCCACGCTTCAAAAACACTTTAATGCTACTGCCTGGGTTTGTGATGGTTCAAACTACCCACGGAGCGTTAAAGCCTGGAAGGAGGAAGCCGCTTCCTTGGGTTTGAAATTGCATGTTACCGCAGAAGACGGAGCTTATATATTGGATTTTTAGAAACGCGCTACTCATGAAAAATCACTTCTTATACTTTACCAAAGCCGAGCGTTTTGGGATTATCGGATTGTTGCTAGTATGTCTTGCCCTATGGATTATTCCTGCCTGTATGCAAGAGGATACTGTTGTCCCTATTCATTCTGATGAAACAGCTGCCGATTCGGAGATGCAAACTAATATTGCTGTGTTGGAGCAAGTCGAATCCGGAATAGATCAAGAGCTACATCCGTTCGATCCGAATGAAGTCAGTGCTGCTACTTTGCTCGAGTTTGGTTTGCCTGAACGAACGGTCCGTTCCTGGCAGAATTACCTACAGAAAGGCGGTCGCTTCAAAAACTGGAAAGACATCCAAGACTTCCGAGCTTTATCTATATCGGACCGGGAACGCCTCAAGCCCTTTTTACTTTTTTCCAAAGCGCAAGCTAAAAGGGAGCCTACCTCCACGGCAGATATTCCACCAGTACTTGCAGCCTTTGATCCAAATGAGCAAACGGTAGAAGGTCTATTGCAGATGGGCCTTTCAAGTCGAGTAGCTACCAACTGGGTAAATTACCTGAAGGCAGGTGGGCGATTTAAGAGCACTAAAGATATTCGCAAGGTCTATGGCCTGTCTGAAGCTGATTATGATCGGCTTGCCCCCTTTGTGCTTCTGGCAGATCCTATGGCAGACTGGGATGCTAAGGAGTTGGTACCAGAGACAACGCTGCCGTCATCTTATGAGCAAGCGGAAAGATCTGTGGTAGTAGATATCAACCAAGCAAGTGCAGAGGAATGGCAGCGCTTGCGAGGCATAGGCCCTGCTTATAGCCGACGCATCGTTAAGTTTCGGGATAAACTAGGAGGGTTCCATAGCGTAGCGCAAATCAAGGAAACCTACGGGCTTCCAGATAGTGTGTATCAAACCATTCTATTACAATTGAGGCCTTCACCCTTATTCCGTTACCTACCGATAAATCGAGCTACTGTGGATGAACTCGCTGCCCATCCCTATCTGCGTTATCAGGATGCTCATGTGATCGTGAATTATCGAAAGGAGCACGGGCGATTCACAACACATGAGGACTTGGAATTGCTGTACGGCCTATCAGATGATGTCAGGGCGAAAATGAAACCCTACTGGGATTTTGAAAGCTAGCAATAAAAAAACGTGAGCGAGCCCTCGAGCTCACCCACGCGTCAACAATCCAATTGTTTTCCGGTTTGTGCCAAATTGGATTAAAAAATTCTTGTTCGGAGGCTTACAGCGCTCCTATAGTCATACTCATTCTAGTGGGGAAGTCCTCACTTGGTAGGCCATGTACTTCCGTTTCGGGGTGGAAGGCAGACCAAGAGAACCAATACATGCTCGCGCTCGGCAGCAAATTACCATCAGCATCCGTTACATAGGCTGCTTGTGCCTCTGGCAAGAACTCAATCTTAATGTTCTGGCCATTTACTACATCGCTTGTGACGAAGTGCTTGTCAGCGGGTAGCATGCTGTAGGCATAGGCTTTGAAAATACCGTCAACTTCCACGCCAAGCACGCGTTCTTTAAGCTCTAAGCGATCATCACTATGATTCAATGGAAACATTAGTCGATCAGTTGTGCCATAGTGTGCGTACGCATCCAGCTCATAATTTCGGTTATGGCCAGTTTCCTCCGCCAATAGGAGAGTTTTTGGATGGCGTTCTTGCCACTCTTGCCAAGTCGTCAAAGTTGCAGGAAGTAATTGTAGTTGCGCACCAGCCACTGGGCCAGCTACCGCTCTACCCAACACCTGCGACCAAAGACTCTCAGTCTCGCGGTCGAAATACAGTGCGTTGTTATTGTACACCAAGCCGGAAACAGCCAGCTCCCATTCTTGGTCCCGTTCTTCAGTTTGATAAACCATCACACTTCCACATAATGGACTGTACGTAATAGCAACGCGCATTCCATCAAAGTCGTCGTTAATGATTTCGTGATAGTTGAGGATACGTACGGGGTAGGCCTTAGTGACGCCATTCAGCGTTACACCAATTACCCGATCCTCATCAGATAGCCATTTGTCACTTTTAGCGGTGGTAAACTCCGGATCGGTAAGAGCCGGAATACCGTCCTTTCCTGGTCCACCAGGAATGATATCCCATGAAGGTAGCTCGCTGTTGGTCAAGTCAAAATCTTCATCGGCATAAGTCTCTTCTACAAAAATGGCACGCTGCGCATATAGCCCTGAAAATGTCATACTAGACAAAGCTAAGAGGAGCAGCATAGAGCGAAATACTTTCTTCATCGTGGGTTAGATTTTGGAAGTTTTTTTCATGAAATAGTGTTCGATCCTATCCTAATCCAAAAGCGTGCCAAAAATTGAAGAATTCTGTAATGTGTTTGTGTGTTGAGTGTTTAAAGTGTTGTTTTTTAGTTGGTTATAAATTTATTTAGGTTTTTATGTTTTTTGAATCAATATTTGACGAACCCAAGTTTTTCACTTCCATTACTTCTTTAGCCCCATGAGGAGTTGATTTTTGTATTGCTGTTACTGCAAATGAAGAAGCCCCGAATACCATCTGGCATTCGGGGCTTCTTAAGCTGTGTTTAGCGTAGGGTAGTACTAGTCGAAGTTTACCTCAGGCGCTTGTTCTGCTCCAGCTTGCGCTTGGAACTGTGCTTTTTCATCAAAATTGAAGATACTCGCAAAGAAACTACCTGGGAACCGGCGAACACGCTTATTGTAGCCTGTGACAACTTCGTTGAAATCTTGACGAGCTACCGCAATTCTGTTCTCCGTACCTTCCAACTGCGTCTGTAAATCGCGGAAGTTCGCGTTTGCCTTTAGCTCTGGATAACGCTCAACAGTAACGAGGAGGCGACCTAGGGACTGGCTCAACTGAGACTGAGCAGACTGGAACTGCTGCAATGCATCAGCACTTAGATTACTTGGGTCGATATTCACGCTAGTGGCCTTTGCACGAGCACTGGTTACCGCTTCCAGTGTCTCACGCTCAAAGTCAGCTGCACCTTTTACGGTGTTTACCAGGTTGGTAATCAAATCAGACCGACGCTGATATTGAGTTTGTACGTTAGCCCAAGCTTGGTCTACATTTTCTTCAGCATCCACAAATCCGTTGTAGCTGCTGCACCCGCCCATGAAAAGGAGCAAGAGTACGCCTAGTACAACGCCGATGGTGGTAAGATTCCTCATCTCGTATTTTCGTTTTTTCTCTTGGTAATATTGCCGAAATTAAGGGAAAGTGGTTACTTTCTCCACAATAACGACAAAAGTTTTCCTTTTGACCCTCCTGGCATTCGGGAGTCACTTATCTACATATGAAATTTCAGTTTTCTACTCCATTGGAGGCTGCAAAGACAAAGTTGTTTAACTGGCAACTTCGTGTTCCGGCTGAGGTTACCTCCGCTTTTTTGGCCAGCCCCACCAAGCGTCGAGTCGTTTGTGTGTTGAACGGTGAAGACCCGCATCAGTGTGCATTGACCCCCATTGGGGATGGCGTGTATGTGATAAAGGTCAATCAGAAACGGATTAAGAAGTTAGACTTGGCGGAAGGGAAAAAGGTGAATCTGGAGCTCTTCCCGGACGATAGTAAATACGGCTTACCGATGCCGGAAGAAATGGCTGCCGTTTTAGCGGAAGACCCCGAGGGAGATAAGTTGTTTCACGCCCTGACTCCTGGCAAGCTTCGTACTTTATTATATATCGTGGGCCAGGGACAAGATTCTGATGATAAGATTTGGCGGGCAGTGCAAATTCTTGAACACTTGAAGGCCAGATCAGGTAAGATAGATTATAAAGCCCTTCATTATGAAGACTTGCGTCAATAATTAAACCGACGTCCAATGAGTTTCCTTACGGCCGAGTGGAGAAAACTAGCCATCGTTAATTATGAGATTCACCCCACCATCCTCGCACCTTATGTGCCTACGGGGACAGAGCTGGATAGTTGGGAGGGTAAGCACTATGTAAGCCTAATTGGATTCCGTTTCCTGAATACCAAAGTGCTGGGTTTTAAAATTCCCTGGCATATAAATTTTGAGGAGGTGAACCTGCGCTTTTATGTTCGCCGAAAGGCACCTGACGGTTGGCGAAGAGGGGTAGTGTTTATCAAAGAAATAGTGCCTAAGCCAGCAATCACGTGGGTAGCTAATACGCTGTACCAGGAACATTATGAAACGCGTCCCATGCGGTCAAGTTGGCTAACAGAGGGCCAACAGCAAACCATTTCTTACGAGTGGAAGCGCGACCAAATGTGGAATAAGATTGAGCTAAAAGCCAGTGCGGATAGGCAAGCTTTAATAGCAGGTAGTGCCGAAGAATTTATCACAGAGCATTACTGGGGCTATGCAGCACCCGGGCCCCATAAAACGAATGAGTACGAGGTGACCCACCCGCGTTGGGAAGTCTACGAAGTACAGGAACATAAGGTGGAAGTAGGTTTCGCGGCCAATTACGGAGCCGACTTTGCTTTTCTACAAGATGCCAGTCCAGCATCTGCTATGTTAGCAGAAGGATCTGCAATTACCGTCGAGGGTAAGACAACGCTATTCAGTTGATACAGTGAACCAAGGATTCCCAACTTGGTTTCTTTGTGTAGATACCCCTCGAAAACCATAGCATTGCCCTAACCAACAAAGTATTACGACTTGAAAGAGATACGCAGAATATTACAAGAGTACGATCAGATTGATTTTAGTACGGAAAAAGCGGCCCTAGCCTCAGTGGTTAATGTAGAGGAATCCAGTTATCGCCGCATTGGTGCTCGGATGCTCGTCCGTAGCAATGGCATGTGGACGGGAGGAATCAGTGGTGGTTGCCTGGAGCGCGATGCCTTGAAGCGCTCGCAAATGGCCATTTTCAAGAATGAAGCTACACGGGTGGTATATGACACCATGGACGATGATGAGAATCAAATCGGTGTTGGGTTAGGCTGCAATGGAAGAATTGAGGTGGTCTTCACACCAATTAGCCCAGAGGATAAGACCAATGAACTGGAGCAACTTCGCCGAATCATTAGTGCTGACCAACCAGCTATTGTGCTGAAAGTCATTGATGAAGAGGATGAGGATGGAGAGCTACTAGGCGAGCACCTGCTCGTAGAAGATCTAGATAATATTCCTGCCTTTGCTGGAGTGCCTGCAGAGGAGATGGCTGGCTATGTAGCGGAGACGCTGGAAAAACGGAAACCATGCCTATTTAACTGCGAGACGGAAGAAGGCCCCATCAAGCTCCTGGTAGAATTTATTCGTCCTGAAACGCGCTTGATTGTCATTGGTGATAACTATGATGTAGGTGCAATGTTGGGGATTGCTCGAGAGCTGGGCTGGGAAACCTACCTGGTCGGGAAGAAGCACAAGCTGACCCAGGAAATGTATGACCTGACGCATAAGGTTGTTGAGTACGAACAAGCACACGAATTGCCGGTGCATGAGTACACAGCCGTCATGCTCATGTCGCACGACTACAATAAGGACAAGTGGATGTTGCCCATTTTCGCTGATAAGAATCCGCGCTATATGGGAATGCTTGGGCCAAAGAAACGCCTTCATAAAATGCAGGGTGATCTGCCGGAGGTCGATTTTTCTCAGCTACCATTTCTCTTCGCGCCCACCGGTCTGGAGATTGGGGCAGAATCGCCCAGTGAGATTGCACTGTCAATTGCTTCTGAAATCGTTGCCACTTTCCGGGAGAAGCCCGGTGGCTTCCTACGAGAGAAGGAAGGAACCATCCACGAACGCGACTAATCACAGCACAATTTTTCGGTAGAAAATAGAAATGCGAATCAGGTATTGCCTCCAAACTGTCTCCAACCAACATCTGAGCAGATGGAAATGGCTTACCTTCGCCCGTGAATCAAATAAACCATCATGAAACAACCACTTGTTAGTCCATTGGACGGCAGTGAAGATGCCAAGCTACGCGAAATGGCCGACTTCTATCAGGAAACGCTTGGCTTTACTCCAACAAGCCTGTTTACGATGATGCGCCGCCCGCGCATTGCCAACGCATTCCTAGAGATGAATCAGGCTGTCATGGAGAACCAGGGGCGAGTAACCAGCGCCCTTAAGCGCCTAATCGCCTATTTGTCAAGTATGACTACAGGCTGCCGTTACTGCGAGGCTCACGCGATCCGTGCGGCGGAACGTTACGGCGCTTCCGACGATCAGTTGGTTAATATCTGGGAATACAAAACCCACCCATCCTTTTCAGAAGCGGAAAGAGCTGCCCTGGATTTGGCCATTGCTGCTTCACAGGTGCCGAATGCAGTGAATGACGCTATCGCAGAGAATATGCGCAAGCACTGGGATGAAGGAGAAATTGTAGAGATCATGGGCGTAGTCGCGCTGTTCGGTTATCTAAACCGTTGGAATGATAGTATGGGCACTCAATTAGAGGATCCAGCAGCAGATAGTGCTCAGGAGTACCTGGGTAAGCACGGTTGGAACCGTGGTAAGCACGAGTACTAAGAATCGGACGCTAGTATGAAAAAGAGCCATTTCACACGGTAAATTCGGTGAAATGGCTCCAACTCATGAAATAACGTCTGGTAGAAAATCTCACGCTATTCAGCGGAGAGCAGTTTGTTAGGGCTAGAGGTGATCAGAGAGAGTAAATGGGTTTTAGGTTGTTCTTCTACTGAAACCCTAAGGCACGAAGCGCTTCAGCATCCTCTGTTAGTGTTTTGACGCGCAAAATATCGCCAGAAGGAGAGCAGTTTCCACAGAAACCAGGGTGCTCCACTTCTTCAAATTCTACCCGGTACTCGAGGATAGTTAGCCCCTCGTTCGTTACCGAATTCACAATTCGATCGCCCCACTCTTGGGCATTTTCATTTTCTAAGTCGAAGTCGCCGCCGCAGGCAACGATAGCATAGAGCTCAAGTTCTACCTCTGCCACTGGCAGAATAGTAACCTCTTCTTTCTCACAAGAAAAACTCAATAGGGCAAGTCCGAAAAACATCATTAGGGTTCGCATGATCATTTGGTTTTTAAGGGTTATAAGTAATTCAGTCTGTCTTCACTAGGTAAGACGGCCCCTATTTTCTACAGCGTTGGGTAGAAAAAAGTGAAGGTTTCGTTAAATGAATAGAGAAGATGTTAAGGAAGACCTATCAAAGCCAGAATCAATAAGGATAAGACCAAACCATGCTAGAAAAACAGGCTAGGAAGACTGCCAGGCGATGCAGAAAAGAGTAATTTCCAACTAACCAACTAACCAACTAACCAACTAACCATCCTCCAACGATTTCTTAAACTGCTGCGGCGTAATCATCTCCATCTTCTTAAACTGCCGATTGAAGTAGCTCACATTGTTGAATCCTGATTTATAGGCCACTTCCGAGATGAACATGCGTCGGTTCTGCTTCATCAGGCGTTTCGCAAACTTGATCTTTTCGGCATTGATGTACTCCACTGGAGATATGCCGAGGGTGTCCTTGAATTTGCGATGAAAAGTAGAGGTACTCATCTGCACCATGTTTGCCAGTCCTTCTACCGTCATGTTCTTTTCCGTAAGGTGGCTCTTAATGTGGCGAATGACCATCCCGATCCGAGTATCTGTAAATAGCCCTTTCGGATCCTGCACTAGGCAGTGGCGAGCATTGGTTTGAAGAAGCCGAATGATCAACTCCTGGATCATGAGGTCTAGCAGGATGTCCTTTGATTGCACATTGGTGGTGAAGGTCTTAACCAAGCGTTGCAAGAGCTGATCCACTTCATTGTGGTGGGTAAGGTGGGTGGCGAGTTCATCAATCTGCCAGTTGGTGGCGTCACCTTCAATTTCTGTGGCCTGGTTGAAGCGGTGAACTACTTCCGAAATCTTATCGGTATCGATACCGAGGGCCAAGCATTGTGTTGGCGAGGCTTGAGTAGCAATCGGAAAATCAATGACCATTCTCTCATTGGCAGGCATCACAACTGACTCACCCGGTAGAAAATCAAAGCTTGGTAGGTTGTCCAGGTGCATGATTTTCTTTCCCGTTAGCATGCTCGCAATAATGGGAAAACTGAAGGTGAGTTCTACTCGCTCCGCTATGGCGTGGGTTTCATAAATATTAAGTTCTGCATATTCGGCCTGATAGGTGGTACGGTTTTCCACCAGTGTGGTAAGCTTTCGATTGCGTCTATGCTGATCTAGTAGGCCGGCCATAGGAAGGTTAGTATTTGCAAACAATATAAATACTTCAAGTAGTACGACAAACCGCTGTGGGTCTTGCAAGCGTCATATTTGGTGGGATCGTGTCAGGATTTGAGCGTTTTGTACAATTCTTGACTTTGGACTAGAACTAACTTGCAAATGCCATAAAAATGACGGTAATACCTTCGTTTATCAGAGTAAATTTTGTTAATTAGCTAGCGCTGAAGAAGAAAATGCGGTTTATGCTTTTTTGGATTCCAGCGAAAAACATTAAAAACCGATGCATTTAAAGGGGACCCATATCCTTCCTGTTGCCCGTGAGCAGCTTTGGCAACATTTAATGGATCCGGAATTTTTAGCTCGCGTAACACCTGGTGTTACCCGCTTAGAATTGACCGGTACCGATACTTACGAGGCAATCGCCGATATCAAAATGGGACCAGTAAAGGGTTCCTTCAGCGGAGATCTGGCGATAAAGGAAAAGCAGGAGCCCTCCTCTTTTGTCTTGGAAGTTAGCCAGAAGAGTAAGATCGGAAATGTCTCGGCCATCATTAATCTCGTATTAGAAGAAGACTCAGCAGATAGCACGATCATGTCCTTTGATGGCAAGGCTAAGCTTTCTGGATTACTTGCCCGCATGGGGCAACGAGTACTTAGTGGAGTAGCCAATACCTTGACCAAGCAGTTCTTTGCTGCATTAGAGGAAGAGCTGTCTTCGGCCTCCGCCTAATTGAAAACCATTATCAATCATAACTAAATAATTACCAAAATGTCGCATTCCATTACGCTTACCGTAAACGGCAAGACCGTTACTGCAGAGGTGGAGGGGCGCACGCTATTGGTCGACTTTCTACGTGAACAATTGTTGCTTACGGGCACACATGTAGGCTGTGATACCAGTAATTGTGGCGCTTGTACGGTCCACGTCGACGGTTTGTCTGTGAAATCTTGTACGATGCTCGCGGTTCAGGCCGACGGTGGTTCGGTAACTACTATTGAGGGCATGGCCCAAGGTGATAATCTACACCCCATACAAGAAGGCTTTAAGGAAAAACACGGTTTACAATGCGGCTTTTGTACACCAGGTATGGTGATGACGGCTGCTGATCTACTGAAGAAAAACCCGCAACCAACAGAAGACGAAATTCGTCGGGCGCTGGAAGGCAACTTCTGTCGCTGTACCGGTTACCACAACATTGTGGAAGCTATTCAACACGCTGCTGCGAACATGCAGAAAGCGGAAGCCTAATTTCATCCATCAAAAGCTAAAGTCGAAATGTCATATATAGGTAAATCGGTAAAGCGCGTAGAAGATAAGCGCTTCCTGACCGGCCAGGGCAGGTACACCGATGATATTAAACTCGTAGGCATGACGCATGCCTATATCCTGCGCAGTCCTTATGCGCACGCCAAGATCAATAGTATGGACACTTCCGCTGCGGAAAGTGCCGATGGTGTTGTGAAAATCTATACTGGAGCAGATATTGCTGCTGCAGGTGTTAACGGTGTGCCTTGTGGTTGGCAAGTCAATTTCAAGAACGGTGATACCATGAAGGAACCACCGCACCCCTTGCTAGTCGCTGATCGCGTGAAACACGTAGGGGATGCAGTAGCCATGGTGATTGCAGAAACAAGAGAACAAGCTCGCGATGCCGCGGAGTTGATCGATGTTGATTACGAAGAACTGCCAGCGGTAACTGATCCTGCAGCTGCTGCTGCCGACGGAGCACCACTGGTACATGACGATGCACCCAACAATGTCTGTTTTGATTGGGAGCTCGGTAACCCCAAAGATGAAGTGCGTGCTGCACTAGACGGTGCACACCACGTTACTACCCTCGAATTCGTTAATCAACGGGTGGTTCCAAATGCAATGGAGCCTCGTTCGGCCATCGGTCATTTTGATACTTCTACCGACCGCTACACCTTATACACCACTTCTCAGAATCCGCACTTGACACGTCTATTGTTGTGTGCTTTTGTACTTGGTATTCCTGAGCACAAAGTGCGCGTGGTAGCTCCTGATGTAGGTGGTGGTTTTGGTAGTAAAATCTTCCACTACACAGAAGAGGCACTTGTTATCTGGGCTTCCAACCAAATCAAGCGTCCGATCAAGTGGACTTCTGATCGTTCAGAGGCGTTCATGACGGATGCACACGGCCGCGACCACGTAACCAAGGCAGAAATGGGCTTTGATACAGACGGTAATATCGTAGCGCTTCAAGCTACTACCCATGCCAACTTGGGTGCCTATCTGTCTACTTTTGCTCCGGCAGTACCAACTTACCTACACGGTACATTGATGCAGGGTCTGTACACCACGCCAAAGGTAAATGTAGATGTCACGGGTACCTTCACGCATACCAATGCGGTTGATGCTTACCGTGGTGCTGGTCGCCCAGAGGCAACTTACCTATTGGAGCGTCTGATCGACCTGGCAGCATTAGAGATGGGCAAAGACCCTGCTGAGCTGCGCTTCCAAAACTTCATCGAGCCATTTGATGGTGTAGAACAGCCTGGTTATCAGACGCAGGTTGCTTTGCAATACGACAGTGGTAACTATCATCCAGTGCTCAAGCGTGCTTTGGAGATGGTGGGCTATGAGGATTTCCGCAAGGAACAAACCGAGGCTGCCAAGAATGGAAAACTATTGGGCATCGGCTTCTCGACTTACATTGAGGCTTGTGGTATTGCACCATCTGCTGTGGTAGGTGCGCTGGGTGCACGCGCCGGATTGTTTGAGTCTGCTCAGGTTCGGGTGCAGCCTACCGGAAAGGTGAGCGTCTATACTGGATCGCACTCTCATGGACAGGGGCACGAAACGACCTTTGCTCAGGTAGTAGCCGATCGAATGGGCATTCCACTGGAAGATGTAGACTTAGTACACGGTGACTCTGATGCAGTAGCTTTTGGTATGGGTACTTACGGTTCTCGTTCATTAGCGGTTGGCGGTAGCGCCATCGTGAAGAGTATTGATAAGGTACTGGAGAAAGGCGCTCGTATTGCAGCCCATAAATTGGAGGCCGCTGTAGAAGACCTCGATTATGCTGAAGGTAAATGGACGGTGAAAGGAACGGATAAGTCGATTGGCTTTGGAGACATTGCTTTGACTGCCTACGTACCACACGATTACCCAGCGGGTGAAGAGCCTGGCCTTGACTTCAGTAGTTTCTACGATCCAGCAAACTTTACCTATCCATTTGGTTGCCACGTAGCTATCGTTGAGGTAGATGGAGAAACAGGACGTACCAAGCTGAAGCGTTTCATCGCAGTAGATGATGTAGGTAATGTGATCAATCCAATGATTGTAGATGGCCAAATTCATGGCGGTCTGGCTCAAGGTATTGGGCAGGCTTTGCTGGAGGGCGCACTCTATGATGAGAATGGTCAGTTGATCAATGGTTCTTATATGGATTATGCCATGCCGCGGGCTGATGATTTGCCAAGTTTTGAAATTGATCGTACGGTTACGCCTTGCCCACATAACCCACTGGGTGTAAAGGGAGCAGGTGAAGCTGGATGTATTGGTTCAACGCCGGCAGTTGTAAATGCTGTGATTGACGCCTTATGGAAAGGTGGTCATCAGGTGAAGGATATTCGCATGCCATTGACGCCAGAGCGTGTCTGGAACGCGATGCAATCCTAAGTTGAACTGTCAATCAAGTTGACAAGCATTATTCAATTCAAAAAGCAAAAAAATGATACCTGCATCATTTAATTATAATCGTCCTGAATCAGTCGGAGAGGCATTAAAGATGCTCTCTGATGATGGGGCACAGGCCCTTGCGGGAGGGCACAGTTTACTACCCGCTATTAAACTAAGATTGAACGAGCCTGACTCTTTGGTCGATATTAGTCGTATCGCTGAATTACGCTTTATTAAGCGTGATCGTGGCACCTTGACTATAGGTGCTTCCACTACGCATCATGAGGTTGCTAACTCAGCCGATGTGAAAGGAGCAATTTCGATGCTCGCCGAAGGTGCCGATCATATTGGTGATCCTGCTGTTCGTAATAAGGGTACTTTAGGTGGTAGCCTGGCGCATGCCGACCCTGCTGCCGATTGGCCAGCCATGATGCTAGCAGTAAATGCCGACGTGGTAATCGCTAACCCTAAAGGCAGCCGCAAGGTAGCCGCGGGTGATTTCTTCCAAGGCTTCTACATGACTGCATTGGAGGAAGGCGAACTTATCACTGAGGTAGAGATTCCGGTGCCTGCTGGTGAATACCGTTCGGCCTACGCCAAATTTGAGCAACCTGCTTCGCGCTTTGCAATTGTTGGTTGTGCAGTGATGGCGGATGTTTCTGGCGGTACCTTTAGCGATGTACGGGTAGCGTTCACCGGTGTGGCCGATGCTGCCTTCCGCGACGCTGGGGTAGAAGCAGCACTAGAAGGTGCACCTGCCAACGCAGAAAGTATCGCAGCAGCAGCTGAGAAAGCGGCGGCTGGTGTGGACTTTATGGAAGATCACTACGCCAGTGCTCCTTATCGTGGGCACTTGGCTAAGGTATATGCGAAACGTGCCCTTATGGCATTGCTCTAGCGTATAAATGATAGAAGTATTGATCCCGGGTTTTTGGCCGAATGGCTAGTAACTCGGGATCATTCATTTTATGAACCTGTCTCATCATTGCTGTGTTAGTCTAGAATTAGGCATTACAATGAGTTTTTAGAGAAGTCCTATGCTATCTTAATTGTTATGGAAGTAAGTAAGGAACAAATTGCACAGTTACTAGCTGACCGAGGGTATGTGGCGGAGGAGCAGATTGTAATGTCTGTGTATTTAGCCCGATTGCTAAACAAACCATTACTCGTTGAAGGCCCTGCCGGGGTAGGGAAGACGGAGATAGCCAAGGTCATGGCAGCAGCCCTGCAAACGGATCTGATTCGACTCCAATGTTATGAGGGCTTAGATGCGGCACATGCGCTCTACGAGTGGAACTACCAGCGGCAGTTGTTGCAGATTAAGCTGGAAGAACAATCGGGGAAGAGCATTGAGGAAAAAGAAGCAAATATCTTCAGTGAGAACTTTTTGCTCAAACGCCCACTACTGCAGGCCATTACCCATCATCAACAACCAGTACTACTCATCGATGAGGTGGATCGTGCTGACGAAGAGTTCGAAAGCTTCCTATTAGAAGTATTGTCGGATTGGCAAATCACTATTCCGGAGATCGGTACGATTGAGGCTACTCATATTCCCCAGGTAATCTTGACAAGCAACCGCGTGCGTGAGCTATCTGAAGCACTACGTCGCCGGTGCCTCTATTTGTATATCGATTACCCTGATTTTGCCAAAGAACTAGATATCCTCCAAAGAAAGGTACCGCAAGCAAACGAGCAATTGGCGCGAGAGATTTGTGCCTTTATGCAAGAGGTGCGCAAGCTGCGATTAGAAAAAGTGCCAGGCGTTGCAGAAACTTTGGATTGGGCCACCGCCCTTGCAGAAATGCACTTTGATCATTTGGATAAAGACTTGATCGAATCAACCCTAGGTGTAGTCCTCAAAGATTGGCAGGATATGCGTCAAGCGCAAGATTCTCTCCAAGAGCTTTGGGATAAGGTTGGGGTAGTGGCAAAGATTGGCTAACCTCCTTTCCAAGGCAATGATTACCCTCGCAATTAAGCCTATTAGATTCTCGTATCTTTAGTACAGAAGATTCTTCAGATCAGTAATGTCTAGCAACACCAGTCATTCCTTTTACCAAGAACTCCCTGTTTTTCAACAAGGGTTGAGTGAACTGTTAAGTACCGATGATAGCTTCCAAGCGGTGCCAACGGATTGGCATGTAATTGTTACAGATGTCAAAAACAGTACTCAGGCTGTAGGCAACGGCCAACATGAAGATGTTAACCTGGTTGCTACGGGGAGCATTATTGCAGTTCTCAATATTGCTTATCAGCAGAATATCCTAATCCCATTTTTCTTCGGGGGGGATGGTGCGACCTTACTGGTACCGAGCCAATTGCTTGCTGAGGCGATGGCATCGCTATTGCAACACCAGGAAAATACGCGTAGCAACTTCGGACTGGAACTTAGAGTCGGACACGTACCCGTCTCCGAGCTGTACCAGACTCAGCATCAAATCAGTATTGCCAAATGGGAGGTTGATTCCTCCTTTGCGATACCAATTGCCTTAGGCAGCGGTTTGGCGCATGCTGAAAAGATCGTTAAGGGTGAAGATTATGAGCTAGATCAAATGTACTCACCGCACCTCCTGGATTTGTCCGGAATGGAATGTCGGTGGGATAAGATAAAGCCACCCCAGGATACCCGGAAAGTAGTATGCCTTTTGGTTGTTATCACCGATGATCAGACAGCTCGTCCCGTCTCTAAACAGGTCATCGATGCGATTGAAAAGGTATATGGCAGCCGAATGGACCGCAACCCCATTTCTGTAAAGCGTCTACAGCTTGATGCTTCTCTAACCAAGGTAGGTAGAGAAACAAAGGTGAAGCTAGGGCAGCAGAATTGGATAGAAGTCCTAAGGACTATTCTAATTACATTTTTCGCTCGATTCTTCTATTTCAAGGCACGCCCAGAAGGAAGGCACTACCTCAACCGTATTGTCGACTTATCAGATACGCTAGTCATTGACGGAAGAATAAGCACTGTTATCTCCGGCACAGCGGAACAACGAGCAGCCCTCTGCCAGCACCTGGACCAGATGGAAGCCGCTGGCGCTATCACCTACGGTGTCCACGTGGCGAATGAGAGTATCATGTCTTGTTATGTACGGGATAGAGAGGACCAACACATTCATTTCGTTGATGGTGCTGATGGTGGATATACGCGTGCGGCGCAGCAACTGAAGAAAAAATTAGGGTTATCCAGCAGATAGACGAAAATACCCCACTTCAACGCCGCACGAACCTCCTCGAGCAAGTGCTGCAATTCTGTCGTTTCCTGCGGCAGCACCAATTCCGTATTACGACGGATGAGGAAAGTGATGCGTTAGAAGCACTCTCAAGTGTGGGGTTACGGTCGGGCTTGGAGTTCAGCTTGGTATTAAGGAGTATCCTTTGCAAAGACTTGAGTCAGCTTCGTCGATTTGATGATTTGTATACGCAGTACTGGAAAGAATTGGAGCGGGCGGTCAATAGTAAGATTAAAGAGCAGCCGGTAGAACAAGCCAAGCCCAAAGCTCGGCCACCTTCTCTACAGGTGCTGAAGGACTGGCTACATGGTGGTCGCAATAGTGAGTCTACGGAGATGGTAACCTATGCGCCAGGAGGAGCAGGACAGCACAAAGACTTTAGTGTTTTTGTGAAGGAAGAGCTCCAGGAGGTACTGCGAATTGTCAGGCAGTTAGCTTCACGGATGGCCCAACGCCCGAGTCGTAGGACACAAAGCAGCAAACGCGTGCGCCACTTGGATTTACGACGAAGTCTCCGTCGAGGACTCCGTTTTGGTGGAGAGGTGATGGAACTGCAATACAGCGAACCCAAGCTTCGTCGGGTACAGCTTGTGCTTTTGTGCGATGTGAGCCGTTCAATGGAGCTGTATACCCGTTTTCTAATTAAGGTGCTTTACGGTTTTCAGCGCACCGGACAACGCGTTGAGACTTTCATCTTTAGTAGCGAGCTGGAACGAGTAACTCGACAGCTTAAAGAACAAGATTTTACCAAAGCCTTACGCCGTTTAAGCGAGGAAAGTGCTGCTTGGTCAGGAGGCACAGAAATTGGCCATTGTCTACACCAGTTTGTGTCAGAGTATGGGCGTCGCCTACTGAACAAAGACACCATCGTACTGATTCTTAGCGACGGTTTGGATACCGGTAATATTGAGCAGCTAGAAGAGAGTATGAGGTATTTGAACCGCAAGGTATATCGCACACTCTGGCTTAATCCTTTAGCTGGTCGCCCTGGATATGAACCAACTGTCAGGGGTATGCAGGTGGCACTTCCATATATTGATCATTTCCTGGCAGCGCACGATGTCGAAAGCCTGCGGAATGTGAGGGTTTGAGGAAGAAATTTAAGGCGAGAAATTAGGTTGAATCTCGCGGTGTAAATGCGACAACGCAATAACACCAAATTTTCCACTTTTCCACAAAAAAACTTGGTCGACCGTCGCTTAGGTCAGCTGACCTAAGCGTCCAAACACTAGTATGGGGAAGCCATAAGCCTTTTGAGCAGCCCTACCTATTATTTTTCAAGATCCACCCTGGCTCGCCATGATATCCATTACCGTTGGTGATCTTCTGCACCTTTCCTGTTGCTACCTCTAATAAGAATATATCATCCGCTTCATCAACCTTTGCATGGTAAGCAATGTAGCGCCCCGAGGGCGACCAAGCTAATTCACTTTCGTTGATAGGCGTATCGGTGATCACCTTCAAGGATTGTGATTCAACATTGATCAAAGCAATTTCATTCTCGGTGCTGTCTGTCCGGATGCTCGTGGCTATTTGTTGGCCATCTGGCGACCAACTCAGGTACTTTTCACGAACAGTATTGTCTGTAAGTTGCTGGGTGCTTTGGTCCTCTAGGGAGTATCGATATACTTCGTTTGTGCCGTTTCGATCTGAAACAAAGGCGATTTGTTGGCTATCCCAAGACCATTTGGCCCGGCCGTGATAGGCACTGTCTGGTGTGATCAATAAGCTATCTGCTAGTCGGTCAAGGGGGGCTAGCAGTAGCTGAGTCACCTCATCCTTACTACGTGAATAGACGATCCAATTGCCATCCGGCGAAACGAGTAGATTGGGAAGATCTGGCAATGCCATGTCCACTGGAACGCCATTTATGTCTGCTGCTCGCAATTGGAAATTGCCGCTGGTGTCTTGGCTGTTATAAATTACCAGTTCTTTCTCTTGGATGAATTGCGGCCCCCATTCCCAACCCAATGCGTGAGCAAAAGGATATTCCTTCTTTCTTTCTAAATCAAAAGTGTATAAATCAAAGCCATCACCACGAGAAGCGATATATATGAGCTGTTCCTGTTCAGGAAGTGTTTCGGGTTCTTCTGCCGGAGGTGTTGGTTGACAGGAGTAGATAAAGAGTATCAGGGGGAGCATTAGAATTCTCATCGTGATAAGAGCTAGTAGATGAAACTGGAGCTGATCAATAGTTGATAGCTACACGTGAAACCCCAGATGAGGTATCTTGTTGAAGCAATAAAATGAAAAAGCCCTTGACCAACGCTTGGCCAAGGGCTTTTCTAGTATGAATTCTTCCCGGAGCTTACCTCAAGAGGGTAATCTGCCCGGTTTCTTCTCTGGTAATGCCACCCAAACCTACACGGATATTGTAGATGTATACATCAGATGGAGCGTCTTTGTCGCCATCTTTCTTACCATCCCATCCTGGGTTGCTACTATCGGTTGACTCGAAGACTACTTGTCCCCAGCGATTGTAAACGGTAACCTCTACGATATCCATCTCACCAAGGTAGAATGGACGGAATACATCGTTCTGGCCATCACCGTTTGGTGAGAAAATATCAGGAATTCGGTAGGCTAACTTCTGTACTAGAACAGAGTCTACCAAGATTTCACAACCGGTATCCAGGGTAGCCACTGCAAAGCCTGGTAGTTCATCGAATTGTGAGTCAGTTGGTGTCCAAGTGAATGGTGTGCCGTTTCCAATTGGCGCACTATCAAATGTCCATTGAATATCAGCAGGATTGCCGCCGCCTTCAACTGTTGCAGTTAAGGTAGCGCTTGGGCTATCGTCAGTGATGAGCTGAGACTCACCGCCAGTTAACGTTCCTGGTTGAGTGACGGTAATCGTCACACTATCCGTAATAGAACATTCACCCAATGCTGCCTCCAGTACATAAGTGGTAGTAGCTGTTGGTGTTACTTCCGGATCTGGCTCCATAGAGCTAAATCCATCACTTCCTGTCCAGCTATACGTTACGCCTGGCTCGCCAGTGCCTTCGTTTAGGATGAAGGTTGGGATATCATTGAAACAGACCGTTTGGTCATCAATCAGTTGTACATCTTGCGGTGCGTCATTCACCTGGATAAATACTGCACCGCCCAATACCTCGCAGAACACATCATCAGCAACGCCGTAGCCATAACCAAATACGGCCAGGCCACTTTCCACAGCAGTATAGGATACATCGGTTCCTTCCATTTCAGAACCACTGTAAGTCCAACCAAAGGCGTTTACACCATTACTGCTCTCTACAATCTGTGCCGTTAAATCGAATTCGAAGCCACGACAAGTCACGATAGTATCAACGTCGTTGTTTACACCAATCAAAAGTCCTGGTTCTATCACTGAGATAGCAATATCATCGCTGTCGCTACCACAGACGTTTGTAGCTGTCAAAGTGTAAACGGTCGAGAGTACTGTTGGATTAACGGTTGGGTTAACCTCCGTACTAGCGAAGTCAGGGTCATTGTCAGCGGTCCAACTATATGTTGTTCCTGGTTCTGCTGAACCATTCGGGTTCAACTCGATGGGTAGTTGAGCTTCACACAGTAGTTGGTCACTTCCTAAGTTAACATTAGGTGTATCCAGTACCAGAATCGTGACTGATTGTTCAATCGCACAGCCTTCAATACTTGACCTTACCGTATAAGTTGTTGTCGTCTGCGGTGTAGCTACGGGGTTTGGACAATCCGTACAACTCAGCCCAGTCTCTGGTGTCCAGGTTATTTCTCCCAACATGCCAGCAGAAGCCACACTCAATTGTACTTGCTCTCCAGGACAAATCTCCGGTTGTGACGGGCTGATAGTTACGGCCTCATTGGTCACTACATTCAGCAGGATCGTATCTACCTGAATACATCCACCGTTGATAGTTGTACGCTGATAGGTAAAGGTGTCAACTGTAGTGATTACCATGTTGTACAGGGTGTCAGAAGTCTCTAGACCTAGACCAATCCACTCGTGTGTGATATTCGGGAAGTTCACCGGATCATAAATCGGAGATGTTAAAGTCGCAAGCTCACCTAAGCAGTATGGGTCTTCCATTGGATCAGCTACGATAGTCATATCGACTGGTAGTGAATCCACCTGGATGGCGAAGGTGTCTGAGCGAACGCAGTTGCCAACAGTTACGGTAGCCGTATAAACGGTATACGTATCAGGCTCCAGTAGTGGTGTATTCGTCATGATGTCACTCGGGGTCCATTCCAATTGGGCCGTGCTTGGAATAATTTGCGGTGTTACCTGTACCGATTCGCCTTGGCAAATGAAGGTAGTATCTGGTTGATTCAGGTCTAGCAAAATCGGAATGACATCTATTGCTACTACATCAGAAACCTCACATCCCAAGCGTTCGCCAACTAAGGAGTAGTTACCGCTAATTACTGGAATGATAGTCGTAATGTTACTATCCGGATTAACGATCTCTGCAGGGCCATTCCAAGAGTAGTTTACATCTTCTTCAACTGTGCTGTTGGAAAGTACAATGGCATCACCTTGGCACAAAGGATCTGGCGTCTCTAAGATTTCAATAATCGGAAGCGGCGTTACCTCAACGGTCACACTATCCACGGATGGTGTTGGACAAATACCGTTAGTTACACTTACAAAGTAAGTAGTAGTAACGTCAGGCTGAACTGTCGGATTGGCTTCCTGATCAATAGTACTACTTGGTACCGATGTCCAAACGTAGGTGTTACCATCCACAGGGTCGCCACCAATGCTGATTTCTTCGCCTTCACATATGCGATCATCTTCAGCAACAGTGAAGTCAGGCGCTGTGAAGTTGAGGACAGTGATGGTTACCATATCCATGAAACTACAGGCATCTGCAGTAAGCGTCACTGACACTTCGTATACGCCAGGTATATTAGCTGTTACCTCAGGAGTTGCACAATCTGTACAGCTAAACTCAAGTTCAGCTGGTGGGTTCCATTCGTATGTTGCCTGATCAAAATCTTGACCACCAGGAATTTCAAAGGTTTCTCCGAAACAAACTTCAACATCTGGACCTGCATCTAGGTCGAATACATTTACAGTAACTTCTAGCGTATCTACATAACAAACGGCATCTAGAAGCGCCATGTAAACGGTTGTTTCAGCAGGAGTTGCTACTGGGTCAAAGCAGTTGCTACAAGATAGCTCAGCTGCATTGTCGCCAATCCACTCAATATTGTCAAGACCAGTGATTACTTCCAGTTGGACACTAGCACCTGCACAAACTGAAGTATCGGAAGCAGCTACAGTTGCACCTAGCGGCTCAAGTACATCCGGATCGGAAGGTCCCCAATCTACCAGGATACCACCACCTTGAATTTGGTTACCCCAGTCATTTGCTAGTACAACATACACTTCACCTTCCTGAGCAGGAATCGTTTGTACAATATCGTCGTTGATTCCATCACAGTCATATACATCCTCAATCGGATAACCTAAGGTTGGGTGAACATCTGCCAAACCAGTAGGCTCTGTACCGCCCGCATAACTACTACGGATAGGTTGAGTGTTTGTAACTGCGTCAATGACCAGTTGAGGTGTTTCACAAACCTCTTCAGAGGTAAATGGACCCCAAACATTAAAGTCAATATCTGAAGGGATATTAGCACTTGATAGGATGAATCCGAATGGACCATCTGCCTGTGCCTCAATAGTAAACCAGTAGTAGTCAGGTTCTGCACCCACTCCAAACCAACAACCATTGTTTACACCTATAGTATTTGGTACATCCTGGAAACCATCTTCAAACATGAATTCCGTTGTGATATCACCGTTCTGAATACATCCGTTCAATGGATTACAAAGCGCATCCACTAAGGCAGGTGATAGTGCACAATCAGCTTCCACGATATTTAATCCAAAGTCCGTACAACCTTCTGGGTTCGCCACGATGATATAATAGTCGCCAGCTTCCTGGAAGTCAGCACTCATGATATTTCCACTGTTGCTCTGAGCTACACAAACGGTACCAGGATCACCAGGAAGACCGTTTAGGACCAGAACGCCAGTACCTGGTAGAGCGTTAGTGACATTCACTGAAGCACAAAGACCACCGGGGGACTGGTATAGGAATACCGTTTCAGGGCCACCAAGGAAAGGAACCGTTCCACAAGGTGTCACATTCAAGTTAGCTCCCTCACCACATGTAGTTTGATTTGGATCGTTGAATGGAATACTGCCAATGTCTGTCGCATTGTCAAAGTCCGATCCGTCACAAGCAAGTGGAGAACACTGCCAACTGGCTTCGAAACCGGCGGAGTTATTGAAACCGTCTGAGATAAACTCTAAGGTGATACAACCATCAGAAGATTCAACGATAAACTCGTTCCCATTATCATTGCCACTGATCGAAGCGATCAATAGTGAGGCAGTACTTGCACCCTCATAGACATTCAATTGGTCACCATTAAAGATGTTGAATGAGGCAATATCCAGTGCAATACATTGTGTGAAATCATTAGGGCAGATCGTGAAAGTGAAATCCTCTGCAGGACCATAGTCACCATCAGGACCACCACTATCGAAGATGCTTCCGCTACAGCTGCTGGTGAAGGTTTCTTCGCCCATGTTAAAGGCAGGAATAAACTCTTCGATACAAACTGTGAAGTCACCCCAAACTGGAGTGCCAGACTCCGAATAACTATCAACCTGTAGGAAATAAGAAATGCCAGGAGTCAGACCGACAGCGTCCAGGCTAATAGTGTTATCGCCAATGGAGCCAATAACACAGCTGAGCTCGGCCAATCCGCCACAATCACCACGATATAGGGCAAACTGTGGATTTTCCAATGGAATACCATTTGGACCCTGGTCCGTACCGCTGATAGTAATGGTCACATCTACAAGTGCAGCATCAACAGTGAATCCAAAGAAGACGTCATTGCTAATTACGCCACCATTAAAACAAGTCGGAGCATCGCCAGGTGCAGTGCTACTGCTTGTAGCATCCACATTGGTGTAGATGTCTCCAGTACACACTGGCGCAGTACCCAAATCGATCAAATCCACACAGTCATTATTGGAGGGTTGAGCGAAGGCAGTCAGTGTGAAGAAAACACTACAAAGAATAGTCAAAAAATATTTCATACGGGATAATATGTCTATGACAGATGGTTGAGTTTGCTTAACCGACCAAAGATAGACAATTAGACCAAATGTAGACCGCCCCATTGGGGCATTGTCCGGCGGCATCTGTCAGCCGAAATGCATAATTTTTTACGAGGAGGTATCTTTAGGCCTCAATTTGTGCGCACTATGGCCAAAACCATACTACATCTGGGCAGTAATATCGGCCTTCGCAACTTTAATTTGCGTCGGGCTCAACGATTATTAGAAAAGCGGTTGGGAAAGGCTACTAAAGTCTCTTCCTGCTATGAGACAGCTGCCTGGGGGGTAGAAGATCAGCGAGATTTTCTCAATATGGCGTTCTGTTTTAAGACTAAACTTAGCCCCGATCAGGTGCTTGATGTCGCCCAGCGTGTTGAATCAAAAATGGGGCGTCTTCGACTGCAAAAATGGGGGGAACGCATCATTGATGTGGACATTATCTTCTACGGGGATGAAGTGGTGAACACGGATCGTCTTCAACTCCCACACCCGTGGATGCAGGATCGTCGATTTGTTCTGGTCCCTGTCGCAGAGATTGCTGCTAAATGGAGGCACCCAGTTCTAGGGGCCAAAGTAAAAAAACTACTACGTAACTGTACTGATACAGGTCACGTCCAGCGCGTCAGCGGTAAGCTTAGATGATAAGAAAACAAAAGGAGCGCGATTCATCGCGCCCCCTCTATTATTTAGTCAATTTTACTTCGAACTTAACCGCTATTCTTGTACCCAAGGTCCGCCGGCTGCTTGGATAGCCTGCCCTAAGCTGGCGGCTTCTCTGCGCCAATTGTCAAGTCGAGTATTCATGCTAGCAATCAACTCATCGGCCAGTTTTAAGTTGTCCTTGTGCATGCTAGTAGGCCCGTAGGTAGAACGTTCCACACCGCGCATTACCCCAAACAAACGATCGAATATGGTCGGGTTTGTTTTTTCGCCAGGTCCTTGCTTCAATGGATCGCCACCAAATTCTGCTTGCAGGGCCGCCAGCTCCTGTTGCATCTCGGCGAAACGTTCATGTTGGCTCAATTCTAGTCCGGGTGCAGCAAGCAGCCCTTTTGCCAAACGATCGGCATAAGATCGGGTATCGCTCATGCGAGTAGCCAAAGCGGAGTGGGCTCCGAAGGTCTTCTCAAATGAACGCCAGAAGGTGGCGACCTCATCAGGATTAGCTCCTTCCAGTGCTCCCTTACGTAACTGCTTCATTTCGAAAGACTGTGCCTCTCCCAGGGAAGTAATTGCGCCATCTACCTGCTGGTGCAAGCTTGCGGTGTAAGTACCAGGAGCAGCCATCATTCCCGGCATGTCCCAACCACCATTGGTGACAGCATTCGGTGAGCTATGCCGTAAATCCCAGGCAATACGATGAAAACCTGCCGAGACAGAACCATCTACGCGGCGGATTACTTTACCGTTGCTGTCGGTGATTAATAAAAATACTTTAGGTGCAGGAGCATTAGCTTCCTCCGTCAAAACATCCCAACCCGGGAAGCCAATGGTTTCAGCTTCTTTTTCTGCCTTTTTTCGTTTTGCTTCAGCGGTCATTAGCCCCTCCTTGAGGTAGTAGGTAAATACAGCACCAAATGGAGGGTTATCGGCCACGTAGTGTCCAGCTCCTTGATCGCCCTTTGGCTCATCAAAGCCCAAGTGACTGCGAGGAATGTACCACCAGGCATCGCGAGTAGGGAATAGGGTGGCTGCTGCATCAAGTTGTTCTGCATTTACTTCACGTAATGCCGTGTAATCGTCAAGTACAAAAATTCCACGTCCGAATGAAGCTGCTACCAAGTCGTTCTCACGTCTTTGAATAGCAAGGTCTCTAACAGAAATCGTAGGGAATTTACCCTTAAGAGCATGCCATTCTGCGCCGCCATCCAACGAGCAGTATACGCCAAGTTCAGTACCGATAAACAAGAGCTCCGGGCGTACATGGTCTTGCACCAGGCGCCAAACCAGATTGCGGTCTGGTAAATTGCTACTGATAGATGTCCAGCTGCGACCTGCATCGGTACTCTTGATCAAGTATGGCTGGTAGTCGCCATACTTGTGATTGTCTAAGGCTACGTATACTGTGTTTGCATCGAACAAGTCGGCCTTAATATCATTCACGAAAGCAGTAGCTGGCACGCCTTTAATATTGGCCACTTCAATCTTGCGCCAGTTTTGCCCACCATCTTCGGTTACTTGAATAATGCCGTCATCTGTGCCAGCGTAGATTAAACCTTCTTGCTGTGGCGATTCCGCCAGTGAGGTGATCGTATTGTAGTTCGACATGGCAAGTACATCCCAGGCATTATCCCAGCTCTGCGTACTACCCATAATTGGCAAGGCAAATCGCTCCTCATCGCGGGTCAAGTCACCAGAAATAGCCGTCCAATCATCTCCACGGTTATCCGAGCGCCAAACCCGTTGAGATGCGAAATAGATACGTGAAGCTTGATGCGGACTGACTAGAATAGGAGCGTCCCAGTTGAAACGTTCGTAATCTTCATCAGCACCTGGCTGTGGTTGAATATCTACCACCTCTCCTGTAGTCATATCTACTCGAGAGAGCGTTCCTTCTTGCCGTTCGGCATAAACGATATCTGGATTGCCAGGCTCTGTAGCAGGTTGGTGACCATCCCAGTTGAGGATAACTCGCCAGTCGGAGTTCTGAATCCCCTGCACCTTGTCTGTTCGTGATGGCCCTCCCTGGGTACTGTTATCCTGGGTGCCACCATAGATATTATAGAATGGTTCTGTATCATCTACCGCGATCTTGTAAAACTGCGTCAAGGGCAAGTTGGCCATGTAGCGCCAGTTGTCAGCAAGATCAAAACTCTCGTAGAGTCCACCGTCTGTTCCTACCAAGAGGTAGTCTGGATCATCCGCGCGGAAAGCCATGGCGTGGTTGTCCGAGTGCTTGTGTTGTTCTTTCAATCGGCGGAAGCTCTGTCCACCATCATCCGATACCTGGATACGTACATCCATTAGATAAAGGCGATCGAATTGATGCGGGCTGGCGTACAGCTCCTGATAGTAGTGAGGGCCCGTCGCCCCTGAAACTGCATCGGACCGCTTCTCCCAGGTAGCGCCGCGGTTGGAGGAACGGTATATTGCACCGGTTCTTCGATTGAGCTCAATTGCCGCGTACAATACGTCTGGCTGCTGAGGTGAGATCGCCAGACCAATCTTACCCATTGGTCCTTTGGGTAATCCATTCTTTAATTCTTCCCAAGTATCTCCACCATCGGTTGAGCGATGAAGGCCAGTGCCAGGACCACCACCCATGTAGGCAGCTACGGTACGATGCCGCTGCCAGGTAGCAGCGTATAGCACCATTGGGTCGCGAGGGTCAATCACTAGATCGGTAGCACCAGTCCACTCCTCATCTCCGAGCACGCGAGTCCAATTATCCCCACCGTCAGTAGATTTAAATACACCACGCTCTCCTCCTTTATTCCAGAGTGGTCCTTGGGCAGCAACCCAAATCACGTCTGAATTATCGGGATGTACAATGATTTTGGAGATGTGCTCAGATTCTTTCAATCCTTTATTCTCCCAGCTCTTACCGCCGTCGGTACTGAGATAGATGCCATCGCCATAGCCAATATGACGGCCACCAACGTTTTCTCCGGTACCTACCCAAACGCGATTTGGGTTCCGTGAGTCAATGCTTACACAACCGATGGAATAGGATCCCTGGCCATCGAAAATAGAACTCCAGGTAACTCCGGCGTTGACGGTTTTCCAAACTCCTCCAGATCCTACTGCGACGTACCACACATTATCATCTTCGGGATGGATTGCGATATCGGCAATGCGTCCAGACATGAACGCAGGGCCCAGGCTTCGCCATTCCAGGCCACTTAGATCGGTTTTCTTTTCTTGGTCTTCTTGTGCCGGTAACCAAAGACCGGCTAAGAGCAGCCCGCAGAGGGCTAGCAACTTGATTTTGTTAGGCATAATGGATGTTTTACTAGTCTTACATCCAAATGTAATGAATTAGGTCGGTCCTCTTTTTTCAGGATTTGCCTAGGCCAAACCTGAGCAGCGAAAGGCGCATATTATGCAGTCATTAGTACCTCAGTTAGCCACTAGGTCGATAGCTTGGTGAAGCGTAAATACATCTTCTTACTGATAACCCTGTGCCTGCAGGTGAAATAACTCTGCGTACTTACCGTCTTGAGCAAGGAGCTCCTCATGCGAACCGATTTCCAATAGTTGACCGTGTTCTAGGAACAGGATACGGTCAGCCATCCGAACAGTAGAGAAACGGTGAGAAATCAGCACGGCCGAACGATCCTTGATTAATTCACTAAAGCGCAAAAATACTTCATGTTCTGCGCGAGCATCCAGCGCAGAAGTAGGTTCGTCTAGGATCAACAACTGAGCGTCTCTCATGTAGGCTCTAGCAAGGGCGATCTTCTGCCACTGTCCACCGGATAATTCTACGCCATCTTGGAAGCGTTTGCCCAACATTTGTTCGTAGCCGGCAGGGAGCTGTTCTACTACCGAGTCGGCCAGGCTCTTTTCTGCAGCAGATTCGATCAAGGCAAACTCTTCATTGTTCTCAATGCGGCCGATGGCGATGTTCTCGCGTACCTTGAGTTGGTAGCGGAAGAAGTCCTGAAAAATGACACCTACATTAGCGCGCAAGCTGCTGAGGTTATAATCACGCAGATCAACACCATCTAGAAGAATTCGACCTTCAGTGGGTTCATAAAGGCGTGCCAGTAGTTTCACCAGAGTAGTCTTACCAGCGCCGTTTTCACCGACCAGTGCAAGTTTCTCACCTGCTCTTAAGTGAAAAGACAAGTCTTTGATCGCATACTGAGCTGCGCCCGGATATTTGAAACTCACATTTTCAAACGTGAAGCCCGACTCAACTTGAGTAGGGAAGGGGAGGGCCTTTTGTCTTGACCGTATTTCTGGCTGGATCGCCAAGAAGTCAAATAGGTCTTGCAAATACAATGCTTGACTGGCGATGCTTGAAAAACGACTCATCATGCCTTGTAGGCGGCCTTGCATCCGGTTAAATGCGCCGGAAAGAAAGGTGAGCGTACCCACCGTGATAATACCACCAACAGTTTGCAGAATGATGAAAACATAAGCACCATAATAGGCAACGGTGCCGAGGGCAGATAGTACTACACCCCAACTTGCTCTCTTAATGCTAAGGGTACGATTTGCTTTATAGTAGTCCCATGACAGTCGCTCAAAACGTTGGGCAATGAAGCTGGATAAACCGAAAATCTTGACCTCCTTGGCGGTGGTGTCACTAGCACCAATATATCGGAGATAGTCTAATTCCCGTCGTTCTGGTGTCCAACTTCGAGTCAGGGAGTAGGAACGTTGATTGAAATAGTTTTCACCAACAAAGGCTGGAATTACGGCCAGCACCAGTAGAAGTATTAGCCAGGGATTGAACACCACCAGGCCAGCACCTAGTGAGATAATCGTGACCAGGTCCTGTACCTGTGAAAGTACCATCGACATAAGTATGGTTCGGCCAGTCGTTTGCCGGCGGGCCCGTTCGAGTTTATCGTAGAAGGTGGGCTCCTCGAATTGATACAGGTCGAGTTCGGCAGCATGCTTGATCAAAAGCACACTGGTTCGGTTGGCAAAAAGGTCTCCTAGCAGTCCGTCTAGTAAGCTAATCGCTCTGGATAGCAAGTCGGAAAGAACTGCCAGTGCTAGCTCAATGGCAACCAGCGTCCATAGGTATTGCTGTGAGTCATCGGGTTGGTCAATCAAGTAGATGACCTCATCCACTATTTCCTTACCCACGTATAGCATTGCCAGCGGCAAAACTGATTTCAATAGCCTTAGCGTCGCATTACCGATGCTTAAGCTTGGGCTGGTTTTCCAGATCATTCGAAAAAATGGTGGTAGGTGGCGAAGCGCTTCCCATTGCTCGCGCCACGACTGTTGGTCATCCGATTTATTACCACCGTGTGCTCCTCTTCTTTGGGCCATATTGGTTTATTTCTTGTATCCTATCAGAAAACGACTTCTATCGGCGTTTGGATTAAAATATACGCTTACGCAAAAGTTACTAACACCTACGCAAGCGACCTTCCCGGATCATAGAGATTCTCGTATCTTGTGCCCGGAAGAGCATTGAAGACAGATCCCGGATGGGTGGGGTATTATTGCCCATTAGCAGTCTTACCATAAACCACTGAGTATCCGTCAATAATTAACTTCCCTCTTTGGGGTTCCGTTTTTTAACTTGAATAAGCTTGTTACCATTCGCTTATATCTGCGTTAAAAGAACTGAAAATCGGAAATTTCCACGAAGTTGCCGCGAAGTGAATTATTTGACCACTACTGAACAACCGGTATCTATTAATACCACATCTTAGTATATATGCGCAAACTGATTGATCAATGGCTCAATGATCACGATAACCCTCGGCACAAAAAAGCAGTAGCTTGGATGTGGCGCTTGTTAGTCGGAGGAATCATTGCTATTCTTCTTCTCTTTTTGGGACTATCTCTGACAGATCTACCATCGGTAGCAGAACTAGAAAATCCAGAAACAAATCTTGCTTCTCAGGTCTATGCTGAAAATGGCGATATCCTGGGTAAGTATTACACCGAAAACCGGGTTCCGGTTGATTTCGAGGAGCTTCCTGACCACTTGATTCAGGCCTTGATTGCCACTGAGGATGTTCGGTACTACGACCATACAGGTATCGACTTTCGTGGCCTGGCGCGTGCTGTGGCCTTTGCCGGAACACGTGGTGGTGCCAGTACAATTAGCCAGCAGTTGGCGAAATTGCTGTTTACAGGCGTAGCCGCGCGTAACTTGTCCGAGCGTCTACTCCAGAAGCTCAAGGAATGGATTATTGCCGTTCGCCTGGAACGGAAATATACGAAAGAGGAAATCATAGCCCTTTACCTTAACCGGTACGATTTTATCAATAATGCCAAAGGTATCCGTGCAGCTGCAGAGATCTATTTCAGTACCTCTCCGGAACAGTTGAACGTGCAGGAAAGTGCGCTCTTGGTAGGGATGCTGAAAAATGCCTCTCTATATAATCCGCGTAGGTTTCCTGACCGTGCATTGCGCCGCCGCGAGGTGGTGTTGGACCAAATGCGTAAGGCAGGCTTCCTTTCGCAGGAAAAATACGATGAGTTGCGCCAGACGCCACTTGGCCTCAAGGCAACGAGCCAGACGCACGTGGATGGTTTAGCCCCGTATTTCCGGATGGTCTTAGCCGAGCAAGTGAAGGAAATATTGAGCCGCCCAGAATATCGCAAGCCTGATGGTACTGCCTATGATATTTATCGGGATGGTTTGAATATCCATACTACGATTAATCCAACGGTGCAGCGATTAGCCGAAGAGGCTATGAAGCGGCACATGGGTAAACTCCAGAAGACCTTCTTCCGCCACTGGCGAAATCGAGACCCTTGGGACTATCGCTACGGCTCCGAAACCGAGGTGCCAATTGAGCGCCGCCAAGCCAACTTGAATAAGGATGTACGTGCTTCTGATCGTTATCAGGCATTGCGTGCTAAATACCTAGGAGATATTGTCAAAGCCATATCAGATGATACGGATCTAACATTCCACAATGATGATCGGGAAGTAGAGCGAATCATTGAAGAAGATGAGAAAGGCGGTGTCCTGAAACAGTTGGTACGGGATGGTATGATCAGCTCTAGTCTAGCTAACAAATATCGCCGAGTACTCCGCAACGATAAATTTGGACAGCTCAAAGAGCAATGGGCAAAGCTTCAGGAGGCAGTTGAAAAAGCGTTCAACGAACCAACTGAGATGACGGTCTTCGCTTACCATACCGAGGAAATGGAGACAGACACCATCATGTCACCACTGGATTCGGTGAAGTTCCATCGGATGATCCTTCAGACGGGTATGATGTCAGTGGAACCTCAGACGGGCTACGTACGCAGCTGGGTTGGTGGAGTTGATTTTGAGCGTTTCCAGTATGACCACGTGAACTCAAATACGCGTCGTCAGGTAGGTTCTACCTTTAAGCCATTTGTATACGCCACAGCCATCAACCAGCAGGGTATTTCTCCGTGTCAGCAGTACATGGATGTGCCGGTTACGCTAAAGCCGGGTGATGGGCAGTTTTACCTGCAGCAGCCTTGGACGCCAAAGAACTCGGATGGTAAATACACCAATGAGTTGCTTACTCTAAAGGATGGATTAAGACTCTCTAAGAATACCATTTCCGTAACCTTGATGCGCGAGCTCAACAGTCCGGAGCCTGTTCGGATGACCGCCGAGCTCATGGGTATTCCTAAGGATATTATCCCACAGACACCGTCCATCTGTCTGGGTGCTGTAGACCTCTCGGTTATGGAAATGACGGGTGCTTACACCACTTTTGCAAATAATGGTGTGTACGCAGAGCCGATCTTTTTAGTAAGCATCGAAGACCGTTTTGGTCGTGAAATATATCGACCAGTACCAGTGGAAACGCAAGCTATTGACGAGCGTGCCAATTTCGCAATGGTAGAAATGCTGCAGTACGCTTCTGGCTTCCGCGGTAAGATTAGAGGACCATTTGGTGGTAAGACGGGTACAACCAACGAACATGCCGATGGATGGTTTATGGGCATCACCCCTAACCTCGTAGTAGGATGCTGGGTAGGTGGTGACGACCGTTGGATTAGCTTCCGTAATCTTGCTCTTGGACAAGGCGCTTATATGGCTAAACCAATGGTGATTGGATTTATTGAATCGGTACAGCAGGAAGAGAGCCTTCGCTGGGATTTCAATAAGCCGTTCTTCCGCCCACGTGGAGATTTGGGAATCGAATTAGACTGTGACGCTTACCAGAATCCGAATATGCCACTAGAGGAGGACGGTTTTGATGAAGATGGTTTTGACATCAATAATGATCCAGATTTTGGAGACTAGAAAATATGCTCAAATTGGCCTCTTTAGCTGCCTTATAGGGTTGCTATTTTGGGGAGAGGCCTGTGTGCCACCGGCGCCGGAAGAAATTATCACTACTGTTGAGTTGAATCCGGCCGACTCTATGTTTCAACGCATAAATGATTGGCAAGATCTTCGCCAGAGCGAAGACCTGTACCCTGTGCTTTACCATCCTAATCCCGCTTATCGGTATTTGGCAGCTCGTGCTTTCGGCAGCATCCAGGATGAAGCTGCTGTTGATAGCCTTGGACGCCTCTTAGCTGATCCAGTTGAAGAAGTACGGGAGATGGCCGCTTTTGCCCTAGGGCAGATTGGAGCGCCAGAAGCCATACCGCATCTTATTCGAGGGTTTAATGGGCAAGACACCACCGGTAATAAGCGCCATTATCCTTCACGACGGGCTATCCTGGAAGCGGTAGGAAAATGTGGCGATGTAGCCACCCTGGATCAAATCAGTAAAGTCACTACCTATACCGTGCAGGACACCGCCTTGTTAGAGGGGCAGGCTTGGAGTATTTATCGATTTGGCTTGCGGGATATTTTAAGCGATGCTGGAACGCAGCGAATGCTATCATTTGTACAAGCTGATAATTTCCCAACCTCTGTACAATTCATTGCCTCTAATTACTTGGCACGGATGCGCGTTGATATAGATTCGACAATTACACCGGCTTTAGTTCAAGCATTCGAAAGAAGTAACGACATAAATGTGAAAATGGCCATGGCAATTGCGTTAGGCAAAACGCAACAGCCTGCTGCCTTAACTTCGCTGATCGGTCAATACCAACGGGCGAATGATTACCGACTAAAATGTAACATTTTACGCGCCTTGTCCAACTTCCCATATGAGAGTGGTCGGACCTTGGTAGTGGAAGCACTACGTGATCGAAACGAGCACGTATCGCGCCGTGCTGCTCAATATTTACTAGAGAATTCTAGTCCGGATGATGCAGAACAATGGTGGCGTTTTGCCAAAGACAGTCTTCCTACCCCAATTCATGTGGAGTTGTATCAGGCTGCTAATCGCCACTTACCGGCCTATCGTACGGAATATCGTGATGCGATGAACGCAGAGTTGCGCCAACGTTTTGCTCGTGAGCGATCTCCCTACCGTAAGGCCAGTGTACTTCGTGCTCTAGCTGAATTCCCCTGGAATTACCGGTTTATCTTCCGCAGTGGGCAACAGACGGATGACTTAGTAGTCCGAACCGCTGTTTATGAGAGCCTGCAGCAAATTGGCGAGCGTCCTGATTTTAATCGCTTCTTCGGCCAGAGTGTACGTCGGGTGAGTCAGGAATTGGCTAACTATTTCATGGAGGGTATTCGTTCTGGTGAACCTGGAGCAGTAGCGGTGGCATCGATAGCGCTACGGTCAGAAGCACGTGACTACCGCCCTTATATCGAGGCGGATAGTATTACGGCTTTAACCACTATTTTGGATGGGCTGGAGCTCCCTGCTATGACTGAATCATACAATGAGCTAGCTCAAACTATTGCTTATCTGAGAGGGGTAGAGGCAGCAGAACCAGATCAACCCAAGTTCAATCATCCGATTGACTGGAAGCTTCTCAATAGTAAGGGACAGCAGCCTTTGCTTCGTCTAGAGACGGATAAGGGAAGCGTCTTGCTTCGACTTTGGCCAACAGTTGCGCCGGGATCGGTAGCCAACTTGATGGATTTGGCGCAACAAGGATTCTTGGATGATAAGGCTTTTCATCGGGTAGTACCCAACTTTGTAATTCAGGGTGGCAGTCCAAGCGGCGATGCTTACGGCAGCTTGGACTACAGTATTCGATCCGAGTTTTCTGATATTCACTACGATCAGGAAGGTCTACTTGGAATGGCCTCCGCTGGCCCAGATACAGAGGGGACTCAGTTTTTCGTGACCCATTCTCCAACCATACACCTCGATGGACGTTATACCGTTTTTGGACGTGTAATCGAAGGTATGGATGTGATCCATGAAATACAGGTCGGTGACCGCATTCGTACCGCTGAATTGCTATCCGGAGAAGAATAGATCAGGACAAAACAACTTTCTAATAAAATATTGCCCAATACCTAACCAATGCAATCAACTCCTTTAAAAAGTAGACACGAAGCACTCGGCGCCCGAATGGCTGAATTTGCAGGTTTCTATATGCCAATCAGCTACTCAGGAATCAAAGAAGAACACCAAGCCGTTCGCGAACGTGCCGGTATGTTTGACGTGTCCCACATGGGTGAATTTATCGTTCGGGGCAAAGAAGCACTGGACTTCGTACAACACGTGACCTCCAATGATGCCAGTAAGCTGGAAATTGGACAGGCACAGTACTCTTGCTTCCCGAATAAGGAAGGCGGTATCGTAGATGACCTGTTGGTATATCGCTTGTCGGAAGATAACTGTTCAGAAGGTGAGCAAGCATTCATGCTGGTTGTGAACGGTGCCAATATAGACAAGGACTGGAAGTGGGTGAACGACCAAAATACCTTTGATACTCGCTTGATCAATATTTCTGATGAAACGGGCCTTATCGCAGTGCAAGGACCTGCCGCTACGGCCATCATTCAGCAATTGACAGAAACGAAGCTGGACGAAATCTCCTACTACACCTTCACTAGAGGTCAGGTTGCTGGAGTGGACAATGTCATCATCTCTGCTACAGGCTACACCGGTTCTGGTGGTTTTGAACTATACGCAGCTGCAGAACACATTGGCACCCTTTGGGATGCTGTAATGGAGGCCGGCAAGGATCACGGGTTGCTGCCAACTGGTCTTGGCGCGCGCGATACGCTACGCCTTGAGATGGGCTACTGTCTTTATGGTAACGACCTTACGGATACAACGAGCCCACTAGAGGCTGGTTTAGGCTGGATTACTAAACTTAAGAAAGGTGACTTCATTGCTCGTGATCTCTTAGTAGCACAAAAAGAAGCTGGATTGGAGCGTCGCTTAGTAGGTTTCACTATTACTGATCGCCGGGTTCCTCGTCATGGCTACGCCATTGAGAATGCTGAGGGGGAAGTGATCGGAGAGGTTACTAGCGGTACACAATCACCTTCCCTAGGACATCCTATTGGTATGGGATATGTCCCTAATGACTATCGTCAACCTGGTACAGAAGTCTTTGTAGTGGCTGGTAAAAAACGCTTAGCAGCGACGGTTACGCGGCCACCATTTCTAAAGGTTTAGTACTTGTGTTGAACAAAAAAGTCCAAAATTATATTATACTCGCGTTGTTTTCATTATTTTCTGAAATCTGCGAATAGGACAATCACACATGAATTTAGACGAAGGCAAGCAGAAGTTTTTGCAATCCTGGGGCGCGCTGGGCTCAAGTTGGGGTATTAATCGAACCATGGCGCAGATTCATGCGCTTCTACTTATCTCTCCGGAAGCACTTTCCGCTGATGAGATCATGGAACAGCTACAAATCTCCCGTGGCAACGCCAATATGAATATTAGAGCACTCATTGATTGGGGGCTGGTATTCAAAGAATTGAAGCCCGGTGAACGCAAAGAATTCTTTGTAGCCGAGAAGGATATGTGGGAAGTGGTGAAGTGTATTATCGTTCAACGCAAAAAGCGAGAGCTAGAGCCCATGCTGAAGGTTTTGGATGAGCTTTCTAGCGTGCACGATGAAAGTAAAGAAGGCGAAGTGTTTGCTGAAGTAATTCGCGATATCAAGCTGTTCAGCAGTAAAGCGGATTCTACGCTGGATACCCTTACGAAGGCTGACTCCAATTGGTTTGTCGGAACCTTTATGAAGATGATTCGATAAGACGTCGAAGTCTAGATAAAATAGAACAGGGCGATGATTCCATTGGAGTCATCGCCCTGCTTCATTTATACCAAGGGTGAGCTATTAATCGATGGCACCGAAGTGACTCAGGATTTTATCAGCTAGCTCACGACCGATATTAGCTTGTGCTTCTACTGTGGAAGCACCGATGTGCGGTGTCACAGAAGCTCTAGGGTGCTGAAGCAAATCTGTGCGAGGCGTTGGTTCGTTCTCAAATACGTCCAATGCTGCACCACCAAGCTTGCCACTCTCAAGGGCGTCAAGCAGGGCTTGCTCATCAGCAATACCACCACGTGCAGTATTAATGATGAATGCACCATCCTTCATTTTTGCAATTTCATCCGCTCCAACCAATGCATGGCCAACACTCGGCACGTGGAAGGTCAAGAAATCAGATTTTGTGATTACTTCCTCAAAATCTACAGTCTCAACTTTAACGGTAAGGTGAGCAGAATCCCGTGAGTATAGTTTGAGATCAATATCTACACTATCTACCATGGGATCGGTAGGAAGAACGTTCATGCCCATACCTAGGCCAATACGACCAACTTCCTGGCCGATACGACCGAAACCGATAATACCTAAGGTCTTACCACGTAGTTGGGTGCCTTTAGAGTAGGACTTCTTCAAAGCCTTGAAGTTTGAATCATCCTTCGGTAAGTCGCGGTTTGACTGGTGCACGAAGCGAGCCAGGTTGAACATATGGGTAAACACCAACTCTGCTACTGCCTCCGAAGAAGCTGCAGGCGTATTGTATACCGCAATTCCCTTCTCCTTAGCGTAAGCTACATCAATATTGTCCAGGCCTACACCGGCACGGGCAATGATTTTGAGGTTAGGGCAAGCGTCGATCAAGTCTTTACGAACTTTGGTGGCGCTCCGAACGATGATAACATCGTAGCCCGGCAATACCTCTGGAAGGTCTTCTTGTGCTACCTTTTCAGTGTCGACTTGGTAATTGGCTTCCTCCAGTAGGGTCTTACCGTCTGGATGAATACCGTCATTGGCGAGAATCTTAATCATGGCCTTTAAAATTGAGGGATTTGCAGATTGTTTTCTAAAGCCGTCCTTCGAAGTATTCTTCGAATATGGCGGTCTCTTAATTTGGCTATAGCTAAAGGCAGCGCAAAAGTAAGCATAATTTCGACGCTAAGGCAAACCCAATTTGGTCCTAAAAGCGTAAAAAAACACATCCCGAATTCCTGGCTAAGGAACCCGGGATGCTTATTGAAAGTCAACTCGGTTATTTTAAAGGACCCCGATTAGGCCGTTTCGGTTTGTACCAGGGTCGGATAATCAGTATAACCCTCTGGTCCAGGGGTATAGAAAGCATCAAAGTTTGGATCTTGTAGTTCCGCTCCACTTTGCAAACGCTGTACCAGATCTGGATTTGAAATCCAAGGACGGCCGAAAGCCACCAGATCACCTTTCTCAGCGGCTAAATCCGCTTCCGCCCGTGCTAGGTCGTAGCCACCACTTAGGATAACGGTATTGCTGAAGTTCTTGCGAAGAAGGCTCTTAATTGTCTCAGGCACTTCTGGTGCACCCATTGCACTATGATCTACTACATGTAGGTATACAAGGTCCAACTTGCTTAGTGCTGTAGCCAATTGGGTATAGGTTTCCTCAATACCATCATAGCTTGGCGATAGCTCATTGAACACGCCATATGGAGATAGGCGAATGCCTGTGCGCTCAGCACCAATAGCCGCAACTACTTGCTCTGCTACTTCCAAAACGAAGCGCAGGCGATTTTCTACACTGCCGCCAAACTCATCCGTACGCTGGTTACTATCAGGGTGAATGAACTGGTCTAATAGATATCCATTTGCTCCGTGAAGCTCCACACCGTCGAAACCTGCCGCGATGGCATTTTTGGCAGCGTCAACATATTCTTGAATGGTATTGGTGATATCTTCCGAACTCATAGCCTCAGGCGTCGGATAGGGCTGGTTACCGTCTTGATCCGTCCACATTTCGCTATTGGTGAGTCCAATTGCGGAGGGAGCCAATACTCGAGTGCCAGCTGGCATATTAGTGGGGTGCGAAACACGCCCGGTGTGCATTATCTGCAAAAAGATCTTACCACCAGCTTCGTGTACCGCGTCGGTTACGAGTTTCCAGCCTGCAACTTGTTCTTCGCTGTAAACACCCGGAATGCGAGCGTAACCAATGCCGTTTGGTGAAGGAGAGGTTCCCTCTGTGATGATCAGGCCGGCTCCGGCTCGCTGAGCGTAATAGGTTGCTACCAATTCATTAGGGATATTGTTGATGGCTCTACTACGGGTCATAGGAGCCATAACTATACGATTGGCAAGGGATGTGTTGCCCAGCTGATAGGAGTCGAATACTTTACTTGACATGGATTTTTGTTTTTTCCCTGTTGGCTGATATAAGCCACTTACCTTCCTTGAACAGGATGATTTTTTGAAAGGATCGCCAGGAAAAAATCAAATGTCCCTTGACGGACGCTTCGAGCACTTTGTGAGAAGGGCTTAGAACAAAAAAAGGTGCGGTAGGGTTCTCGACCCTCCGCACCATAAACTCTGCACTTTTTCACTCACTATTTATTGTCCACTAGCTCGGCGGGGATGCCGAGGAATGGAGCTTCGCCACTAGTAATAATTACCTTAGAATTGGTGCTATTCGACATCAGGTAAAATGCTTCAATAGCACGGTACTTTAGGATTTCAGGGCCTAATGATTCCGACAGTTTCTGATTGGCTTCTGCCTGAGCGTTAGCTTCTAGTAGAATAGCGTTGGCTTGGCCCGCCGCTTGGATTTCTACTCGCTGACGATCAGCATCTGCTTGAATGACTGCCGCGTTGCGTTCACCTTCAGCCTGAATCAGCAGGCGTTCGGCATTACGCGATTCTTGTTGTTTTACGAATTCCATCCGTTGTGCGTCTTGCTCGGCTTGTAGCTTTTCTTCGATAGAGCGAGCCAAGCCTTGCGGCAACTGGATGCTTTTCATAAGTACGTTCTCAACTACTATTCCTTTCTCTTCCAGGATTTCGGTCATGCGAGTGCGAATTTGCTTTTCGATGATCGCACGCTCGCCAGAGTGCATGTCCTTTGCCAGGAAGCGGGCGGTGACATCCGCCGAAGCAGAACGGAACACTGGTAGGATAATCTGCTGTTCGTAGTTCCGGCCAATGTCTCGCAGAATATTCGGCGCCTCTTCAGGCATAATGCGATAGAGGATGGAAATCTCCGAACTAATGGTCAAACCTTCCTTTGAAGGTAGATTGGAACGAATTTCTAGGTTAACGGTGCGGGTGGGTAAGGTGATGATTGTACTGGTAAAGGGGTTGTAAGATCTTGGACCTTCATCAAGTGCCTGGTCGTTGATGCGACCTAGTCGTTGGCGCACCCCAACTTCGCCAGGGCGAACCACTACACAGCTTGATAAAAGACCAGCGAGAACAAGGCTGAGGCAAACAAATTTTAATGGTTTCATTGGCGCGACATTTGGTTATTTGGTAGTTTTGCTATTATAAGAAATAGCTATACTGATTTGTTCGTGCAGCTTGTTGAATTTATACACGCACAAGTGTATGAAGGAGCATCAATCGACCTCGGAAAGGATAGTGAGAAAACACCTGTGTGAGATTGATTTTCACTGCGCGTAATTATGAGTGTATTAGTTTAATGTGCTTGTTTTCAGGCGATTAAATTACGTTTTTGCCCCAAAGAAAGAGCCCCATCGGAATATTACATTCTCCGATGAGGCTCCCACAGTCTCTACGTACATTTAGTAGGGTTTTCACTAATAATATTTCTTAATCTTCCGTCAGGAAGCGTGGTGCGCGACGATGTTTTGTCCCTTGTTCAAAGCCGTAAGCGATCTCAATTAGCAGTGGCTCTGTCCATGCTTGTCCGAAGAAGGATATGCCAACAGGTAGTTCATCTACAAACCCCATAGGCACGGTAATATTCGGATAGCCGGCTCGGGCAGCAGGGGAGGAGCTTCCTAGTTGGAAATGGTCTCCGTTGACCCAATCCGTTTGCCAAGCGGGGCTTCCGGTAGGAGCAATAATCGCTTGCAGTTGATTTTCCTCCATCACCTTATCAATACCTTCTTCTCGGCTTAGGCGCATCATTTCAGAAAGTGCTTCTTGATACGCTTCCTCCTCTAGTGGGCCTTTTTCCTGAGCCATCTCCAGGTAGCGTTGATCGTAGTGCTTGAGCTCTATAGAATCAGCTTGGTTGAATGCGATCAACTCCTCAACGGATTTAATTGGAGCGTCTGGTCCCAGTGAGGCGAAGTACTTGTTTAGGCCATCTTTGTATTCATACAACATGATTTGGAAGGAATGGCGACCGGCAGTCCCGTCCACCAGCTGCTCCAGTTCAATGATCTCAGCACCTTGAGATTCCATGAATGCTACGGCTTGTGCAAAGAGGGAATCAACCTTGTAATGGTTTCCGAGTGGCTGCGTATACACACCAATTCGCTTTCCGGCCAGTCCATCAGCCTTCAAGAACTGGGTATAGTCATCGTAAGTCTTATTCTCACTGTCGAGTGTTTTGCTATCGGCTGGGTCGATACCAATCATTCCGGCTAGTCCGATGGCTGCATCACGCACAGTCCGTGCCATTGGGCCAGGCGTATCTTGGGTAAAGGAAATAGGAATAACGCCACTTCGACTAATAAGGCCAACCGTAGGCTTGATTCCAACGATACCGTTTGCGTGTGAAGGGCAGACAATAGAGCCATTCGTCTCGGTACCTACTGCCAGTACAGTCAGGTTAGCAGAAACGGAGGCTCCTGATCCAGCTGAGGAGCCGCAAGGGTTGCGAGTAATCACATATGGGTTCTTGGTTTGGCCACCAACGCCACTCCAACCGCTAGATGACATCTGGCCTCTGAAGTTGGCCCATTCACTTAGATTGGCTTTACCAAGAATGAGAGCTCCGGCTTCGCGCAGTTGCTTAGTGAGGTAGCTGTCTTGTAGCGGGTGAGAGTTGGCTAAAGCCCTAGAACCTGCTGTGGTAGGCATTTTGTCCTGGGTGTCAATATTATCCTTCAGAATCACCGGAATCCCGTGGAGTGGACCTCTACTATTGCCGGCAGCTAACTCTTCATCCAATGCTCTTGCAATTTCAAGGGCATCGGGGTTGGTGATGATGATCGAATGCAGCGCAGGCCCATTTTGGTCGATAGCTTCAATGCGATCCAAGTAGGCTTGTGTAAGCTCCTCAATAGTATAGGTGCCAGCCTCGTAGGCGGCTTGAATATCGGCAATCGTGATTTCTTCTAACTCAATATCTGTGGTTGCAGACGATTCCGAGGAAGGAGCAGAACACGCCATTGTAGATAACAGTAGGCAAAGAGCTAACAGACTTGGTAAAGTATGGAGAAGGGTAGGGCACTTTTTCATACGTCGTATTTTTTTCGAAAAATAAGGAACAGCACGAAAACAAATTGTGATTTTGTTTTTCATAATCGTTAGCTAAACGCTTCACTTTAAGTATGCTAGCTATTTGAAAAACTTGGAAAAATCGCACTTTGTTTTCTACGCAATAATAAGGAACAGATAACTTCTTCGTCAACAGGAGAAGTAGTGACTTGTTGTGAATCGAATAGGCCTGTCCGTCAACAGACAAGCCCACACAGTGCCATTTCGGTCTGTGTGGGCTTGTAATAAGCGCCTAGATACCTGGCGCTATATGCCTTGAGTATTCCTACTGACCTCTTCGTTGTGAAAGGGTAGGGAAGGTTGCACCAGTGTAGTGGTTAAAGGTACGCTGGCTTTGTACCGGCAGTTTATACTGACCAATAAACCCAGCTAATAAGGCCTGAATTTCTTTTTCTTCGACGAGCCGAGAGTCCGGGCGAAGTAGGAAGCCCAATTGATCGATGCTACCATCAGGTGCCCAGAATACATGTAGCCAAAGGCGAACACCATTGAGGTCATAGTTCTGACTAGCAGCATAGCTGTCAATGTTCTGCTGCATGTCTAGCCAGCTTTCGAATGCTTTTGTGATATCTCCGCCAGTTGCCTCTAATAAAGACTGTGTATAGGAAGAGGTAAGCTGCTCATAACGCTGTTCTTCTGCTCCAAGAACAAAGACTTTACTCATTGATCCAGACTGAGCCTGACAGACTACCGTAAAGCAAAGTGCGAAAAGTAGGGGAAGAAAATTGTGCTTCATTTTTGGGAAATTATATCGATTATACGCCAAAGGTAAGGAACTGAGGCCAATAATTTCAGTGTTGACCAGGTAGGCTCCTTTGACGCTTTTTAGCTCCTGTTCGTCTAAAGAATAGGCCCTAATGGAGAAAACTTCGCATCTTTACCCAGTCATCAGTGTCGTAATGTTGTTAAATTATCAGACCAACTAATCAGATCAACATATGATCATTGATTTTCTTTGTGCCATTGTAGCCTTGTATGGTTTTTATGTCGGCTACTCCCGTGGTATCATCAAAACGGTACTGACGACGGTCTCCTTCCTTATCGGCTTTATGGCGGCTGCGAAGTTTAGTCCAACGGTCTCTACGATGCTGCAAGAGTGGTTCAATGAGGCCCCTGGTGCGCTTTTGCTGCCAACAGCTTTCATATTGACATTTATCTTGACCCTGGTTCTATTCCGTATGCTAGCAAACGGGCTGGAAGGAATGCTTGAGGCTGTCAATATCAACTTCATTAACCAAGTTGCTGGTGGAGGAATCTCAATGCTATTCTTTGTATTCCTGTATAGCGTTATGGTCTCTTTTGCTGATAATTCCCGGATGATCGATCCGGATACTAAAGAGGATTCCTTTACCTACGAGATCCTTGAACCAGTGCCTGATTATGCCTGGGCCTTAGGAAAATCCGTTTGGCCGGTTTTCCAGGAATTCTATCAGTATGCATTGGATGTAATGGATCAGATTGATACCCAGGTACAGCGTCAAGAAAACGACCGATTCTTTGATATCGAAGAAGATGAAGAAACAGAGCGTCCAAGAAGGTACTGACGCCCTAATTAGTCTTCATATCCATTCCAGCGCCGCCAGATCGATACCACTAGTCGTATTGGCAGTACCGCACAAGCAATAACGGATCCTACACCGAACAGCAGCATTTCACTTCTGATGTAGCTCATCATTCCTTCCTGATCTGGGCGTGGTAGGCTCCCTACCACCGCTTCGATTCCATTTTCATCCAGATAGGTCTGAAATGCATTGATCTCCTGTACTAGGAGGAATGCTAACCAGAGACAAATAAATATGAGTGCCGCTTTGAGTATACGCCACTTGGCCAAAAATGTAAAGCGAAGCTGAAAGATGTATCGCGTGAAGGTGATCATTACCACAATGAACGCCACATTAGGCCAAAGAAAGTTATAGTCCGGTAAACGGTAGAGAATAGGACCAAGAATCACAGCTGCGACAACAGCGGTTATTAGTAGCCAAATGAGTTCCAATCGGAAGAGGAGGGGGCGGGTTTGCTCCATCAAGTTTTATTTAGAAAGACAAATGTACAATAGAAGGGTTCACGGAACTACGTCTAAGGTTGTTTTTTACTTCAAGAGGATATTGGCCTTTTCGACAGTCTAATGTAATGTTGCGTAATAATCTATTTATCAGTCGTTTGAATAAATAATTAATATATATTTAAAAAAATACCTTAAATTTGTGACCTATTGTAGTCCCTCCCGTCCCAATTCTGTACAGTGTTAACAAACACTCACCACTCCAAAACACCAGAGTAATACCGTTTCAAACGAATTCTGCCAGAGAAGCATCGCTTCTCTGGCAGAATTCGTCGTATTGGTAAACACAAGAAGTAATTTTGTAGGTTAACCTACAAGGGGGATTCGAAGGGAACCTGCTGGTTCCCTTCATTCGTTTTAGCGCTTTGCTTGATCCCGTTGAATTACTTCGTCAATCTGATTTACATTGAGATTCTTGGCGATGATCTTCCGATCAGGACCTAGGACATACACCTCTGGAGTAACATTCACAAAATAAGTCTTGTATATGGCCCGATTGGATGGATCAAAGACATTGGTCCAACTCATGCCTGTTTTGGCAATGTAGTTTTTCCAAAGGGCATCTTCTGTGTCAACAGCTATGGCATAGACATCTACTAAGGCCGGGCGCTGCTGCTGCCATTTGCGGTGCAGGTTGACCAACACTGGCGTTTGTTCCTGACAGTGTTCGCAATCTGGATTGTACATGTAGACTACGATGTAGGGAGCGGTCAGATCATAAATAGCGCGGAGCTGCCCATTTTCATCCGGAGCTTGCACATTTGGCCCAGCTTGTCCAATGAGGCTATTAGCCATCTCATCCGCTCGCAGCTGTAGTGCGTAAGTATTTGTGGAGTCTGACCAGAACGCTCGATCATAAGTAAAATGGTTCTTTACCATATGTACCCATACGGCTTCCGAATCCATAAGTGTAGTCTTTGTCGGCTCATATTTGAGCGCTACATAGTTCGCTATATACTGGTAGTACTCTGATTGTTCGAGAGTAGGTAGTTGGTTGATTAGGCGCTCAGTAGACAGTATAATGGAATCTGGTTGTTGTGGAGTGAACTCTTCATAATAGCGCTTGATCTTGTTGAAGATTACTGGCGTACTCATGAGACGTTCGTCCGAGAAATCGACATTATCCCAAAACTCCATTCGGTATGCCGTTACCTGCTGGTCATTTGGTAAATCTTTGCGTAAAGTCGGATTTTGCCCAGCCCGCTTGAAGATGGTAAAGAAGCTATTTGGGTTGGCTTCAAAGATGCCATCTAGGTAGTTTCGTCTGGCATCAATAACAATCTGGCGCTGTTGTTCTAAAGATTGGTACTCGGCGCTGTTTTTATCCAACGATTGCATCTGGTTATTGTAAGGAGCAATTCGTTGCTGATAATCGGCCTCATAACGCAGATTGTCATAAAGCAGTTGATTGTCCACACTACCTTCTACCTGCATGAGCCCTTGCAAATCACTGGTCGCAGTGGTCATGGTGAAGGTTTGATCCTCCGTGACCATCACTTGGAAATTGCTATTGTCCGGTAGTAGGACAAAGTATATGCCTTGTTTGTACGGCTCGTTCTTCTTGAATTGCGCTCGTCCATTGGCATCGCTCTGTACTTCGTCTGCCAGAAACTGCTGGTCGTTCAGTATCCCGATTAGGCGAACGGTGGCAGTTCCTAAACCATTTATTTGGAAAGTAAAGTCGGCGTTTTCTGCTGCCGGACGAGTAGTTGTTTCGGTAGAGCCCGAAAGTTGATCATTCTCCGCTCCAGTGGCGCTGCATTGCCAACAACCGCCTCCGATCAGTAGTAATAAGCCAATTAGTGTCCAGTTTTTCATGCGCATTACGAACTTGTAGATTTAGCATTCATCGGCGAAAATAGCAAACATTGGCCCGAAGCCAATTACCTTTGCGGCATGAAACGAGCATGATTTTGTTTAATCACAATTTCGCAGTAGGAAATGATTAAAGAAATTCATGGGAGAGCGCAGCAGTTCCAGGTGTGAAAAAGTTTTCTGTATTCTGGCGCAGCCGCAGAAAAATTTTAACGCATGAAAGCAAGGAATCTTTCTGAGATACTTCCCAATATTAAGGCCTTAGCGAAAGAAGAGCGCAAGAGTACCCGTAAATACTTCACCCGCTTGGCAAAGCGGCCTCCACGAAACCTGGATCAGGTGATGGGTGGACTACATGAGGACACCTTTTCTGAATTCGATTGTTTGGAGTGCGCTAATTGCTGCAAAACGACCAGCCCGATTTTTCGGGACATTGATATTGACCGTATTGCGCAGCATCTGGGAATCCGTCCGGCAGCGCTAGTGGACAAATACTTGCACCTAGATGAAGACGGAGATTATGTCTTGAACTCTTCACCTTGCCCCTTTCTGGGCCCGGATAATTACTGCTCGATATATGAAGCCCGTCCTCGAGCTTGCCGTGAATACCCACACACCGACCGCAAGAACTTTCATCAGATTCTGGACCTGACGCTAAAGAATACCAGTGTGTGTCCGGCTACCCTAAGAATTATTCAACGGTTGAAGGCCGAGTTACCAGTCTAGCAGGAATCTAGTTAGGCGGGCTATCCCAAAAATCGTACCTTTACGAACAAACGTTCATTCGCAATCTTTATTCATGCAGCTGCAACATTACATTGAAGGTAAATGGGTGAATCCTACCCAAGAAGAGTTCGTCCAACGTGATGCATCTACGGGTGCAGTTATCGGTAGTTGTTCTACGGATGGTTTGGATTTTGGAAGCATTTTGGAGTATGGCCGACAAGTAGGCGGTCCGGCACTTCGCAAGATGAGCTTTCGTGAGCGTGGCTTGATGCTAAAGCGTTTGGCTCTACACCTCAATGATATTTGTAAGAAGTACTATGCGCTGAGCTATCAAACAGGCGCTACAAAGGCGGATAGCTGGGTAGATATTGAAGGTGGTATTGGTACCCTATTCGCATATGCAAGCCTCAGGCGTCAACTTGGTGATCAACGCTGGTATGTGGATGGTGAAATCGCACGCCTTTCCAAAGAAGGTACTTTCGTAGGTACCCACGTGATGGTTCCTCGTCAGGGTGTGGCAGTACACATCAATGCCTTTAACTTCCCAATCTGGGGAATGTTAGAAAAGGTGGCAGTGAACTTACTGTCTGGTATGCCAGCGGTGGTCAAGCCTTCCGAAATCACAAGCTTTCTAACGGAAGCAATGGTACGAGACATTGTTGCTAGTGGCATTCTGCCGGAGGGCAGTCTACAATTGGTGCAGGGGTCTGGTGTAGGCATTCTGGATACTGTTGGAAGCCAGGATGTAGTAACCTTTACGGGCTCCGCCAGTACTGGACGCAAATTGAAATCACTCCCTCAGATTACAAACGAAGCGGTACCATTTAATATGGAAGCTGATAGTTTGAATGCGGCGATTCTAGGGGAAGATGCAGCTCCGGGTACGGAAGAGTTTGGCCTGTTTATCAAAGAAGTAAGAAGGGAGATGACGACTAAGGCTGGACAGAAATGTACGGCCATTCGAAGAATCATTGTACCGGAGCAATACCTGGAAGATGTACAGCTTGCCCTAAGTGCCCAATTGTCGAAGACAACAGTAGGTGACCCACGTGCTGAAGGTGTACGTATGGGAGCCTTGGTAAGCAAGAAACAGCAGGAGGTAGTTCGTGATCGGATTGCCTTATTACAGAAGTCTAGTTCTATCGTATACGGCGATCCAGAACAGTTTGAAGTGATTGGTGCTACCGCAAACGAAGGTGCTTTCTGCGCCCCAGTTTTACTTCGGAACGATAACCCACTAAAACATATAGATTCTCACGAAGTGGAAGCTTTTGGCCCTGTCAGTACGCTGATGCCTTATCGCTCATTAGATGAAGCAATTACACTGGCGAATATGGGTAAAGGGTCGCTAGTGAGTACCATCTGTACCTACGATTCCAACACGGCCCAAGAATACCTTATCGGAGCAGGTGCTCAGCATGGCCGCATTTTGATTCTGAACCGAGAGAGTGCACCAGAAAGCACAGGCCACGGCTCGCCAATGCCATTAATGAACCACGGTGGTCCAGGGCGTGCTGGTGGTGGACAAGAGCTCGGCGGAATGCGATCGGTGAAGCACTACCTGCAAACGGTGGCCTTACAGGGGCACCCCACCATGCTTACCCAGGTGACCCAACAGTTCCAGCCAGGGGCAGAACGGATCGAGAGTGATATTCACCCATTCCGGAAGCACTTTGAAGATATCCGGATTGGTGATACCATCACTACCGCAAAGCATACCGTCAGCGAAACGGACATCAATAATTTCGCTAATCTAACGGGTGATCGCTTTTACGCACACGTTGATGCTACTTCTCTCGAAGGCACACCTTTTGAGCAAAGAGTAGCACACGGCTACTGGGTTTTGAGCAAAGCCGCCGGCCTATTTGTGGAGCCACGTAAAGGACCAGTCCTTCTAAACTACGGTTTGGAGTCGTGTCGTTTCACTAAGCCTGTCTATCCAGGGATGACACTTGGTGTTTATCTAACGGCCAAAGAAAAAATTGAGCAGCAGCAACGCGACGATGAGGATTACCGCAAGGGTATTGTGAAGTGGCTTGTAGAAGTTTACGATGAAACTAAGGAGACAGTGGCCATCGCTACTATTCTGACGATGGTCAAATTACGGGCTGAAAAGGAGTAACTATTGATTAGGCCCGAGGTGCTCGACCAATAGCAAGTGGGGTTTAGGTGCTTAGTAGTAGCCCTCCCACGTGCTATTGGATAGATGCTTTAAGGTGTCCTAATTCTGTCTACCGTTCCGGGATCTAGTCTTCAGATTAATCAAAGCAATCCAAAGTCTCGCCAGAATCTATTTCGCTGCTAAAGGTGCCGGCTGACGGATCAAACTGAGTAGAAAAAATGCAGGAACCTAAATTAAGTGGTTCGGCTACTCCGGCAGGTTCTGCACAAGGCAAGCAACAAACAACTCCATCGTACCGATCTGTAGTATTATCATCAGCCGTAATCTGAATACTATACAGATAGCGGGCAGGTACAATCGTATCGTTCACGACCCCGTCCCAACCAGTAGTAGGCGTAATATTAGTGATGTTGGTAGCGAGGAAAACGATGCTGTCATTTTCTAATCCTCGAATCTCGAAGGTGTCGATCTGGGCAATGCCAGGATTTGCTACAACTTGGAAGAAGTCGTTGACGCCGTCTCCATCAGGGGTGAAGGCGGATGGGATAAAGATATTTCCATCGCCCAAGGCGGATAGGGTAGGAGATAGGGCACAACAGCTAATCGTGTCTGATTCATCATCCAGAAAAATATCATCCTCCTGGGAAGTAGCCACAAAGGCAAAAACACTCACGATCATTAAGCTCACACTCGCATAGGTGCGCACCGCCGTTCTGTTTAGGCGAAGGCCAGCTCCTCCTTTTAGTACCCAATAAGTAATGGGCAAGATGGCAAAAGCCCATAAATCAGAGTAATCCACGACTCGGCTGATTTGGTACCCTGGAAGCTCATTAACCAAAGCGATAAAGGAATCCGCCAGCGGAGATTTCCACAAAGTGAAACCAAGAATGGTTAGAATAATAGGCCATTCTAAGTGCTTAAACCGGAAGATAAACTGCAGGAACAGTGGGAAGATCAAAACGCCTGCAAAGTCGGAGAGCTTGCCGGTAAGTGCATTGCCAAAGGTAGCCTTTAGCCAATGATCGTTAAGGAGTAATACAGAAAGGCCTAATAAGAACGCGAAATTCAGCAGGTAGTGACTACGAGGGGTAGAGATTGGCGTCATAATTGATATTTCTAGTGAGTGTTATCAATTATGACGCCAGTTCTGGAGAAATTAATATGCCAGTAGTTGTTTTAACATTTCTTCCACCTTGTCAGCATTAGGTAGCATGGTGGCTTCTAGTGTGCTGTTTAATGGAATGGCTGGCATGTTTTCTGAACCCATAGTTCGTACTGGTGCATCCAATTGCTCGAAGCAGTTTTCCTGAATACGTGCGGCTATACTCTGGGCGAAGGTGTTGTTGACAGGCTCTTCTGTCAAAACTAGAATCTTACCATGGCGATGAGCAGCGTCATAGATGTAAGTCTCATCTAGCGGAGCGAGCGTACGGAGATCTACCACCTCAATCTGGCCAGGGAAAGCCTTGGCCGCATTAAGCGCCCAATGTACTCCCATTCCATAGGTAACTACGACCGCACTGTTTCCTTTATCGATTTCTTCAGCTTTAGCCTCAAGCGGAGAGCTGGCCTTACCAAATGGCAGAACATAGTCGGCCGCTGGTTCTACGGTCCGAGCGGCATCAGTACCCGGTACTTTCGACCAGTAAAGACCTTTATGTTCGAACATCACCACCGGATTAGGGTCGTGATAGGCTGCTTTCAGTAGACCTTTGAGGTCAGCACCATTACTTGGGTAGGCAATCTTTACTCCACGAATATTTGCAACGACAGACTCTACGCTGGAGCTGTGATATGGTCCACCACTACCGTAAGCACCAATTGGTACGCGTAGTACCATACTCACCGGCCACTTGCCATTGGATAAATAACAAGACCGGCTAACTTCCGTAAATAACTGATTGAGGCCTGGCCATATATAATCTGCAAATTGGACCTCTACAAATGGCTTGAGCCCCACTGCCGACATACCTACGGTACTACCAACAATAAAGGCTTCTTGTATTGGTGTATTGAAAACACGCTCATCCCCAAACTTTTGGGCTAGGGTTGCCGCTTCGCGAAATACGCCACCCAATCGGGCACCTACATCCTGACCGTACAATAAGCACTCTGGATGTTCGCACATCAGTTCCTCGATGGCATGCAAGGCGGTATCTACCATCACGGTAGGTGCATTCCCTTCTGGACTTCGCTCGCCGGACTCTTCCTGGATTGGTGTCTCTACAAAATCATGCGTAAAGAGATCTTCTGGCCGTGGATCTTCCGCGACTTTAGCCAACTCAAAATCAGCTTCTACCTCCTCGCGCACTTCCTTTTCAATTCGGGTAAGTACACGTTCGCTCACACCATTTTCTAGAAGGTAATCACGAAGTTTTGGATATGGATCGCGTGTTTGTTGTTCTTCCAGATCATCACGGTACCATTCTTTTCTCACACCACTGGTATGGTGATTAAGTAGTGGTACAGTGGCATGTACTAAGAACGGACGACGTTCTGCGCGTACCGTTTCTAATACTTGCGTCATCGCCATATAACACTCGGCAAAGTTGCTACCGTTGACCCTAACCACTTCCAGGCCATGGAATCCCTTTGCGTAGTCTGCTGCATCCTGAGCACGAGTTTCCTCTGCATTGGCAGAGATATCCCATTCGTTATCCTGAACCACATATACGATTGGGAGCTGGCGTAAGGCCGCCATCTGGAAAGCCTCAGCTACTTCGCCTTCCGTTACACTGGCGTCACCGAGAGAACAAACCGCTACTGGTGCATTCTTCTTGGTCCACTTCTTCATTTTGGTTTGCTCCTGGTACTGGAAGCCTAGGGCAATACCCGTAGTAGGAATGGCTTGCATACCGGTAGCTGAAGATTGGTGAGGGATTTTTGGCATATCCTCACGGCGCAGTGAAGGGTGGGAGTAATATGTGCGCCCGCCGGAGAAGGGATCTTCGCGCTTAGCCATCAGCTGAAGCATGAGCTCGTAGGGGCGCATCCCTATTCCGAGCAACATGGCATCATCGCGATAGTAAGGCGATACGTAATCCTGTGGCTTGAGTTGCATTCCCACGGCCAGCTGGATTGCCTCGTGGCCCCGGCTGGTCGCGTGCACGTACTTGGAGACTAACTTGAAGTGCTCCTCATACAGTTCGGCCAATGCCTTAGCGGTGGCCATTTTTCGGAATGCGGTTTTAAGTTCTTTGGTTTTAATCTGGTTAATGGTCTTGACCATGGTTAGGTTATAAAACTTGTGGTTAGTTTCTGCTTATTGAACAACGATGAATCTGCTTTTGCTCACTGTGGTGTCGGAAATTTGGGCAATTGTTCTAGCAAACGCTGATATTCTCCGTTGTTAAACGGCTGGTCGTGATCTATCACATTGCTCATATGGTAAGCAATTACACCGGCCATCATTGTTTTGGCTTCTTGCTCAGAATAGCCTTCGCCTAATAGGCGATCAAACGTGGCTGGAACACAGGCAGGTTTTCCGGCACTTAGTTGATCATCAACAATGTTCTGGAAGAGCTGTTGCAAGTGTTTTTGAGCCATCGTCTATTTGTTTTTGAATGCCGCAATGGCATTTCGCGTAAAATCAGAAAGAACTAACTCGCCGCTGATGGCAGCACGAGTATCCAGGAGTTCGTCCCAGTGTTCGGTGCCTTCCCAGCTTGCTCGCTTTAATTCTTTCATAGCGGCCGGACTAGAACTAGCTAGCTTCCCTGCCAATGCTTGCAGGTACTCATCCATTGCTGCAGCATCGTCGAATATAGCTGTGTATAGACCTTTTTCTCTCGCCCACTCAGCAGACTGAAGAGCTGTGGCATCAATGGCTAACTGTTGGAAAGCACTTTGCCCCATCTTTCTGGCTACTGCCGGCCCCACAACGAATGGGCCAATACCAATAGCCAATTCACTGAGCTTGATACCAGCGAAACGTGTCGCTACGCAGTAATCGGTAGCAGATGCTAAACCAACGCCACCTCCGATGGCCTTACCCTGTACTCGGCCCAACACAAACTTTGGACATTTACGGATGGCGTTAATAACTCGAGCGAAGCCCAGGAAGAATTCTTTCCCAGTGACTTCATCCTGTATGGCCATCAATTCGTCAAAGCTTGCGCCAGCGCAAAAAGTACGATCGCCTCCACTTCTGAGAATAATGACACGAACTTCATCATTCTGGCCAGCTTGCTCAATTGCTTCTTTCAATTGCGCCAGGAGTCGTCCCGGGAGGCTATTATGTGCCGGATGAGAAAAAGTAATAGTGGCAATTCCCTCGGAAATACTCGTCTCAATTTGTCCGAGTAATGTCTTGTCTTGCATACGAATGAATGTTCGTTCGCAAAGATAAAAAGATTTTACCGTCAGCCTGATTTATGTCAGTTTCGTTAAAAAGTCTTAAAAGTGCGTTAGGGAAGGATTAAACGGGGGTATTGCCTGTACCAAAGCATGGATTTATGCGTCAATAACTGCAAATCACGTAGCCATGCGCAAATTTGTCGATACCATAGTCCTTGTCTTCTTACTTATTGGCCCTGCGGTCATCTTGACCTGCGTTCGCCAACCGGAAGGAGAGCCTCAACACTTTTCTCAGGAACAGATTGAGGAAGAAGAAATGGAGGATGAATCTGACATGCTCGTATGGAATGATGATTTTCCTCGTCCCTAAAGGCTACTCCTGTAAACTCCCAAGTTGAATTATTGCTAGAGCAATGAACGTCTTTTGCAACAAATTAAACCACCGAAGCCACCAAAGGACACCTAAGTTTTTTGAAAAAGATAAGGCATTTAACAGCATCTCAGATATTTTACCAACTAACCAACTAACCAACCTAATACTTCTTCTGCCACGGCGACGCCCAATAAGTCGTCCTCCCTGCTACCTTCCCAATCTGGACTTTACTTTTATTATCTGGTGCGATATGGTCTAAATGGCGCCATTCTTCCCAAAACCAGTTCTCCGGGTATTCTTTGTAGTAAGGAGCTTTTTCTACCGCTTGGTGTAATACCTCTATCATTTTGTTGTAAATCTCAACCCGCTTACGCTTCGGCGTTTTAGCTACTACACTCGCTGGGTGTACCTGGGTACGATAGCAAATTTCATCGGCATAGAGGTTACCTACTCCTGCTACAAGTGATTGGTTGAGCAAGAACCCTTTAATGCTCGTTTTGCGCTTTCCCATTGCAGCAAGGAATTCTTCTTCACTGATGACTAGGGCATCGGTTCCAAGGCCTTTCTCTGCAATGTAGCCATCTCGATCTTCGAGGTAGTGTACGTGGGCAAACTTCCGTGCGTCATCAAATCCAAGTCGGTTGTCATCAGCAAAGACGAAGGCAAAGCGCTCAAACCGTGGCCGATCCTCCTCTTCTTGATACAGTTTTAGATCACCTGTCATGCCAAAGTGTAGGAGCACACAGTCGCCATTGTCGAGATCGGCAAAGAGGTATTTCCCGCGACGTAGGGAGCTCACAAAGGTTCTGCCGGCTAGCTTATCCGCAAAGCTGTTCCCATCCATGTTGCGGATGATCTTGTCATCGTGCACGACCACCTTCATGATTTGCTGTTGCAGCGCAGCGGCATTAAAGTATTGTTGAAAGGTGTGTACTTCTGGTAATTCCGGCATGTGGTTCTTTTAGCAAAAGAAACGAGTCGACTAATACATGGTTCATCGGTCAACCCTAATCAATGTCAAATTTTAACTAACCAACTAGTTTAACCACCCAAGCCACCCAAGAGCACCTAAGGTTTGAACCATATGAGGCATATAAGGCAGACCCTCAATTACTTCAACTAACTCAACCATCAAACCTTCAAACCATCAAACCATCAAACCAATCTACCTCCCCTTCATAAAGTGAATGACCAAATCCCGGATATCATTCTTTACTACCCGCCCTTCGATGGTAAATTGCTCCACCTCATCGTAGGTGATCTCTCCGAGAAAATCGAGATTTGCTTCCCGGCCTTGGGCTACGAATTCAGGTAGAACAACAACATATTTGCCGTCGGCCTTTAGGGCTTGTCCTTTGATTAACCATTGGCCGCCTTGAGGTTCTGCTTGTAGTCGTTGCATGTAACCTCCTTCCCCTTTATTGGTTTTGTCTCCAGTGTCAAGGAGCTGCTTGAGTTGGGTGCCGCTTAGCGTCATCCGTACAACTGGGCCGCCATATGGGAAAGAGCGGAGTACATCATAGGCCGTTACTGCTCCCGATAGGTTGTCATCGAGTCTAAGAGAGCCACTATTAAATAGGTATACGTCGGCCCCTGGCCAAGCCTGTGCGATAGCAGTGCAGGTTAGTTGGCCGTAGTTGGTCTGTGTAGAACGGGTTGCTGTTTCAGTACCAATAAGAGGCGTACTCAAGGTAGTCAGGACTTCGTCTGGATTGTAACCCATTTTTTCAATCAGGTCGCCCACCTGCTGTTGCCATTTGTCAACAACTGCGGCGGTGCTGGGATCCTCTGGTGTGTCACTATTAATAGGCACTAGGTCAGAGACCACTCGGCAGAGTTTGCTACTAGGGTAGTAGGTGAGTTTATGGATATAGACCGTCTTGGCGTTGGCGTCGGCTTTGGTGATCGCTGTTTCACCTACATAACGACTCAGGTGATGATGCTCGTGGCCACCCATGAAAAGCGGTAGTCCAGGAACAGCTGCTGCTAAGGCTTCATCTTCATCCACGTTAAGGTGAGTAAGCCCAACGGCAAAATCCGTTTCTGCTAGCGCTAATTTAACCTGTGTTTCGAAAGACCGCTCTACATCGCGGTAGGCTACGTAATCTCGTTTATTGAATGGCAGCACCACACCAACAATTGCCATCTTATAAGTTTTGCCATTTTGCTCAACAGTGTAAACACTATAGGGAGGCACCGGATTGCCATTTTGCTGAAAGGCACGCCGAGTCCGGTCTTCCTCAACGTATTGAGCATTGACCGACATGTACTCAAATTCACTTTGATCCAAACGTGATTCCACTAATTCACCACTGCTTAGATCGAATTCATGGTTGCCAAAAGTGGCGTAGTCGAGCCCCATGGCATTCAGTGTCTCTACCATTTGAAGTCCGGCAATACGCTCACCATTTTCCATTTTTAAAGTGCCCATGAATGAGGGGCTCAGGAAATCTCCTGCTAGTACCGCAATGGTATTCGGATTTTCAGCTTCCAATTGTCGGAGTAAGCCAGCTACTCGGGCCAGGCCTCCTACTTTGCCGCCCTCCAGTGGGGCGATTTCGTAGACATCATTGATTTGCAGAATGGTAATCTCCACGGGCGGCTCATCGTTTTGAACGATCTCTACGGGTGGAGGACATGCCGTTAGGAAGAGGCCAAGGAACAAGAGGCCAGTGAGGCGTGAAATAATACTTGATATAGAAAGGGAAAATGATGTAGAAGGGTAGGTCATGATTAGGTGGTTAAGTGGGCAGTAATATTACAAAACATCTCCGGTTCGCTTATACTGATAAATAGAAAATGCACCAGCCAAGCGTTGGACTGATGCATTTCTGTTCTCTTGATTTTTACTAACTGTTGAGTCTTACAGTTTGTAGTTCGGACTAAGCTCTCGAGCTCGTACTTCGTAAAATTCGTTGATGATCTGCATAATCTCGTCTGGCTCATCTACGATAGGGATAAGATCTAGATCCTGCGGACTAATATTGCCCTCTTTTTCCAACATGGTAGTCTTGATCCACTCCTTTAGTCCGCTCCAAAATTCAGTACCGACTAAGATCACTGGTACAGGAGTAATCTTACCAGTTTGCACCAGGGTAAGGACTTCAAACAGTTCATCCAAGGTTCCAAAACCGCCTGGTAATGCGATGAATGCTTGAGCAAATTTTACGAACATGACCTTACGAATGAAGAAATACTTGAAGTTGATATCCTTATCGTGGTCTACGTAGGGATTTGATCCTTGCTCGAATGGAAGGTGAATATTGAGACCAACAGATTTACCACCATTAAGATGTGCACCTTTATTTCCGGCCTCCATGATACCAGGGCCTCCACCGGTGATTACACCATAACCTTCTTCGGTAAGGCGCTGACCAATACGTACGGCCAGCTGATAGTAAGGGTGGTCCGGCTTCGTACGAGCAGAACCGAATACACTTACACAAGGCCCTACTAGATTGAGCGTCTCAAAGCCTTGAACGAATTCAGATACGACCTTAAACATCGTCCAGGAGTCCTCACCCTTGATTTGGTGGCTCCATTTTTTCATATTATGATGCTTCGGACGAAGGTTGTTTTGATTGTTTTCAGACATATTGCGTTTGTTTTTTCGGGTGAAAAGCCGAGTAAGGTATAATTTTTCGGGAAAAAATCCAGAAGCACAACAAAATAGAACCAGAAAAGGATCGTCCTTGAAGATGGGATGTTAATTTTGCGACAAAAGATCAGACTGCATGAGGCGCTTGCTCAATTGGAAGTTATGGGGAGGAATAATTGTACTCTTTGGAGTACTGTATGCTTGTGTGCCAGATGGTGAGCAAGAGCAAGCGGAATTGAACCCGGCAGATAAAAAACTAGAAGCTCAGCAGACGAATAAGTACTACCACCTAAAGGGCTATCTCGATACTCTTTCGATTACCATGGAGCTGATAGAGGAAACCGACTACCACAATGAGTATGGTCGATTTTTCCGCGGCTTTTACCGCTATGACCAATACGGCGGGCCAATCGCTATTTTTGGAAACTTAGAAGATGATGACCAGCTGGTGTTAACTGAACAAGGAGGCTGGGACAATGACCCGCATACTTTCCAAGGAGAATGGGATGAGCGAGGTAACTTTTCAGGACTATGGTTGAATGGAAATGGGACTAGTGCCTTTAACTTTCGGTTGGTGCCAGGAGATGAGGCAGTACCACTGCAATGCCTGACTGTAGAGGATTCGATTCGAGCTTTTCCACATTGGGAACATTCTCCAACCTTATTCTACGGTGCAGAATGGCTACGCGTTAAGGATAATTGGAATCAACCAGAACTTCAGCGTTTCCTCGATATCGAAATTGCAAAAGGCCTCCTAGGAGAACGCTATGCTGGGACGGATCCACTGCCAGTTGGCCTACAAGACCAGCGCAATGATTACCTATCTGAGTATGTAGAAGAGATGAAGTCGCTTAGAGACGCAGGAATGTTAGATTCACTGGCGGGTCCTGATGCCTTTCTTAGTATGAGTTATAACTACAACTCATCGGTGCAAGTGTATTTCAATTCTCCTGAACTACTCACTTTGGGGTATACCGATTATTCCTACTTAGGTGGAGCTCATGGTATGTTTGGTACACAGGTGAAGTCTTATGATTTGCGCACGCAGCGTGTTCTTGAATTGCGCGATATCCTGAAGCCAGGCTATGAACGCCAAATCGGGCAAGCACTGGACCGTGCCGTACGGATAAAGTACGGGCTGAAATCCAATCAAGCCCTGGACGCCATCCTTTTCGAAAAGGAAATACAAGCCAACGACAACTTCGGAATAAGCGACAAAGGTATCTTCTTTGTCTATGCCCCTTATGAGATTGCTCCCTATGCCGCTGGCGAAATTGAGCTCTTCGTTTCCTTTGAGCAAATCAGCGAGTACGTCCAAGAGGAATGGCTACCAGCAACAGAAGAATAAGTCGAAGAGTAGGACAAAGCGTCCAACCATCCAACCATCCAACTATCTAACTTTCCCCCTTCCTAAAAGGCTGCCACTTCAAATACGTACCACAACGCCACAACCATTCTAGTGGCCCATATCGGTAATGTTGCAACCACCATTTGCTGAAGTAGGTCTGTATCACGATTAAAACGATGGCGATGACTACCAAGTAAAGTGTACGGATCTGGCCAATGAGTCCAAGGCCCCAACCGAAAAAGAGAAAGGTTCCAATGATCGACTGCAGGATATAGTTTGTCAATGCCATTCGACCGTAGGGGGCGAAGAAGGTCAGTTGGTGCTGCCAAGACGCCTTGTGGTACAGTAATATAAAGGCGCACAGAATAATGCCGGTCATGGCCAAGAACACCCAGTCAGAGAAATTCATACCCAATACGTGCATAATATGACTGAAGTCCACTGGCTGCGGGGAGGAGGAGAATACTAAGCCGGAGAGAGCCCCTGATACTACGAAGCCACCAATGAGCCAGTACATCGTCTTTCGTATGGTCTTAAGTTTGCTTTCGGTATCCCGGAACAGCTTGATCTTACCTAGCCACAGGCCTAGCAAGAAGTAACCGAAGGTATAGAAAAGTCGACCGAAGGGCTGTAGCTGGAAGTTCATTTTGGTCCTCATGCCATAGTCGGCGTTTTGAGCAAACACATCCCCCAATGTGCCAGTACTAACGGCCTCGAAATAGGCAGTCTCCAACGGATTCTGAAAACCACTAGGCAAACCGAAAAAGCTTTCATTGCCATGAAGGAAAAACACAAGAAAGCGCGGCAGGCTCAGAAAAAAGATGGCAGCTATGCCTAAAACCCACTTCTTGGGTACTCGATGGAAAGGAATCAGGAAGGGAGCCAACATAGCATAAATCGTGAGGATGTCTCCACGATAGAAGAGTTGGTGAATATAGCCGATTACCATCAGGAGGGCCGCTCGCCAAAGAAAGCGCCAGGAGAAGTCTGCTTCCCGCCGGGCAGCCGATTCCATCTGGAGTGAAAAGCTGAGGCCGAAGAGGATGGAGAATAAGGCAAAGAACTTGCCTTGGATAAAGAAAAAGATCAGGCCTTGCATGATCTGATCCGGCATGCCATTAATGTCCTGCATGAAACCTTCTGGCGCAGGGCCAGCTAGGTATTGCTCGGTAACATGCACTAAAGCTACGCCAGCTAAGGCAAAACCGCGAAGCGCGTCAATCTGCACAATGCGTGCAGGTTTAGTTGGGTGTTCCATTACGTCAGGTGGTTTGAGCTGTGGTGGGTTTCTTCAGTGGTTAGGATCGTTGGTGTAAAATACAAAATATGATGATAGTTGCTCTTGAGGGCACTGCATTAAGGACTATCACTCAATGGGATAGGTTGCCGGATGCCGGGGAACTTTCATTGACAGCTTTGGGTTTGGTCATTACCGCTTGATTATACGGGCTTCAGGGGCTACATTTAGGTGCTTGATCCCTAATATTTACACTATCTTCGCCGCAAAATTTACTAGCAGTCGAATAATCAATTTCCGATTTCAGCATTTTAGTGCAGATACAAGTGGTTGCATAAGCACTGATTCAAACTAAAAAGCTGAATGAAAAGAGGGAATTGATTTTTGACGAGCACTGCAAAATACGACGAAATGAATCGCTATCTCATTACATCTGCCTTACCGTATGCCAATGGCCCATTGCACTTGGGGCACCTGGCCGGCGCGTACTTGCCTGCTGACATCTACGTACGTTACTTGCGGGCTATGGGCAAGGATGTAGTGTGGGTTTGCGGTAGTGACGAACACGGAGCTGCCATTACGATCCGTGCAAAGAAAGAAGGCATTTCTCCTCGCGAAATCATCGATAAGTACCATACGCTGAACAAAGGAACCTTTAAGAAGCTGGGGATTTCTTTTGATTACTACCACCGTACGAGTGCCGAGTTGCATCACCAGACTTCGCAAGAGTTTTTCTTGAAGTTGTACGAGCAGGGTGATCAGTTTGAAGTACGCGAGCAGGAACAATACTACGATGAGAAGTTCGATCAATTTTTGGCGGATCGCTACATCAAAGGTACTTGCCCAAACTGCGGCTATCATGAAGCGTACGGTGATCAGTGTGAGAACTGTGGTAAAGATCTTTCACCTACGGAGCTCATTAACCCACTCTCTACTTTGAGTGGTGAACAACCAATCTTGCGTAAAACGAAGCACTGGTACTTCAAGCTCGATAAACACGGTGAGTGGCTGACCGAATGGATTGAAAATGGCGTTCTTGATGGAGCGCAACATCACAATCCTGGTGAATGGAAAAAGCACGTGTTGGGGCAGTGCCTAAGCTGGTTGAAAGAGGGTCTGCAGCCGCGCGCGATCACCCGTGATTTGGATTGGGGAATCAAACTGCCAATTGAGGGGGCTGATGGTAAAGTGCTTTACGTTTGGTTTGATGCTCCGATTGGATATATCTCTAGTACGCGTCAATGGGCGCTTGAGAACGGAAAAGACTGGGAGGAGTACTGGAAGGGCGAAGACACGCAGCTGGTACACTTTATCGGGAAAGACAATATTGTATTCCACTGTATCATCTTCCCGGCAATGCTTAAGGCCCACGGAGATTATAATTTGCCTATCAATGTTCCTGCTAACCAATTCTTGAACTTCGAAGGAGAGAAGTTCAGTAAGAGCCGTGGTTGGGGTATTGAGCAACACGAGTACCTAGAAGAATTTAAGGACTTTCCGAATGCGGTTGATGCTCTACGTTGGGCATTGGTGCGCAACCTACCGGAGAATCGTGATGCGGACTTTAAGTGGGACGAATTTGTAGACTTCCATGATAAGGAGCTGGCAGATAAGCTCGGTAACTTCATCAACCGGGTGATCGTCCTTACCCATAAGTACTTTGACGGTAAGGTGCCGGCTACTGATGTTGATTTGAAAACCGTCTTGGCTCCCGTGCAGGAACTGACTGCCCAGTGGGTGAAGGATATCGAAGGTTATAGCTTTAAGCAGGCTGCCTTTAATGTAGTCGAGATTGCCAGCTGGGGTAATACCTACTTGCAAGATCAAGCACCTTGGAAATTGGCTAAAGAGAATCCGGAGCACCCTGGAATTGCAGAATCACTCTATGTTGGTCTGCAGCTCACAACGCTATTGGCTTCATTGGTAGAGCCATTCCTCCCATTCATTGCGCCTAAGCTTCGTGAATTGGTGGGTTTAGCGTCAACTAAAGCGGGTGACCTGGCGAATACGCTCAATGCTGTTGCTGCGGGTGAGGCGCTGTTACCAACTGGCCATGCTATTGGTAAATCCGGTGTGCTGTTTCCAAAGATCATTGATCGCAAAGACGATAGCCGCAAGCAAATTGTGGAGCGCCAAAAGGAAAAGCTGGCCGGCATTTTGGCAGAAGAAAAAGGCCCAGAGCGGCCTGCTGTCAAGGATGAAATCACCTTCGACGATTTCACCAAACTAGACTTGCGGACGGCAACCATTAAGGCGGCTACCAAAGTCCCGAAGGCTGATAAGTTGTTACAACTAACACTTGACCTCGGCTTCGAAGAGCGTACGGTACTTTCGGGTATTGCTCAGCACTACGAGCCGGAAGCTATTATTGGTCAGCAAGTAGTAGTGGTAGCTAATTTAGCTCCGCGCAAAATGAGAGGAGTGCTCAGTCAGGGAATGGTCTTGATGGCTGAGGATGCTGAAGGTAAATTGGTCTTCGTGAGCCCACCAGCCGGTTTCGGTGATGGTTGGGTAGTACGATAAATAGACAGAGGTCGTGAGACTTGCTGAACGCATTTTAGCGGCCCGCCGGGCGAAAGGGTGGTCGCAGGAAGAATTGGCCCAGCAATCGGGGCTATCCCTACGTACAGTTCAACGCATCGAGAATGGAGAGAGTAAACCTCGACTCCACAGCTTACGGGTGCTCGCGGAAACCCTTGCCCTTCCGCTTACAGATTTGACCGAAGAACGGTCAGAGTCTTCAGGCCCTGCTGAGATAGATTGGGCAGTATTGTGGCGAATCAACTTCATCTCTGCTCTGGCTGCATTATTACCTCCTTTGAATATTGCGATTCCTCTTTTCTTGCAACGTCGCCTCCAACTGGACGATCAAACCCTCCGTGCTTCCCAACGAATAGTGAGCCTCCATATCCTGTGGTCGATCCTACTCCTCTTGGCGATTATCATTGCTCCTTATCTGTCGTTCTATCTTACGGGTCAGGTAAATGTGGGGCATTTTCCCTTGTTGTTGGCGGTGCATTTTGGTGGTGTGTTTGTGGTCTTTTTAGTAGCCTTTCGATTGTCTCGCTGGATTAGGGAAGAGAACCTGTCCGAACTGCTCCGCCTCCCCAGCCTTTTAGGGAAGTGACGTAAGAATGTCGTAAAGACGGCGGTGCAAAATTTGCCATGCTTTGTGGCGTATGCTGCTAATTTGTCCGCAAAACATAACTACATGAAGCGGATATTAATCACCATTACTGTTACTATTCTTGCGACACTCTTAATCGTTGGTACCATCCTCGAAATTCAAGCCCAGCGAGCACAATTGGATGCTGACGAACATCAAGAAGTCTACTCGGAAATCTTAGAAGAAGAACGACCTCTTCTAATTCATTTGCCGCGTTCCTATTCTTCTGACCCATCACGTACCTATCCCGTAATTTATGTACTAGATGCGGGATCCCAAGATTTTCGCCTCGCCCAGATTGCCGGAATTCTGGCTACTGCCAAATCTATGCCAGAAGTCATTGTGGTGGGTATTCGGAACACAGATCGAAATCGAGATTTGACCCCGCCCAGTATTTACCAATCCGAGGATCGGGAAAAGAAGGGTGAGGCGGACTCGTTTTTAGCTTTCATTCATGAAGAGTTGGTGCCGTTTGTTGATCAAAATTATCGTACGAACGGAGTGAGAGCTTTAGCGGGACATTCGAGAGGAGGACTTTTTGTCGGATACGCACTTCTTGCTGAACCTGATTTCTTCGATGCACACATCTGCTTCAGCCCCGCATACTGGCGCGATGATCACCAAATTATACGGGATGCAAAGGGCCTCCTAGCCGGGAGAGACAGTTTGGGGACCTATTGGTATAACAGTTTGGGGACAGCCGAAAATGATAAGATGAAGGGCGGTTATCAGGCAATGAAGTCAGAAGTTCAATCACTCCTGTCTAAATCACCCGTTTCTTTTCAAATGACGCCCGGAGCCGTGCATAGTGATAATTCTTACTATTCTGCGCCGGAGGCCTTAAGCAGCTGGGCAGAATATGAAGGTTGGTAATAAAGAATGAGGGCAGGAGTAGCTATGAACGCTGCTTTCTGCCTTTTCTCTTTTTCTTCTTGAAGTTTCCAGGGTTACCTGGTTTTCTAGATTTACGGAAAGACTTCTTTTTACCCTTCTTGTCTCCGTCGGGGCCACTGTCGAAATTCAGGCGCAAGGAACGACCTTCCCATTCTGCACCTTTGAATTTATTTACTAGTGCCCGCGCCAACTTTATATCTACCTCAAAGAAGGTATGCTTATCCTGGAGGTTGACCTCGCCAACCGCTTTGGGATCGATCTCGCCAAAGAAGCTTAGGAAATCAATAAACTCTGGTATGCCAGCTACTTCTTTGCGGCCAATGTTAAGAAAGAGACGCTGGTACTTATCTACTTTACCAGAACCTTTCTTGCCTTTCTTCTTGGCCGCTTTAGGATCAAGCAACTGAAGGGCCTCTCTTTGATAGTGGGAAGGGAGTTGCTGAAATGCTACAGCGGCCAAGCGCTCCACCAGTTCTTCCTTGCTAAATCCGTCTAGCGCAAACTCGATATTCTCCATTAATGGATTCAACTGCGATAGTGGTTCAGCCGTGGCAACTTGCTGAATGGTATTGCGAAGACGTTGTTCTACCAAACCCAGTACGCTTGGAGGCTCCGTCTCTTGGAATTGCAGATTCAATTTTCGATCAAGTCGGCGAAGGATATGACGATCATTTGGGTGAATCACCATGATCGAATACCCACGTTTACCTGCTCGTCCGGTTCGGCCAGAACGGTGCGTGTAAAAGGCCCAGTCATCAGGGATGTTGAAGTGGAATACATGCGTGATGCCATCTACGTCGAGCCCACGTGCAGCCACATCAGTTGCTACCAGAATGTTAACCCGGCGGGAGCGGAAGCGTTGCATAGCGCGATCGCGTTGGACTTGGGATAGATCTCCGTTCAGTACATCAGCTGCGTAGCCATCTTTTTGTAGGTCATCAGCTAATGAGAGTGTTTCGGCCCGTGTACGGCAGAACACTAATGCATATAGTTTTGGATCGGTATCTAGATAGCGACGAAGGATATCGAGGCGTTCACGCGGACGAGCCGTGATGAACTGGTGATCGATGTCCTGGTTCGTTTCATTGGTATTGCCCACCTTGATCTGGTGCGGCTCCTGCATGTAATTCTTAGCCAATCGAGATACCTCTTTCGGCATTGTTGCAGAGAACAACCAGGTCCGGCGTTCGCTAGGCACTTTTTGCAGAATCTCGTCAATCTCCTCTTTGAAGCCCATATTGAGCATCTCATCAGCCTCGTCAAGCACGACCGTCTTAACGGCATTGAGCTTGATCGCTTTACGATTGATGAGGTCTCTTAGTCGACCTGGAGTAGCGATCACAATTTGGGTGCCCTGCTTGATGGACTTCATCTGTACCCGAATATCAGCTCCACCATAAACGGGCGTGATATTAAGCAATGGACGAAACTGTGCAAAAAGCTTCAGCTCTTTAGTGATCTGTAAGCAAAGCTCCCGGGTAGGGGCCAAAACCAAACCGGATGGTGTATCTTGATGAACATCAGCCAACTGTACTAGTGGCAGTCCAAACGCCGCCGTTTTGCCAGTACCAGTTTGGGCAAGGCCCACGAGGTCTCGATCCCCCTCTAACAAAAAGGGAATAGCCTCCTCCTGGATGGGAGTAGGGGTTTCAAAACCCAATTCCAGTAGGGCATCCAATAACGGTTGGGATAGCCCCAAATCAGCAAAACTTGACATAAAAGGAAAGTACTAGCAATGATAGAGGAAGCGCTAATTTTTGACCGGCCGCCTCATTTAAGGGCGCAAAGGTAGTTGATTATCAATGAATCACCTACAAATGCTCAACTTCATTTATTAAAGTCTTTCGATCCAACGGCCATCGGTAGTGAGGTAGCGTTTCATTGCATTTGCTGCCATGCAAGAATGAACAGGTAATACTTTGACAATTTCTCCTACCCGGAAATCAAAGTCTACCGTTTCTGGAACAACAACAATGCCATGCTCTTGTGATAGGCTACGTAGGTACATTCCGGGTTCCACATTTCCCCAGCCCGATCCCTCATCACGAACCACTCGCCCCCAGACAGTGCCTTCTGGTTCACCGGTCATGCGGTCTTTTGAGAAATGCACACCCCCTCCATATAGTACCAGCTCTCGCCGATCTTCATGTATGGCCACAATCGGGCAGGCCATCGCAACTGCGATTTGATCCCAGGTGTTGGATCCAATCCGGGCTTGAGTGAGATCGTAGAAGACAAAGTTGCCAGGTCGCAATTCGTCTAGTCCTTCAAAATTGTTGGCCACACTGCAACTAGGTGTATCGCCGTAGGAAAGCTGCAGATTGGGATAACGATCGGCATAGTGCTTTTTGAGATTGATCAACGCTCCCATACTGGCTTGGTGCACCTGCAAGATCTCCGCTTTCGATCTGCAGCTATACGTGTGTCCAGCATGAGCTAAAAAACCTATTAGTTGGAGTTTAGTGCTCGCACTTACTTCCTTTAGCAGTTCATCCAGTTGACCTGTTTGATCGGGTTGGATCCCCGTACGGCCATAACCCACATCGATTTTTAAGAATACACCAACTGGGTGTTGCAGTTGTTCTTCTAGGGCCCTGACTGCCGCAGTATTTTCGATGAGTACATTGAGTTGGATCGAACTTGCTAGCGCATTTATCCTGGCTATCTCCAGAATGTTGATGGGGAAGGCTACTGTAATATCGGCCCACTCCGCTGCGAAATATTGCGCCATTTCCAGGCTGGAGACGGTAATGCTCTGTACTCCCTCTTCCTTGAACCATCGTCCAATTTCTAGTGATTGATGGGTTTTGAAATGTGGACGAAGTGTCAAGCCTTGCTGTTTTGCTTTCTTGCACATGCTTCGAATGTTCGTTCGGCAGCGCTGTTCGTCGAGGAGAAGGGTAGGAGTGGTGATCATGATGTGATACTAAATGTGCCCTAAATATAGACGATTGCCAGAACAGTCCTACCTTTGCGGCATGGAACAGTACAAGGTAAAGGAAGCCTTTTTTACCCTGCAGGGAGAAGGTGCACATTCTGGTCGCCCGGCGGTATTCTGCCGGTTTACGGGATGTAACCTTTGGAGCGGAAGAGAGGAGGATCGGCATAAAGCCATCTGCCAGTTTTGTGATACCGACTTCTGGGGCACAGATGGGCAAAATGGTGGTCGCTATACCATCGAAGAATTAGCTGACTTGGTGGCCAGTCTTTGGCCAGGTGGAGGTCAGCCCTATGTCGTATGTACAGGTGGTGAGCCCCTGCTACAGTTGGATGAGCCTTTGATCGAAGCTTTTCATGCGCGTAATTTCGAGGTAGCCGTTGAGACCAATGGCACTAAGCCTGCACCTGCTGGTCTTGACTGGATATGCGTAAGCCCCAAAGCGGGCACCGATATTGTCCTTACCAAAGGAGATGAACTCAAGTTGGTACACCCACAGCCCGGTGCCGAACCTGAGCGATACGTGGACCTTGATTTCACCCATTTCTATTTGCAACCTATGGATTCTCCGCAACAAGAGAAGAACACCGAGGCCTGCCTGCAGTACTGTATGAAGCATCCGCAATGGAGCCTGAGCCTTCAGACGCACAAGATGTTGAATATTGATTAATGAAAGTCAAGACGTAAGTTCTGGTAAAAGTGCTTTTCTAACGAAGCCTGTACTACCGTTGAAGTGCAGCCTAATAGAGGAGAGATAACTAGTAAGGCCACTTTCGATGCAAACTTTGGTGATCGAAAGTGGCCTTGCTTATACTTATTACATTAGTTAATGCAGAATTTGAATTTTCCTGGGGGTTATCTCATTGTTCGAGTCCAGGATTCGCAGTATGTAAAATCCGTTTTGTAGTCTGGAAACATCTATGACAGTTTGTCTTTCGATATTTCCTGCGGCTACATGAATAACTTCCTGACTCAACATGTTGAACACCTGAATCTGGGATATCGGTACAAGGTATTCGCTAAGGTCCACATTCACTACGTTGCTGGCAGGATTAGGGTAAATGACGATTTCACCAGCACTTATTGTCGCTGTTTCCAAGATCATCTCTTCTTCCGCAGATTCAGCAGGTTCTGAACTACGCTCTCTTGTACTAGTTTGTGCTACAGTAGGCGCTGTTCCTTGTAGTGCGCTTGAGCCCTGGTCAGCTGTGATCACAACTGCGTCTATATAAATCTGATCATTATTTCCGCTGGCATCGCATTGGAAGCGGAATTGTGCATTGGTAGGGAAGTTATAGCTAGCATTATCAATAGAAACAGTGGTGTTATAGAAGATTCCATTCTGGAAATCAGTACCTCTTGTGAAGGTCGCAATAGTTTGCCAAGAGCTACCATCAAAATAGCGGAGCCAGAAATCCTCATTGTTCTCCATACTTCTTGCGTAGAAGCTAAAGTCAACATCAATTGTAGAGTAGGAACTCAGGTCAAAAACGGGTGATGTCATGGCAGATGCCGTCCCTGAGTTGTCGCGGATTCGAATAGAAAAACTACCTTCCGGCGAGTTACTTCCTGAGTAACGGGCACAGTCAGAGCCACCGTCTTGCCATCCGTCCCAGCCAGACTCGAAGTAGCCTTCATGCAGAATGTTTGAAACTGGTGGAGAAGTCGTAGTGACCATTACGGTATTGCTTGTTCCTGATTCGTTACCTGCTGCATCATAGGCCGTAACGTAAAAATCGTACATCGTGCTTGCACTAAGGCTGGTGGCTGTATAGGAAGTACTTGTAGTACTGCCTACCCAAATATCATCCTGATAAACTCGATACCCGGTAACTCCTACGTTATCAGTAGCGGCAGTCCAAGATAAATCAACACTGTTTTCTCCGATATTTCCAGCGGCAAGGCTACTAGGAGTCGTCGGTGCTTGGGTATCTCCTCCGGTACCACAATTAGACCAGATTAATGCCACATATTCAGGGTGATCAATAAACGGATTTCTGTTGCCCTGAATACCATAGATTGCTTCGTTTCTATCCAGTTCCTTCTGGTCAACTGGGTCTGCGTTATGCCAACTGATCAACATATCAATTAGCCAAGGTTCAAAAACAGGGTAAGATGTACCATCCAGCACGGCGTCTACTTCGCTGGAGTTGGTCTCCCAGCTAGCGATGACATCTTCGTAGCGAGTAGCCATATAGAAATATCCGCGGGCCAAATCTCCTTTGTAGGCGTCAATAGGCTCAAATACAGAACCGTTATAACCAGGAATACTAATTGAGGAACTGCCGAGTGCACTACCGTTATTCGTAATGGTTGTCTCGGTGCCTGATTGTACCTCTCCGTACGGATTATTGCTGCGAGTTCCGTTAACTGAGCCGTCAGCTGGTATTACAGTGAAAATATCTGTGTATTGCGGGACAGATGTACTCCCGCCCCACCAAGATCTGGGGAAGGTGTGTTCTCGATTGTAGCAATCTCCCTCTCCTTGATAGGTTCCACATTGGTCCGTAATAAAGGTGAACTCGTTTTCTGAACCGCCAGGGTTATCAGAGTACATATCCCAAACGATGGTGGCTGTTCCGCTATCATTCAGCCGATCGTCTGTGGTTTGATAATGAGTCCACAGGCTGGCATAGCTTACTTCGGTGTGTCCATTTATTAAATTGTGCAGTGCTGTTTTAAGGTCTGCGCAAATTTCTGACTCAATTCCATCGTAATAGTTTGTCCCTCCACTACTCGTTGTGGCAGATCCTGTTAAGGGATTAAGGGTACGATAATCAGGGCCACCGCTGCAATTGTCATTGGAAGCATAAATGAAGTAGTAATAGGTTGTGTTGCTTACTAACCCCAGTGAGTTAATACTGGTGCTATTACTAAACTGAAGTACTTCTCCACTTCCGATGCTATTTCCAGTGTTGTATATGGTACCATCTACAGGGGCACTGCCTAAGGAAGCATTAGTGCTTTGCACTACCAGAAATTTATCGGCATTAGACGCTGCGAACGAGGCCTGAATTGAATTTGATGTGATGGTACCAAACGTCAGGCTTGTTGGTTGAGCAGATGGTTCAGTACAAGGATTTGTGGCTCCGGCTGCTGTTATCACAATATCGTCCAGCGCAAATTCATCTCGGCTACCACTACCACCAACGTCGGAGCCTGCCCACCGGAGGTAGAAGAATTCCCCCGGGTTAATACCAAGGTTTGTTAATTGGATATTGCGTGATTGGGACGCCCATGCCGTACTGCCTGCCGTCTGAGGAGAAGTATAATTAGCAGAGGACACTCCGGTATAACTTACGTTATCGACAGAGTAGGAAAAGTTGAAACTATTAGAGCGGCCTTGGTCGTTGCGTACATACAAGAGGTAGGCAATGTCCATGTCATTAATCACGGAACTACTGTTGTTCACAATCCGTAAACTAATGGTTCCTGGTGTCCAGTCGCTACCTGTAGGTTGTATTCCTAGGGCGTAGTTTGTCCCGCCTAGGTCGAAGCTGTAAATCCCACCGGTGGAAACGCCTCCACTCGATGAACCTCGAGCGTGATCTCCGCTAGTATTGGTGGTGCCAAACCCTTTAGAACCATCGCTTAAACCCGAAGTAGCCCAGGCATCAGCATCCAGTTGTCCTGAAGACGGATTCGTTGTAAAGCCGCTTCCTGTAAATCCTCCAGAATTTACACCGGAGACGGAATCGTCAAAGTTGATGGTGTAAGTAGTGATGTTATTTTGCAGTGAAAGTTGAGCCCACACTCCCTGCACTAGGCATAGAGTGAAGATAAGTGTAAACAATTGCTTCATGATGATGTATTGGATTCTTTGATAATCAAAAATAACAAAGCTGCCCGATACCTGACTCTCCCTTCATTCCTTCGAAGTCGACTTGGTAATAAATGATTTATCCTGGGGATTAGTGATTTTTTGCATCGTCAATATTTGTTCTTGACAGAGCAATTCAACTAAGTAAGATTTGATGTAAAATGGAAAACGCTAGATAAGGGGAAGTGGAAGCAAAGTCTTAATCACAAATCTTTTCTAAGTTTAAACTAGTTCTTAGATTTAGAATCTTAGATGTCGAATCTTAATCATGTTATTAAAGATTGCTCATAAACTTCGGGCCACTGGCTTGCGACTTGCTCAGATCTTGCGCTGGCTTCCACTTCGCCTTCGACGTTTGGGCAAGCACCTCCAGCACTTCTGTTCGTCCTCAGGTCAGTGGTGGTTGGAGTTGTTGTACTTGATCCTGGATGTAGTTGGCATTCCTGAATTGTATGAAACCTTGGCGGATTGGATCAAATGGAATAGCCGCCCCTTGCTGCCGGAGGAGTATGAACTGGTTTACCCCATCTTTGGCGATACGATTCAGTATGACCGTGTTCGTATCGATGAGCGTGCCGTTCTGGGCCCACCGCAGTTGAAAATCTGCTACGTGAGTTTTTACACGATAAATGCGTGGGGAGGAATGAGTAATGCACTCCTCATCCATGAAATGGTACACGTTTGGCAGTTTCAGCATTGGGGGAGTGTATATATACCGAGAGCCCTGAAAGCACAAGGGAGTGCAGAAGGTTATAATTATGGTGGTGCACCCGCTATAGCTAACTGGGCGCGTCAGGATGGACGCCTGGAGGACTTCAATCCTGAGCAACAAGCGGATCTCATTGCCGATTATTGGCGATTGCAAAATGGTTGGCAGACACAGTGGGGACCAGCAGGTCCGGCCGACTTGCCATACTATAGTTATTTTGTTCAACAGCTTCAATGGAACAAGTCGGATTAGTAGCGGCAGCTCACGCACCGAAAAATATTTTTACTTTTTGTTTTTTAAATACATACAATTTATTTTTTGTTTTATTTCGCTAAAGTCATTATCTTAGCTTTCTAGGCACGACAATAGACGACTTGTAGCCTAGTCAGAGCTAATCATCCTTGCTCTTTCGTCCGAGTAAGACATTCAGAGGAATAATTATTCAAGGCTCGCCGCAAAAAAGCTATCCATTGGCGGCGAGAAAGGCTGGCTCATCTGCTTGCAGGTGAGAAGATAAAGTAGTGTCTTCATCTGTCTTTTCAGAGAAGGCACGAGGTCATTCGGATTGGGATATCCAATCAATGGGGCGGGCCCACCCGCGGTGGCTATTCGCCTGCCTCCATACCTTGCTCACAACAAGCACAGCCCATGCCAGCTATACTCCAACAGAATAATAAGGCCTAGGAAATAATCCAACGGACAATTGCAGTAGCCAAAAAATGTGGAGTTGTTTCTTGTACCCAGCATACACAAGTCGGTCTGATTACCTAAGTTTGTCTTCTAATAAATCTGAGTCTTGTCGCAAATAGAACTTCATCCCGAGCATCATTCCGGTAGCTATTACGCAGAGGTTATCCTTCCTTTGGCGATAGCCAAGCCTTATACCTATTGGGTGCCTGAGGCGCTGGTGGGCGAACTAGAAGTAGGCATGCGAGTAGAGGTGCAGTTTGGTAAAAGCAAGCTGTACACAGGGCTGTTGATGGAGCTGCATAATAATGCGCCTGCACAACAGAAGCCCAAGCCAATTATCAGCATCATCGATGAGGCGCCGATCGTGCAAGAGGCACAGTTTCGTTTGTGGCGCTGGATGTCTTCCTACTATATCTGTTCTTTGGGAGAGGTCATGAATGCTGCTTTGCCGGCCAATTTCAAGCTCAGTAGTGAAACGCGCATTACGCTTGGCCCGCTTTTCCATCAAGATCCAGATCTGTTGAGTGATAAGGAGTACTTGATTGCGGAAGCTCTTTCCATGCAGGAAGAACTATCCATCAAGGACCTGCAGGATATTCTGGGGCAAAAGACGGTATATCCAATAATTCGCCGCTTGCTGGATAAGCGCATCATCTATCTCAAAGAAGAGATCAAGGAAAAGTACCGTCCTCGAGTACTGAAGTGCGTGCGCTTTCGCGAACCCTACCTCAGTGATGGTACTGCTCAGGCAATGGCCTTTGATTTGGTTAGCCGTTCAGAGAAACAGGAGCGGGTGTTGTTAGCTTTAGTTCAACTAAGTAAACAACAAGAATTTATCCGCCAATCGGAGTTGATTCAACGGACCTCTACCGATCATTCTACCATCAAGGCTATGGTCAAGAAAGAGATTGTAGAAGTATATGAGCGGGAGATCAGTCGCATTGGGAGTTATGAGGAAGAAACCATGTCAGCCTCGGATTTGGCACCTCAGCAGGAACGAGCTCTAGCGGAAATCAAATCGCACTTTGAGGAAAAGTCGGTAGTGCTCCTGCACGGAGTTACAGGAAGTGGTAAGACGCGCGTGTACCTGGAGCTGATGCAGGAAGTAATAGACGCGGGCGGCCAGGTTTTATATCTCCTACCGGAAATTGCCTTGACTGCTCAAATTACAAATCGAGTACAGAAAGTTTTGGGGGATGAAGTGTTGGTGTATCACTCTCGTCTGAATCACAACGAAAGGGTAGAACTGTGGCAAAAAGTCAGGAATGGGCACTCTGCTGTATTGGGGCCACGTTCGGCTATGTTTTTGCCGTACAATAATCTTCAGTTGATTATTGTAGACGAAGAGCACGATCCAAGTTACAAGCAGCGGGAGCCTAACCCGCGCTACCATGGTCGGGATACAGCGATTATGCTGGCTCACCAGTTTGGTGCGAAGGTGTTATTAGGAACAGCCACTCCGGCCCTGGAAACCTACCACAATGCCAAGATGGGCAAGTATGGTTTGGTTGAGATGAATGAGCGTTTTGGCGGTATTTCCCTACCGGAAATTGTGATTGCCGATGCCCGCAAGGCTCAAAATGAGCAGGAGCTTTATAACCATTTCACTGGCACTTTACTAGAAGCACTTAAAGCGGCTTTAGAACGCGGCGAGCAGGCTATTCTGTTTCAGAATCGGCGGGGTTTTTCACCCACCTATCGCTGTCCTACATGTGGTTGGCACTCGGAGTGCGTGAACTGTGATGTGAGTTTAACCTACCACAAGTTTCAGGAGAAGCTCAAATGTCATTACTGCGGCTACACCACGAAGTTGCCAGATCAATGTCCGGCTTGTTCAAGTACGCAGCTCACACTTCAAGGCTTCGGTACCGAGAAGATTGAAGACGAACTTAAGATATTCCTGCCCGATGCCAAGGTAGGGCGGATGGACTTAGATACGGTGAAGGGTAAGAACGCCCACGCCAAGATCATCGGAGAGTTTGAGGATGGTAATATTGATATCCTCGTCGGCACCCAAATGGTGACTAAGGGCTTAGACTTCGAGCGGGTAGGAGTAGTAGGGGTGCTGAGTGCTGATCAATTGCTGCAGTTTCCTGATTTTCGGGCCTCCGAGCGTGGCTTTCAACTGATGATGCAGGTGGCCGGACGTGCTGGCCGAAAGCACAAACAGGGACAGGTTATTGTGCAGGCCTTTAACACTGCGCATCCTGTGATTCGCGAAGTCTCCGTAGGAGATTACCTTGCCTTTTATCGTCGAGAATTGAAAGAGCGCCAGGATTTTGGATATCCTCCCTTTCAGCGTTTGATTCGCATTACCTTAAAGCACAAGAAGCCTCAAGTGGTCAATGATGCTATGCGCTTGTATGCTCATTGGCTCAAACAAGACCTTGGTGAGTGGGTACTCGGCCCAGCCGTGCCATACGTCGGCCGTGTGCGGACATACTACCTAGTTGACTTATTGATTAAGCTAGATAAGGACCCACAAAAAATACGGTTTGCCAAGCGGCATATTCGCCAGGCCACTGAGCGCATCAAGCAGACGCAAGGCTTCTCAAACGTTCGAGTCAGCATCGATGTAGATCCAGGGTAATAGCGAAAAAAGATATCAACTAGCTAGTTGAACCACCCGAGTCACCAAAGGACACCTAAGTTTTTTGAACCATATGAGGCATGTAAGGACATATAAGAATCAACCCAACTAAATTCACTAACCCAACTAATTCAACCAACCAACCAACTAACCAACTAACCATCAAACCTCCTAACCACCCATGACCTTCCTAATCGTCGGCCTACTAATAATCGTTCTTATCGCTTTTGCCTTGAGCACGACCATGTCTGATGAAGATAAGATTCGGGCATTTATAGAAGAGCAGGGGGGCGAGTTTATTAGCTCGAGCCGAAATTGGAAAGCAGGGCGCTTTGAAGAGCGAGGTTTTCGATTCTACGACTGCAACTATCGCGATGCGGCCGGTGATTTACAAGATCAGCTGCTGAGAGTTGGTTGGGGAGAAGTCAAGGTGATTCAGTAAGAAACGACCTAGCCGATAGCCCTAATATCATCCTTAGGTAAAACTAAACCAAGACGGGTTTGTACTGTTAATGCACGGTGAAGATTTGCTATCTTCGCAGGCGAGTTCCTAACCATTCCAAAACTGTAACCCACAGTATGAGTAAAACGGCTTTTTTCGACCAGTTTGTGAATCGACACATTGGCCCCTCAGCGGAGGAAGCACAGCAGATGATTGAAGCGATTGGGGTTTCCAGCCTTGATCAGTTGATAGATGAGACTGTCCCTGCTGACATCCGTCGTAAGGATGCCATCCAGGTGCCAACTGCACAGACTGAGCATGCATACTTGCAAGATCTGCAATCCTTGGCCGCCAAAAATAAGGTGTTCAAGAGCTACATTGGTTTGGGGTATTACCCAACAATTACTCCGGCAGTAATTGCGCGTAACATCTTCCATAATCCAGGCTGGTATACCCAGTATACCCCTTATCAGGCTGAAATTGCCCAAGGACGTCTAGAAGCGCTACTCAATTTCCAAACCATGGTCAGCGATCTGACGGGTATGGAAATTGCCAACGCATCTTTGCTGGATGAAGGTACGGCTGCAGCCGAAGCCATGAGTCTGTTCTATGGTCAAAAGAATAAGCGCAATAAGGGGGAGGCCATCAATGTGTTGTTGGTATCTGACCAAGTATTGCCACAGACTATTTCTGTACTAGAAACTAGAGCTGAGCCACTTGATATCGATGTGCAAGTGAAGCCAGTATCTGAGTTTGAGCTGACAGATCAAGTATTCGGTATTGTATTGCAGTATCCAGCTGCTAATGGTGCAGTTGAAGACTATCGTGCACTAACTACCGAAGCTAACGATAAGAAGGTTTACGTCACTGTTGCTGCTGATCTGTTAGCACTCACCATGCTGACTCCTCCAGGAGAATGGGGAGCGGATGCAGTGGTTGGTAATACCCAGCGTTTCGGTGTGCCGATGGGGTATGGCGGCCCACACGCTGCTTACTTTGCTTGCCGTGATTCGTTTAAGCGTGCGCTACCTGGTCGGATTATTGGTGTGTCTGTAGATAAGCGTGGCAAGCGTGCATTACGCATGGCTTTGCAAACGCGGGAGCAGCACATTCGTCGTGAAAAGGCAACTTCTAATATTTGTACTGCTCAGGCCCTACTGGCTATTATGGCGGGTATGTACGCAGCCTATCACGGTCCTAAAGGATTAATGGCAATCGCTACACGTGTCCATACACTAGCTCAATTATTGGCACAAGCCGCTAAAGATCTAGGATATGAACTTGAGTCCGAAAGCTATTTCGATACCATTAGCCTTCGTGCTGGCCATGATACTCGCGACGCTATTCGCCGCGCGGCATTAGGTGCAGAAATCAATCTTCATTATACAGATACCTCTGTTCAGATCAGCTTGGATGAGACCACTACGGTGGAAGACATCGAGCAAATCGCTGGTATTCTGGCGGTAGACTTTGATCAAGATACAATTGCTATCTCTTCCGATGAACCTGCTGAGGTAGCGGTGCCGGAAGCATTGCGTCGTCAGACAGAGTTTATGACGCACCCTGTTTTCAATAGCTACCAGACGGAAACGGAGATGATGCGCTATATCAAGCGCTTGGAGAATCGTGATCTATCCTTGACACATTCGATGATCCCGTTGGGTTCTTGTACGATGAAGTTGAACGCGGCAGCTGAATTGATGCCAGTGAGCTGGCCAGAGTTTGCTAATCTTCACCCATTCGTTCCTAAAGACCAGGCAGAAGGTTACTATCAACTCTTCGCTGAATTAGAAGAGTGGTTAAGTGATATTACTGGATTTGCAGCTTGTTCACTACAGCCAAATTCTGGTGCACAGGGCGAGTACTCTGGTTTGTTGACCATTCGTGCATATCACCAAGCCAATGGTGATGATCACCGAACTGTAGCGATCATTCCTGATTCTGCGCACGGAACCAACCCGGCAAGTGCTGTGATGGCAGGAATGAAGGTAGTAGTGGTGAGATGCGATGAGGAAGGAAACATCGATGTTGAAGACCTCAAAGCGAAAGCAACCGAGCATGCTGATAATCTGTCGTGCTTGATGGTTACTTATCCGTCAACTCACGGTGTATTTGAAACGGGTATTCGTGAGATCTGCCAAATTATCCATGACAATGGTGGCTTGGTCTATATGGATGGTGCCAACATGAATGCACAGGTAGGTTTGACAAGCCCTGGTTTGATTGAATCAGATGTGTGCCACTTGAACTTACACAAGACCTTTGCTATTCCTCACGGTGGTGGCGGACCTGGCATGGGGCCAATTTGTGTAAATGAGAAGCTGGCGCCATTCTTGCCAAAGCACCCATTGGTGGAAACTGGCGGTGATCAGGGCATCAAAGCAGTATCTGCAGCTCCTTGGGGCAGCGCAAGTATCTTGCTTATCAGCTATGCTTACATTAAGATGTTAGGTCCTGATGGTTTAACAGAGGCAAGTCGTTATGCTATCCTCAATGCTAACTATATCAAAGCTCGTCTTCAGGATCATTACAATGTATTGTTCACTGGAGAGAATGGGCATTCTGCTCACGAATTGATTCTGGACTTGCGTCCGTTCAAGGATTTTATCTCTGCTGCGGATGTGGCGAAGCGCTTAATCGACTACAACTTCCACGCACCTACATTGAGTTGGCCAGTGGCGGGTACGATTATGATTGAGCCTACTGAGAGTGAAAGCAAAGCCGAATTAGACCGCTTCTGTGATGCAATGATTCAAATCCGGAAGGAGATTGATGAAATCGCTGCCGGTACAGCTGATGCTGAAAACAACGTGTTGCACAACGCTCCTCACGTGCTGGAATGGATGACGGCTGATGAATGGCCTTTCCCTTACACCCGCGAGAAGGCAGCTTGGCCGTTACCATACCTTCGCGAAGGGTTTAAATTCTGGGCTAACGTAGCACGCGTGGATAACGGTTATGGTGATCGTAATTTGGTGTGTACTTGCCCACCAATTGAAAGCTACGCAGAATAGATTGACCGAAATACAAGGTACTATCTCAAAGTACCATTGGCTAATACAAGAAATGCCCGCTTCCAACCGGAAGCGGGCATTCTAATTTTTTTTGAATGTGTGTGGGTTTTAGCCACCGAAACGGTAACCAATGCCAAGCTTGATCGTGAAGATCAAACCGCCTACGTCTGCTTCTGTCTGACCTGAATCGGTTTCGAACTTGGTGTTGTCGGCGATTACACGACCAACGTTTACGCCAAAGTCAAAAACTACGCCACTGCGTGATACAGACTTGGTACCAATACCGATACCTGCACCGAAACGAGATTGTGTGAAATCGTTGACGGCACTTCCATCAGTTTCCTCCTTGTAGCTACGGTTTACGTAACGCAAGAAAGCAGCTGCGTAGAACTTGTCCGCGCCATCGTCTGGGCTAAAGTAGTACTTACCTACAGCCTGAATTGGAACACCGGTGTACTTGAACTCGTTAGTTGTTCCGTCGAAAGACAAATCGTCAGTACGAGAGTTGTAACCAACGTTTGCTTCAATAGAGAACTCGTCTGCAAGAACGAAGTCGGCACCAACATTGATACCTCCAAATAGCAATCCAACAGGGTTGATGGTAACGTCCACTTGCGCATTAGCGCGGTAGGTAGAGAGCGTGAAAACGGCGAGGGCCAAAATCAAAAACTTTGATTTCATAAAGGTGTAAATTTAGTTTGTCAATGATTCAAAGGTATATGAATTATCCGGATGAGGACAATTAATTAAGTCAAATTTAACAATAGGTTGCCCAGTAGTCAAAGTGGTGTTAATACCGCCGATTCTTGATTACCTTTCTAGTGCATAGGATATGCGAAAAGAGAAAAGGCCTGCTACTGAATATTCAATAGCAGGCCTTTTGTTTTTGATTGTCAGTTGTTTATGGCTGTGGTGTATTGCCTAGCGAAATCAAATTGGTGAACAGGCGATACGCACCTGGTACACCAGCCGGCAATTCACGGAACCAAGAGTAACCGGTATAGATATAATGTCCTTTGCCATACTCCGCTACAAGCAGACCACCATCGCGAGCTGGTTCGCCAGGATCATTACTGGAAAGGATAGCGGTATACTCATCTGCCCATTCGTTCGGGAAGTATAGTCCGCGTTCCTGTACCCATCCATCAAAATCTTTATCGGTGATTTTATTAGGAGTATTGAGTACGGGATGATCGGGCGCTAGCATGCGCACCTCAGCTTCTTCCACGGTTACGCGGTCTCGGCTGATCTTCAATGGATAAGGTGCAAGCTCTTCCATTGGTACTTTCAGGCGCCGATTGGTATTGTATTGAACAATCAAAGTGCCACCTTCTTCTACGTACTTCATGAGTGCCGGTTGGTAATTCGGCATACGGTCCAGCGTATTGTAAGCGCGAACCCCTAAGATGACGGCATCAAAATCACCAAGGCGCTCAGCATTTACATCCCGGTCATCGAGAATTGTTACATCGTAGCCAATCTGCTCAAGTGCCTGAGGGATATCGTCACCGGCTCCCATGAGGTAGCCAATGTATTGTCCTTCGCGCTTGATATCTAATCGAACAACCTTAGCCGTGGCGTCTAGAATCAGTGTTTGCGTAGGAATATGATCGTATTCAATCTTAACGCGATCCTTAGTGTAATATTCGCCGTCCACTTCCAGGATAGGAGTGATAAAGTTCTCATCCTGCTGCTCCGATGGGTATAGGGTAAACTTAAAGGTTTGTTCCTGATCCTTACGGGTTAGTGCAACATCATATTGTTCCGGCTCCAGACGCCATCCATTAGGGTAGGCAAGCTTCAAGGTACCAGTTACATTACTTCTCCCTGCGGTAACTTTTACATCAATTACCTGAGGTTTAGGGTTTGCGTAGATGTAAGCCTTTTCAGCTACCCCTACAAAAGCAGGAGGGGTGATCTCAAAAGGACTGTACAATTCCCCCGCTACGGGATCTGTAGTTTTATAAACCAGTGGTTTTACGCTCTTGATCGCAAACCACTCTCCAGTTTTCGGATCTTGTACTTCCATCATGAATACCACTTCTACTGCTGGTGGTGTTTGCGGTAGGCCCCGCAATTTTTGATCACCTACGGGGTACATGCCCAGACTAGCTCTCTCGTTCAGCCAATAGGAATTGGAAATCGGGAAATTAGCTGGGAAGGAAATTTCATGCTCTGAACCAGTACCCTCATTGTAGGCAAGGACCATCTCTTCCTCTTGCAAGGCCAGATCTAATGCAGGAATATGTACGGAGTTGAGCTTGATGTTAAGGTGAGAGCGATTGATGGCTTCTAGCTCGATACCAATTGTCTCGCCAGGAGCAACATTAGCGTCTGCAGCTGTCGCTTCTAGGAAGAGCCCCATTACACCCTCAATAATGCTGTTAACCTCATCCAGCTTGATGCGTTTCCAGTGCCCATCTGGTAGGTTGTCGATCATATTGCGGATGGACAGTATTTCCGGTAGGTTGTTTTCAGGCTGGTCGAAGTCGAAGTTTTTGATTGCGGCTTCTACTGCTTCGCCAATTGGGGCACCGCCTGCTACCCGAGTCCAGGTGGTATTGATGCCGGCAAAAGGATCAGCAGCGCCTTCTGGCATACTTCCCTTTACCAATTCCAGGTATTCTTCCAAACTACCACGTGTACCACTACTACCAAAACCCTGGCTCTTGTGTTGGCTGCGGCTGGTAGCTGCGATTTCAGGTACCGATACACCACGCTTTGGTAGGTAGGTTCCTACGTCCACAGTTACCATGTTTGACTTATCTGCTTCGGCAAAGGCTTTACGGCTACCGTAGAACCACCAGGAGGTATTGAAGAAAATACGTTCTGGGCGCCAGGTCTCTGTATACTCCAATTGCTCAGGGTACACAGAAGGATCATTACTGAGGTTATAGGACTCAACGGATAACATAGCCGAAGCTGTGTGGTGTCCGTGTGTACGACCCGGAGAACGGTGATCAAAGCGGTTGATGATAATATCGGGCTTGAAGTTTCTGATAACCCAAATGGCATCGGCCATGACTTGGTCGCGATCCCAGATGTTGAAAGTCTCATCGGGATGCTTAGAGTAGCCAAAATCATTAGCGCGCGTGAAGAATTGCTTTCCACCATCAGTTCGGCGAGCAGCAAGTAGCTCCTGGGTACGAATGACTCCAAGTAATTCTCTGATCTCCGAGCCGATTAAGTTTTGTCCACCATCACCACGGGTGAGGGATAGGTAGGCCGTATTGGCGTGCCTCACATTACTGAGGTAAGCAATCATCCGCGTGTTCTCATCGTCGGGGTGAGCAGCGAAGTAGAGTGCGGATCCCAAGAAGTTCAATTTCTGTAGGGCATCATGCAATTCAGTACTTGTCCAGCGCTTTGGAGCTTGGGCAGGAAGGACGAGCATTTCGCCAATACCCCAAACGCTTAAAAACAGAAGAAGGAAAAGCCTTTTCATAAACAGCGAATTCGTTTTGTCTAGGAAGTAGACAAAGGTAGCTGGATTTTGGTTGAATTTTTCGCTGCAAATAGTAGCCCTTTCAGAAAGGAATTAGTTCCGGTTTAGACCGGGCTGAGGCGGACTAACAAATCCATATTGATAGTTATGCAGTTATCTACCTTTATTGCCCCCAGCAAGGCTTTTGGTGGGTCGATACCAAAATCGGTAAGGTAAATGGCTTGGTTTCCGATAAATCGATACAACTGATAACCAAGATGTGCTCCTTGGATTTCCATGGAGACTATCCTAGATACACCGGCAATACTGAGTTGCAAATCAATATTTATATTTGACCACTCTTCACATTTGGACAAGGCATTCTGAGCTAATGATTTTACCCGTAGGGGTTGAATGGCGATGGACGGGTACTGTTCTGCTTTGAGTGCGTCATACATGTCGCGATTCATCGGACGGTTCCCGCAGTCAAGTTCTTGTACTGGAATTTCTAAGGTGCTATTCTCGAAGAGATATCCTTCTGGTTTTAATCGAAATGAAAAGCGACCGTTGCCACTTGGGTCTGTGCAATCACAAGTGAAATCCACAACATTACTACTCCCTTCAAGGTAGAGCTTGCTATCCGGCTCGATAGAATAGTTATAACTGTTTGCCCACTGCTGGGATATTTGTTCTGGTTTTTGAGGTGTAGCGCAGAGCAGGAAGAAAGCCAACAGTGTGAGTAATGAAATCTTAAATGAAGCTTTCATGCTAGCTTTTTATGTGGAAGCCCCCTTACCTGCTGAACGCGGGAAGGGGGCTTCTCTTGTGTTAGAACCTAATTCTGTTCACTTAGAAGCCTACAACGGCCTCTACCATGATTCCCTTGAAGTATCCTTCGTGGAAGATGTTGTCACTTGGATAGTCTTGGTACTGCTGGTTCACGTAAGAGGTTTTGAGCAATAGGTTCGGAGTTGGGAACCATCCTGCTGAGACCTCCATGCGGTTTACCGTCAAGTCCATAGGCTCGCTAGTACTATCCATTACGCGGCTACTTAGTGCACCACTTACGGTATTGTAGCGTGCTCCTACATAGACCTGTTCGCGAGGTAGGAAGCGATAGATACCTTCAACGGCTACTTGAGTTACCGAACGCTTTTCAGGGTTCTCTGCACCTTCTTTGCGTGGATCGCTACTGGCATAACCTTGGGCTTGCTCGTAAGTAGCGAATAGCTCGAATCCGGCAACTTTCACGAATGGGCTAATTTGCCATGCCGTAACATTGGTGCTGAAGCCAGGATTCAAGCGTCCACTGAAGTCACGTTGGCTAGCCGCAGACTCCATGACTTCGTAGAAACGTGAACCGGCACGGTCACCACCAAAGAGTGTATTTCGACCAGATTCAGAGTTCATGTAAGTACTTGCAGATATGCGGAAACGAGTATTGTCGTTGACCTGCTTATCAAATGCTAGTTTGCTGTAGATCGAAGGTTTCCGTGTTTTCGAAGTTACATCACCCTTGATCAAGCCATTTGTGGCACCTACCATTAACATCAAGTTTTGGGTAGGGAAGGCGTATACCTCACCACCGATTTCGGTAGTAAACGCATCCATGATGTAGTTTCCTACGAAGGGGTTCCAAATGGCGTTACCATTGTCAGTACGACGGAAGTGTTGGTCACCATAGTTAACTTCCATGTGGCCAAGCTTTACACGTAGGTACTTGTCAAACCAATCAGTATTGTTGAACATAGGAAGCTTGTCTACCTGAACGTACCCTCCTTTTACCCAAAATTCAGAGTGGTGACGTGAAGACATGTAGCTTTCCAATGAAACTCTGATACCATCTTCGATTTGAAAGTCTAGTGCTAGGTTGGCGGTAGCCAAATTGAAGCCGTTACCCAGTGAATACAATTCATTAAGGTTTGTTTCACCATCGGGGCCAAATACTACATCGGCCTCATTACCATGCTCGAGGCCCTGGTATTGTTGAGTGAAACTACCACCTATTCTTACAAAAGGCTTGTCAAAGGTGGTGTTGAATTCTTTCGCTGGTTCGAAAATGTGCGTTCCGTTTTGATTGTATGGGCGGAAGTTCGACACCTGAGCATATGCCATTTGGCAAATAGCAAGAACGAGTAGTGTGCTCAGGATTGATCGGAATAATGTGGTGATTTTCATAACTCAGTTTTGTATCAATGAGTAAATGTGTAGTTAAATTATTGGTCAACGCCAAGGCGTCTTTATTGAGGGCTAAATATTAGTTTGAAATGCAAGCCTACCTCATCTCCGGTGGTAAGGGTGCCCAGTAAGGCGGTAGGCGGATCGATGCCGTAGTCCGACATTGTTAGACTGTAATCTCCCGTGGCAACCAATTGACCGTTTGGTAATTGATTGATGAGGATTTCAATTGGTATGGTTCGCGTAGTACCAGCTATTGTGAGGCGTCCTTTGGTGTTGGCTACCAGAGCGTCACCTTGTCGTGTCACTGCACAATTGCTAAGGCTGTAACTGATATTTGGATGTTCGTCCGATTGAAGTGCGCCGTAGGTTTTCTTGTCCATGATGCGCCCCTTGCTGCTGACGATTCCTTCTACTGGAATACTGACTCGGACATTATTGATGCTTTCCAGACCGCCTTCCGAGAATTGGAAGTTTCCGGACCAAGTCACTTTTGTTACTTGGGATTCCCAGTCATGGAGATTGGAAGTGCCAGTAATTGAAAAATCAGATTCAGTAAGTTGATAGGACTGACTATTTAAAGCTAAGCCAAGGCCAATAATCAGTGCTATTGTAAGAAAGAACTGTTGAAGTCTCATATCCTTTGCTGAATGTTTCGATACAAAGTTGCGACCCCATTATCTGTGAAAGCTTTACAATCATTACTGTTAGTAAATGACTTTTATCATTGTTGGAAAAATCTGTTGTTCTTTTTTATAGTGTTGTTTGTCAGGTGTTTACAAGGAAGTGTGGTGATTGGTTTAAAATTGACCACGTGGTGCTATGCACTACGGATTTTGTTAACCCTCTTCTCGCAATTCGAGTCTTTTTGGTATCTTGATAAGTGAACGGCTAGACTTAATAGTATTCTACGCTCTGTCTGATTTCTACAGAATACATTGTCTGGTTGCCAAAAGCTATAAACAATGAAATACGCTCTCTTCACCGCATTACTATGCGCTACTACGCTTATTCACGCTCAAATCACCTTTGAAGAAATTATTCCGCCGGAGGATTTTAGTTTGGCCGCCATTCGAAAGTCTCCAACGGGGGAATACTTTACCCAATCTATCAGTGATCGCTCAACGCTCTATTCCAGCACGGACGGAGAAACTTGGGAACAACACCCACTGCCCATTACGCAGACGCTAGGGGAGATGCAATTCTTTGCAGATGGTACGCCGGTACTCACGCATGAATACAGTGACCATATGATACGTCGAAATGGCACTTGGTACACGATGGATCTCAGTCCTGCATGGGGTGGAATAGAATCGAGTTTCGTAAAAGGCGATACAATTTTCGCCTACGAAAACGACAGTTTTGGATTTAGTACTGATAAAGGAGAGTCATTTGCTACACTCTTTACCTTCTCGGAGGGAATATATGACCACAGAACTCATTTATGGGTCATGGATCAATATTTGGTTTTGTATCACACCGTTGGAGCCAGCAACTTCCTCTCGGTGTTCAATCGTTCAGGACAACGGCTATTGTTTGAAGAACTTAATTTAAGTTTTGTGTCCGTAGCTTACAGTGAATGCGGAAAGGTCTTGATCTACGATTATAACAGCTACTATTTATTCACAGCTGAGGGATTGCATTTGCAATCTGGAAGTATGGAGACGCTAGTCAGTAACTTTTCTAGTGCTGATGTTATCTTTTCTGCTCAAGGCGATTGGTTTTTGAGAAAAGGAAATCAAGTTTATGGAAGTTCCGGGTGTGATATTTCCTGGACCTATATACTGGAGGCAGAACAGTTATCAAACCACTCTGAAGAGTGGATGAATGCTGCTGGTGATTTCTTAGCATACAATGTTAGAAATGACCATTTTATAGAAATTCGACTCGATAATGCAGAAGTGACGGAACTTCCCATTGATATCAATTATCCTACCCTGACCTTTGTTGATGAATCCTTGCAAGGGAATCAGATCATAGCTACCTCGAATGAGACCTATTCGAGTCCCTCGGGGCAGGAAAATTGGACACAGTTAATGTTACCATCCTACCAATGGATAGACGGCAGCTATACCTCTAACGGGGATCTTTATCTAAGCGATAGTCGGTCAATTTTCTACTCCGAGGACGACGGTGCCAATTTTACTGAAATAGTAGTGCCAGACAACGAGCCTTTTGGGGCCGTTGGTAATCTCCATGTCTTAGACAATGGTGTTCTTTTTCTATCTGGAGGTTTAATATTTAATAATCTCTACACACTGAATAACGGTCAAGATTGGATTCCAGCCAATGTGGACTTTTCTATAGATCCTGTAGTGATAGCATTAGTAGGTACAGATATAATCTTTGGGGATGTAAGTTGGCAGCCACAAGTTTCAAAAATCAATACGTTAACTGGCGCAGTTACGACTGAAAGTCTGGGAGACTTTTCTGATTTGCCAAGTAGTCATTACTCCGTGCGAGAAGATGGCACGATCTATTTCTATAAGGATGATTTTTTTGGTGATCAAATGGGATTGTACCGGTTCAAGATAGGTGAAGGCCTGACGTATTTAGGAGGATTCCCGGCCCTGGACAATTCGTACCTTATGAAACATTCAGGGTATGATTTATTCGCATTTCTCTCCAATTCCTATTTGGTTTTTAATGGGGTAGACTTTGATGAACGTACCTATAGTGGATTGCCTCTTAATGGATCAAAAAATTTCTGGATCACGGCTAATGAACATCTTTATGTATTGGTTGACGGCCATCGATTATTCCGCTCTACAGAGCCATTGAGCACCCCTCAGTTTGTAAAAGGTAGATTGTATCTAAATGAGGCTGAGAACTGTGTGCCTGACACGCAAGAAAACACATTGTCGCATTGGCAGGTGAAGATCGAAGGTGAATCTCACACCCAGGTCCGTACTACTAGTACTGGTGGGGATTTTGTCTTTTCAGTTCCGCTGGGCTCATATACCCTAAGTGCCCGAGAGGTTGATTCCAACTGGGAACTCTGTGAATCTTCCGTACATCTAGAGGTGGCTGATGCTGAGACGACCGTTACGCAAGACTTTCAGGCGAAGCCCCTTGCCGCTTGTGCTGCACTGGAACTTGACTTTTCTACCCCATTTCTCCGCCGTTGTTTCGACAATACCTATACCATCCGAGTTCGGAATACAGGACCAATAGCCAGCCATGACACAAAGGTTACTCTTGTATTAGATCCATTCTTTGATTTTCTAGATGCTAGCATCCCTTTCCTACAAGTTGATGATTCGGTGCTGGAGTTTGACTTAGGCGCTTTAGCTGTAAATGAGACGGTCCAATTCACCATCACCTTTAACCTTTCTTGTGAGGCCGAGCTCGGGCAGGATCACTGCTTGTTTGGTGAGCTAGAGGATGCATTTAGCTGCGAAACGACACGCCCTACTTACACAGAATGCCAGGAGAATATCGGTGCCTTTGATCCGAATGATAAACGGATCTTCAATGAAGATGGGGTCCAAACTGGTGTCATTGATACCAATCAGTATATCTATTATCATATTCGCTTCCAGAATACCGGAACGGATACCGCATTCAATGTGCGCATTGTTGATCCTTTATCGCCAATGCTGGATGTAAGTACACTGCAGATGCTCAGTGCAAGTCACCCGTATGAGTATGAGATCAATGATGATGCGTCTCTGGTTGTGTATTTCAATGATATTTTGCTGCCAGACAGTACAACGAATGAACCCGCCTCGAATGGTTACTTCAAGTTCAAGATTAAGCCACTACCGGAATATGGTTACGGTACGAGTATCAGTAACCTGGCTGGTATTTACTTCGACTTTAATGAACCGGTTATCACAAACGAGGCTATACTGCTCATTGAAAATCCTGTTGGTACGAGAGACCTGAGTGACCTCGTTCGCTTCAGCATATACCCGAATCCTACGGAACAATGGATTAATGTTGTCCTGCCAGATGATGGAGTAGGTGAGATAGAGTGGGTGGAGATTATAGATGCTTTTGGGCGGCAGTTATTACGCCAATCTTGGTCTGGTGCTAATGCTTTGGATGTATCTGATTTGCCGAGTGGGGTTTATCAGTTGATTCTACGTTCTGAGGAGCAGGTGATTGGTGTAAGCCAATTTGTGAAGATGTAGTCTGCTGGACTAATCTCTAGCAAGAAGCCCTTGGCAGACAAACGTTCGTCAAGGGCTTCTTACCATTGGTTCATCCTCAATATATACCTACTTATTCCCAAAAAATGATACTCATCCTACCACCGTCATCAATTGATGCCAAGTTGCAAAACAGTCTTGCCCTGGGCCGAGCTGAAACCTGACAGCTTTTATAACATTCTCTGATATTCCAAACATTCCCTACTTTTATGGTGAATGGCCATCCTAGTTTAACACCCTACGGACCCATTACGTGTACCTTGAGAAAACCGTAAGCAGACCCTGTAAAACATGCATTTTGCCCTTAAGTCCCTCGGGCCAGAATACCAATCTACTGATTGCTATTTCCAAATCCGAACGGAACAGCACACATTCTATAGTCCATTCTATTCAGATCAGCAGGCCGCTCTTGACGCAATGAGAGAGTTGGTTCTTCGCTTGCGTAATCGTAAGTCTACCAAGGTTGCTATTACTGAACATGCGGGTTTGTATCAACTTCAACTGTTTGGAAAGAAGCAAGTGCCAGTCGCTTCTGGTACGCCAATGGTGGATAAGATGGAAGCCATTGATGCATTGGACGCACTGGTCAATGCTGCTCCCGCCTTTCGTTTTCCGCTAGTGTATATGGAATTGCAAGACGATCTCGAAGAGGTAGTCAGCAAGGTGCAGGATCTGGTATTTAGTGCTGGAGATGAGGCGTATGAGTGGAAAGAAGTTAAGGAAAGCGCGCTAATCATTGAGCAAAATACGGCCACCAGAAGACGTGGAGCAGCGCTCTTAGGGCCTTCCATAGGAGTATCTCCTTTCATGGGGGGAAGCCCTTGTGAGCCGCTCTTTAACCTGCTGCAGCCGCAAATGGATGCAGACCTCCCATTTTTTATGGGACGTAAAGAAGATGCGGACGATCTCTTTGCGCTTACCCGCAATAATGATCTCCTATTGTTATATGGCCCTCCAAGAGTGGGCAAGACCAGCCTCATTCAATGTGGATTGTCAAACTGCTTGAAGCCTACCGCCAGTGAGTTGATTGTCCAACCGTGGAAGAATGGCCAGACGGAAGTTGAGCTTAGTGCCAAAATTAGAGCGGAGCTAGAAAAGATTGAAGGGGCAACAATTCCTGAAGAGGATGACCCTAAGGTCTTGCTGGCATCCTTGCAGTCACAATTGGATAAGCCCGTTTATGTCGTTTTTGATCAGTTAGAACGATTGTTTGATAAGGAAGTAGATGAAGAGGAGCGCAGTAGGTTCTTTACGCAAGTGGAGGAGCTGCGTACCGATGAAGAGATTCCTTGCCGCATTATACTGTCGCTTCGCGAGGGTTTTCTTGCTCCCTTAGCAGACTATGAGCATCAAATGCCTTCTTTGCTCTCCAATCGCTATCGGGTGCAGCCTTTATCCCGGCGGTCGATGATGCAGGTTTCGCTTAACCTGTTTGATATCTTCCAGGATCAGGGCAAACTCAAGGTTGATGATCCGGAAGAATTAGCGGAAAAAATGACCAGCGAGCTCGCTAATGAAGACGGAGAAGTATCGTTTCAGTGCATGCAGATCTACATGCATCAAATGCAGCAGAAGAGCTGCTCTGAATCTGGAGGCCAGACACCGCTATTAGACCCTGCGCTACTCGAAGAAATGGGTTCGGGCCGCAGCGTTATCGATGACTATCTGACCAAACGCTTGGCAGAACTGGAGTCTTCGCTACCAGAAGGAGACGAGCCGGCGGATCCGGCTGTCTTGGAAGAGATGGACCTTCTACGTGAGAGTCGGGAGCATTGTGGTTGTGGAAATGGCCATACCATTGTTCCGGTGGCTGCGGCTGCTGGAGCGGGAGCTGCTGTAGGTGCCAGCCAACGTTTACGACGGGTCATGTGGGTTTTACTATCCGCATTACTATTCGGATCACTTACCTATTGGGTGTTATCTGGCTGGGCCAAAAATCAGGATCCTTGCCATTTAGCCGTAAAGGCAGATTCCTGTGAAGCATATCTCAATTACCTAAGCCAATACGGGAATCAAGCTCGTTGTGCGGAAGATTTTCGTGCTATCCTGGAAGAAAGGGCTTGTGCCGTTTGGAGTGATTATCAGCTGATACAGCAAAATCCTACTTGCGGAACCTATCAAACCTTCTACGATAAGTATCGCAACACTGCAGTATCTACTGATCATATCCAGCGCCGATTAATCGAATGGGAATGCCCTATGGTACGAGATACAGTGGAGGTAGAGGTGCGTGACACCATTTACCAGCAGGGACCAAGTTCTTACGATAACGGTACGAATGGAATTGGTAGAAGAACGACTACGCCAACGAGTGGCCCTGGTTGTGCTCCGTTTGATGGTACAAACTTCAAGAAGGTCGGCCCGCTATGGTTTATGACCGATCCACTACCTGGAGGGCCATACTCTTGGGAGGAAGCCCTGGATGCCTGTAGTGCAAAGGGCTGGCGATTACCCTGCGTAGGCGAAGTCGATTTCTTGATCGATAATATCTACCGTGGCCAATCCAACCGGGCGTACCAGATGTTGACGGGGAGCGGAGAGTGCTATTTATTGAACCCATCTGAAGTACCAAATCAACGGATTGATTTTTGGACGGGAACCGAAGCGAATGATGCTTACGGTTGGACGTTCTATTTCGATACCAGCACCGAAACCATCGGACGAGAGTCTAATGTGGAAAAAGGAAAGCGGCTGCCCTGCCTGTGTGTAAAGAAAGATTTCGATAATCACACGACTGGACTGCCGCCTTGCTATAATAAGACTGTTGATCGGCAGTAATCACTACCGTAAACAGCTGTTCTTAGAAGTCGAACTTGATACCTTGAGCCAGAGGAATCTCTGTGCTGTAGTTTACGGTATTGGTCTGACGACGCATGTAGATCTTCCAAGAGTCTGATCCAGATTCACGGCCACCGCCAGTTTCCTTTTCACCACCAAAGGCACCACCAATTTCTGCACCACTGGTACCAATGTTTACGTTGGCAATACCACAGTCAGATCCTTCTGGTGATAGGAAGCGCTCTGCCTCACGCATGTTATTAGTCATGATGGCACTACTCAAACCTTGAGGAACCGCATTTTGCATTGCAATAGCTTCGTTCAAGTCATTGTACTTCATCAAGTACAGGATTGGAGCGAAGGTCTCGTGCTGTACGATCTGGTACTCATTGCTAGCCTCAGCGATACAAGGCTTCACGTAGCAACCACTCTCGTATCCTTCACCTTCCAGTACACCACCTTCAACGATGAAGTTTGCACCTTCCTCTTTCGCTTTCGCGATAGCATCCTGGTACATAGCAACTGCGTCGGTATCGATTAGTGGTCCAACGTGGTTGTTTTGATCTAGTGGGTCACCAATGCGTAGCTGGCCGTATGCACTTACTAGATTTTGCTTCACGGTATCGTAAACACTCTCATGTACGATCAAGCGGCGAGTTGTAGTACAACGCTGTCCACAAGTACCAACGGCACCAAATACAGCACCAGTCAATACCAGCTGCATATCTGCATCAGGTGTTACAATGATGGCATTGTTTCCACCCAATTCCAATAGGCTGCGGCCCAAACGCTGAGCAACGGTTGCTCCTACGATCTTACCCATACGAGTACTACCGGTAGCGCTCACCAATGGGACACGAGTATCCTTGGTCATGAACTCACCCACTTTGTAGTCACCGTTGATGATGTTAACTACACCCTCTGGTACGTTGTTGGCCTTAAGTACATCCTTGAAGATGTTCTGACAAGCTACACTACATACAGGAGCTTTCTCTGAAGCTTTCCAAACGACAACGTCACCACAAACCATGGCAAGCATTGCATTCCAGCTCCATACGGCTACCGGGAAGTTGAAGGCGGAAATAACGCCAACAACACCTAGTGGATGCCACTGCTCAAACATACGGTGACGAGGACGCTCCGACTGGATAGTAAGTCCGTACAACTGACGAGATAGACCTACTGCGAAATCACAGATATCGATCATCTCCTGTACTTCACCCCAGCCTTCTTGCAGGCTCTTACCCATTTCGTAGCTCACCAAGCGACCTAGTGGATCTTTATACTTACGTAGTGCCTCACCATATTGGCGAACGATCTCACCACGCTGTGGAGCAGGAATCATACGCCACTCCTGGAAAGCTGACTGAGCAGTCTCCATCATAGCGTCATATTCTTTACGGCTGGTCTTACTCACCTTACCGATCAGCTCTCCGTCTACTGGAGAGAAAGAAGAAATATATTTACCGGAAGTAGAGGTTTCCAAACCGGTGCTGGTGCCGTGATTGTTGATCTTCAGGCCCAGTTTTTTCAAGAAGGATTTGTCCATTATCTCGATGGTCTTTTGTTAGGAGCTGCAAAGGTAATAAGAACTACCGACCCGGAATAAGTAGGCGTTAAGAAATGACTACAGGAAATTTGGATGAGTGAAAAATTGCTAAACAATTGAATAATTGGAAATTGTGTACAAGTTATTCCCTCATCTTATCACAAATTTTCGGTAGTTGTTTTAGCCCAATTTCTTTATGAAGAAAAACCGGTATTTTACCAATCACCTATTGACAAGAGATATGAAGAACGAAGCAGAACTTCAAGAGCTCGTCGAAGCCGGTCTGCTGACCACCGATCAAGCTGAACAAATCCGTGCCTATTGGGCTGCCAAGCCCAATGTAGGGAACCAGCGCCTACTGGTCATTTTTAGCCTGCTCGGTGCATTGCTGGTAGGGCTAGGAATTATTTTGGTTGTGGCTCATAACTGGGATGACTTAGGGCGCCTGTCCAAAACGATCCTCGTAATTATTCCCGTGTTGATTGGGCAAGCTGCCGCCTGGTATAGTCTTCGACGAAAACCGGAGAGTGCCGCTTGGCGAGAGGGGAGTGGTGTTTTTCTCACCTTGTCTCTGGGAGCATGCTTAGCAATGATCAGTCAAATCTATCATATTGATGGAAGGCTCAGTGATTTTCTTCTAACGTGGATTTGGTTGGCTTTTCCAATCATGTATGTGCTCAATTCAGGAATATCCTCACTACTTATCTGGATGGGTATAACCTGGTACGCTTGCGAAACTGCTTACTGGAGTTATCCAACGGAAGTAGCCTGGCAGTATTGGATATTTGTGCTGCTGACTCTACCGTTCTACTATTTCAAGATTCGTCAAGAACGTGCGAATTCCAATTATCAGACTTTCCATGATTGGTTTGTGCCCTTGTCTTTAGTGATTTGCCTGGGCACTATAGGCAATGAATTGGTTGGCTACCTTTGGTTGATCTATCACCTTGCGCTGATCCTCTTTTATGTGATGGGTAAGTACTTACTCGAACAACGGAGTAGTATTCTTAGCAATGGCTGGCTGGTTATTGGTTTGGTTGGCAGTATCATCATGCTGTTGATTCAATCCTTCCGGGAGCTCTGGACAGAAGTACCTACTAGTTGGGCTAATATGGAGTGGCAAGGGCCAGAATTCTTTGTCTTCCTTATTCTGAATGTTCTGCTTCTTGCGCTCTTGACCCTACATGATCAGCGCGGAGGACGGGAATGGAGAACCAACCCACTCTGTTATCTGGGGCTGCTTATTTTCTTCTATTATTGGGTTGGCTGGTACGATGACATGATGGGAGCCGTCCTGGCAAATCTGCTATTGTTGGGGATAGGCCTGTATCACATTTTCCTGGGCACCCAGCGAGATCATCTTGGAATTCTGAATTTTGGATTGCTCATCATCACTTTCCAAATCGCCTTTCGGTTCTTTGATACGGAAATGAGCTTTGCCCTCCGTGGTATGCTCTTCCTACTATTAGGTGCTGGGTTCTTTGCTGCCAATAGTTATATCATTCGCCGACGTAAAAGCCAACAGTCATGAACATGCCTAAATACATAATGTGGGCCTTTTGGGGAATGGTCCTGTATCAATTGATTCTCCCGATTCGTACGGTGGTTCAAAATGAGACGGCCTTGCGCAGCGGAACTATGTATAAATTTCCGACGGTGCCGGTGGACCCCAATGATCCCTTTCGGGGGAAATACGTAGCCTTGAATTTTCCTGATTTACAGGATGATCTGCCTGCGGATGAACTTCAGGAGATAGCTAGTACAGCCTGGGTTGGGCAAGAGCTATATCTGTCGCTTTCCCAAAACGACGATGGTTACGTGAAGGCTACTGATATTGGTATTGATCCTCCTTATAATGGCGATTATGTCGCGGTGAGAGTTACATCGGTGATTTATGAACATACCGACTCAGCTCGAATTAGAACAGACTTCGATTTCAACCGATTCTACATGGAGGAATTTAAAGCGCCGGAGGCCGAAGATCGCTATCGTGATGCCCACCGTGAGGGTAAAGACGTCTATGCAGTTGTAAGAGTCAGCGGAGATGTAGCGCTTCTAGAGGATGTGCTCATCGACGGAAAATCAATTAATGACTAGCTTCTGTCAATAAATTCCGCGAAGGCGGCTTCTAATACACCGAAGGCTTCCTTCAGATCATTGCCAAAGGCGAATATGCCTTCCTCGTGCCCTTCCATAACGAAGAGCTTACTTGTTGGTAAAGCTGTTCGGTCCAGCAATTCATGAATGCTCTGCACCATTTCTGGTGAGCCATAAGGAGCATCTGCAGCGGTAGTAGGCACTTGATGGAGGGCTGCTTGCCAAAATGCCAGATGGTGTATGTGAATGACTCCGCCTACCCAAGCCAGGCGTTCGTACACTGCTGAATGGCTCATACTTTCGGAGGAAGCAATAATGGGGCCCGTACACCATAACTCATTCTGCTGTGCATCTACTTTATCGACTCTGGCTATGTGACTATCGGAAAGCTGAGCAATTCCACCCGTGGCAGAACCGGTGATATAAAAACACTCGTTTTGTTCGGATCGAATGGAGATATTACCAAAGCCGATTCCATTATCGTACATGCCGATCCAACCCTTGGAATAACAGGCTTGGCGCCAACGAATAAGGGGAGCCAATTCGGGCGTAGAGTAGGGGGGCGATGAACTCCAATGAGCCTGGAATTTGATATAACCTTCGTCCATTGTCTCGACAGATTCGTATTTTCGTCACTAGGTGTACTGCCTGCCTGAATCGAACTTGAATTCGATTAACTCTTGCTTCATCTTGGTGAAGAAAGAAGCAAAATCATGTGTGAGCTTAGTAGTTAGATCTGAGCCGAAAATTATTCGCTCTGAAGTGAAGCTGCAGAAAAATTTGAAACATATGAAATAAACTGATCGAAAAAAGCATTTCAAAGGCAGAACTCCTATTTTCTTAACATTTCCGGACCTTTCCGGATACCTACTTTTTGCACTAATTTTACCTTATGCTAAACAAAACCTTATTAGCCTGCTGCCTCGCCCTTGTGGGGCTGGTAGCCTATGGTCAAACTACCGACTTACGAATTGAACAACTAAAAGCACAGGTTAAGAAAGCGGCCGAATTGGATGGCCGATCTAAGGCCCTAGCCCTTGCCATTCTAGGATACGATAACCTGGACGCTGATAATGCGGATCTGCAGCGACTGTTGTACGAATCGTATTATGCCACCTCCGACTTCGATTTCTACGAAGAGGAGTATTCCGACAACAACTTTAACGACGCAGACTGGTCTCCAGATGGCAAACAATTGGCCGTAGCGCTAGCTGATGGCTCCATACGCCTTTATAACACGGATGACTATACAGACTTCACAGAAGTCTTCGTCTCACTTGCAGGCGGAGTCTTATCTGTATCCTGGTCACCAAATGGCAATACTTTGGCTTACGGTACTACCGAAGGTATGCTGGGCACTATCAGTCCTGGTAGTGGCGCCAGTAGCCAGGAGTGGTCTCACAGCGATTATATTCGTTCAGTGGCTTGGTCACCAGACGGAAAGCACATAGCAGCTGGGGGTGACGAGAATATCCTCTACGTCTATAATGTAGCGAATGGCGAACAAGAGCGTGCCTTTAGCTCTCATAACGACTGGATTAGAAATGTAAGTTGGTCAGCAGACGGCCAGTACGTAGCAGCAGCTAGTGATGATGCTACTGCAACAGTATGGTCCGTAACGGAGGGGAATCTGGTAAAAGCACACCGCTCCCATGATGACTATTGTCGTGACGTAGCCTTCGCACCTAGTGGCGATGCGCTAGTGACCTGCTCAGATGATTTGAATATCTACCTATATGATCCAGCTACGGATAATATCCCCAAGCAGAACCTTAAGGGACATGAAAGTTGGGTGATGGCTGTTGACTGGTCACCAAAAGGGCGCAGCCTTGCTAGCGCTGATAACGGAGGATCAATCATTGTGCACTCCATGAAAAATGGAGACCGGACTTTCTATAATTCTGTTGAGCCTGAAACAGCTTGGATGGATGTAGAATTTTCTCCTGACGGCGGGCAGATTGCCGCGGTGAGCGCATACGAACTGGCTATTTACGACTTGGGCGAAACGCGTCCGGTAACTCGCCTAACTCCTGACGGTACTGCCGAGGTAGCCAGCGAGGGCGATGATGGTAATGCACTGGAAACATTATTAGCAGAAATCTTACCTACTGCTAGCCAGCTTTATCCTTCACCGGATGAAGATTTGCTAGGCGTCATCGACGTAGATTACGGCTTGCAGGTCATCAATATGAAGGAAGGATCAGTTCAATATGCAATTAGTGATCACAGTGACTGGATCCGCGATGTAGCATGGTCTTCAAATGGTGCCTTGGTGGCTACTGCCTCTGATGATCAGATGGTAGGCGTTTGGGATGCCCAATCAGGAGAGATGCAGCATTTCTTGAGCGGCCATACAGACTGGGTACGTGGCGTTGCTTTTTCACCAGATAATAAAGTACTTGCCTCTGCAGGTGATGACGGTGTACTCCGTTTCTGGGATCCATCCAATGGGGACGAATTGGGCAGTACTGATCCAATTGGTTCTTACTTGATGACTGTGGCTTGGTCTCCAAATCAGAAGTATATTTCTGCGCAGAGCTCTGAGCAATTGCTCTACGTATGGGACGCTGCCAATAATGAACTCCTCTTTACCAGCGGAGAATCAACGATTGAAGGCTCTATGAGCTGGAAGAATGATCAAGCGTTGCAGGTCCGCCACCAAGACGGAAATCTGCTAGAGTGGAGCCCTGGAGGCGGATTGGACGCTGCCGGAAAAGCAACTGGCCTAATGGTAAGTAGCAGCCAAGGCAATAAGGCCCAGGCTAAAGGAGCATACATTACCTTGTCCGGTGCTAAAGAGGCCCTTTTAGAGGGGCACGAAGCTCAGGTGATTGATCTGCAATGGGCACCTGATGGTACACACCTGATTTCTCAAGGCGCTGATGGCAATATGGGAATTTGGGATGCTACCACTGCAAATCTTTTGGCCCTACTTCCACTAACGGATGGTACCACAAAGCAGTTGGTATGGTCTACGGATGGTGATGGTTTCTACTTGCCTGGAGCTCCTGGTAAAGTTTTGCTTAGTCCAGAATCACTTCGTGCCAGCATTTCGGCAGATAAGTACGATGCGTACTTTGCAGAAGGAGATGTACTGCGTTATCAGCTAGAGAAAATCTTCCTTGATGATTCAGCGACAGCCACTAAGGTCAAAGGATCAGCTGGTCCCCAGTTTCTTAATGCAGTAGCAGATTTCTACAGCACTCGCGCCGAGGTGCAGGTAAGTGCTGCAGCTAAGGAAGCTGACGAAAAGCAAGCCGCTGCATTTAGAGCAGCAATCAGAGAATAATGGGCATTGCGCCTAAGGCTTTTTAAAGCTCATTCTGTAGCTTTACATTCGTGGTATCCAGTTCGCTTTTGTGCGGGCTGGATACCATTCGTTTTGATCACCACAACTTTCTGAGTTATGATTCGTGCAGCCACTATCAATGATCTTCCACAATTAAGCCAGTTGTTTGATCAGTACCGCGTTTTCTACCGGAAAGAATCAGACTTGGCAGGTGCCGAGCTGTTCCTGAGTGAACGCTTCAAGGAAGAAGATTCACACATTTATGTGAGTGATGATGGTGGAGAATTACAAGGCTTTGTACAGCTCTATCCGATATTCTCTTCCACGCGCATGCGCCGATTATGGCTGCTAAATGATTTATATGTCTCTCCGGCACATCGTGGCAAAGGCCTCTCACTTCTACTCTTGGACGCTGGTAAGGACCTATGCCGCCAAACGAACGCTTGCGGAGTAATGCTGGAGACAGAGAAAAGCAATACCATCGGTAATCAGCTCTATCCCAGAGCAGGGTTCCAACAAAATGAGGCCAGCAATTTCTTTGAATGGACGCCTTAATCAGTAGTCTCTTCCGGGAATAAGCCTAACAGTCCTTGCTCACTCGCCTCACATACACCTCTTTCGGTAATTAGACCGCTCACCAGGCGAGCTGGCGTTACGTCAAAACCATAGTTTAATCCAGGACTCTTTTCTGGAGTCAGGCGTACATGACGTGTTTGACCGTCGTCCCAACCATATATGTGTGTTACTTCTTCGCCGCCACGCTCTTCTATCGGAATTTCACGTAGTCCGTCTTCAATACTCCAATCAATGGTGCTAGTAGGGAGGCCAACATAGAATGGCACTTGATTATCGTGTGCCGCCAAGGCTTTCAGGTAAGTGCCAATTTTATTAGCTACGTCTCCTTTGCGCGTTGTACGATCGGTGCCCACAAAAACGATGTCTACAAGGCCATGCTGCATCAGATGGCCGCCAAGGTTATCGACAATTACAGTGTGAGGTATGCCTGCTTCAGCCAGTTCATAGGCGGTTAAGCGTGCACCTTGGTTTCTAGGACGGGTTTCGTCTACCCAAACATGCACCGGAATACCATGCTCATGAGCCAAGTAAATGGGAGCTGTAGCGGTCCCGTAATCTAAGCAAGCTAGTTTGCCGGCATTGCAATGGGTCAGAATATTGACGGGCTCTCCCTTTTTCTTTTCCGCGATAGCCTGAATTAACGGTAGGCCATGCACTCCGATAGCTCGGCATTGAGCGGCACTTTCTCGAGCAAATCGTTGCGCAGCTTCTTTAGCCACTTCAATTCGATCTTGAAGCGGAGCTTGGTAGATAGTCTCACTCGCTTGCTTCAATGCATAGGATAAATCCACTGCCGTCGGCCGAGTGGCTTGTAATACTGCTATAACATCTTCTAGGTAGCTTCGAAAATCTTGCTTCGGATTGTATTGTCGTACGGCCAGATAGAGCCCCCAGGCAGCGGTAGCACCAATCAGCGGAGCACCTCGGACGTGCATTTCCCGAATAGCATGAGCTGCGTCTTGGTAAGTAACTAGTACTTCGTGCATCAACTGATGAGGTAATGCGCGCTGATCAATAATCCATACAGTAGAATCATCCTTAGGGTCGAGCCAAATGGTTTGCATAAGCTGAATGATAAATGACGGTACGTTGGGTTCAATCTTGACCAGCAAAGATGGGATAAATGCCGGAATGCAAGTGGGAATCTACCTTAAGCCTGAGTTAAAAATATTTGCTATTGGGTCTTCAGCAGGAATGGCTGAAGGAAAATACTATCGATCTGCTGGAAGGCTAAAGAATGTCCTTTTTCACTTAAGTGATCATCGTTTTCAAAGTATAATTCAGTGGTATTACCATAGGCCTTAAAAATGGGCAGTAAATCGATATAATCTACTCCTGTTCTATTGGCCCAAGTAGCTAGGCGCTCCTGAGGTGCTTTAGCTGAATGTAAGTCTGATCCTACCCTAAACTTGATTTTTCGATAGAAATCGTAGTGACTGCTATCTACCTGTACAGTAGAAGGGATACATACTACTTTGAGGTCCGCTCCAATCGATTCCGACACCGCTCTGACATCGTCTAATTTTTCTTCCACCACCCGCCATGCGTTCTGGCTTTCTGGGCTGTCGATCTTGTTGTTGTCATAGAGGTAGTTGGGCTTCCAGCTCCCCATCACGAGAATATGTGGATTAACGTACTCTGGTCCTATTTTTCCAGGATAGTAGAGGCGGTTTTTGGCGTAGGAAATCAAGGTGGAGTCAATCCCCTGCCGCTTAAATTCCTCCCAGTCAAAATCGTATTTGCGTAAGATCTCCTGTCGTTGTTCAGCCTCCAAATTGGGGCGGTTGTCAAATGGATCAAATTCTCTAGCTTTTTCAAATGCTTCGTTGGTGTATTCTAATTGTTTGATCCAGTGTAGTCCGGGCTCTTTTGGGCGTTGATTGGCTCGATACATGACATCTGTTAGATCGTTGCCGGCATAGTAGAAAAGAATTATGAGTTGTGGTCGGTAATCAGGCCCAATCGCTTGTACCCGATCCAGGTATTCAATCGGACCGTTACCACCCTTTGATGCATTGACGTAACCGATGTTATGATCATTGCAGAACCACCGGATATCTTCGTGCAGGCAATGGTCTAAATTCCACCAACTCAGCTGTGAATCACCGAGTAGCAAAATTCTCCGGTTTTTGGCTTTTCCAGTATCATATTCCCATCTGGCTATGATCTGATCACTCCACTGAAAACGAATAACTCCTGTGTAAATCAGGAGTCCAACAATGAGTAGAAAGACAAAGGTGAAGAATGCTACAATCGTGATCTTAAAAAGCAATTCTCGATTTGGGGTGCCAGACATGTAGTAAGGTGTCTCGTTTTCGTCGAATCTAAGTAGAAATTAGCACTGAGTTCCTATTCTTTAATAAGAATATTGTTCTTGATGAGCTCTTCTAGTTGGCTTTCCAGAAGTAAGGGGTGAAAAGCACGAGAATGGTAAAGAGCTCCAGGCGGCCCAGGAGCATAAGGAAGGACAAAAACAGCTTCACCTCATTGGATAACCAAGCGAAGTTGTCCACTGGTCCTACCTTACCTATGGCAGGCCCAACATTACCCAAAGAAGTGGCCACTGCACCGATAGCTGTCATGAAATCCAGACCCATGATAGAAAGAACCATTGAGCCAATGACAAATAGTGATAGGTACAATAACAAGAAGATGATGATGTGCGTGATAATATGCCCACGAACCCGTTCGCCATTCAACCGCAACGGTACCATAGCCCGTGGGTGAATGATGCGCTTAAACTCGAGAATGGAGTTCTTGAAGAAGACCAAGTGCCGAATAATCTTTATACCCCCACTGGTGGACCCTGCGCAGGCACCAACGAATAGTAGAATAAAGAAAAAGAAAGTCAAGCCACCAGACCAGCTCGTATAGTCGGCAGACACAAAGCCGGTGGTTGTGATTAAGGAAATGATTTGGAATAGGCTATCTCTGAAGGATTGTTCCCATCCGTGAGCGGTAGCAACTTGTACTGCAATGGTTGCAATTACAGTGAACAGACCGACCAAAAGAAGGTAGGCTTTGAACTCCTCACTGGCCCAGACTCTCTTCAGTTTTCCCTTTAAACCAAAGTAGATGATCGTATAGTTTACGCCAGCCAAAAACATGAAAAAGCAAACCGTGTACTGAATAGTAGGGGAGAAGGCAGCCATACTGGCATTGCGGGTAGAAAAACCACCGGTAGCCATAGTGGTAAAGGCATGGTTAATGGCTTCGTAGGGCGTCATGCCCTCCAAATAAAGTACCACTGTTAGTACAAAAGTTAGACCTACGTAGATTAGCCAGAGCCTTTTGGCGGTTTCACTGATTCGTGGATGGAGCTTGTCACTTGTTGGTCCTGGAGCTTCTGCCACGAAGAGTTCTACACCGCCGATACCTAAGAGTGGGAAGATGGCTACCGTGAGAACGATGATTCCCATACCGCCAATCCATTGGGTAAGGCTTCGCCAGTACAGTATTCCAGGTGGTTGCGCCTCTATGTCGGTAATGACCGATGCTCCAGTGGTCGTCATTCCGGATACGGTCTCGAAGAGTGCAGAGGGAATGCCAGGAATGACGTCGCTAATGATGTAAGGCAGCATACCGAAGATGACCATGGTAAGCCAGCCAAGGGCAACGATAAGATATCCCTCCCGCTTACGAACGGAGCGATCTTTATCTAACTTAAATAGTCGTAGGAATGCGCCTGCGCCGAGGCAAATTAGACCAGACCAAACCAAGGCGTCCAAGTCGGAAGAATCGAAATACCAGGAAATGGGGATTCCCGTCCACATCAACAGACCGATGATGATCAAAAGGATACTGAGTACCCGAACGATTATCCGGTAATTGATCATACGAGCACCTCCAGGGCCTCAAAGAAGTCGTCTAACTCGTCGAAGCTTTTGTAGCCCGTTTTTTCTTCAGCACCACCCTGCACTGCAAAGCCTTTCAGGGGAATATTTTCTAGAAATGAAACTGGACCATCTTTGTCCAGTTGGATATCTACTAGAATAGGAAAGCGGGAGCTCCAGTCTTCAAGTTGTTCTAATGAGTAAGGTTGTCCCGATTTTAAATCATCAGCGATAATACCTCCCTTCGAGAAGTTGAGTAAAAAGTAGTCAACCTTATCTTTTCGAGTGTTCAGCATTTCTTCCACTTCATCCGCACTCATGTAGGCTTCAGGGACAATTTCCTGGATCAACTCTGCCTTGCCATGTAAAGCCGCTAGTGTCTCTACCGGCGTAAGCATACCTACTTGCACACTATCAAGCTCTAACGAACTGATAGCAGTTTCTATGTGCTCGGTAGTAGCCATTCCAAATTCTCCGCAAATCTTGACACCATCTACCCACTCGCGTAGCGCTGCTACCTGATTTCCATCAACGCTATTCTCGTCTCCTGGTGACAGGTAAAACCCGAGCCATTCTGTTTCCCAAGCCGCGAAATAACGGGCATCGGTAAGGTGAGTAATGGAACTTGCTTTTACTTTGGTGCTCAGCATAGTAGCCGTTTTTTTACTTGGTCGGCAAAGGTAGTCATTGTCCGACTAGTATATAAAAGCAGGTGAGGCAAAATTCCTGGACTGAAGAAAAAAGTGGATATTACCTACTCGACGATACCCAATAGCGATTATGGAAAAGGAACAGCCGAAATACTACGAGAATGTTTACGATGTAGTCCGCCTCATTCCAAGCGGGAAATTCACCACTTATGGAAGTATTGCGGATTTTCTTACGTTAGGATCGGCACGAATGGTCGGATGGGCGTTGAATCAGGCCCTTCATCTAGGTGATGTTCCGGCACATCGGGTCGTAAATCGAAAAGGAGAATTAAGTGGCCGGATGCATTTTTCTACTCCTACTTTAATGCAAGAATTACTAGAAGCAGAGGGTGTTCAGGTGGTGGATCATCGAATTGTAGATTTTGATGAGCACTACTGGTCTCCGACCAGTCTATTGGATTAAGCTACCTTACCAAAAATCGGCCTACCTGACATCTGATTTTTTGTATATTTGTTTTAACAACATACCACCAAATGGTGGTGTTTTTATTTTAATTAGAGCTTTGAGAGAAAAATTGGTACGGTATTTGGATCTATTCAGTTGGATGTGCCATTTTTCTAATGCAAAAAATCCAACCGATGGAAAAACAGAAACCTGAATCGGTAACTTTGACCAATAACGGCAACGAAAATATCCAGTTGGATTATGCCGAGTTGCGTAAAGCAGTTATCGTATTGCGGGCAGTGAATCACAAGCTGCGCCAGCAAATTATCGATCTGCTTGACGAAAACGACAGCATGGCCGTAACGGATATTTATGTGAGCTTGCGCTTGGAACAATCCGTCGCTTCTCAGCATCTTGCTATTCTACGCCGAGCTGGCGTGGTAGAGACGGAGCGCCAAGGCAAGTACATTTTTTACGCTTTGAATCGTGATCGCCTAGCCCAAATTGGAAAATTAGTTGAAGAGCTTGCTGCTGGATAGGCACAAGGACTTCCTTACTAGTTATCATTCGCACTACGCAAACACTAAAGAGTCATCCCGGCCATTAGCCACCTGCTAATGGTCGGATCTGTGTTTTTAGCACTTTGTCACCTTTCTTTTGCGCTAATTTAGCTTTGTAGAATACCTCCATCACCTCTCTGCGGAGTAGTTTTGGAAAAACGACAAAATGTGCGATCTTTGTCCGGAGCGATAAGGCTTATGTTATTCTACAATTGCCTTTTTGCCTGTCTCTTTTTCTCAGTCGTACGCATTTTAACCCACACAGTTAGTAGACACATTAATTGACTACCACAAATTGTCAAATTAAAATCCCACTTACCCGGAACACGGCCAGCATTGGGGGATATAGGTCATTGTTCTCAATTGTGTTTTGCTATGAGGAAAAATGCGAACAAACGAATCGTAATCGACGACGAGAAGTTAGATGTCTCATCAGAAGTTTTAAGGGCCCTTGCTCACCCGCTACGTATGCGGATTTTGGCATTCATTGACCGCCATGGTTCAATAAACGTCAATAAAATCTACAATACGCTTCAATTAGAGCAATCTATCACATCTCAGCATCTCCGTATCCTACGGCTTGCCGGCTTGGTAGGCACCGAGCGAGAAGGCAAATATGTACTATACCATATTGCCTATAACCGCATTGGTGAAGCAATCGATGCTGTGCATGATTTTATTGAGGAGTTGGAGGAGTAGAAGTATCCCTTTCTTCGGTAGGCATATCCGCCAAAGCCTGTTCGGCAACTAATGATCCTTCTTGATTGAGTTGGTCCTGTCGCTGTTGAAAATATTGGCGATGGAAAATCAAGATCTGGATGACTCCCCAACTAATGGCCACATCGGCCAAGTTGAATACTGGTCCAAAGAATATAAAGGGTTCTCCACCAATAAATGGCATCCACTGCGGCATGACCCATTCAAACAGTGGGAAGTAAAACATATCTACCACCTTTCCGTGCAGAAAACTACTGTATCCACCTTCTTGAGGCAGGAATACAGCGGGAAGGCCGTGCGAAAAGGAATCTGAAAAGAGCATGCCGTAGAAGGCACTATCTATGATGTTACCTACGGCACCGGCAAAGATTAAGGCAAAACTAATCAGCACGCCTTTGGGGGTATCTTTTGTCTTCAGAAGGGAACGCAAGAAGAAAAGTAAAAAGGTGGCTGCCAATATTCGGAACAAGCTCAGAATCAGTTTGCCGTGTGGAATATTGAATCGCTTGCCAAAGGCCATACCATCATTTTCCACAAAGTGAATCAACGCGCGATCCCAGCCTAAGATTGGTATCATCTCACCGTAGAGCATATTCGTTTTAACCCAGATCTTAATCACTTGGTCGACTAATAGAATGCCCACGATAAGTGCTACAACTAAAGTACTTTTCTTCACAGACTGTCGGTATTTAATCTTCCTCCGGCAGGATTTCTTCCTCCTCTTCCTTGGCGGCTTTCTTTTCTACTTTCTTGATCGGGTTCTCGTGCATCTCCAAATACGACATTCGCTGGCGAGTAATATCAATCGCTTGGAAAAGTGCGCGTCGGAAACTTGCAGGGTCAGCCTGATTTTTCCCCGCTAGATCATAAGCGGTTCCGTGATCTGGAGAGGTACGCACCCCACTCAAACCGGCAGTATAGTTGACCCCTTGCCCGAAGGAAAGCAACTTAAACGGTATCAATCCCTGATCGTGATACATAGCCAGGACACCATCAAACTTGCGGTATTGACCAGAACCAAAGAAGCCATCAGCAGAGAATGGGCCCATTACCATCATGCCATTTTTCTTGGCTTCTACCACCGCAGGACGGATGATTTTTTCTTCCGAATCACCTAATAACCCATTATCGCTGGCGTGCGGGTTTAATCCCAGCACAGCAATGGTAGGACGCTCGCAGCCAAAGTCCATCTTGAGCGTATCATTCAATAATTGAATCTTACGCAAGATCATGTCTTTATCCAACTGGTGTGGAACTTCCGATAGGGGGACATGATTGGTGGCCAATCCGATCTTTAAATCTTCACTCACCATAAACATCAGGCTCTCACCGCCTTCAAGTGTCTTGGTGATGTATTCGGTGTGCCCAGGGAAGGGGAAACCACCGCCCATCTGCATGGCGTGCTTGTTGATGGGTGCCGTTACCAAGGCATCCACTACTTTTTCTTTTAAGTCCAGCACTGCCTTTTCCAAAGCGATGGCGGCAAACTGGCCTCCCTCAGCTTTAGCCTGGCCAAGCTCTATGTTTACCGTGTCCTGCCAACAGTTGAAGACGTTGACCTTGTTCTTAGAGGCCTGCTGTACCTCTCGGCAAACATGGAAATGAAAGTCAGCATTGACGATGTTCTTATGGTAAGAGATGACCTTGCTGGAGCCATAGATAACCGGTGTGCATTGGTCTAGAATGCGCTCATCACTTAGCGTTTTGATGATTACTTCTGGGCCAATTCCGTTGATGTCTCCTATGCTGATGCCAATTCTCGGCTTGTACATGTACTACTATTATTTGTCACGAGTTATCGCCCTGCCATTGCGGCTATTCCTTTCTTTTATAAATGCTTAAAGGAGGACTTGTGTTCTCGAAATTATCAGATCATTTATACCTACTGTCGCCGGTAAGGTAAGCAAAGATAACAGCTTTTTGAATTACCAAACGGAGCAAGTCAATTGCCTGAAATTCTCCATTTGTGGCGCACTGTTTCCTTCCTGAGAAAAAACGCTGATAGGGTAGGTTTGGTCTGGTGAAAAAGGCATTTTTCTTTTGATTGTTCTGTTGCGAATACCTCCGGTGGTCCGAATCGTAGGTAAATTGAGTAGTCGGTGTATTAGCACTCTATGAGGAGCTGGGCATCGCCAATTCGTAGCATGGGTAGAAGTGAAAGAAAAGCTGCACCTTTGCGTCGTTTTGGAACCTTTACTATACTAAAGACGTTCCCATAATTGAAGTAAATAAAGGATCTCAACAATGAGTTTAGAGCAAAAAATCATGCAAGACCTTAAGGTTGCTATGAAGGCCAAAGACCAAGCATCCTTACGAGGCATCCGTGCAATCAAATCTGCCATTCAGTTGGCAAAAACCGATGGTAGTGGACGTGAGCTAGATGATGCAGCAGAGATCAAAATGCTGCAAAAGCTAGTCAAGCAACGCCAAGATTCTCTAGGTATCTATGAGCAACAGGGCCGCGAAGACCTGGCTACTGTAGAGCGCGAAGAAATTGAGGTGATTCAGCGTTATTTGCCAGCGCAAATGACCGATGAAGTGTTAGAGCAGAAGCTGCGCGAAATCATCGAGCGCGTTGGTGCGGAAAGTATGCGCGATATGGGCAAGGTGATGGGAATCGCCTCCAAGGAATTTGCCGGTCAAGCTGATGGTAAGACTATTTCAGCAAAGGTGAAGTCCTTATTGGGCTAAGAACTGTTCTTTAGCCTTTGAAAAGACTCGGAAGTGACGTTTAGTTCGCTCATTTCCGAGTCTTTCTTTTTTGGCAGACTACCAGATTTTATCCTGCATTAGGTACGACTGAACATAGTCTTTGATGCCCTCCTCCAGGCTATAAGTTGGGGTTGGATATCCGGCATCCCGTAGCTTATTCATATCGGCTTCGGTGAAGTACTGGTAGGTGTCGCGGATATCCGCAGGGGTGTCGATGAAAGAAATGTGTGGTCTCTTTTCTTGAGCAGTAAAGGTATTCGCGGCCAGGTCATAGAACGTTCGTGCTTGGCCCGTTCCAATGTTGTACAAGCCATTGGTAGCATCGTTCTGCCACAACCAGATCATCATCTGCACTACATCCTTCACGTAGATGAAGTCGCGGCTCTGTTCACCATCCTTGAAGTCGGGGCGATGACTCCGAAACAACTTCATAGCACCGGTCATCTGGATTTGATTGTAGGTGTGGAAGATCACACTCGCCATACGACCTTTGTGATACTCATTTGGTCCGTAAACATTGAAAAATTTCAAACCGTACCAACGAGGTGGAGTTTCGCTCTGCTCCAGTGCCCAGATATCGAAAAGATTTTTCGAATCACCGTAGGGATTGAGTGGCTTCAAGCTGTTGACGACATCATGGGTGTCACTATATCCAAACTCACCACCGCCATAGGTCGCTGCACTACTAGCGTAGATTAATTGTAGGTCATGCTTTGTGCATACCTCCCACACTTGCTGCGTGTAATGATAGTTCAGGCGATCAAACAAATCGCGATCTTGTTCGGTAGTGTCCGTTCTTGCGCCCAGGTGGAAAACGACTTCCACTTCCTGCGCATTTGCATCAAGCCAAGCGGCGAATTCCTTCCGGTCAATAGTTTGCAGGTACGCCTTCTGCTGCCAGTTGCGCTGCTTATCTGCTCTACTAAAATCATCGACTAATATCAGTTCAGCATGACCAGTCCTATTTAGCCCTGCTACGAGGCAACTACCAATAAAGCCTGCGGCACCGGTTACTACAATCATTGTGAGAATTTTTTCTGGGCGCGAAGATAGGCTACTCTATTCGTTCGAAGAAATAGAAGGTGTTCGTCGAATAGTCTCGAAAAGCCACCAGGCCTTGTTCTTTACTGTAGTAGAGTTCCCGTGTTTGGCCAATATTATTAATACTCTCTAGCCTGAAAACTTGATTTAGGGTACGCCCTTCCCAGGTGAACTCATCGAGTAACTCTGATTCACCGGCCGTTTCAATGGCTCCGAAATAATTGCGTGGATCCAGGAGGAGGCCATATTCCCCTTCTCTTTGCAGGAGGCTCCCGGAACTGTAAGCTTCGATCTTTAGCACATCAGCCACTTGCTTGTCTAAAGGCTCATTAAGGTTGTATACCATCTCCAGGCAAAGTTGGTAACTGAAACTCCCCTCGGCCTGATCTTCTAATTCATAGCATACTCGCTCTGGCTCCCATTCGTAGATACTCAAGGAACTAGAGTCGCTATCGCATACGGCGAAAAAGGATTGTTCAATAAAGCCATCCCCTTGCAAAAGGATATTGAGCGCACGCTCTTGACCAAGGCTATCACTGAAAATCACTCTACTATTGGTGGGTTGGTAGGGTAGGGCATCCTTACTATTGTCTTCCAGGGCGAAGATGCCTAAGCTTTCAATCTTATCACATGGATTATCACTCTCAGAATCGCAAGCAAATGCAAGGACCACAAAAGAGGATAGAAGAATCGCGAAATACTTTTTCATATCTGCTGGTTTTTGGGGCTAATCTTCTCTTCACCAAACGAAAAAAAGACGTCTCATAATACAGCCTGATTAAAAAACTAGGCCGATCGTTTACATTCCTTGTGATAGGGTGCTAAAAGTGTAGTGATTTTGCTGGATTGCTCAGTCTTCAACTAGGCCACGTTCCAATTCTCGTAACCAATGGCGTTTTGCCTGAAAGGCAGATAGCAAGGAATTTATCCCCGCCTCAAGTTCAAGTGGACCGCAAGTAAAGATATCGATGGCCGCATACCGGTGCTCTGGCCAGGTATGAATGGTAAGGTGACTTTCTTGAATGATGACTACACCCGAAACGCCATAAGGTGAAAACGCATGGAAATTACTACCCACAACAGTAGCCTTCATTTCCGCTGCAGCGGCTAATAAAAAACGCTCTGCTTCTGCGGGGTGCTTGAGTAGCTCCTCGGGGCAATCGTAAAGTTCTAAAATAATATGTCGGCCGAGGGCGCGTAGTGGCGTACTCATGTATTGTTATTGGGGTAAGGGAGGAACGAATTTACTGGATTTTTTCTTTACGCCAGCTGTTCCATTCCTTTAGGTAGTAATCCAGTAAGACTGGCCGGTCTAAGGTGTTGGCTTTAGTGCCAGGTATCTCTGAAATATCGGGCGGGAACTCGAAATGATGAGACAGACGATTCGGTTCCAAATAGCGTGTGATAACCCCAGCAGGTAGTTGTGGTTGTTGGAATGGTTGATCAGCGGCCATTACAAAACCCCATTCTCCAAAGGCCGGTACATACACGTGATAAGGGAGGGTGTACTTGAAACCGCTATCTCTAAGACTTTGGACAATACACCAATAAGCCTGCCTGGTGTGGAAGGGGCTACCAGCTTGAGTGGCAAATACCCCACCTGGCGCTAAGCGAGCTTTAGCCAGCCGAAAGAAAAAGGTACTGTAGAGGCGAGCCACCGCTTCATTCGACGGATCTGGAAGGTCGGCAACGATTAGGTCATATTGTGAAGAGTCGAACCGAAGGAAAAGAGATGCGTCTTGAGCAATCATCCGTACCCGCTCGTCATAAAGTGCATTCGCATTGATTGCACGCAATCTCGGGTGATTACGTCCGAGATCAAAGACACGTTGATCTAAATCGACAACGACGATTTCTTTTACTGATGGGACCTGTAGGAGTTCGCGAGCTAGCAGTCCTTCACCACCGCCAAGAACAAGGACGCGTTCTGGCGCTTGTACCTGTGCTGCTGGTAAGAGGGCCAAGCTCTCGTGATAGCGATATTCGTCGCGAGAAGAAAACTGTATCACCCGGTTCAGATACAGGCGAGTCTCATCCTGGTTTTTGGTGAGAACAATCTGCTGATAGGGCGAACGCTCCGCATGGATAATAGTATGGGAGTAGGCCTTACTTTCCCAGAGTTGTAGCAAGTGTTGACTGTATAGCAGTAGTACAATAAAACCCAAGATGATACTCAGCGCTACGACTCGGATACCCAATCTTTGTTTTTGCTCTCCGGTTTGCCGGAAATAGCCGTAGATGAATAAGCCTAGAGCGATATTCAGTAGGCCGAAGCTAATCGAAGTGCGGAACAAACCGAAGAATGGCAACAGCAAAAAAGGGAACAGGAGGGTAGCAGCAAGGGCTCCAATGTAATCTAGGGAAAGGACATTAGCCAGATTTGTCTTGAGCGGATAATAATGCTTCATGATTCGGGCCAGTAACGGGATCTCAAAACCAGTAAGGACACCAATTAAGGCCGTGAGACCAAGCATTAATATCTGATACTGACCAACGGTGAGTAGATGGAAGGAGCCGTAAAGTATTGGAACGCTAGCCCCTCCAATCAAACCCAAGGCCAACTCGATCCAGATAAAACTAAGCAGGATGCGATCACCAATAAATTTGGATAAATAAGATCCCACGCCCATCGCAGCCATGTATACCCCGATGGTTAAAGAAAACTGTTTGACACTATCACCTAAGAAATAAGAACTCGTTGTCGAGATCAGCAATTCATAAACAATAGAACACAATCCCGCTATAAATACAGCGACGATCAATGCCGTCTTTTCCGATAGCTTAAATGATGTCATACCCTTCAGGCTCCGCAGTTTCAAAATGGTGATAGAGGGCAAAAATAGTCCGATTAATCTTATCTTTAGCCCTCATCGTGAAGGCAAGTCATTTTCAGTTGAGCGGATCTATATTTTCTGATCATCAATTGACGCCGGATCGGTCTTGAACCCTTAATTTCATAGCATGAATACAGCAACAGCTTTCAAAAACGCACTCTTAATTTTGAGCATTACAGCCTTCGGTTTTGCGGTACTTACCAGTTGTGGAGGTTCTGCTCAATACGAAGAAGTTGAAATTCCTACCCAGGGCTTGATCACCACCGTTGTGGAAATCGAACCTGAGCAATACAAGATTGAAGATGAGGTACCGATTCCGGATACTTCTCAGAGTCTGATCGTAGCCAAATATTTGGACGGTGGTATAGATACATTCACGCTGGCTGAGGTTCGCCTTATGCAACAAACCGGCAACTATGGTGGTCGCAGCGGTATATTCACTGCTGCTAGCTATGGCTTCTTCGGATACATGATCGGCCGTAGTATGATGGGAGGTTTCCGCCCAAGATCATCTGCTTATACCGATCCTAATACTTACAACCGGGTAAATAATACGACTGGAAATAGTATCCGTTCTACTTCTCAGCGTGTATCTCGTCCTAGCAGCCGCGGCCGTTCAGGTTATGGTAGTGGCCGCTCAAGTCGTTCTTATGGTGGATAAGAATTTGTTTCAAGCGCCCCTTCCTTCCCCTCGATTTATGCGACGGGAAGGAATGGAGTGGCTTTCAACCGGGGAGAACGAAGACTATTTCGCGGAGGAGATTATTGGTGTAGAAGAGCAGCAACGCCGCGCTTGGGTGGATGCAGCCCAGGATTGTTGGGCGGCTGCCCGTAAAACCGTACGGCGACTTGGCGAAGAACAGCGCTGGCGAGAATTAGGAATTCCGCATAATGCCCAGGAATTGGTGCGTTATTCCCTTGAACGGGAATGGGATGATTTCTTGCTGGGGCGCTTTGATTTTGCCGGTGGCTTCGGAGATTACCCCGTCAAAATGCTGGAGTTCAATGCCGATACCTGCTCTTTGATTCCGGAAACGGCACACGTTCAACGTCACCTTTGGGTGGAAATGCGCCGTCAGCAAGGTAAAGGCCCATTTGACCCCTTATTGGTAGCGCTTACTCGCCGGTTTCAAAGTATTCTAAAGCAGCACCCAGATCGGGAGCCAACGCTATTGTTATCTACACTGGGCTATGAAGAAGATTGGCTTAATGTTGATGTCATTGCGGAAGCCGCTCATAATGCAGGTTTCCAGCAAGTACATAAGGTGGCATTAGAAGCAGTGATTTTCGATCCTGATAACGGACTCTTCATCGAAATTGGCCCGGAGCGCTTTGTGCATTTTGGTTTTTGGTACAAGATGATTCCCTGGGATTTCTTTGCCTACGAAGAGCCTGAGCTAATGGGCATAGTCACCGATTTGGTAAAGGGCGGGAAAATCAAAGTTTTGAATCCTGCCTGGACAATGATTATGCAGTCTAAAGGACTCTTGCCTCACCTACTGACGGATAGCCCTAATGTGGCAGCCATACTCAAAGCTTCTTTTTCTACCACAGATTTTCCAGACGGCCGTTACGCCAGTAAACCCATCTTTGGCCGCACTGGTGAAAATGTAGCTTTGTATGATGGCGAAGCACGTGCCTTGGCTCAAAATGACGGTGACTACGGTGATATACCACGCATCTATCAGGACCTAGCTAGCTTTGAAGTCGATGCGGAGGGGTACCGATATCAAGCGTCTGTCTTTTTTACGGATCAGGCTGCGGGGCTTGGAATCCGTCGTCAGGACGATCTGATAATTGACGACGATGCGGAGTTTATCGCTCATACCGTCATTTGATCTCAGGGTAATCTACGGACCTTTAGCAATCTCTTATCTTTGCGCTGAATTATCTCAAGCTTCCAGCATGCGAGCGAAAAAATCCTACGGCCAGCATTTTCTCACGAATGAGTCCTACGCTCAACGAATTGCTGATGCCTTGCAACTACTCGACCAGTACGATCAGGTATTGGAAGTTGGGCCGGGTAAAGGAATGCTGACTAAATATCTACTAGACCGCGACTTTCACCTAAAGGTAGTGGAAGCGGATCCAGACATGGTCCTGTTCTTAAGAGCTAACTACCCTAATTTAGCCGCTGAGGATATCATCGCTGCCAACTTCCTGCGTGTGCCTTTAGAGGAGCATTTTAGTGGGCCCTTTGCGATAATTGGTAACTACCCCTATAATATCTCTTCTCAAATCTTGATCAAAACCATCGATTATCGGCAGCAAGTGCCGGAAATGGCTGGAATGTTTCAGAAGGAAGTAGCTGATAGGGTAGTGGCTGGCCCTGGAAGCAAGACCTATGGTGTAATCGGAGTATTAGTGCAGGCCTTCTATGAGACAGAGTATTTGTTCTCGGTAGGTCCTGGTAATTTCAATCCGCCCCCAAAGGTGAAGTCCGCAGTGATTCGATTGGTACGACGCAGTGAACCAATAGTTGATGAGACACTATGGCCCGTTTTCCGACAAGTGGTCAAGCTTTCTTTTGGGCAACGCCGCAAGATGCTCCGCAATTCTTTGAAGAGCCTACTTAGTGCAGAAGAACTTCAAAGCAAAACGTATCAGCTGCGCCCTGAACAAATCGAACTGGAACAGTTTGTAGAGATCGCTCAAGCAGTGACGGCATTCCGTAAAGGCAATAAAGAGACTGAAAATTAAAGTGAAAGTCTAAGTAGGGGGTAAGGCAGTGTTTTGGAATTCATTCAACTACCACAACTAACCTCATAACTCTTTAAATCACTGAAAAGCACCTTTGATTTTTTTGAACCATATAAGGCATTTAAGGCTACTAACTAATTCAACTCATCTAACTAACCAACTAACCTCTGAACCACCCAAGGCACCCTAGTGCAACTAAGAGTAAAGCCAGACGTAACAAAGCTACCAACTAACTCAACTAATCTAACTTACCTAACGAACCAACTAACCTTTGAATCACCCAAGGCACCTTAGTGCACCAAAGGGTAAAACCATACGAGACAAGGCTACCAACTAATTCAACTACCCCAACTAATCTAACTAACCAACTTACCTTTGAACCACCCAAGGCACCCTAGTGCACCTAAGAGTAAAGCCATACAAGACAAGGCCACCACCTAATTCAACTCACCCAACTCACTCAACTAACCAACTAATAATCTAACCTTCTAACCAATCCCTCTACCACTCCTTCACCACTTCCGAATAAGGAAAGCGAAAGCGTTCACTATAGATGCCCTCTTGGTCGGCAGGACCAGTAGCGACAACCATGTTGATCTCTGCTCTAGCAGGCAAATTTAGATAGCGCTTAAGTCGCTTCTCATCAAAACCCTCCATGGGGCAGGTAGCGTAACCTTCCGCTTGCATGCTCAGCATAAAAGTTTGGGCAGCTAAGGCAATACTCTTGTGTGTGATGATTCGACTATTGGCTCTGTTGGTCCAGCGCACAAAGGGTTTACTCAAGCTGCTAACAAAGACGATGATCCGACGCAGCAGCGTCATTAGACCAAAGGGATCATTGGTATAGAGAAGAGGAATGTTCCGTTTGTAGTACTCGATCGCCCGTTTATCGCGCTTGGATAGCGGCTCGGAAAAACTGGAACGCATCGACTCAAGAATGCGAAGACTGTGATCTTTCCAGTGATCAGATCGACAGACAAAGACAATGAGTTCGTGTGCCGTACGGGCTGCACTTTGGTTCATGCACAATCGTGCTACTTCCTTGCGTTTCTCAGCATCTCTGATGCGATGAAATTCCCAGGTTTGTAAGTTACTACTGTTCGGAGCGAGGATAGCCCGCTCAAGGCTACGCCGAACGGCTTCTGGGTCTAGTTTGCCATCTTCAGCATACTTGCGTACTGCACGGCGTTCGTGGACAATTTGATGAAAGGTATCGGCGGGAGTAGCCATGTCAATTGATTAAGGAATGTTCAAGTCGAAGCCCTAAAGGTAAGATATCTGTTGGAGGCATTTTTGTGTACCTTTAGCTTATTGATTGTGAAGCCTCAATTTTTGGATACAAAGTATGAAAGAGCACGACAAACATCGAGCATTCTGGGAGGATATCGGAGAACATGATCCCTATTTTGGCGTGCTTACTCATGATGAATTTAGGAGTGCCCAAATCAATGCGGATGGAAAGGCTAAGTTTTATGAGTCTGGAGTTCAGCACATTGATCGAACGCTAAAGAAGTTAGAAAAGCATTGGCCGAAAGCCACTGCTAAATTGCGAACGGCTGTAGATTTTGGTTGTGGTACCGGTCGTTTGAGCTTAGCGCTAGCAAGACACTTTGAGTCTGTGCAAGGATTTGATATCTCTGCTACAATGCTAGCCGAAGCAGAGGCGCAGCGCCAGGAAATGAAGCTGGACAATGTTGTCTTCCACCAGGTTGAGGGAGATCAACCCTTCTTGGAGTCTTCCTATGACTATTTACATTCATCGATGGTATTTCAGCATATTCCTCCTGCGAATGGTATGCTGCTACTTCGACATTTATTGACGCATTTGCGTCAGGGTGGGTTGGCATTTCTGCAAATAACGCACCATACTCATATGGCTGGATTTAAAAAGCCAGTCAATAAGTTAGTTAGATTGCTCCGTTGGCGAAAAAGACAAAAACAGCGGGATGTTTATGCTTTTGCCATGTATGATTACGATCTGAATGCAATTTTTCAGCTATTTCAAGAACTTGGTGTGGGAGAGGTACTGACGGGCTTTGGAGAATCGGGTAATCATGCATTTGTTAGGTTCTATTTGCGGAAGTAAATATTTCCCGATGGGCAATTCTAAATTCAAGTAATGAAGATATTTTCTGGCAAAAATCGGGATGAAAAGAGAGTGGAACCAGACTTCTTATCGTTACACATTTATAAAACAGCTGGTACCTCTTTTGCTGAAATCCTGAAGCAGGTATATGGTGCAAAAGCTATTCATACGCTACATATACAGAAAATTAAAGATGATGAAACAGGACGAATCATACTTGATGACGAGATTATTTCGAAAAATCAAGTATCGTTTACTCGACCGGTAGTACATGGGCACTATACGTTTAATGGGTTGCAAAAAATCTGGCCATTGGCTACTGAATCGCGGATGATAACCTGGTTGCGCCACCCTGTTCGTCGAGTAGAGTCCGCCTTTCGCTATGTGAATGATATTTACCGAAATGAACTTAGTAATCGAGATCCAAGCCTGAATATCCTTAATACCCTAAAGAGAAATAGAATGGAGTTTGCGGCAGCTGCGGTCAATCGAAATGTCATGTCTAAGATGCTCCAGGGAGCGCGCCTAGAAGATTTTATGTTTGTCGGTATCGTAGAACATTTTGAGGAAGATCTGAACTATCTATCAAAGATGCTCAACTGGAAAGACTTTGATATCCCACATACTAACAGAACGCTCTCCCGTCGTCCTCCCCTTGAACCCTTTAAGGAACAAGCTATTGCTGCATGGAATCGGGAAGATATGGAGCTTTACGAACAGGCTCTGGCGCTTCGTGCTCTGCGCAAATAGATTTTTCCTAAGCCCTCTGCCCTCTACTCCTTAATCCTAATCGTGCTTTGCCGTTCTCGATTGATCGTTAGCTGCGTCACATCTGGGCGAGAGTAATGCCCGACAGGATCAAAATTCTGCCGCTCCTGTCGAACACGAGCATGGTCGATGGTTACTACTTGGAGGTGCTCTTTGTTGGCTACAGGTTCTACCAGCCAACTTCCATCTGGATTAGCGATGCAAGAACCACCATCTGCCATCCACTCAGGCGCTTTTTCTTGGAGTAATTCACCGTGTGGAAGGTCAGTAGAAATATCGGAGCTTCGCATTAATCCGCTGACGGAGATTACATAGGAACGGCCTTCACGAGCTAAGAATCGTGTGAGGATTTCTGTATTCCGCTTATTACCTGGCCAAATGGCGATATGCAAATCTTCGCCTAGACCATATAGTGCCGCCCTAGGTAAGGGCATCCAATTTTCCCAGCAGTTCAGTCCACCCATCGTAAACTTGCCTAGCGGGAAGGTGCGCAAACCATAGCCGTCACCAGGCGACCAGCACAGTCGTTCTTCGTAGGTCGGTTGTAGTTTACGGTGAACATTTTTAATCTGCCCGTCCGCGTCTATATAGACTAGGGAACAATACACGCTGTGGCCTCCACGGTCTATTGGTCGTTCCACAACACCTAATACTAGCGCCATGTTGTAAGCCTGCGCTGCCTGGCAAAAGGCGTCTAAGTCGCCACGTTCGATTTGTATGGCTTGTTCAAGGTAATGTGCGTGTAGCTCCTTTTGCAAGGGAGAATTAAAGCGCGCACCATCGGTAAAATCTATCCAAAAAGGATAACCAGGTAAGAGGGTTTCGCCGAAGCAAAGCAATTGGCAATCTTGCTTGGCAGCTTGTTGAATATAATCCAACATTTTCTCGATTGTCGCTTGCCGATTTAGCCATACTGGGGCCATTTGAGCGAAACCTACTCTTAACTGGTCTTTAATCATTTTACCTATCGTTTCTTGAGACCCTTGAACTGGATCTCTACATCAATTTGTTTCTCTGGATCAAAGAGATCATCTAACGGCATCTCAATAGCCACTGTGTTCTTATCTACTTTTTCCGCCACGGATGAGCTGATCTTCTTAACTTTCCCCGGGAAGTGGATCAACATGCGATATGGCTCGTTACCAAGAAACATCTTGATCATCGCAAAATTCTGAGTGAATTCTTCTCCTAGGAGAGAAACATCCATGCCAGATCGTCTGATGCGCAGGGTATTACCATCCAGATCCAATTGAGTCTGGGCATTGGTCAATTGTTGCATAATAGCATCCATTTCTTCACCCTGTCCCAGTGGACCTCCTTCTTCGGCAGCAGCTAATTCCATTATTTTGGCCATTAGTCCTCCAGTGGAGCCCATGTCGTTTACAGACGTAAAATCTTGAATGCTAGTGGTCTTGAAAATTTGATCCGCTTGGCTGCTGCGAATTCGCATCCGCATATCGGCCATTTCATCAAATACTCCAAGTACAACTTCACGCTGTTCTTCGGTGAAATCCTCTGTGGCTGGGGTAGTACGCAGGCTGTCTAGCATATCTTCCCAGTCCATACCATCTTCCGCCATAGCATTGCTCATCATATCCTGGAAATCGAAGGTAGTATCCACTTCTTCGGAGGTTAGCATACCTTTCATCATGGCGGTCATAGGGTCACCGGATTCGGCTTTTCCGTCACCGTCCTTTTCTTTACCCATTTCCTCTTGTAGTCCCATCATCAGGAAGGGGTACATCGAGCTAAGGTCGGTTGTGGCTTCAAATCGTCCACTGCCATCAGCTTCAATCCATACTTCGTCTGCCATGCTGAAGCAGCCTTGTAGGCCAAGAGCAAGAATTAATAGGAGGCTTAGGTTGCAAATGTTTTTCATTATCAATTAATATTTGGTGAAAAGGGGCTACTCTTCCGCAATGGTGATCTTGATATCTACACGGCGATTGAATGCCCGGGATTTATCATTAACGATAGTGCCTTTACCTTCTATATGTATGTCATCAACAGATACGTTACGACTCAGCAGAAAAACGGCCACTTTTTTTGCCCGTTGTTCGGATAACTGAAGGTTGTAGGACTGTGTTCCAATATCGTCAGAATAGCCTACAATTTCGACCTTTCTTACCTTTTTACTAGATAGGTTTTCGACCAATCCCTCAAGAGATTCGACTTCTCCCTGCGTAAGGTCTGCACTGTCAAATTCAAAGAGGATATGATGTTCCAGCGTAAACTCTTCAGGGATGGCCCTTCTTGTTACTTCTACCATCTGCGGTTCTTGCTCTAACTCTGCCAGAAAGCTCAATTTCGGCTGCAGTAAAAGATCGATGGTGTAAAAAGCTTTGTTATCCCATGGAGGAATGAAGAATTGATTGTGATACGGTCGGTAATCTTCTATCATTACCTCAAAGTCAAGCGTTTCTTCTGCTCCAACGCAGAGAAAGAATCGCCCCTCTTTATCGGTTGGGATAGCGCCACGACCATTGAGTTGTACCGAGCCAGTAACACCAGTTAGTAAGACGGAGTCGCGCACAGTACCCTCTAGAAAGGTAATAGGCTCTCCATATAATTGTTCCGATAGTTCGAATCGATAGATATCCATGCCTCCTTGGCCCCCGGGTCGGTTACTAGCAAAAAAGCCCGTTCGCCCATCGGCGGAAAGATAGAAGCCCAATTCTCGATGTGGACTATTTACTGGCGGTCCTAAATTGATGGGCACACTCCAGCGTTCAAGACGTTCATCCCACCAACTCATGAAAATGTCCTGCTCGCCTAATCCTAAGTGCCCGGTACTGGAGAAATACAAGGTCTTGCCATCATTAGAAATAAACGGTGCTTCTTCATCTCCAGGAGTATTGAGTGGGGCACCAAGGTTTACGGGCAAACTCCATAAACCATTAGGCAAGCGTTCGGTAACATAGATGTCCGTACCTCCAACACCACCAGGGCGATTACTGGCGAAGTAGAGCTGTTTTCCATCACAACTCACAGCTGCTTGGGACTCCCAGTAGACAGAGTTTAGCGGTGCTCCCAAAGTACTGGTAGCTGTAACGTTTCCATCTTCCAGTAGTGCTTCCCAAATATCGCATGGGCCGGCCACGCTATCACGAAGACAAGCGGTAAAGAAGAGCTGGCGGCCATTTCGCACCAAAGTACTCATCCCCTCCGGGGCATCAGTATTAAAATCTTTTAGTCGCTCACCACTACGCCAGCTGCCATTCCGATAGACACTATGCAGTAAGTCTTCATCGCCATCAACTTGTTGCCTGGTATAATACAGGTTTTCTTGATCGTTGGTCAGAAAGGGGAAGTAATCATCATGACGACTATTGATACTTGAACCAAGATTAATGATCTCGGTGACGTTGATGAACTTCACAGAATCAATGGTCATTTGACAGGCTCGGATATTATTATCTAGCCGATCTATTTGCAGTAACTCCTCCGCTAGTTCTTCAATGCCATGCAAACCAAAGGCTTCGACAGGAGCAGATTGCAGTGTCTTGAATTGATTGAAATAACGAAGGGCTAATTCTGGCTCACCCATCTTATAATAGGTGTCTCCAAGTTCGAAATAGATTAAGCGCGAAAACAGACTATCGCTTTTGAGAACTTGTAAATACTGATTAGCAGCCTCGGGGTATTCTCCAAGTAGAGTGTGGCACTGCCCGATTAATCGACGAGCAACCAAAAGGGATTCCTGTTCGCGAAGCGCCCGTTGGAAGTGTCGTATGGCCACTTTGTAATCCTTGGCGAGGAGGGCTGCTTGTCCATCCTGAAAGTGGGCTGCGGCCAGAGAACCATTGATAGGTCCATCAATCTGCCCTGAAGCTAAGGATGCACAGCAGCAAAACAGACAAAAAAGTAGATAGCGAAGTTGGTACATGGGGAGATGGCGTTAATAGAGCGACAAAAATAGCTCATCTAGTCGATCTGCACCATAGCTATTTAGGAAACGGCAATTCATAATTATGTGCAAGTAAATGCATTTTTAGGCGAATATTCGCTGGTCATATAAAGGGCTAGGCTCATTAAGTTCTATCGAGTGAATCTATATTGATATTTCGACCGTTTTTGTGAATTTAAATTGGTTAATATAGTATCATTTTTGGTCAAAATACTAGTGGTAGTCTGAGGTTGATGTACTTATTTTTGCTATGAAAATAAGGTTAGTGTCTTTTTGACACGATCTATTTCAACCAAATGAAAATTACCATGAACAGCATTATCACCCTGAAACGGATGTTAGGGGCAGCTGTACTATTGCTTATATATACTGTACAGCTTCAGGCCGCTAAGCCTCCCGTTTTTACCATTATCAATGCCGGCCTTGGCCAGCAATTCGGTGTCAAGGTCCACCAGTATGAAGAGGAGTTGGCTTTATTTAAAGTCAGCACTACTCGTGGACAAGTATTATTGACTCAGAGAATATCAAGTACTGATTACTCTGGGTTGTACAGTTTGGAGGGCCTTAATGAAGGTGAGTATATCTTCATTCTTGAGACAAGCACCAATGAGATTCGTCAACCGGTCCGACTAACCAAACGAGCTATTCTTTATCAGCTTAATCAGCGTCAGGTTATTCACTACCCGGAGGTAGTGCAAAAAGGCCGCCAGGTTGATATCAATTTCTTGAACCCTACTCGCGAGAAGTTCACCATCAAGCTATTGAATAACGACGGTGACGTTTTGTATGAAGAGGAATTCGAGGGCTTAGATGATATCGAAAAGCGACTCAACCTACTGAAATTACCTACGGGAAGCTATCTGGTCCGGATGCTGGCTAGCCAAGGACAATGGAATAAAGAATTGCAACTCGACTAAAGAATTATTTCGACTTTAAGCTTTTTGTTAAGGCGCAGCAGGTTTTCTGCTGCGCTTTTTTTGAACCAATCCTTTACATTTTTGTAATAATCTATCGTAAGAACGCTGCATTAGTAAAACTTTATTCTGTTGATCTACCAGTTCAACTACCTGCTGGCAGGTGGCGGTTGTGCCGGATTGGCAATGGCTGCCCAATTGCATCTACGCTTCGGAGCGCAGGCCAAGATCCTGATTGTCGATCGTGACGATAAAAACAGTAATGATCGAACCTGGGCCTTCTGGTCAGACCAAGAACTACCGTTAGGGTTAGATAAAATCGTTCGCAAAGAATGGTCTGCTGTCCGTTTCCGTAGTCCATCTTGGGAACGGACCACAACGATAGCTCCCTATCAATATCGTCTAATAAACGGCATCGATTATTATCGCTTTATGCGAGCCAAATTAGAGGCCGCTCCAAATGTGTACTTCCTAAAAGGAGAGATATCACATCTAGGTGAAGATGACAAGAGTCCCTGGGCTCGTGTAAATAATCAGTTATATCGAGCGGAATGGATCTTTGATAGTCGTGTTGGGCCGGAGACAAGGCCTGCTGAATCTTCCCCGCATTACTTCTTATGGCAGCATTTCTACGGCTGGCGAGTTAAAATGGACAAGCCTCATTTTGCGACTCAGGTAGCCACATTGATGGATTTCAGCCATAGTCACGATGGTCATCCGACCTTCTTCTATTGTTTACCGTTTTCTCCCACGGAAGCGCTGGTCGAATTCACTGCCTTTTCCAATAGTCTCATGGATCAGGAAGCTTACCGAAAGAGAATGGTTGAATATCTGCATCAGCGGTTTGGGCCAGCAAAGTATATAGTAACAGAGGAAGAGCAGGGGCGTATTCCAATGACAGATGTAGATCTGGCCAACCGAAATTATAGACGCATTCGTTCGATTGGTACGGCAGGAAATGCGGTGAAGCCAACTACTGGATATGCGTTTCTGCGTATTCAGCAACAAGCCGAATCGATGGCCAAGCAGCTCTTTGAGACGGGGCAAGTTGATCAGCCACCAAAACTTGGTGGTCGCTTCCGTTGGTACGATCATTTACTTCTCTATTTATTGCAGTTTGAACCGCAGCGGAGTGAACGAATCTTCAGCTCTCTCTTTGAGCAACAACCCTTTGATCGAATTCTACGCTTCTTAGATGAGGATACAGCTTGGTGGGAAGAGGTGATGATTTTCAAAGATTTGCCCATTGGCTGGTTTCTGGAAGCTGCATGGAAGCATCAGGTAAGGACATCCCCGATCTGGAGCGTAGGGCCAACACTAACTAAAGGAACACAATATGGTTAGTCTATATCCCCGTGTTTGGCGATCTGTGATAGGAATCAGCATGCTGTTCGCTTTCATAGGACTGGTAGTCGCAAATTCTACCGCCACTCTTTATTTAGCGGGTTTGTTGATCTTACTTATCGGTATTCCCCATGGAGCAGCGGATCATCGTCTGTTTCAACAGCTGTATACCCGGACTTATGGCTGGAGATCTCTACTCTTGTTTTATCTAGGGTATTTGGGCCTGATGGGAATAGTCTTTTTGGGTTGGTATCTCTTACCTCAATTTACCTTAATTGCTTTTCTCGTCCTCTCCGCCTATCACTTTGGGCAAGGAAATTTTGCCTATCTGGTAGGGCGGAAGCTACCACTTCATGTACTCTACTTGCTCTGGGGAGCTTGGGTAATTGCTACACCAATACTGTTGCATTTTGAGGAAGCCCAGGCGGTCCTGTCAGCATTATTGAGCAGCGATGTGCAATGGACTATAGATGTTACTCCTCGCACTTTGGTGTATAGCAGTACAGCTGTGATTATTGGATATCTTTTGCTGTTATTACGCAAACTTGGTTGGAAGAATTTCAGGCGAGAATTAACAAGTATAGCAGTGCTGCTGAGTGTATTTCATCTAGCACCACTATTCTTGGGTTTTGCAATCTACTTCGCGCTATGGCATGCGTTACCATCAGCTATGGACCAGATTCGCTTCCTTTTCCAAGATGAAAATAGACAAACTGCTAGACGCTATGTTATAGTAATTCTACCATTTAGTGCTCTAGCAATTCTTAGTATTTGTGCTGTGTTTTGGTTGCAGCCGGGCGTCGATTGGAATGCCTACTGGAGTTGGTTATTTGCTTGCATTGCGGCTTTAACCTTGCCTCATATGCTGCTTTTAGATCGGGTGTACGACCGGATGCTGAATCAAGATTTGAATTAGCGATTTAGAATATTCTTCGCAAACACAGTGTTATTGCATTTTTATTTATTGTGAAGAGTGTTTCTTAATAAAAAATGTTTTGCTGTTAAACTTTTTATTACCTGACGCGTTACGACTCCAACGTATCTAGTTGAAGATCACGTCAACTTTCAATTTTTTACCTAACTACACTTATAAAATGGGTGCATTAGACTTTTCAACTATGTTGTTAGCGTCTGTAAAAATTACGGATGCTACAGGTTTCACTTTTTTCGTTGGAACCATGGCCATGATGGCTGCCTCTGTATTCTTCTTCTTCGAGATGAACAATGTCGATCAGAAGTGGCGTACTTCTCTACTTGTTTCCGGTTTGATTACTTTCATCGCTGCAGTTCACTACTACTACATGCGTGACTTCTACGGCGAGAGTGGTACTTCTCCAACCGAACTACGTTATGTTGACTGGATTCTTACCGTACCATTGATGTGCGTTGAATTCTACCTGATTACTCGTAAGGCTGGTGCAACATCTGGCTTGCTATGGCGTCTGATTGCAGCGTCTGTTGTGATGTTGGTTACTGGTTTCCTTGGTGAGAGCACTTATGTGTACAACACGGCCGAGACAGCTACGATGAGCTGGGTAATGGGTCTTGTTTCTGGTTTGGCTTACTTCTACATCCTTTACTTGGCGATGTTCGGCGAGATCAAGGAGTTGGGCGAGAAAGCTGGTCCACAAGTAGCTAAGGCAGTTAAGACACTGGCTTGGTTTGTACTAGTAGGTTGGGCAATCTATCCAATCGGTTACATCCAGGGTACTACTGGTGGTCTATTCGGTATGACCGTTAACTTCGGCCTAGACATGGATGTTATCTACAACATCGGTGATGCTATCAACAAGATCGGTTTCGGTCTGGTAGTGTATGCCTTGGCTCGTGGTGGTGATGATGCCTAAGCGATTGCTTTACAACGTCTATTCTATATAGACGAGACAGAACGACTTGATAACCTACTTAACAGGTTAAAAAATCTAGGGCTCTTTGCTTTGCAAAGAGCCCTAAGACAAAAAGTGCATTAGTAAACTTTCGTGGCAAAAATAGCCATTAATTCAGAAAACCGTTAAACAAAGCCGAGAAATTGACGGGTGAAAGCTAATTTTTTTCGCCTCGGTCAATGGTTTTGTTTAACGGTTTTTATATTCTTTTCTCCCAAAAAGGCGTCAACATCTGGCTTGTTTTCGGTGTTTTACTGATATCTATATGATGCTATTAAATAGACTACCGATGAAATTTGCCGCACATCTACTGCTACTCAGCACCATGGCTTTCGCCTTCTTTACATGTTCCACAGAAAACTCAGATACGAATGCCACTGCAGTGGAGGCTTCAATGAGCGTAAGCGATACCTCAGCGGACCCCGGTCCTTTTGCCAATACTACGCAAGGTTTAGATAAGTATTGGTACCAGGGAAAAGGAGAACTTAATACCTACCGTTTAGAGCAGAACCGCTATCAAGGCATCCATCCTGGGCAAGCCTTGCTGATATTTGTATCGGAAGATTTTTTGACTGATAAACAGGTCAAAAACGATCGTTACCAAAATCCGAATAGCACTAAGGTGTTGAAGACCAATGCGATTACTCGATTTACCACCGGAATTTATGATTACTCTATTATGAGTTCTGTTTTTACTCCTGCCAATACCAAAGAATTTCCTCGAACGCTGAAAGTTGCTCACTCAAGTCAAGATTGGTGTGGCCAGACCTTTGCCCAAATCAATCTACAGGCTGATGATAGCTACCAAGAGCAACTACGGTCTTACTTCGAAAGTGAAGCCGATCAGACTAATGTAGCTCGTGCCGATGCACTAGAGGATGAACTCTTGAATCGGATACGAATGAGTTATCGTGACTTGCCAACTGGTGAGCTACAGTTAATCCCTTCCATGACATTCCTACGCCTTAGGCATAAATCATATGGACCCTTAACTGCTACAGCTTCTCTAGAGGACTATGCAGGAAATGATTTTGCTGGGGAAGACTTGATGGTTTACAAGATTGAATACCCAAGTCTTCAACGGACGGTAGAGTACGTCTTCAGCTCGGTCGCACCTTATTATATAGAAGGATGGGTGGATAGCTACCCAAGTGCTTTTGATGGAGTCGTAAGATCTACCAAAGCTTACCGCCAAGAAACGCGCCTTGAGGCTTATTGGCAACAGAATAGCAACAGTGCCGCCCTTACGCAAAAGCGATCTGAATTAGGCTGGGAATAATCTTATTTCTGGTATCTTTTTCTACTGTATATTTTGAATTTATCCATTGTGGATAATGCTACCCGCTTGTTGCTATACAATATTAGCTGCAGTGTAAAGCCTTTACCAACCTTCTTTGGGTTGGACTTTATACAATGAGTTGAACAAGAAGAGGGTAGTTGAATCCTATTCGGATATGGTTATTATCATGTGATTTTAATCCAAGGCGTGTACCGAAATAGTTTGCCTAGGAACACTGCTTTACGAAAATCAGAGGTAAAATAGCAAAGTCATTTCTTCTCACTCCAGGCCCAGTATTTAGCTAGATTTAATAGATGAGAGATACTTCATAGCTACAAAGTGGCTTGTATAATTCTACGTATTTGTAGGACTTATTTGGTATGAATTGTGGACCAACAGGGTCCTAACCTTTAATTTAAGAGCGTGTTGGGAATTTTCTTGCTCTAAGCAGTAGAGCTAAAAAGTGGTCATCAGTATATCTTTGGGTCGACTAAAACTTGAAGATATGCAGCCCAAATATGAGCGGCTCACTGATGACCAGTGGGAAGTTATAAAACAGTTCGTCAATTGGCAAAGGAAGCGCAAATTAGATTTACGAGATATTTTCGATGCCATCTTCTTTGTGGTTCGTACAGGTATTCAATGGCGAAATCTTAAGGAGACTAATTTTCCGCACTGGCAAGCAGTCTACTATTATTTTGACAAGTGGAAGAAGGATGGCACCTGGCGGAAAATTAACGTTGTACTCAATCAGCTTGAGCGACTACAAAAAGACCGAGAA
>ENA-UENT01000005-UENT01000005.1-marine-metagenome-genome-assembly--contig:-NODE-5-length-209959-cov-5.426341_pt1 | contig 209959 bp, 159 predicted proteins | sample MGYA00237879_ERZ529330 | MGnify/ENA primary metagenome ERZ529330 (study PRJEB26372, sample SAMN05368345) | marine metagenome | biome: cultured habitat; feature: ocean water; material: water; isolation... | reverse complement strand
CTCGAAGCGAATAGGGTTTGGATTCCCAAACCAAGTCGGCTTCGGTATAGTAGTACAGAAACTGAACAAACGGTATATTTACCACCGAAGCCCTTCACCAGATTAGTACGATATGGCCCAGCAATTGAAGAATTATTTATCGCTTATCAAATTCAGCCACACCATTTTCGCCTTGCCTTTTGCACTGGTTGGATATGTACTGGGGAGCTTGAGTGTGCAAGCGTTTAGTGGTCGCTTACTACTATTGGTGATTCTCTGTATGGTATTTGCTCGTTCAGCCGCGATGGCCTTCAACCGTTACCTGGACCGAGATATCGATGAAAAAAATCCACGGACCAAAGTCCGCGAGATTCCTGCAGGCGTAATTCCTGCTCGATCTGCTTTAATGTTTGTCATTATCAATAGCCTTGCTTTTTGGGCTACAACCTGGTTCATCAATCCGCTTTGCTTTGCCTTAGCACCTGTTGCACTGCTAATCATCCTTGGGTATAGTTACACCAAGCGTTTTACGTCTTGGTGCCATTTTGTGCTTGGATTGGGTTTGGCATTGGCCCCGGTCGGAGCTTTCCTTGCTGTCACTGGACACTTCAGTCTTATTAGCGTCCTGTATGGCTTCGTTGTATTGTTGTGGGTAGCGGGCTTTGATATTATTTACGCTCTTCAGGATCGAGATTTTGACGAAGGGCTTGGTCTGCAATCGATTCCAGTTGCGTTGGGCAAGCGTGGAGCACTGCGTTTGTCAAACCTTTTACATTTCTTATGTGCCTTAATTTTAGTCGTTGCGATTTATCTGCAAGGACAAAACTATAGCGCTTTCAGCTGGCTTCATCTCCTCGCTGCTGGCTTCTTCCTTATCCTTCTTTTTTACCAACACACCTTGGTGAAAACCAATGATTTACGCCGGGTTAACTTAGCCTTTTTTACAACCAATGGTGTGGCAAGTCTAGTCTTTGGTACGCTTGTTATTCTAGATGCTATTTGGTAGACGACTCCATCTTTCATACTGAGAGGAAAGTGGTGTGGCAATTTGGGACACATACTAAAGTTGTAGACCAAAATGTTAAATAAGCGTCGCTTTGCTACAAATTATGCCTTTACTTGAGGCAATATCCCTACCTTTAGGGAAGCAAATCTATCTCATCTGCAAGCCCATTGCTGAAAAGGAGGATACGACCCTCATTTTTTCTGGTTACAACCAGCACTAAAGAACACTTTTGGAAATTTTGTAATCCAAACTTCATAAAGTATACTCTATGAAAGTAGTTCTACTTGCAGTAACTCTACTATGTAGTCTCAGTTTACCGGCACAGACTTTTCGTTGGGATAATGAACAACCTCAACGTCAGGATGACCGTTCCGCTATACCTAATACGGAAACGGGAACCGCCATGCTCTACCCTGATTATTATGAAGGCAGTCCCACTGCTTTAGGCGAAGTATTCGACCAAAACGAACTTACTGGCGCTCACAAGAAACTCCCTCTTGGTACGATTGTCCAACTCACCAGACTTGATAATGGTCTATCCGTTCAGATTCGCATCAATGACCGTGGTGCGTATTGCGATGGATGTATCGTAGATATCACAAAGGCAGCTGCCCAAGCACTGGGGATGGTTGGTGAACGCGAGGCAAAAGTCCGTTTGAGTGTTCTGGGAGAACGAAAAGGTGCAAGTGAAGTAAACAACAACGCACTCGCAACGGCTGAACGCACCCCTGATGCTTATGAATCTACTGATCGTTTTGCCGCGAAAGGGGGAGAACCAGCCTTCCAATCTAGCCGAACGGCTATGCCGCCCAGTCCTAATGCCTACGAGCATGTACAGGCACGAAGTACTACTACTGCAGTACAAGAAGAACCTCCTCTTCAAAATGCCACTGAAGAAGCCAAGGGGGTAGATTGTGTAATTACCAGCGATTACCTCATGGGACCGAAATCGGTTCAGAACGAGAATGGAATCTCGGTTATCGAGGTGCCTTTTTCGCCTTTTTCGGTTCAGTTTGGAGCTTACTCTAAACGAAGCAACGCAGAACGTCACATTCGCAAGTTAGCCGATGCCGGTTTTGATAATGTCTTCATGCTGCTCGAAGAAAGAGTAGGAGAGGGCCCACTGCATCGAGTCATCACAGCGCCCTTTATGACATTGGCAGAGGCTAAGTCTTACGTGAACGATGTTCGTGATATTCACGATATGCGAGCACTTGTCTTCCAAACGCGTATGATAGAGGTAAGAGATTAAGACCGATTTACCTACCGCAACTAGTCTACACTTTATCCCATCAACATTCGCTTGAGAACCAGTTTAAACACGCCTATTCGGTGTGCCTTGATCCTGGTCAGTGATTTCTACTGGCATGCAGTCCTATGCAGCTAGTAGTCAGCACCGCAGGTAACATTAATTGATTAAACGCTGCTGGCGTGTTGCTAAAAACTACTATTGATTTGACTACTGGTTTTGTGCGTAAGTTTTGTCGGTGGGGGCTAGCTATGCTGCTAACCCTGATCTGCAGTTGGAATAGTAGTTTTGGGCAGGATCAGTGCTTTGACCCGGCAGGTGATTGCACTTTGTCTAGTCCTCAGCAATTTGATGTCCCGGTGGAAGTTACATGTGGAGATACAGTAATGCTCTTAGCTACCCAGGAACTATGCAATACCTGGACGGTGCCAGAAGACGTACAGTACTTTCCAGGAATCGGTGAGGACTCAACCAGTATCTACGTCATTGTAGATCGATGTGCCTTTGATGACATTATTGTCGATGGTATCACGGAAACACCTAGTGGGTCTGGTACGGCCTCCTGTGATCGACGGCTGATCTATCAACTCTATTCGACACCAGATACGGTAAGCCAGGGGCTTCCTTGCGAAACGTTCTTTGCTTTGGATAGCTTGTCACTTCAGTTAACCAGTACTTGTGGTTGCGATAGTTTGCTAATCAATTATTTCAACCTAGGCGGGGCAGATACAACCTATTTGGACAACACAACCTGCAACCCCATGGATGTAGGTGTCTTGACGGAGGAATATATCGCTACTACTGGTTGTGATAGTGTGGTGATTACCAATACTACTTTGGCGATAACGGATGCTTTGTTTATCGATAATCAATTGGCTTGTGCCGGACAGGAAACGACACTTTGGGCATTCCAAGCCGGAGAACCCAGCTATGAATGGAGTACTGGCGAGACCGGCCCCAGCATTGAAGTAATGACTTCTGGTCTTTATTCGGTTACTACCACAGATGCTAATGGCTGCCAGAATATTGCTGAAGCCTCCGTGACTTTTAGTGACATCGATATTTCCTTGGAACCTTCCATAGCTGGACCACTTCTGCTGAATGATGATCCACTTCAAGTTTGGGAAGGTGCGGCTATACAAATGGATCTTGTAGTTGGAGGCACACCCTACAGTTACGAGGTAGTTTGGAACGGCGGTCCGGAAATTGGTAATGATTCGACCTTCAACTATGTGGCGACCGAGACGGACTTCTTTACGGTTGCGGTAATCGACTCCATTGGTTGCTTTAGTGTTGATAGTGTCTGGGTGGAAGTACGACCCTTACAGGTTTATGCTCCAACGGCCTTCAGCCCTAATGATGATGGCAATAATGACCAATATGAAGTGTTTACGTCACCTAATATCGCCGAGCTCCGTTTGCAGATTTATGCTCGAACGGGAGGCCTGGTATTTGATCAGGTATTGAGAGAGCCGGAACCTCTATCCAATGGACTCAAATGGGCTGCCTGGGATGGCCTTTATCGCGGCCGACAACTCGACCCACAGGTATTTGCTTTTCAGGTGTGGTACAGAGCATTGAGAGGCGAATGGCAACTTATATCCGGAGACCTAACCCTAACGCGCTAATTGTTATACATGAAAGAACTTTACCCCGGCATACTCTTCTTAATATTCACCTGCTGTAGCTTAAATGCTCAGCGGGCTAACTGGTTAGGTCTTGAGGAGCCAGCAACAGCGCGTAAGTCTCTCTTGGAGGAAGCTAGCCTGCCATCGGACTTAGAAGGTAATTCTCCTGTGAATCCTTCTGTTTCCGTACAGCGATCTATTGGCAATGAATGGGCAGGAAAAGGTCGTCGTGCGCCCAAGTTTCGGTGGCCATGGCAGTTAGCGCGTCAAGACTATCTCACCTGGTGGGTTAAGGGAATTGATCGTAGGCTATTGGAAACCTTTGAACTACGTCCGGCAGTCCGTTACGTGTATCGAAGTAGCGAACTGGGGTACGTAGCAGATGAGACTGTCGTTGGTGGAGAGATAGAGATCGATGATGATTTACTCAATGCAGTAGACTTTCCATCCATCATAGAGGATCGCCTTCGCGCCCTTCGGATTGAGTTACCTATGGGGTATTTGGTGCGAAACACGAGCGGTTGGACCAGCCTTGCCCAGCAGGAACTGAGCCTGGCAGGAGTACAGCTAAGAGCTACGTATTGGTCCGGAGCCATGGCTCCACGCCAGTTTCCGCAGCCTGGTGATATAGGAGCACTTTTTGATGCCAATGAGTTTGTGGGTTTGGCGGCACGCGAGATCGCTGCTACCTCGGCTTTGAATAATGCGATATCATTAGAATTAAATGTTCATCCTATCCATCTACTAACGGGTTTCCGACGCTTGGAATGGAATACCGATAGCGGTATCTACTTCTTTGGCGACTTTGCCATTGGCTGGGTGAAATCAACTGATCTTACTTTTCGGCAAGGACGAGAGCTTTTAGGAGATGTAGATATGGGGCAGGAGGTTCGAGATGTCTTACCGGACGCCTTAGAAGCTTTGATTAATACCGATGAAGCGGGTGACATACTGTTAACCGCAATAGAAAGTCGCTTACCGCTCTACGGATTTGGCCTTCCGGTTGCAAGCGGTAGGAATATGGAGTTGTCTGGAGGGGTAGGATATCATTGGGTAAATGCCACTTGGTCGGGTGACGCTAGGATAGGTTTTGCGTATCAAAAACAGCGGCTGAGTAATGAACACCCTTCCGTGCCGGTGTTGAATATTACTCGTTGGATACCAACATTAAACGTCAAGTGGGTTTTTAATAAAGCACGATCTGATGGATCTTTGTTTGACTAACTGATCGATGCAGAGAAAATAAGGGACAGCAGGGAAACCGCAAGTTTTTCTGCGCAACATAAATCGCTTATGAGGATTTCTACTTTCACATTTGTTTTGCTGCTTGCAGCCACATCATCCATGTCCGCCCAAATCGATTTCTTTGGCCGTAGCTTTAGTGGCCAGAGTCCGAACAGTGCGGAGAATTTCTTGTTGCTCGGCTTAGGAAACGAAATTAGCATCATCAACAATGAAGCTAACCTACGTGAGTTTGAGCATGCTACCCGCCAAATTGAGTTGTTCAACTTGGGCATTGGGTATGCCGCTGAAATCCTGGAGGATGATAGTCTGGAGGAAATTCAAATTAACCTGGACACTATTGTCGGCGGCCCGTTTACTAAAAATGCCTTCCGCTTTTTCGCAGGGCTTCAATATGAAATGCTAGATCGGGAGAATACCACTACACTCAACTTGGGGGGCTCGCGATTCAAAGATGGAGGCTTATCCGTGTCCTTACGCCATGATTTTAGCATTCTAGCGAAGGACCAAGTCTTTGAGTTGCTTCCGGCGATCGTAACCGAACGTTCTGTGTTTGCTTCCTTCTATGGTGGTTTGGAAGGAGGTTTTGATAGTGGTTTCAGCGTATCCTTAGAAGAGTCGGGAATTCTGCAGATCGTTTCTGATCACCTGGTACGTGACGTGGCAGAAGGAAATCTAACCTTTGAGGAGTTTAAGGAAATTGAGAGAGAGTTACACGGGAGTCTTCGGTATCAGGCACCTAGGAATACCGGTGGCTCAGAGTGGTTTTTATTGACCCTGCTGAAAGGACAAGTTTATACTACACCATTTAGCGGTTTACCACTCAAATTCATGTTGGGGGCAGAGTATGGCTTGGATATTACCCGAATTCGTAAGCGTAACCAGAGTCGGTTCGCTATGTTTTTCAAGGTCGGGTACTTATTCTTCTGATTTATGTACCTTAGAGTTTAGAGCACTTGAACAACAGATAGATAGCCCAGTTCAAAAGAGGAAACTTGCACGTGTAGTACCATTATTGATTCTGCAATTACTACTCGATGAGATTGATTCTGCGGTTGGCGAGCGCCTTTTGGGACGGCTTTCTACCGATGTTCGGGCTCTTGGTCTGTATCGGACTGGCATGGTATGTCTACCGCAATAGCTTCAATGAGTTTGTTCAGCTTCCCATCGTTGAAGAAATAACTGACAAATACAAGATTGGTTGGCAAAAGACTTGGGCGCTTGGAGAAGAGCTGCACCAACGCATTGTCCATTTTGACAGCATTGCTAGACAAGGTGGACGTTGGGAGCAATCGGTATTTCCTGCCGGCCTAGAGCGACAACGACTAAGCATTCCCTGGCACCGATCCATTGTTGAGAAGAAGTTGGAAGAGCAGAACTGGTCTAAGGGCAAGAAGCGAGCTGCTGCAGCTTATTTAGATTACATAGACCACTACTTGCCCGCAGCCGCTCATGATATGTACGTCACGGGCGTTTCCGCGAGTATCACCCTGGCTCAAGGCATTTTAGAAAGCGATGCCGGACGTTCGAATCTGGCTCTGACCACGAACAATCACTTTGGCATAAAGGCACTACCCACCAAAAGCGGACGCCGAAAGATCAAAGCTAAACAGTACAGTCAGTTAGTAGATTCAGACTTTGCCTACCGAAAACCTGCTATTGGTGTGTCTCAACACCACGATGATCATAAATATGACCGCTTTGAACGCTACTACTCCGTATCCGACAGTTATCGGCGCCACAGTGCCTTGTTGCTAAATACTTGTTCTAAAGCGCGAAAGGGGTGCTATGGATGGATTTGGCAGACTTTTCCGGTTCAGGAGGAACGCGTAAATCTTTCCGCAATGGCGGCAAAATTTCAACCGATATCTGGTTATGCACCCGCCGACTTTTTCGGAGAAACTACAGTGCCATATTATGCTGCGCAGGCCGCTGCCTTAAAGATGGCCGGATACGCCACCTCCAAGACCTATCACCGGAAACTCGTGTACTTAATTGAAACATATGAACTCTGGCGCATTGATATTGCCCTCGTGCAAGCCGCTAGAGCCACAATAACTGATTCTTAATAACAATTTCTACATACCTTAAAACACAACAAACCATGAATCTATTTGTACAGTTGTTTAAATCCATTGGGGCCTTAGCGGCCATTATTCTTTTCGTCGGATTTGTAGCTAGTAATGACAATGACGGCCTGTTGGAGGGTACCGAAAATGCTACAATCTCTAAAGCGAGCTTACTTCCTGGCGGGGAATCCGAAACGGTGGTAAGTTTAGGAGACGCCGCAGAAGGACCTTCAGAAATGGTCTTTCGATCTCGCTCTTTGAGTGAGGGAGACGCTGTTCGTCCTGCAGCCTATGAGTCGACAAGTGTTAATCCAAGCAGAACAGCTACACGAAGAGCGGTGACTCACTCTGAGATTGAGGAGTGGGTGCAGATGAATGCCGCACAATCTTATCTCGAAGCAGAAAAAGAAACGGTAGCACCGGGTGTTATTCTAGCTACTGGCATCTACTTCTTGCAGCAAGGGCAAGCCGATTCACGCACCAATGCCGCCGAAATTGCTTCCTATTTGGTGAATGTGCGTGAGCATGCTTCAAGTCGAGCAAAAGCACACATGAAGTATATCGCGAATAGCGGAGAATGGTTCGAAGGATTAAGCCTTGCAGGGTTTGATGGTGCACAGATCGAACAGGTGTTCCGTGATTACCAGCTTGGTGCTTATGACAAGCTGATGTACAGCCGCCACGTAGAACGTAAGATTGAACAGCCGGAGCGCGCTGCTGAAGTGTCAGAATTAGCACTGGACCGCGCCGACCGGAACCGCAATCTTGCTGAAGCTTACAACGAATATGCGGATCGTTCAGAAGTGCGTGCAAAGTATGCTTTGCCAACAATCAAGAAGCCAGAGGCCTTAAGTGCAGGTGAAGTGAGCGCCGGACGTACAGAAGCGGAATCATTCAGAGTAGGTGAAAGCAGAACCTACCAGGAACCACGCCAGTTTTGGTCGGTCTTGAAGGAAGTAATTGCTTTGGAAAAAGGCTATGATAGCTGGGATGCTTATCAGGAGGAACACCCTCGTGCAGCTGATCGTGCTTTCCAGCGCCGTTCAGATATCATGTCAAATGGAGGGCTCATGAAGGTGACCCGTAAGTAATAAACTAGCCATCTCATACCAACTCCCTCATTGTGGTGTGAGATGGCTTTTCTTTTTGCGTTTATGCCGGAGGAAAGGTATTCAACTAGAGTGAGTACTAAGGTGTTAATATGAGGAGCCAACCAGCTAAGCACCACCTGGTCTTACTATGAAGAAATCACTACTATTTTTGCCTGATATCTCAGGCTTTACTGAGTTCGTGCAAAGCACGGAAGTGGAGCACAGCCAGCATGTCATTGCTGAGCTATTGGAGATCCTCATTGATGCTAATACCCTTGATTTAACGCTTGCAGAAATTGAAGGTGATGCTCTCTTCTTTTACAAGGAAGAATCTGTACCCACCTTTGAGGCTTTTATGGAGCAAGTACAAGCAATGTATAAGGCATTTTACACGCACCTAAATTTACTGAAGAAGCACCGTATCTGTCCCTGTAATGCTTGCGCTACTGCTCCGCAGTTAGAGTTGAAGATTATCGCTCATAGTGGTCCGATTCAATTCATCACCGTGCATGGTAATCGTAAGCCTTTCGGTACCCAGGTGATTGAGGCGCACCGTTTAATGAAAAACTCTGTGCCCAGCGATAACTATATCCTGTTAAGCGATAGCCTGAGCGAAGACCTAGGATTGGCTGCAGGTCCACACAACGAGCAGTTTAACTTCGTTGCCGGTAAGAACCACTATGATAATCGCGATGTCCACTACCTCTACGCCGACTTGGATCCAGCTCTGATTGAAATTGATCCACTTCCGGGGAGTTATGTGGTAGATTTACCAGGACCACCTCAGTTACTTGATTGCAGAGAATTCCCAATTTCGGCGGAAGGCCTATTTGAATACATTTCTAATTTCCAGTATCGGCATTTATGGAATACGGAAGCTGACGGCTTCGAATTCGATGAAAATGAGGTCACTAAACTAGGCTCAAAGCATGTCTGCGTAGTAAATGGCCAGCATCTGGATTTTGTGACGATCACTAAGGCTGTTGAGCCAAAACAATTGGTATACGGCGAAATGACGAAGGACCCCGGGCCAGTAGACGAACTATATCAATTCTTCATTATTACCCCGCTTGGGCCTGACCGTTGTCGTCTAGAAATCGAAACATTCTGGAAGGCACAATCCGTTTTGAAGAAGTTGGTTCTAAATCTGGTAGCCAAGCGCTTTTTCAAGAAAGGGTTATCACTGGCTTTAGACAATATCACCAAACTCGTGGATATGTCTAATCGAAGCGCAGTCGCTGAAGCCTAGACTTGGACATAAGACTACTTCTAAGACCAGAATTCTTTGATCTCTTCTATGATTGTCTTTCGTAGATCCCGAACGTACTTTAGTTCGTGTTCAGCCTGGCGGCGTGTTCGCCAAGCAAGTGCCCATTCGCGCGCCTTCTCGCCATAGCGGAGTAGCCAACGGGTAAGACCAAGATTTACGGCCAGAATTGCTAGTGGAATCCACGACCAGAATATCAATGCGGCAAGAATCCACAGCAGACCATACAACAGATAGCTGACCAGCAGCCCTGCCCAGCGAACGGGGCCGGCAAACTCAAGTGTCTTAATCTTAACACCGGCAAACCATTGCGTAAACAACATTGGAGGAAGGTGCCATAGTAGAAGAATAAGTGCAGGTATCGCACCTAGCAAGACTGAACGCGTCTTTCGTTGACTCTTTTTGTATTTGCCCATAAGCGCAGCATCATCAATGCGCATGCGTTCCAAACGGCTGAAGTAGTCATGCGTTTTCGCTGCTAGACTTTCCTTTTTGTCAGCAGATAGATTATTCACTGCGTTGGCCACGGCTTTTTCGCCACGAAGTTGTTCCTCCGCTTTTCCAATGCCTGGGGTAGGAGGGTAGCCTGATTCCGTACGGTAAAGGCGGAGTAAATTCTCAGCCAGTGGTTCATCTTCAATGCGTTCTACAATAACGACTTCTCCGCTCAGGCGCGAACGCAGCTCTTCGGTCAATGCATTGATGGCAGGTGTCGGACTCTCCTTGTAATTCGCCAAATAATCGCTGGCCTTAATCGGTTCCCCACAGTTGATCATTACATCGGAGCGAAGGCGATCAGCGTAGGTGAAGTTTATTCCAATAGGGACAATATAGACTTCATCTAGCTTTGTGCTGTCGATTGCTCCCAAAGCAATTCTGGCTGTACCCTTCCGAATTGGACGGAGGCGTTTCTCGTGAATACAGCGCCCCTCAGCAAGAATCATTAGGTGTTTCTTCCTGGCAAGGACCTGAAATGAACGATTGAAAGATTCGTAATTGTTCTTGATCCCGCTGTAGCCAGCATCACGCATCCGGAAAACCGGAATGATGTGAACCCCACGCAGGAGTCGAGCAGCAATTGAGTTTTTGAAGAAGTCTCCCCGAGCGAGAAAGTGCAGGGGCTCTTCCAGAAAGCAAGCCAGAACACAAGGCTCGATAAAGGTAGTAGGGTGGTTTGCGGCTAGGATGACCGCTGCGTTCTTCGGAATCCGATCCGTGTTGGCTAGATCAATTCGTCGGAAGTAGAGTTTCAGACCTAGCGTTGCAATCGGCCGTACAGCAGCGTATAGCATAAAGAAGTAGTGGTTTTCTTTGCACAAAGAAAATCGTTTTTTTCTTTTCTTTGAGACGGAGAAATAAGAAATGTGTTTTCTGACCAAGGATTAAGAAGAAGAGCACATTTATTTCCGTCAAACTATTTCGTCAAATGATGATCTCAAATACCATGTAATGGCAGAGTCCTTGGAGCAGTTGCTTCAATTCATAAACCAAGTAGAGGATAAAGTAGCGCAAGGCGAAGTAGGGAAGGCCCTTAGCTTGGCCCGTGCTGAAATAGGCCTGCCTGATCCAGAACAAGTCCTTCTTCAGCTCTTGTCTCGCTGGAATGCGGCCGAACGAGATGTCTTGGCCAACCTCATATCAGAAGACGACTACAAGGTAGAGCGTGCTCAAGTCACCAAAAGCCTGCTGCTGTTCTTACGGGAGACTAAAACTGCCCTTGAGCGTGAGGGAGAAGAATCAGAAGACTTGTCAGTAGGGAACGATGTGCTAGATCCCCCAGACTTTGACGGAAAGCCTCAGGTTCTTGTTTTGTATGCTCCTGAAGACGAACCTATTTGGACAGAGCTTAGTAAGCATCTGTTCGTGATGATGCGAGAAGAGGCTATCCAATTTGTTGATGCCCAACAAGTGGTTCCAGCAACAGTTAAAGACCCCTTGACTTATCAAGGGAAATTAGTTGCTCAAGCTCGAATTGTTCTTGCCTTGGTGAGCCCGAATGCCCTCACGCCAACTGTTTTTGAGTTAGCAGAACAAGCCTTGTCAGAGAGCAAGTTGATCCCAATTCGGATAGAGGAAGTACACGTTCAAGGCACACCCTTTCGCGAAGACATCAAAGGCCTACCTCAAGACGGTCGCTTTGTAAGTGCGTGGCCAAGCCGCAATAGTGCATGGGTGGATGTAGCGCAAGCGTTACAAAAACTGGTAAATAGAATAAAGGAAGAAGCCAATTAGTGACACACGACAGCAACAAATATCTATTGGTGGTAGGTGGACCAACCGCTTCTGGTAAGACTACGCTTGCTATCCAGTTAGCGCAGCACTTTTCTACGGTCATCCTTTCTGCCGATAGCCGGCAGTTCTACCAGGAAATGCAGATTGGTAATGCACGACCAACTTCTGAGGAATTGTCAAGCGTACCCCATTATTTTGTGGCGGACCGTTCCGTTAATGAGCCCCTGAGTGCTGGAGCCTTTGCAAGAGAAGGGCAGAGTTTGCTAGAAAGGCTCTTTCAAGAACATGATCACGTTGTATTAATAGGAGGTTCTGGTTTGTTCGTCAGAGCACTAACGGAAGGATTGGATGAGTTCCCGGCTATCAGTGCCGCTGTTCGAATGAAAGTAGATAACCTCTTTGCCACCGGTGGACTTCCAGCGCTACAACAAGAATTAAAGACTGTTGACCCGGATTATTTCAAAGAGGTAGACCAACAGAACCCCGCACGCTTACGGAGAGCTTTGGAGGTCTGTTATGAAACAGGAAAACCCTATTCTTCTTTCCGACAAGCCGGGAAACAGCCTCGATCATTTATTCCTGTTTACTTACAGCCAGACTGGCCGCGGCAGGAACTCTATGATCGAATTAATCGGCGGGTGCAAATTATGCTCAGCGAGGGGCTAGAGGATGAAGCACGGTCACTTGAACAGTTTGGTGAAATGGCAGCCATGCAGACGGTCGGTTATCAGGAATGGTGGCCCTTCTTTGCTGGTGAGCAGTCTATAGAACGAACTGTCGAGTTGATCCAACAGAATAGCCGGCGATATGCCAAGCGGCAACTAACGTGGAACCGAAGGGATGGTTTTTGGAAGCTGGTGCCTAAGGGAGACCTAAGAGTAGCACTTTCCTACGTTCACTTGGTTAAAGAAGAGCAATTGACGCTATGTACCTTCGCAGTGGAGGACTTGTCCACCATTATCCATCGCCGTGAGGAAAAAAAGCGTTTAGGCTTGATGGAGTTGCAGGAACAGAAGATAAGTGCCGTGGCTGATCTGGCCTTTTGGAAGGACCTTGTATTTTGCCGCTTTTGGATGGATGCAGAACTAGGACATAATGGAGCTAGCGTGCTGCTCCATGAAGCATGTCATCGGAGCGAAACAGAAACCGTGTACTCGGCTGTGAAAAGCGATAGGTATACTACCTTGCTGAAAGCTAATGGCTGGTCGAAACTGCAGCCAGATGATAAGATTTCTCCTTTGCTAAAGGAACAATTCAGTAATGACCAAATTTGGGTTTGGAACCGATTAAAACAAGCCTTTTAAGTAGGTGAAATGCCTACGTATTGTTGGTCTCCACCTCTTCTGCTGGATCAAGATCAGCCGCCTCTCCTTCTGGAGTTTCAACCACTTCTTCCCGATCAATCTTTACCGGCTGTGCCGCCTTTAACTGAGGTAGTAGTGCATCACGGATAGCCTCAAACTTTGGCATTAACGTATCTGCCAGCGGCTTTGCGGGAGGGAAACGGAGCTTCAGGTGATTCACCTGCTTACCATTTTGCCAGAAGCGAAAACAAACGTGTGGTCCAGTGGCTAAACCAGTGGAGCCCACATAGCCAATAACTTGTCCCTGGTGAACTTGCGTACCTACCTTGATCCCCGCAGCAAATTTCTGCATGTGGAGGTACTGCGTTTCGTGCGTCTCATTGTGACGAATCTTCACGAAGTTACCATTGCCTTTGGTATAACCTGCTCTTGTAACTACACCATTACCAACAGCTATGATAGGTGTACCGTAAGGAGCCGCATAGTCCGTTCCGAAGTGTGGACGGCGGTACTTTAGTACAGGGTGGAGGCGATTAAGATTATAGTAAGAGGAGATGCGAGCATACTTAACTGGAGCTCTCAAGAATCCTGCATTCATCGGTTTACCGGTGAGATCGTAGTAACCCGTTTCTTCAGTAGCACCATTGTCAAAGAATATGCTGTGGAATACGGTGTCAGCGGTACGATATTCAGCTGCGATTACTTGTCCAACTGCAACTGGTTCTCCTTCAATATAATCTTGCTCGTAAACGAGACGGAACTCTTCGTCTTTTTGGAGGTGATGGAAGTCGATAGACCATTGTAGCGCATCTTCCATCTTAGAAGTCAGCTCAAAACTATACCCACGATCGATCATTGCATTCCAAAGCGAACCCTCAATAATGCCTGCAGCAACTTGTGTTTGAGTGGATACTTCGCGCTCTGTTTTCCATACGCTAAGATCATCCTTTAGCTCGAACACAATATACTCGTAAGCAGAAGGCTCATAAACGAGGTAGTCAATAGCTTGCGTGGAGTCTTTTGAAAGGGCAACAATTGGCTTACCAGCCCGCATGGTGCGAAGGTCAAATACTTCACCGGCATTGGTGATGAGCTGATAGGCACGATCGCCATCAAGCTGATGTGCACTCAACAAGTCAGAAAGAGATTCTCCGTTAGCAATAAGGCTTTCGCGTACCTGAAGGGTGTCTAGCGCAAAACCCCAGCCCATAGTAGGAATCGTAACTGGAAAAGAAGATAATGCAATACCAGGCTGAATTTCTTCCTCCTGCTGAGAATAGAAACCTCCTAGCGTAGCCAAGGCAACTACAGCGATACCCATCCAAGAGAACAGGCGGCGATTGCGGTGCCAATATATAGCAGTGATTCTTTTTGCACGTGTTGCGCGTTCGCGCAGTCGGGTCGACAACTCAATTAAATCCACGAATCAATGTTCTGACGTTAGAAAGTAGGTTTTCTCAAAGCTCAATCAATACTGGGGTTGCACCACTAATGGGGCAGAACCATCTTTGAACAGATGACAAATATAACAGCCTTAGGTATTGCTAGGTCGTTTTTTTTGTTAAAATACGTGGGAATTGGAGTGTTTTCAGGCCATTTCACTGGATTTCAGGAAAATATCGATCCAATTTATTGTATTACGCTAATGATAGATTAGGAAGGGAAATTGATGCTATCTGACCTCTTTTCTATGATCAGGTACTATAATAGCTATGAAGATGATAAAAAAAGACCCTGCTTGATGCAAAAGCAGAGTCTCTCCGGATTAAAAACAACACTAGGATGCGATAAAAATACTGGTACAAGCTACTGTGAGAAAGCACCACTGTGTAGACCTTCCCTTTCGACCGCTAAAGCGACCTTTCGGTGATTTAAGTGAAGTATTTGAGACGAAGTGAAAATGTTTAATCAGGAAAAACTGCGCTTCCGGAGATTAATTACCTTTGCGGGAAATTGTGATCTATGTCGGATTCTTCAAAATACGAGCGTCGTGGTGTCTCCGCTACAAAGTCGGAAGTACACGCAGCTATTAAAGGTTTAGATAAGGGCTTATACCCGAAAGCATTTTGCAAAATTCTTCCGGATTTCTCGGCGGGTGACCCCGAGTATTGCAACCTGATGCATGCCGATACAGCAGGAACTAAACCAAGCCTAGCTTATATGTATTGGAAGGAGACCGGCGATCTATCAGTCTGGGAAGGCATCGCTCAGGATGCCTTGGTCATGAACCTGGATGATATGGCCTGTGTAGGCTGTGTTGATGATATCATCATTTCATCTACTATTGGCAGGAATAAAGGGTTGGTATCCGGAGATGTGATCAAAACGATTATCCAGTACACCCAGCGTTTTGCTCAAGAAATGGAAGAACTGGGCGTGAAGCTCCATCTTGCTGGAGGTGAAACGGCTGATGTCGGTGATATCGTTCGTACGGTTGATGTAGGTTACACTGCTTTCGGAAGGATGCGCCGAGATGATCTATTGGTAAATCATATTCAGCCTGGTGATGTTATCGTTGGCTATGCTTCTTATGGTCAAGCTACTTATGAAACCAGCTACAATGGAGGAATGGGCAGTAATGGTCTGACTTCAGCTCGCCACGACGTTTTTGATCATGGCTATGCGGGTCAATATCCAGAGTCATTTGATCCATCCTTGCCAGAAGACGTAGTGTACATTGGTGGCAAGAAGTTAACGGAAACCATTGATGTGGACGGTGAGGCTATTCCAATCGGTAAGCTAGTACTTTCGCCAACACGTACTTATCTGCCTTTGATTAAGCAACTCTTTACCCATCTCAAGGCTGATATGCACGGGATGATTCACTGTACAGGTGGAGGTCAAACTAAGGTGGTTAAGTTCATCGATAACGTTAAGGTGATCAAGGATAACTTCTTGCCGATTCCGCCACTATTCAACTTAATTCAGTCGGTATCCGGCACCGGGTGGAAAGAGATGTATCAGGTCTTCAATATGGGACATCGTTTGGAGGTATATCTGCCGGAAGATAAAGCTGCTGAGGCGATCGCTTTGGGTGAGCAATTCGGCATAGCCGCACAGGTTGTTGGTAGGGTAGAGGCATCCGATGCTCCGGAAGTAGAAATCAGAACGCCACACGGCACTTTTAACTACAACGAATAAGCCATATGCGATTGAGCCGACAAGCGAAAGCAGATGCCATTGCGGTGATGCTGGAAGAGTTGTATCCAGAGACACCAATTCCCTTGGATCATCAAGATCCGTATACCCTGTTGGTAGCGGTGCTTTTGTCGGCACAGTGCACAGACGAACGTGTAAATAAAGTAACTCCCGATTTATTCGCTCTTGCGGATAATCCGTACGATATGGCTCAAGCTGATGTCGATGATATCAAAGCTATTATCAGGCCATGTGGTTTATCACCTCGCAAATCCAAAGCGATCTCCACGCTTTCGCAAATCTTGGTAGAGAAATATAAAGGCGAAGTTCCGCAGAATATGGATCTCTTGGAGGAACTACCAGGAGTAGGTCATAAAACTGCTTCAGTGGTGATGTCGCAGGCATTTGGTGTGCCGGCGTTTCCGGTGGATACCCACATCCACCGCCTTGCCTATCGATGGACGCTCAGTACCAGTAAGAATGTTGAAAAGACGGAACGGGATCTGAAGCGCTTGTTCCCAGAAGAATCATGGAATAAGTTGCATTTGCAGATCATATTCTTCGGCAGAGAGTATTGTCCCGCACGCGGGCATGATCCCTACACCTGCCCAATCTGCAGCAAGTACGGCCGCAAAACCATGTTCAAATAGGTAATACAAGACTACCAACCAAAAACGGCGCGATTCATCGCGTCGCCCCATCTCTTCACCTGCTAGAACGGAAAGCCAAGCCCAAAGTTAAACCCGAAGTCATTGGTGTCAATGTTCTGAAAATCATTCCACCACGCCGACTCAGGCGCCCTGGTATTTCGGAAACTTGGGAAGTTGTTGCGAAGCTTCAATCCGACATCGAAACGGAAGATAAAGTAGGATAAGTCCAATCGGAAACCCATCCCCCCCGCGATACCAAGCTGCTTGTAAAATGGATAAATGAAGAAAGGATCATCAGCGGGGCCGATGTTCTGCGTCTTGAAGGACAACTGAGAACCAAGACGTTCTGTGTCCTCAGAGAAAGTCCACACGTTTCCTACATCTAAGAACAATGCACCTTTAAGGCGAAGGAAGATGGGGAAACGGTATTCTAGATTCATTTCCAGTTTGAAATCGCCAGTTTGGAACAGTCGGAAGTTGTTCCTGGCATCAAAAGCTAATGAATCTTGATAACCACCAGGTCCTAAACCCCGCGGTGCCCATGCACGCATGCTGTTGGCGCCTCCCACAAAGAATTGCTTCACGTAAGGCACGTCACTGGTAAAGCCAAAGGGTGCTGCTGCACCGATATTAATTCGCGTTGCAAAAGTCTGTTCGGGGCCAGTCTGCTTCTGATAGCGTAAATCGAGCTCACCCTTTATGTATTGACTAAAGTCGATCCCTTGACCTAGCCGGAAGGTATCCTGTTCATTACGGATCCAATTTGTGGCTCGGTTTAGACCATAAAGCTCTAGACCAGCAACTTCCAGGTTGGCATTAAGATAGCCCGTCCGACCACGCAGACTCGTTTTGGTACGCCGGATGTAATCAATTTCTCTAAGCAGTAAACTGAAGAATACTTGTTGACCAAAACTTCGCTCCAAGAAACCGTTTTCCTTTAGTTGCGCTTCAAATGCAGGCTCAGTACTTGGATTAAGGTAGTTAATGGCGAAGTTGTCGATAGATAGTTTTTCGTTCCTGGAAATCGGGATGTCATAACCGAAGGAACCATTTAGAAGATTATAGCTGTACCAATTGAAGATCAAAAGATACTCGTAACCTGCGCCGATATGCGTGGTGGCATGTTCCCGTAAATTGCGGTAGAAATTACTCCCAATGAGCCCCTTACGGTTTGCACCTGACAGCTTGTAGAAAAGGAGACGATACAGGCCGAGATAATCCACAAACTGCGGAAGCGTTAGATCGAAATCAGCTCGGAGGTCTACTGTATTCCAAAATTCATCCGTACCAATTTTCTCAGGTGCCATTTCCACACCGGCGGAGAGGTTGGCCGTAAAGAGTTCTGCTCCGCCCAGGAAATTTCGATGCACCGCCCCTGGGTTTAGCGAGACCCCAATGAGGTTGTTGTTGAGCGCATTATTTCGATTGGTATAGTTGAGCTCAAGCGAAGTGTTAACCTGGAAGAAGTAGTTCGGTGTAAGTTGAATACTTAGATGAATGATATCGTCGTATTCAGGGTCCCGCTCCTGTTTAATGCGGACAAATCGAAAAATTCCCAATTCACTCAATTGATCGTTGGTTCGGTTGTACTCCTCCTGACTGAAGAGTTCTCCCGGTCTTAGAGAAATGGCCCGTCGGAACGTAGTTGGGTCAATTATGAAACCTCGATCGGAGAGGAAGAAACGAATTCCGGCAATGACTGTATCACCAGTGATGTTACTACCATCGATTGTATAGTCCTGATAAACATCGATGTCACCGATGAAAAACTGCTGGTGTTCTTCTTCGCCATAGGGCGGGAAAACTGTGATGTACAGATTTGCCTGACCAGCAGTCTGAAACGTGTCCAGTTCCAGATCGCCTATTTGAGCCTGGTAGAACTCCGCATAGCCCTTGTCACGCATCAATGAGGTGATCCGCTGCTTTTCGGAAGCATAGCGACTGAGATCCAACGGCATACCGCTTTTGAAGACAGCATCATCTTTACTCGATTGTAGTAAAGCATCAACCTTTGGGTCAGGGCTATGATAATTAACGGAGTCTATGTAGTAACGTTGGCCAGGTAGGGCATAGTAACTAACGCGCATCCGCTTTTTGCGAGGATCACGTTGTGGAATCACCTGAGCTTGTAGCCATCCCTTGTACTGTAGGTAAGCCTGCATGTCGTAGGCCGTGAGAGTGGTAAGGCTATCGCTGTAGATGGTTGGCGGCTCACCAATTGTTTCTCGTTTGAATCGGTTCCAACCAGTCGTATCTTCTGGTGCAGAGTTGTTCAGGTAGGAATACTCTCGTGGAAACAAGAAAAAGAAGTTACTGTTGACCCGCTGGCGGTAAAAGGTAGACAGCTCATAGGCCAGATCACTGCGGTCTTCCATCTTCTGTTTGATGACTACAGCGTTCTTGTCGAGCAGGTATTCGTCTTGCTTCAAGAATTTGGTGCTATTGCAACTACTTAGAAAGCTCCCCATTAGGATCAGGGGAATTACGTATTTTGCCGCCCAAACTGCGATTTTGCGCATGCCACTTTCTAAGAATGCTATCAAGACGTTAAAAGCTTTACACCGGAAGAAGTTCCGGCAAAAGTATAACAAATTTATGGCCGAAGGCGATAAGATCGTACGGGAATTGCTAACCCAGCGCTATTACCTAGTCGAGGCCGTTTATGCAACAGCATCTTGGTTACAACAGCACAGCACACATCTTTCGGCGGCCAATATCTCCAGTATAGAAGTTAACGAGCAAGAACTACGGCTTATTTCCCAACTCAGCACACCTAATCAAGTACTGGCTGTGGTAGAAATTCCGCCCATCCCTGACGACATCAATTGGCGGGAGGATTGGACCCTCTACCTGGACGGATTGCAGGACCCCGGTAATGTAGGTACCATCCTGCGAATTGCGGATTGGTTCGGTATTCCTAGAGTAGTGGCTGGTCCAGGAACTGTCGAACTCTACAATTCCAAAGTCCTTCAGGCCAGCATGGGGGCGTTTCTAAGAGTGGAGTGGATCGAATCTTCCCTGGATTCCATTTGTGCACAAGCACCGGAGCTTCCCTGCTGGATCGCAGATATGGGAGGGGATGATGTGTTTTCACTGTCTGTGCCCCGCAATGGCATTCTAGTCGTGGGTAACGAAGGACAAGGCATTTCCATGTCTGTTCGCGACTTGGCAACTCAGGTGGTTTCTATTACAGCTCCAGCTGGAAGTGGTGCAGAATCGCTGAATGTAGGCGTGGCAACCGGAATTCTCTGTGCTGCCTTGAGAAGAAAATCCTAATTAGAAGACTTCCTTTAATCCACTGCAGTATTCTCGGCTATTGGTAGTTCTACCCATACGGTTGTCCCTTCACCTTCTTGGGAAATAATTCCTATTGTGCCTGTATAATGTTGGACAATCTTCCGGCAAGTAGCAAGACCTACACCGCTACCTTCGTAGACTCGAGTTGGATGTAAGCGGGTAAATAGTTCGAACACTTTTTCCTGTTCAGACTCCGGAATGCCAATTCCATTATCCTGTACCATAATACGAGTGCGGCCATTATCCATGTTTTTACTCCGAATCAAAATCTGCGGAGCAGTTTCAGCCTGAATAAATTTCAAACTATTGCTGATCAGGTTTTGGAATAAGAGTACCATTAAGGAGTCATTAGCGAGAACAGAAGGCAATGCTTTAAAGTCTATGACTGCCTTTTTCTGTTGAATGTCCTCGTGCAAATTTGCTGCAACGACTGAAATCGTTTCCTGAAGATCAACTGGCTGTGCCGGCTCCATTTGTTTTCCTAAGCGGGAGAAGCTAAGCAAGTCATCGATGAGCGTAGTGAGTTGACTGGAACTGGAGTTGATGAATTGCAGACACTCTTGCTCCGCTTTCTTAACTCGATCTCCGAGTAACTTGGCCAACAGTGCGCTGAAACTCTGAATACTCCGCAAAGGCCCTTTTAGGTCATGAGCTGCCACCGCTGCAAAACGGCCAAGAGCCTGGTTGTTTTCAGCCAGTGTTTCGTTAGCTACCGATAGTTGGGAGTTCAAGCGCTTCAATTCAAGATTTCGTTGCTTGTTTCTTCGGTAAAACCAATAGACGCTCGCGGCAAATACCAATGCAGTGAAAAGAAAGTAGATCAAAAGGCGATTATACCTTTTCTCATTTAACAAGTCCTCTTGCGTACGTTCCTGCTCTGATATAAGTCTGTTCCTTTCGGCAGCTTGCTTTTGGGTCAATTCCTGCAGTTGTTGCTGAAAGCGACTCGCACTGACCGCGCGATGGACTAATTCTTCGTTGGCATCCTTTTCCAGACGGTTGTAGTCCTTAAGTAGGATAAGTGCTGTTTCCCAATTGCCTCGTCGTTCATGAGCCTCTCCAAGGCAATCACAAGCTTCTAATTGAATTTGCGGTAAACTTCGATTTACCGCTATTTCATAGGCTTGATCGCAAAGCTTCAGTGCATTGTTGAGTTGGTTTTTATCCAGTCCTATCATGCCTAAATGGGCGGAGGCATGGGCGATTATGTGAGGGAGCTTGAACGATTTGGCTTTTTGTAATGCTTTCTGAAAATATGAGTAAGCAGTATTCGTCTCCTTCTGCTTATACTTGACGACCCCAATTCCAAGAAGACTACTGGCTATAAGCTCAGGATCTTCAAGTGCTGTTGCATACTGCAGCCCTTGTTCATACGCCTTTTGAGCAGCTTGCAGTTCTTCCCTTTCTTTCCAGAAGTCAGCTTGGGTGAGGGTAATCTCTACCAGCTGAAAGGTATCGCCCTCGATTTGAGCAGTCCGAAAAGCGGTATCAAGTACCGCGATGGCAAGTGTATCAAGACCGACTTCTCCCAACAATGCACCTCGAAGTCGTTGGAGATAGATCTTGGCTGCTTTCGCTGTACTTGAAGGAACCTCCTCTAGAATGCCATTGGCCTTTCCTAATTCTTGATAGGCAGCCTCGTAGTCACCATGTATTAAGTGAAGTTCAGCCAATCTTTCATGACTGGTCAATTGCAGTTCCGGATATTGGTTCTTGGCGAGTTTGCGTGCTTGTCGGAAATTAAAGATGGCAATATTGATCTGCCCTTTTTCCTGTGCCAAATCGCCTTCTGCAAGCTTGGTGTTGATCAACGACCTTAAGCGTTCGCCAGTCAACGGAGCATCTGGAGAAACGGCGTTCACTTGACGCCGGGATGTGCTGTCTTGTTGTGCGCATAGTGTATTGCAAAGAATGCATAAACACAAAATGGCAAGCCTGAGGATCGTTTGCATTCCGTTGTCTTGCGTTGTGAGTGTTTGAAGTCTTTTACGGGCAGAAGGTCAGATTCGGAAGAAGCTTGTGTCTATGAGAATTGATATGCCAATCCTCTACTTCTTGCGAATAATACAGCTTCTGTTTCTAAAAGTCAGTAACTAAAATCGGGACGACGGTTAAACAAGTCTTTAAGCAGGATAAACAGACGTATCGAAGGGATGCCTAAAAAACAAAAAGCGCATAGTCTTAATGTTACTATGCGCTTTTGGGGATGTGGTCATTACTGGATTCGAACCAGTGACCTCCGCCCTGTCAAGGCGGCGCTCTAAACCAACTGAGCTAAATGACCGCTAATTCTTTAATTCAAGAGCGAATAATATGGTTCCCGCCCTATGCATTAAAGTGCCGCCAAATGTAGGGTTATTTTGAATAACAGTCAATAATCGTGCGAAGAAGTTTTTTTGAGTGAGGAGGCCACGAAACGATTTCCTATTATTGTATATCCAATCTACAGTGAGGGTACGAAAGCTGGAGTTCAACGCCTAGGATAACTACCCGAAATCAAAACGAGGTAAATGAGTGACCAACAACCACAACTCAAGAGAACGCTTGGCCCTTTAATGCTTTGGGGCTTGGGCGTTGGCTATGTGATTTCCGGAATGTACTTTGGCTGGAACCTGGGACTTGAAAAGGGAGGAACGTTAGGACTGGCTATTGCAACAGGGTTTATCATCATCATGTACTTAGCCTTCACCTTCAGTTATACAGAACTAGCCTGTGCTATTCCAAAAGCCGGGGGCGCTTTCGACTATTCCATACGGGCGCTGGGTGAAAACTGGGGCTTCATTGGGGGCATGGCCCAAAACATAGAGTTCATCTTTGCCCCTCCTGCGATAGCCTTTGCTATTGGAGCTTATCTCAATCTCTTTATCCCTTCTATACCGATCATAGCTATAGCCATTGTTGCTTATCTAATCTTCACAGCTCTGAATATATACGGGGTAAAAGCTGCAGCATCCTTTGAGTTGATCATCACGATAATAGCTGTAGTAGAGCTCTTGATTTTTGCAGGAGCGAGCCTTCCATCATTTGAATGGGCTAATCTGGAAAAGAATGCGCTGCCCAACGGCTATGGAGGTGTCTTTGCGGCCATTCCATTTGCTATTTGGTTTTTCCTGGCCATTGAAGGTGTGGCCAACGTAGCGGAAGAAACAATCAATCCACAGCGGAATGTTCTGATCGGCTTTGGGTCAGCCATTTTGACCTTGGTGGTACTGTGTATATTGACGTTCTGCTCTTCTGTAGGTGTAGCAGGCTGGGAAGCTATTGTGTTTGCAGAAGAAGGTGCAGCTGCCTCTGATTCTCCCTTGCCGCTAGCACTGTCTAGAATTTACGGCGAAGGCCACATTCTTTATATGCTAGTTACTTCGATAGGGCTTTTTGGTCTGATCGCTTCTTTCCATGGTATTATCCTGGCAGCTGGGCGAGCAACGTTCGAGTTCGGTCGAGTGGGATTTGCGCCCAAAGCGCTTGGGCGTATTCATCCAAAATTTCGTACTCCGGCTAATGCATTGTTGGTAAATACAGCGGTCGGTATCATAGCGCTCTTTACGGGGAAGACGGGGGAGATCATTACCATTGCCTGTTTTGGGGCATTGAGTCTTTACATTGTCTCAATGGTTTCGATTATTAAGCTACGTCGGTCGGAGCCGGATCTGGAGCGGCCTTTCAAAGTGCCGTTTTATCCACTGACGCCTATTGTAGCTCTGGTGATTGCCAGTGTGGCTCTGGTGGCCATCACCGTGTATAATCCTTGGCTAGCTTTGATCTATGTAGGTATACTAGCTATTTCTTTTGGCTGGTTCAAATTGACAAAACCCGCAAGTTAAACTAATAGCAAATGCAAGTAAGAGGTAAACTATCCATTGAAGACTTGAGGAGTCAGGTGGAGGAAGAAGCAATCGAAACAGTCATCGTAGCTTTTACCGACCATTATGGACGTTTAGTAGGAAAGCGTTTCGATGCAGAATTCTTTTTGGAATCTGCAGCGGAGGATGGAATCCACGGCTGTGATTACCTCCTGACCACTGATATGGAGATGGAGCCCATCCCCGGCTATAAATTTGCGAATTGGGAATTAGGATATGGTGATTTCCATTTGGTGCCTGATCTCAATTCCCTGCGAGTAGCGGATTGGTTAGACAAGACAGCTTTGGTTCTTTGTGATGTGCAAAACGAGAAGACGCACAAATGGGTGGATGTCGCGCCACGTTCGATTCTGCGGAAGCAGTTGGAAGCTGCCGATCAATCTGGCTATGCTTGCTTTGCGGCCTCAGAGTTAGAGTACTACCTCTTTGAAAACAACTACCGCCAAGCCTTCGACCAACACTATCAGGACCTCAAGCCAGTAGGTTGGTACTTAGAGGATTATCACATCCTGCAAGGTAGCCGAACTGAGCCGTTTAATGCCGCTGCTCGTCGACACCTGAAAAACTCTGGTGTTCCGGTAGAGAACTCAAAAGGAGAGTGGGGATTAGGCCAGCATGAGTTGAACGTTCGTTATGCGGAAATTCTGGAGATGGCCGATCGGCATACCGTCTACAAGCAGTGCCTGAAGGAAGTAGCTGATCGAATGGGACTGTCCGTTACCTTCATGGCAAAGTTTCATGAGGATAGAGCAGGGTCTAGTTGTCACATTCATATCAGCCTTTGGAAGGATGGTGAAAATGCTTTTTCGGGTGATCAAACCTACGGGCCGGTCCAAGGTTCAGAAGTGTTTAAGTGGTTCCTGGGTGGTTGGATCAAGCACGCACCTGATATTATGCCATTCTACGCGCCAACTGTCAATTCGTATAAGCGTTACGTGGATGGTTCCTGGGCGCCGACTAGATTGGCGTGGAGTTATGATAACCGTACCGCCGGATTCCGAGTGGTGGGCAAAGGCAAAAGCCTGCGAATAGAGTGTCGTATACCGGGTGCTGATTGTAACCCCTATCTGGCCTTCGCTGCTTCCTTGGCTTGTGGTCTTGACGGTATCCAGAACAAAATAGAGCCCCCTGCTATTTTTGAAGGGGATGTATATGCTGCGAAGAATCTCCCAAGTGTTCCAAAATCCTTAGGGGAGGCCACAGAGCGATTCTCCAAAAGTGAGTTTGCGAAGTCAGCTTTTGGTGAAGCAGTTGTAGAGCACTATACACATCATTTTACCCAGGAAATGAATGCCTACAACAAGGCGGTAACGGATTGGGAGCGGAAAAGATATTTCGAACGAATCTAATTTAGAAACGGTGAAGTCATCAACTGATGATCCTTTACCAATACCAAATGTGAACATGCGATTAAAAGACAAGGTGGCTTTGGTCACTGGCGGTAGCAATGGCATAGGTAAAGAGAGTTGTTTACTCTTTGCCCAGGAAGGTGCCCAAGTTGTGGTAGTAGATATTGACGAGGCTGGTGGCCAAGCCACAGTTGACCAAATCCGTAGCGAAGGAGGGCAGGCAGTCTTCTTCAAGGCGGATGTATCAAAAGCAGAAGACTGTGCCGCTATGGTACAAGTAGCAGAAGACCAATACGGACGCTTACATATTCTCTTCAATAATGCTGGTATTATGCACAGCGATGACGGAGATAGTCAGTCGACGGAAGAAGACGTATGGGACCTGACGATGAATGTCAATGTCAAGGGAGTATTCCTAGGGTGTAAATATGGTATTCCACTTATTCTCAAATCGGGTGGTGGGTCCATCATCAATACGGCGTCCTTCGTGGCTCACTTAGGTGCCGCCACACCGCAATTGGCGTATACCGCAAGCAAAGGTGCTGTTCTGGCCATGTCAAGGGAGTTAGCGGTTATCCATGCTCGTGAAGGGATTCGCGTAAACGCCTTGAGCCCTGGCCCATTGCGTACGGAGCTTCTTATGAAGTTCTTGAACACAGAAGAAAAGAAACAACGCCGTTTAGTACACGTCCCTATGGGCCGGTTTGGAGAAGCGAAAGAGATGGCTAAAGCAGCTTTATTTCTAGCTTCAGATGATTCATCCTATACAACTGGTACTGAGTTTCTTGTGGATGGAGGGATTACTGCTGCTTACGTAACGCCAGAATAAATCATGTCCAGCTCATGAAAAAGATATTTCAAACCATTTCTCCGGTCGATAAGTCTGTGTATCTGGAACGTGAATATGCGAGTGTGGCAGACATTGAAGATGTTTTAGCTAAGGCCAAACATGCCCAAAAGGGTTGGCGGAATACCACGATAGCTGAGCGCGCGGAGGTTTGCAAAAAGGTGGTGGCGTATTTCTTGAATAATGCTACCGCCATGGCTGAAGAGCTTAGCTGGCAGATGGGGCGCCCTATTCGGTACACTCCCTTTGAAATCACTGGTGGTTTCAAAGAGCGTGCCCATTACATGATTGATATTGCGGAGCAAGCCTTGGGAAATGTGGCAGTACCACAGCTAGATGGCTTTGAGCGCTTCATTGGCCGAGAACCATTGGGCACGGTGCTGGTTTTGGCTCCCTGGAATTACCCTTACCTCACTTCCGTTAATGCCATTATTCCAGCGATCATGGCTGGGAATACAGTAATCTTAAAGCACTCTGAGCAAACTCCGCTTTGTGCCGAACGCTATGCGGAAGCCTTTGCCTTTGCTGGTGCGCCTGAGGGTGTTTTTCAGTTCCTGTATATTGATCATGCTCAGGTGGCACAAGTTATTGACGACTCACGGATCGATTTTGTAGCGTTTACCGGTTCTGTATCGGGCGGGCATGCTGTGCAACAGGCAGTGGGACGACGCTTCATTGGATCGGGCCTAGAGCTAGGCGGTAAGGACCCCGCCTACGTACGTCAGGATGCAAAGCTTCAGCATGCAATTGATAATCTGGTAGATGGGGCATTTTTCAATTCGGGGCAGTCTTGTTGCGGTATTGAGCGTATTTACGTACACGAAGCCTTGTACGATTCATTTGTAGATGGCTTCGTGTCCTTAAGTAAGCAATACGTTCTCGATAATCCGCTGGAACGTGAAACGACATTGGGCCCGATGGTTCGTACTTCAGCTGCGATTCAAGCTCAAGATCAGATCGATCGAGCTCTGCAGCAAGGAGCGAAAGCACTTTTGGATGCTTCCAGCTTTCCTAATCACCAAGTGGGTACGCCGTATATGGCACCTCAAGTCTTGATCAATGTGGATCACACCATGGAGGTAATGAGGGAGGAAAGCTTCGCCCCGGTGGTAGGTATTATGTCTGTGAAAGACGATGAGGAAGCTGTCCGCTTGATGAATGACAGTCAATATGGATTGACTGCCTCCTTATGGACCCAGGACGTAGACAGAGCGAAAGAGTTAGGACGAGAGATTGAAACCGGTACGCTGTTCATGAATCGCTGCGACTACCTTGATCCGGCCTTGGCCTGGACTGGAGTGAAAAACAGTGGCCGTGGGTGTACGCTATCTGCTTTGGGCTACGATTCATTGACTCGACCTAAATCATATCACCTAAGAATCAACTGATGAAAGCGGGCTTGTTTGAATGTGATCACGTCAAGGAAGTGTATCGCGATGAACATGGCGATTACGCTGACATGTTCGTTCAGCTCTTCCCCGAACTAGAGTGGCGTTTCTATGATGTTTGCAACGGAGTATTACCAAGCAACTTGGACGAATGTGATGTGTATTTTGCCACAGGCTCGTATAAGTCTGTATATGATCAAGAAGATTGGATTGAAGAACTGAAGGAGACCGTTCGGGCGATTGCGCAGCAGGACAAGTATTTTGTCGGTTTTTGTTTTGGTCATCAGCTACTAGGGGAGGCCATGGGAGGTAAAGTGCGCAAGTCAAGCAGGGGTTGGTGCGTTGGCGTGCATGAATTCGATCTGCTTGAGCACGAGCCTTGGATGAATCCCTTTCAAGATCAGCTAAATCTCTTGATGATGTGCCAGGACCAAGTACTAGAGCTTCCGCCTGATGCGACCGTTCTGGCAAGTGCTGATAAATGTCCAGTGGGTATCTTTAGGGTAGGAACGAAGATGTTAGGGATTCAGGGGCACCCGGAATACACCAAGGCGTACGATCGATTATTGCTAGAGATGCGCGTAGACCGAATTGGGCAAGAAACGGTGCAGATCGGTCGGCAAAGCTTTGAAAAAGATGTTCACCAAGAGACGATCCGAAATTGGATCCTTCGTTTTATCGGGTATCTCCCTGTAGAATCTCAATCCGCTTAAAAGTCTTACATTTAGGAAATATCAAAAACCACACCTATGGCCATATTTGCTGATGATATTGCAGGCACAGTTAAGCTGCGCGCAATTCGCCTTGGCTCCGTCGATGACGGTGCTCGCCCTTCTGATGAACGGGCATTCTTTAATCGTTACCACGGCGATTTTATTTCCTTTTCTAGTATGGCACGGAGCCATTTCCGGGACGAGGCTACGAGCGACTGGAATTCTTTCAAGCCAACGAATAGCCCGGATTACGTTAAGTCTTGGCAGGACTTTCTGAGGCGGGCTGGATTTCTTCCGTTTCATCAAGAGGAAGGCATATTTGGCTATGTCACCTTAGCCGGCACACGACTTTTTCAGGAATATGTAAGATCTGTTGAGGGGGTAGCTGAGATTGGAGTACCTGATGGAATTGTAGGTTCAAAGACCAGACTCCATGCCAATCGCTGGGATGAAGCTGGCAAGGTCTCTTCCTGGTGGCAAGCCGATCCTGTTACACCATCCGATGAGTATTTGATGTGGATGGATGTTATGGAAAAAGCAAAGGCGCGCTACCAAGCCAACCCACATGAAGTAATCTCTGCTGTGACTGATGCCAGCAAAGTAGGGGACACCGTAAAGATTAATAACTGGGACTGGAAACCAGAGGATATTCACCTCATTGGTATTCGTCGTAACCAGGAAAAACGCGATTTCAATCGCGGAAATGATGATCTCTTTTTATTGTTGATCCGCGGTGTGGTATTCAAATTCTATGGTTCTACCGATCCACGCCCACGTGGTGCTCGATCAGATGAAGCTTACCTGGTGGAGGGCCAACACAAATACCGGATGGCTTGGCATAAGATTGGAGACATCAAAAAGGTTTACAAAGCGCTTAAGCCTTTCAGTGGACAAGGCGTAATGGTATTCCGAGACAAGGATGGCGATGACGATTTCGATTCAGATGATATCAAGTTCGGCCTCCAAGGACCTAACAATACAATCAATATTCATTGGACTGGATCAGGAGTAAGTAATTTCAGTCAAGGCTGTCAAGTGATTGCTGGCTCCAGCTACCTCAATGCGAACAAGAAACTAATTGATTGTACTCCTTTTGCTTCAAGATCTTACGCTGGGTTGTCTCAGGGTCAGACGCGTGGGGCATATAATGTTCTTTGTGATCTTGTCTTGGCCTATTCTCCACTGAATGAAAATGCAGTCTGGTATACACTCGGAAGAGATGAAGTTCTCGACGAGCATCCAGATCTGGGCGCTGATTGGGCAGCCATGATGGTCAAGAATATGCAGGTATAATGACACAGCAATATCGCTTAGAGACGGGAAAATAATTAATGAAACAGATATCGGCTTGGCTTTTGCACTAAGCCAAGGAAAACTTGGACTTGACGTGTGCAAAGGACAAGCCATAAAAGATAACTGTTTCATTGATTACCGTTAAATTATTTAGTAATCTTTCAAGTAGTACTTGACAATTTATGGAAGTACAACTGCATTCTGCCAAAGTAACTCGTACGGCACACTATGCATCTTTAGGCAATCCGGGACAACACATCCGGCAAATTTGGTTCGTTACGCATGGCTATGGGCAATTGTCCAAAACCTTTATCCGTCGTTTCATCCCAATTTGCGATGAACAGACCCTGGTTATTGCACCAGAAGGTCTTTCTCGTTTCTACTGGGGCGGTTTTGATGGCCCTATTGTAGCATCCTGGATGACCCGAGAAGATCGTCTGGATGAGATAGCTGACTACGCAAATATGCTTGATCAGTTATATGCCAAGTACGTTCCATTATGCCATCCTGACGCTGAGATTAACCTACTAGGATTTAGTCAAGGTACAGCTACGCAAGTGCGTTGGATTATGCGATCCTTTCCAAAGTTTGATCGTTTGATGCTATGGTCTGGCCAATTGCCAGAAGACTTGGACTACCAACCGCACTTAGATTACTTTGCCGATAAGGAACTCTTCTACGCCTATGGCGATGCCGATCCGTTGATTACTCCCAAGCGTTTAGCTTTTATGGAGGGAGTGATCAACGGTAGCGGTCTAAATTTCACTAAGGTGCCTTTCAGTGGGGAACATAAGGTGGACAAAACTGCGTTGTCAGAATGGTGGTCAAAGCAGCAAACGACTTAGCAGGTCTCGTAATGCAGGTTATTTGAGTTCTACCTGCTCTTCATATTCCACAGGTACAGTGAAGGAAACACCAGCTAACTTCACTACAATTTCCCCTTGGTATTTAACGTCGACCTTTTTGGTCAATACAGCGTTGATGATACCACCTAAAGCACCATTGCGGTCATTCTCATAAATCTCCTTTGGTGACACGTTGCAAGTTAGTGGTAGGCGAAATTCAGCAGTAGCAGGTACTGGAATGCTAACCTCTTGCTGAATAGTAGCTGCGGGCACATCATTCACGATTACCTGAATATCAGTCGATACGACTTCGCCGCCGAAAGCGTTCGGGTTGTGGTATACGGCTTCACCGGAAAGGGTAATACGCTTGGTAGAGATGGTGTTGGCTTTTAGCCCTTCAAAACCTCTGTAAATCGGTTCTTGCGGTTGGGAGCAAGCAAACGTCAGGAGTAGTAGAAATAAGGTGCCAAGTAATGCAGAAGATGATAGCGTCTTCATTTTGGAAGTGTTAGGTACAGAAATTGTAAGCTACGGGCCAATCCTCTTGGTGTAGGTTAGGACAAATATTTTAATTTTGTTCCAACGATCCTACTACATCCTAATGATAATACCCAAAAGCACCAACGTCTACGGCCACCTTGTTTCCCCTCTCTTGTTTTTACTAGCTCTGTTAGTATGGTTTCCGCAATCAAATTGGGCACAAGTCAATGCGGTTCTAAGCAACCCCAGTGCTTGCGGCCTGAACGAGCCGCTGACAGATAACAACTGTCCTGAGAACCTTCCATTCTACAATCCAGATATCTTTCAAATACAAGTTACTAATGCACCCGGTACGGCATTGGGAGTTGATGTTTTTCTAGAAGAAGTACGTTTACTCATCGAACACGAATGGGTGAGTGATATGAACGTAGCCTTGCGTTCTCCGGGCGGTCAGGTGGTAGACCTATTTGGCAATATTGGCGGGAATGGCGATAATTTTGGCGACACCTCGCTGGTGAGCTGCACCGGAGCCATGGTGCTGCGACTAGCTGCCTGTGATTTGCTAGCTGATGCAACTCCTCCTTTTGCCGGAGGGCCCTATAGAGCACTTAATGATCTTTATCCGTTCAACGATGGTGTTACCGATCCTAACGGAGATTGGGAACTACTAATTTGTGATGATTTGGAGGACGATGTAGGTACCTTGCAATTTGTAGAACTGGTATTTGCTCCGCTTGCTTGCTTACCGGTTCAGGACCTCATACTGCTTAATCAAGATAGTACAGCAGCAACTTTTACCTATACGCCAGCTGATCTTTGTGGTGATGCTATTGTAGAAATTGGTCCGCCTGGATTTACTCCAGGAACGGGTGCTGGCCCAGGTGTTGGTGGGCAGGTGTTTTCCGTCGGATGTCCTCCGTTTACGCTAACTGGACTCGCTGAGGATACTGCTTTCGATATCTACATTCGTCGTTCCTGTAATGGCGGAACTTCCTTTTCTGCGAATTCCTGTGGTAATAGTTTCACAACTGGTTGCACACCAGCTGCTCCATCTAATATAGAGACCTTTGATAGTGAAGCCCTATGTGGTGGATTGTGTAGTGTCAGCTGTGACCTGACCGGCGTATGGAGAAATGTTGAAGGAGATGGATTCGACTGGCTAGTGAATAGTGGACCTACGCCTACACTAGTGGGTACGGGGCCAGATGATGACATTACTGGCGGAGGTAACTATGTATACATCGAGGCGAACGGATCGCAATGCATGCAGGATGAAGAGGCGTTCTTGCAGAGCAGTTGCCTCTTGTTAGATAAGCAAGGGACGGACTCTTGTCATTTGTCCTTCTACTATCATATGTCTGGTATCAATACCGGAACGCTCCGGGTAGCTGCATCAGATGATGGAGGGCTCAGTTGGGCGGACCTATGGCAGGTCTCCGGGAGGCAGGACACCGCTTGGCAAAATGCTTACGTGAGCCTGGCTGATTATCCAGATGGCAGTTTACTTCAACTACGAATAATTGCATCGAAGGGGGATGGCATATTTGGTGATATTGCGGTGGATCAAATTCGCCTTCACGGTAGCCAAGTTTTGGATTTCCCCACCAATTTAATCTATGCTGATACTGATGGCGATGGATTTGGGGGAGCCACGGAGCCCATTCTAACTTGCCTGGATGTGGCACCGGCTGGGTTCTCATTCAATAATTTGGATTGTGATGATTCCATGGCAGCGGTGAATCCTGATGCGGAAGAGATACCCTGCAACGGCATAGACGAGAATTGTAATGCAGCAGTGCTCGATGATGATCCTATTTTGCCCACTCCGGAAATGATGAGTGATACCGTATGCTCTGGGGTACTACCAACGATCAGCGCTGCAGCCGATCCGGAGTTTCAAGTCTTCTGGTACACGGAAGCCGATCGATCTAGTGGCATCGTTTGGGTGGGTAACAGCTACCAACCGACCTTGCCCATCAATACGACCTCTTTTCCACAGGTCTACCATTTCTATGCGGAGGTAACGAACTTTGTTTGTACCAGTCCAATCTTAGGAGAAGCCACCATTGTGGTACTACCGGAGCCTGAGGGTATGGTAGTCGAGACACCGGAGGTCTGCCCAAACGAAGTCTTCGACTTAGCCTCGATCAATATCGTGGACAATCGTTTCACTGGTGCGGCATTGACTTTCCATAGTGCTAGTCCGGCCGATCAAATGAATGAGCTTCCCAGTACTGAAGTGTCCATTATCGCAGATTCTGCCTTTGTCTACCTGTTGACTAGTCCTGATGGTTGTACCTATGAAAGCACAGTGACCGTGAATCTTAAGGATTTGCCGGCAATCTCCTTCATGCCTGCCGACTCCTTTTCGCTTTGTCGAGATCTTAGAGATACTGTTATTGCCAATGTTATGGGAGGAGTGCCGCCTTATTCCTACTTGTGGGAAAATGGGAGTACTTCACAGGATTTTCCAGTTGAAGCAGCTAATCAAGCGGGACTGCTGCAGGACTTTACCTTGGCTGTAACTGATGCAGAAGGCTGTACAACAGTAGATACCGTTTTGCTTCAGACTACAAACAGCATCGACTCGCTACGGACGTTTACTACACCAGTTTCAACCTGTGAAGGTTCTGATGGTACGATTACTATTGTACCGCTTAACGGACTTCCGCCCTTTTCCTACGTATGGGAAGACGAGAGCGGAAATTCAAATTCTGGAACCGGTGTAGCTGATACTATTCGACTGATCAATCTGCCGCAGAATACCTATCGAGTAACGATTACGGATTCTTCCGCGGAAGGCTGCGAAGCGAAGCTACGAAACCTGCGGATCCAAGGTCCAGGCTTCCAATTGGGAGAAACGACACTGACTTCACCGACCTGTGCTGGATTTAACGATGGTGAGATATGCCTGGATGTATCAGGGAATGGAAACCTCAGCTACACCTGGTCGAATAGCCAGTCTGGTTCCTGTGCGGAAGATCTCGTAGCAGGTAACTATCAGGTTACGGTGACCAATGGTGAGTGTACTACCGTAGAAAGCTATGATTTAACAGAGCCAGATAGTCTCCAATTATCGATTCAGAGGACTATGCCAAGTTGCGCGGATGAAGATGATGGAGCATTAATGGTAACAGCGCTCGGAGGCACTCCGAATTACGATTATGAATGGGACAATGGTTTTATCATACCGCAACGAGTAGACCTCACGGCGGGTGACTACCCAATTACGGTGACAGATGCCAATGGTTGTGTTTTCACGGACACCATTGCTTTAGGAGCACCGGATCCTCTTCTCATTAGCTTGGACTCCCTGGTAAATATTTCTTGTCCCGGAGAAAATGACGGTTTAATTCGCGTTTCTGGAAACGGTGGAACCGCGCCGTACCAATTCGTTTGGGATGATGGAAACACTGCTCCACAGCGGATTGGATTGGCTCCAGGTACCTATCAAGTTACCGTAACTGATTTCAACAATTGTTCCACAACGGAGAGTTTTGATATCGAACCAGCAATCCCACTAAGTTTAGGATTATCTACAACGGAGCAACCACTGTGTCTTGGCGATGAAACTGGGAGTATTGAGCTTTCGGCATCCGGTGGAACTTCGCCGTACTCATTTGCTTGGAACGACGGATTTACCAGCGACAATCCTGTAAGGGAAGATCTTCCGGTAGGAGATTACTGGGTGATTTTGGCTGATGCCAATGCTTGTGTATCTGACACCCTATTTGTGACGCTTGATCCACAGTCTAACCTCAGCATCACGACTACGCTAACCGAACCAACTTGTGTCGGCTTAAGTGATGGAGCAATTGAGGTTATGGCCAGTGGAGTAGAACCACAGCTCTACAGTTGGTCTACAGGTACAGGCGGCCCCAATTTGCCCGGTATTCCAGTGGGTAGTTATGGACTTACTGTAACGGATGCTCGAGGATGTCTAGTAGATACCACGATTGAACTTGGGGCGCAACAAGTATTTGCTATCGATAGCAGAGTAGTACAACCTTCCTGCTTTGGCGTTAATGATGGGATTATTGATCAGACCTTGATTGAACAAGGACAACCTCCTTTCCAGTTCTTCTGGAACTTTGATAATTCGCAGCATGTGGATCAGATGTTCTTAGGGCGTGGAGACTATCAGTTCACGGTGACGGATGCTATCGGTTGTGAATTTGTCTCGGATACGTTCCGGCTCGATTATCCAGAGCCATTGAACCTGGATATTATAGACTTCCTGGAGATCAGCTGTAATGGCGACGCCAATGGATACATTGAAACACTAGCTTCTGGTGGTACAGGACCATATGATTACAACTGGATCGGCACTGGTAATACTACGGCAACTATTGCGAATGTCCCAGCTGGAGATTATCGCCTGTCGGTAACGGATGCTCGTGGATGTGATTTAGATACGACCTTCGTACTGGTGGACCCAGACGTCATCACCGTTGAAGGTATACTCGATGGAGGCAACGTTTGTGACCCTGATGATCCGGATGTCCTTATTGGCAATGTCACAGGCGGTGTAATGCCGTATGAATACATCTGGACGGGAAGGATCGAAGGGCAAACAATTGTTGATCCTGTTCCTGGCGATTATGTACTGACGGTAGTGGATGCGAATGGCTGTGCCGGCGTATCACCAACGGTAAAAGTCCCAGAGCGAGATGCACCCTTAATGCTAGATAGCTTTGTGGTGAGCCAGGTTAGTTGCTTTGAAGGTACGGATGCCGCATTGACGGCCTACACGAGTGGTGGGTCGGGCAACCTCCGATATCACTTCACGCCAACCTACATTGAGGAATCAGATTCCAATCAAGTTACCATCGCTGGCATCGGCTTTGACAACAGCTACAGTGTCACGGTAACGGACTTAGATACGGGTTGTGAGGTGGCTTCAGAGAAAATTGTAGGTGAACAGCCGGAACCCATTGGTATACAGCGAGATAGTTTCTCTGTGGTTAACTGTTTTGGAGGGGCCGATGGAAGCATATACGTATCAGTAGAGGGAGGTACGACGCCCTATACTTTCCGTTGGACAGACGAGGATGGGGATACCGTGAGTACAATGGAGGATCATCGCTTCGCTACTGCGGGGATCTACGAGTTATTGGTCACCGACTTTAACGGATGTACCGCTACCTATCAAGATAGTAATGTGATTTCCATAAATGAGCTAATAATATTGGCGGATACGCTTGTTGCCAATGTAAGCTGTCGAGGAGGCTCTGACGGTAGCATTGACGTTGAAGTGGGAGGCGGAGTGCCGCCGTTCACCTATCTCTGGTCAAATGACTCGGAGACCGAAGACCTTGAGGATATCACCGCCGGCATCTATACATTAACGGTGACGGATAGTGATACTTGCCGCGCCATTTTCCCAGGCTTACGGGTGACACAACCTGCTACCTTGTTGGAGACCGATGGCGAGGTAGATTCAGTTAGCTGTTTTGGATTTGCAGATGGTTCGATTCAGACATCGATTGAAGGCGGAGGCCCACCTTATCAATTGCGCTGGCGGCGTAATGGCTCGCTAGTACCCTCCCTGCAAGGTTTATTCTTGGAAGACCTGATAGCCGCTAACTATCAACTTGAGGTAGTTGACTCAAATGGTTGCGAAGTACTTACCGATTTTGTTGTTGGCTCACCTCCTGAAATACAAATCGAAATTATCAATGATCCTCCCGGAGCGGATAACCTGATGGCTGTCATAACCGGTGGAGTAGAACCCTATTCCTTACTATGGTCGAATGGAGACACCACGACTACGATAACAGACCTGGTGAGCGCGACCTACGATTTGCTGGTTACAGATGCTACCGATTGTACGGGCGAAGCAACTTTTGTGTTAACAGACACCTGGACCGTGGACGGGGTAGAATGGCAGGTATTGGTATATCCAAATCCCACCAGTAATTGGGTGGAGATACAAATAGAGGGTCCTAATAGCGGGACAGAACTTCTATATGAATGGTTCAACGGGGTAGGAGCGTCTATGGGCATATTAAGGCAATCTGCCCTTGATACTCCTAGATTTGATCTTACTAGCTGGCCAGCTGGAGTGTACTGGCTGCGAGTCAGTGATCCCGAGAAACGTGGATACTGGTTAGAACAAGTCATACGCCTGTAGGCTGACAATTGACATGATTTAACTGGTTTTGTCTTAAGGGGACAAACAGGCCAAGCTACCTGACAGTTTGGTGACCCGTAGCGCTTGATATTGACGTACCTTCACGTCAATATTTTAGTGTTTAGCCTGCTACCAAATTATTCAGACCAATGACTGACCGTTCTTATGAGAGCAATGAGCTGATTGATCGGCTCCCGCCGCACCTCAAGCAATTCATCAAGCCACAGAATTACGATGATTATACGCCCATCAATCAGGCTGTTTGGCGCTATGTTATGCGCAAGAATATCCAGTATCTGTCTCAGGTAGCCCATGAATCTTATTTGGAGGGATTGAAGAAGACTGGAATTTTGGTTGATGAGATTCCGAGCATGTATGGTATGAACCGTATCCTTAAGGAAATTGGCTGGGCTGCGGTGGCAGTTGATGGGTTTATTCCACCAAATGCCTTTATGGAGTTTCAGGCGTACAAAGTGTTGGTTATCGCTTCTGATATTCGGCAGTTGGAGAATATCGAATATACGCCGGCACCAGACATCATCCACGAGGCCGCTGGTCATGCCCCGATCATTGCTAATCCAGATTATGCGGAATACCTACGTCGTTTGGGCGCTGTGGGAGCAAAGGCTATTTTGTCTAAGTATGACATGGATCTGTACGAGGCAGCTCGAAAGCTTTCCATATTGAAGGAGGCCGAGGGAGTATCCGCAACTGAGATTGAAGCGGCAGAAGCGGAAATCGAACGCCTCCAAGCATTAGAAGTGCCTAGGTCAGAAATGGCCCTCATCCGCAACCTACAATGGTGGACAGTTGAGTATGGACTGATCGGTACTGCCGAAGAACCTAGAATTTATGGTGCAGGCCTATTGTCCTCCATTGGTGAGAGCAAATCCTGCATGAAACCACAAGTAGCTAAGTTGCCCTACAATATTAATGCAGCGCTGCAGGACTTCGATATTACCCAACCACAGCCGCAGTTATACGTGACACCCGATTTCTCTCACTTGATGCAGATTCTGGAAGAGTTTGCGAACACCATGAGTGTTCGCCGTGGCGGTTATCGCGGCGTGCAGAAGCTCATAGATTCGAATATGGTAGGGACCATTGAGCTTAGTACCGGCTTACAAGTATCTGGTCGATTCGAACGCATGATCCTCAACGAGGATCGAGAGGTGATCTTCTTCAAGACAAGTGGCCCGAGCGCGTTGGCATATCGGGAGAAAGAGTTGATCGGGCATGGAGTAGAAGCTCACCAAGATGGTTTTAGCTCACCGATCGGCAAGCTCAAGAACATTAGCCTGGCGATCGAAGATATGGGCCCATTTGATTTAAAGGCCTACAATTTCTACGATGGTGAATGGTTGTCTTTCGAGTATGAGAGTGGCATTAAAGTGGAGGGGCAAAACGTGACTGGAATCCGAAACGTTCAAGGTAAGCTCATGCTCATTCAATTGACCAACTGTACCGTTACTTACGGAGATGAGGTGCTCTTCCAACCGGAGTGGGGAGTCTATGATTTGGCAATTGGTAAGGAGGTGGTATCGACCTTCGCCGGAGCAGCAGATTATCTGTCCTATCCCAACCTTTATGAGCCATCGCAAACGCTTACCAGGAAGCCAGAGAAGTCGGCAGACCTTGTTGCCTTAGAAGGGCTCTATGCAAACGTCCGGCAATTGAGAACAGAGAATACGGCCTCTGATCAGTCCTTGGAGGATATTTTTGCCAAACTGAGAGCAGATCATTCTTCAGACTGGCTCCTGTCCCTAGAACTGCTTGAGCTTGCTAAGTCAGCAGAGCTTCAGACCCAGTTAACAGAATATCTACTAGCCTTGGCTTCCCAGCACCCGAAGGTGGCGCACTTAATTAAAGAAGGCATTGAACTGCTAGAATTACCGCATTCTGTCTAAGTGGTGATGATAACAAATTGAAAAGCCCGCTGACTACATTAGTCAGCGGGCTTTTTATCTAAAGAGATACCTACTATCGGCGTTGTTCCCACCAATCAGCCTGCTCTGGCGTAGCGGTCTCTAATTTCTTGTATTCACCCAACCAAAGAACTTTGCCCAAGGCGGCTGCTACACGCGCTTCTTCGCGCATGGCATCCTCTAGCATCTCTGGCTGATAGTATTGTCCCACAAAATTGGTGTCAAAATCACCAGACCGGAAAGCCTCATGTTGGCATACAAACTTACCGAAGGGTAGGGTAGTAGCCACGCCTTCGATCTCATAGGCCTCAATAGCTTCGATCATTTTGCGCATGGCTGCATCACGATTGGCGCCATAGGTGACCAGTTTAGCGAGCATTGGATCGTAGTAAATCGGAATATCCATCCCTTCTACGAAACCGTCATCAACTCTGATGCCTTCACCTACTGGAATCTGATATCGTTCCAGGTTTCCTACGCTTGGCAAGAAGTTATTCATTGGATCTTCTGCATACACGCGCAGTTCAAGTGCATGCCCTGTGATCTCTAAATCTTCCTGAGTAAATGGTAGTGCTTCTCCGCGTGCTACGCGAATCTGCATTTCAACCAAGTCAATTCCAGTAATGAGTTCCGTTACTGGGTGCTCTACCTGAAGACGGGTGTTCATTTCCAGGAAGTAGAAGTTATGGTCAGCGTCCAGGAGGAATTCTACGGTTCCTGCTCCAAGATAATCGCAAGAGCGAGCCACTTCTACCGCAGCAGCCCCTATTTGGGCACGAAGCTCAGGTGATAGCACAGCAGAAGGCGCCTCCTCTACTACTTTCTGGTGGCGTCTTTGGATGCTACATTCTCTCTCAAAAAGGTGTACCACGTTACCGTGGCTATCTGCCAAAACCTGAATCTCAATGTGACGAGGCTTCGTGACAAACTTCTCAATGAACACTGCCCCGTTCCCAAAGGCAGACACTGCCTCCGAAACAGCACGTTCCATTTGCTCCTCAAACTCCTCTACCTTTTCAACCTTTCGCATTCCTTTACCTCCGCCGCCGGCAGAGGCTTTGATCAAGATCGGGAAGCCTACCTCTATTGCTATCTGTTTAGCCTCGGCTACATCCGTAATAGCATGGTCGACACCAGGTACCATTGGTACATCGTAGTTCTTGACGGTATCCTTTGCAGCTAGCTTATCACCCATTACCTCAATGGCATGCGATTTAGGACCAATAAAAGTGATGCCTGCTTTTTCTACAGCTTGAGCGAAAGCAGCATTTTCACTTAGGAAGCCATAACCAGGGTGGATACCATCAACGCCCAATTCTAGAGCAGCTTCAATGATTTTGTCTCCTAGTAGATAAGATTGATTCGATGGTGGAGGGCCAAGACAAACAGCTTCGTCAGCAAATTGAACGTGTGGTGCAGTACGGTCGGCTTCAGAGTACACCGCTACGGTAGCAATCCCCATCTGACGGGCAGTATGCATCACGCGCAAGGCGATTTCACCACGGTTGGCAACCAGGATTTTTTGCATGGTTTTATTCTTTTGGGCAGTTGAAGTCACAAAAGTAATATCCCTACTCGGATTTTAGTTCGAGTCCAGTAGGTAAAAAAGGACTAGCATCGCCTCCGCCTTTGATAATTTCACGAACAATAGTGGAACTGATATGCGAGTAGGCAGGCTGACTGATGAGAAATACTGTCTCAATTCCCTGACCAACAATGTTGTTTAGCTGGGAAATTGTTTTTTCATAGTCAAAGTCAGAGGCATTTCGCAAACCTCTCAAGAGGTAACGTGCTCCTATTTCGTTGCAGAAGTGGGCAGTAAGACCATCAAAGGTATCTACCCTGACAGAGGGAAATGGTTCGAATACTTGCTTTAACCACGCCTGCCGCTGCTCTAATGAGAAGAGGTATTTCTTTTGAGAGTTCACTCCAATGGCAACGACGATTTCATCGAATAGCGGAATGGCGCGCTGTACGAGGTCAAAGTGTCCGGTAGTAATGGGATCAAAAGACCCGGGAAATACGGCAATCTTACGCATTTGATAAACAGGCTTTCGTTAGTTCGGCAAAAGATAACTAACCTGCCTGGGAAAAATGAGAATGCTGCCGCGAAATAGATTATCTTTGTAACATATTTGTTTTTGTTGTGTATCGATAAATAGAGCTAAAGTCATTGCTAATTACTTGATTAGTATGCGTTTAGTTCTCGTGAGCAACCTTCTAAGCAAATCTCCACTTCAAAAGCTGGCTTCACTTGAAACGTTGGTACCCTAAACCTTCAGGTGAATTTTAAAAATCGCGAATAACACCGAACTCATTGGGATACGTCTGCTACGTATTCCTACCCCGTGTAACTGACCCTAACGTAAAATGAGAAAACTAACAGCCAGACTTTGCCTCATCTGTTTTTTGCTATGCGTTGGTGCCACCCTTTGGGCTCAAAAGGGTAAACTGCGCAAGGCCGCACTGTACATGGAAACACTCCAGTACGAAGAGGCTATCGAAGTTTACGAAAAACTGCATAAGAAAGATGCCGAAGCTATCGAGCCTCTAGTAGGCCTGGCTATGGCGCACCATAAGCTAAAGCATTTGGAAGATGCCGCGCAATGGTATGCAGAGGCTTTGAAGCTTCCCGAAGCTGATGCAAGCGTCTATTTTGAATACGGGCATGTCCTTTTTCAACAGGGTGCCTGCGAAGCTGCCCAGTCTGCTTTCATGGAGTTTCTAAGACGCAAACCCTACGATGAGCGACAGAACGAGCTCCAAGATGTCTGCGCACTTTATGAGCGTCTGCAATCGGGCAGCGTTACACAAACGCAAATTTCTCAACCAGATTTTAATGGTGTAAATAGCGATTTAGCGCCAGCCTTCTTTTACGATGGTTTGGTCTTTGGCTCTGTACGCACGGGCGATAAGCGCAAGGGTGCCTATTATGATCTGTTCTATACTCGTCCGCTCGCTGAGGATCGTCCGGATGGTCTTAGTCTTACTTATGAGCCAATCGAAGGTTTTTCAGATATGCTCAATAGTGGCTTTAATGAGGCTATTGTCACCTTCAGTCCGGATTATTCTGAGGTATACTTTACGAGTAACCAAGCTGAAGCTGCATCCGAAAAGCGGCCGGTTCGACGATTAGAAATCATGGTCGCTCGAATGGGAGCAGATAGCACTTGGTCGGAACCTCTACCACTAGCACTCAATAGTCCTAACTACAGCGCTGCTCACCCGGCGCTTTCACCGGATGGCCAACGCCTTTTCTTTAGCTCTGATCGCCCTGGTGGTTTTGGGGGCAAAGATTTGTACTACGCCGATCGAGTAGGTCTGGGCTGGAGTAGCCCAATCAACCTTGGCCCAAAGATCAATACGGAAGGAGACGAGCTTTTCCCATACTACCATAGTGATGGCGAACTCTATTTTGCGAGTGATGGGCAAATTGGGCTTGGTGGACTAGATATATTCCGAGTGGAAGATTTAGGCGAAGGCCAGTGGGGGAGTGTACAAAACCCTGGAAAACCAATCAATTCTGAGTCAGATGACTTTGCCTTAATTCTTAAGCCAAACGGTACTTATGGATTTCTGACCTCCAATCGCCCAGGCGGAAAAGGAAGTGATGATATCTATGCGTTTCAGAAACGCAAGATTCGCTTAGAAATTCAATTCTATACAGACGAAGACACCGAGCTTGCGGAAAGTCTACCGCTTGCTGTCCGCGGTGAAGAATACTTGGTATTCACCGAAGAAAACGGACGCTGGTCCACTTGGTTGGAGCCTGATGACTGCCGATACATTCGTGTTCGTGATGATCGATTCGCGGAGTCGGCCAAAGAGATTTGTGCTTCGGATGCTACTTCTAATAATGATGAACTTATCGTTAAGTGGCAGCTCGCGCCTGCCAACGACAGCCCCTGGGCCAATAACGAGGGCGAGAAGATGTTGGAGGGTATACTACTTGATGAGCTAACCGGAGCTCCAATTCCAATGGCAGAGCTATCATTGACTGGCAATGATTGTACACTCAGTGTTAGCCTCACTACAGACAAACGTGGTTACTTCTCCTATATCGCTGATGAGGACTGCTGCTTCGATTTGTTGACCTCTGCCGACGGCTATTTCTCCGGTATCTCCGCAAGACCTTATTGTAGCTCTAACTGGCCACAACGTGATACCATCTACCTAGCGCCGTATCGCTTACAGGCAGATCAACAGCTATCGAGTAATGCAGCCGCTTCTTCTGATTTTCAGGTGGGTAGCCAGGTATATCAGGATGCCGATCGAGCTATACCTTATCTGCTAAAGGTATACTATGACCTGGGGCGTGCCAGTGTTCGACCAGAAGCAATTCCTGAACTTAATCGTCTGTATTGGCTATTAGATCGTAATCCAGACATCGTGGTCGAGATTGGTTCTCATACTGATGCTCGGGGTACTGATGCCTTTAACTATCGATTATCCCAGCGCAGAGCTAATGCGATTGTACGATTCCTCGTCAGTAAGGGTATTGCCAGCTCTCGTTTGCAAGCCAAAGGCTATGGGGAAACCCGACTTGTAAATGACTGTTCCAATGGTGTTGATTGTAGTGAAGATGATCATCAAATGAACCGTCGGACAGAGTTTAGAGTCATCGCTGAGCGCCTAGGCCAGAACAACCGGTAATCGGTCGAGTAGCTTATAGTAGGTAGCGTGAACAGTAGACTTCTACAGCCGAATCCGGTTTGTGATCAAAGTCTTTGACTGAACTAGATCGCCTTGTCTTGAATTGTCTGGTGCTTCCGGATAACCAACCTCTTGTTTGTAAATAAGGAAATTCAGTACTACATTTACCAAAACAGGGCTACAGGCCAACGGTCACCGCCTATTACCTAATCTATGTATTGAGTTATGAGATTCTTTCCAATTGCGCTGGTATTTACCCTATTACTCGGCTTTAGCATACCGGCTTCCGCGCAGTTTCGCTCCTCTATGCGTACGGCCAATAAGCAGTACGATATTAATGCTTACAACTTGGCAATTCAGTCTTATTTGGCCGCTTTAGAGCGCCGGCCAACTGATGCAGAAGCCTTGGGTAAGATCGCCGACTGCTATCGGCACCTTAATATGATGGAAGATGCTGCTCGTTATTATGCTCAGGCTGTTCGTCAGCGGGATGTTAATCGTCAGCACTTTTTGGAATTTGGCCACGTGCTTCGCTCACTCGGACGCTATGATGAAGCTAAGCAATGGTACGCTACCTACGCTCGGGATGTAAATGCCATGGTAGGTAATCAATATACCCAGAGTTGTGATTTTGCTAAATCGCAGATTACAGCTACCTCAGGATTCAATGTTACCCCAGAACTGCTGAATACGCCTTCTTCTGATTTCGGTATCAGCATGGCTGGTAATGACCAAGTGGTCTTCAGCTCCGCTCGTACTGACCTATCGGCTCCAGGGAGCTTTTCTGGTAGTGCGGGAAACAGCTTATTAGTAGCTACAATTGGGCAAGACCGCTTCCTTGCGATTCCTTACCTTCTGCGTAATGGTTACACTGTAAGTGGTGGTAACCCTGGTCCTGTGTCTTATTCTCCGGATGGTACTCGCGTGATCTTTACACGTAACAACTTCGTTGATGGTACCCGTCAGATCCCTTCAAGCGGTATGCAGTTGGCACTATTCCAAGCTACTGTAAGTGCTAGTGGCGAGTGGATTGATGTTCGGCCATTCCCGTTTAACGGTTCTGAATTCTCTACAGGCTTTGCCACCTTTACCCCTGACGGACGCGGTATCTACTTTGCCTCTGATCGTCCAGATGGTTTTGGCGGCTATGATATCTATGTATCGTTTCTGGTTGGTAACTCTTGGAGTACTCCTGAGAACCTTGGCCCTGTAGTAAACTCACCAGGAAATGAAATTACACCAAGCTTTGACGGTGCTAACCTATACTTCGCTTCAGACTGGCACCATGGTTTAGGTGGTTTTGATGTATTCCGTTCTCAGCAAGACAATGGTCGTTGGACACAGATCTTTCATATGGGAGCAGCGATCAACTCACCACGGGATGATTACGGATATATGTTTGATGATACCCGTAACCTTGGATATGTTATTAGTAACAGAACAGGCGGTAGCGGAAATGAAGATATCTACCGCGTTACACGTTCGGCTGATAATGTCACTTTAGTGATTAAGAATGCTTCGGATGGCAGCCCGCTAGCGAATGCAGTAGTAGACTTCGTTGAATGTGGCGAAGGTGCTTATCAAGCTAGTCCAGAGGGTTTGTATTCCTTCCAAGCAATGCAGGGGTTGAACTGTAATCTGGTTATCCGTAAGGATGGTTACGCCAGTACTACGGTGCCTTTAGCTACCTCTGGAAACGGAGAGCAAAAAGAAATTGAAGTCAACCTTACTAAGATTAGCGAAACCTACGCGGGTAAGATTGTCGACTATGCTACTCGTATTCCACTTCAAGGAGTAGTAGTCAAGCTGACGAATCGTAACACTGGTAACCAAATGGAAGCCGTGACGGATGTGAATGGTGACTACTACGTAGCCATGAGTCCGTACACTACTTACGATTTCTTGATTACTAATCCTGGATACCAGGACGTAGTTTTTGCACTGCCAATTGAGGATGGAATGAATCGCTCTGTTTTAGGAGCAATTGGTATGCAACCAGGTACTAGCGGTACAGGAAGCCCAGTGAGCCCTAATCCTGTTACACCGGTAAATCCTAATCCTGGTCCAACTGGTCCTTCTACTGTGCCTGCAGGCTATGCTGTTCAAATTGCAGCGATCAGCAAACTGGATCTTAATCGTTTCAGCGATTTGAATAACCTTGGTAATGTCTATGCTGTAGAGCAGAATGGTACCTACAAAGTACGCTTGGGGGTGTACAATACTCGCGCAGAAGCAGAACAGTCACTACGCAACGTGAAGGGGCGCGGTTACGGTGATGCCTGGATCGTACAAGAGGCCGGAAGTACTGTAGCCGGCGGTGGTGTACCTAATACAGGAGGTGTGCCTAATACCGGTGGAGGTATCAATAACCCACCTTCAACGCCAGGAGGATATATGGTACAGTTGGCTGCTTATTCTAAGCCGGAATATTTTGATCGCAATACGGCTGAGACTTTAGGACCAGTTACTTCTCGTCCTAAGGGTAATCTAACCGCTATGCTGGTGACCAATATCCGCTCGCTTTCTGAAGCCAGAGATATCCGCCGACGTGCACGCGGTCTTGGCTGGGAAGGAGCCTTCATTGTCCAAGATCAAAATGGCCAATTGGTTAAGGTTGACTAAGACCAATTAGGTTGTTGACGATAAGAAATCGGGAGAAGCAAATTTTGCTTCTCCCGATTTCTTTTGCCTTATGAGGTAGGTCTTTAGTAGGGATAGCGGTATTGATAGTATAACCGCCGCTCAAACGGCCCTTTGATCACCAAAACATTGCGTATAGACCTGGACTTTTCCACTATTTCTTAAACTTGAAAGTTGGATCATTATGAAGTGGATGCAAGTCGTTGCCCTGTTTTGTGTAGCTCTCCTTACAGCATGTCAACCAGATGAAGACTTTGTTCTTGATGACGGTATCGTTGACATTAACCGTCCAAATGACGGAAACCCAAATGATAATCCTGGAGATAACAACCCTGGCGTTAATCAGGCCCAGCTAGAAGAGCTAGGTCGCCTCCTTTTTTGGGACCCCATTCTCTCCGGCGAGTTGGACGTGTCTTGTGCTACTTGTCACCACCCTGATTTTGGCTATGCAGATGGCCGCCGTCTTCCAATTGGTGTTGGTGGTGTGGGCCTAGGCCCTGATCGGAGGGATGCTGTTAATGATGACATTGGCCTTGTTGGGCGTAATTCTCCGACAGTGCTGAATACCGCTTTTAACGGCATGCGTGAAGACGGAAGCCTGGATGCGGGTTTTGCACCCATGTTCTGGGATAATCGGGCGAATGGTCTGGAAGAACAGGCCCTATTGCCTTTACACTCGTTTGAGGAGATGCGAGGCCATGCTTTTGATGAGTCGGTGACGCTAGATAGTATTGTTGCTCGACTTCGTGCCAATAACCAGTATCAGAACTTGTTCACTACTGCTTTCGGGCAGCAGAATACGATCAATTCAGAAAACATCGCCGTAGCCATATCTGCCTTTGAGCGTACGATCACGGCTACGAATAGTCCCTTTGATCAGTACCAAGCTGGTAACCAGAATGCTATGACTGCTCAGCAAATAAGAGGAATGGACCGCTTCCGGCAGATCGGTTGTGATGACTGCCATGGTGGCCCGATGTTCTCTGACTTTGAATTGCACGTTCTTGGTGTCCCGGATAGTCCATTGCTGCCGGGAACTGATGCAGGGGCCGGGGGCACTTACGCTTTCCGTACGCCAACCTTGCGAAACCTGGCTGAAACTGGTCCATTCTTCCACAATGGCGAAGCAGCAGACCTACAGCAGGTAATGATTTTCTACCGTAATGTACGTGGCAATGGAGGTGGGCCCGGCGGCCCTGGCAATGGCGGTGGCCTGCGGCTTAATCCGAATGTAAATCCTAATCAACTTGATCAGGAAATACGCAACCTCGGAAACTTCGATAACAATGATATCCAGGATATCGTCGCCTTCATCCAAGCATTAAACGATCCAAATTTTGATCGACGCATTCCGAATTCCGTACCCAGTGGACTAAACCCCGGGGGTAATATTGACTAAATACCGTGCATCAACATGGCGTAGGTAGGGTAGGGCGTTAAGTCCTTGCCTTAGCCTACGCTTTTGATATTGATCTAAGAGGAGATCAATTTCCTTAGGCTAGCCTGTCATTGAGTATAATTTCCTTGATACGTTTCTCTTCTCTGTGAATCCCTCTGACAATAGTAAGAGACTGTTGTCAGCGCATTGCTTGGCACTAAATCAAGGAGAAGTGAGAAATATATTCTGGCTCGCCGCATTATTACTAACCGCTTGTACGGGAGTGGATGATGCAAGTACCTCACCAAAGGAGGGCTATTTTAAAGTAGGATCTATCCATGCGGATGCGGACTTTGACGGGGCGCGGCTGAACAAACTCGAACAGATCGATGATGCTATTTACAGAGTGACGATTTCACCAGAGGCTTTACCGGTTAATAATAGTCCCTGGTATGCCTTTCGTCTTTGGTCTGATGACAACCTAAACATTGAGCTGGAAATCGCTTATACCGATAGCTTCAAAAACCGGTACCTTCCTAAAAGAAGCAAAGACGGGGAGGTTTGGCAAACTATTGATTCGTCCTTATTATCTACCGATACTACAACTGGCATACTAACCATAAACCTAGAGCTTGGTCCAGAGAAGCTATGGATTGCCGCCCAGGAAAACCTGAATACACCCTATATCGAAAACTGGATTGACCAACTTGCTGAGCGACCGACTGTAGAAAAGGCAGAAATTGGCAATAGTGTGCTAGGACATCCATTATTGGCTTTGACGGTCGCTGAAGGGCGACCTGAGCAGGCTTTGTTTATAGTAGGGCGGCAGCACCCTCCGGAAGTGCCAGGAGGAACAATTTCATTGATGAATTTTGTGGAAGAAGTACTTGGAGAGTCAGAGCTGGCTACCCAATTCCGTGAACGTTTTGCCGTGTACATGGTCTCACTCGCCAACCCTGATGGCGTAAGCATGGGACACTGGCGACACAATGCCAATGGAGTAGATCTTAACCGAGACTGGATTGACTTCACCCAGCCTGAAACACAACTGATCAGAGACTGGATGTTGTCGCGTCCGCACGGTTCTTATAATCAGGGAGCTAGATTTGGCATAGATTTCCACACTTCCTACAGTGGCCCTTATCTCTTGACGCTCGATACAATTCCGCATCGGGTTTCACCGCAACGAACCAATCAGTGGATAGCTAGTATCGAAAGCCAGCTCCAGGAAGAATTGGATATTCGACCTCGTTCACAAGACTTCCCATACTGCTACAATTGGTTCATCAATCAACTTGGCGTAGAAGCGGTAACCTATGAAGAAGGAGACGAAAAGCCAAGGAGCGAGATTCGAGAACGAGCTCGCCTTTATGCCAGAATACTAATGGAAGTGCTGCTTTCAAATGACTAGCAATTGGCTGGCGTTGCTTAAACTACCTCGCTGAATCTACCAGCACCCACTTCGTGTTTCCAGTAGTGTTGGTCAAAGGCTAAGCAGATATTCCTTAGAAATGGCCGACCAGCGGGTAATACCTTTAGGCAATGGCCGTCTATCTGCAGCAGGCCATCGGCTTCCATCTCTTTAAGGCGCTCTAAACCAGCAAATAGATCTGCGCATTGAACTTCCGGATTGAGCCAGCATGTGCTCTCCTTACACATGATATTGAGGATGTGTCGACGAATGATTTGTTCATCTTTCGTCAGCAGATAACCTTTGATTAAGGGTAGTTCTCCGTTCTCCACACGCTCCCGGTAAGGTTCGATTTTTTTCTCATTTTGAACGTAAGCTCCCCAGCTATCACCAATCGCAGAAACACCGAGTGCCAGGTTCAGTCGAGTGTCATGGGGCGTATAGCCCATGAAGTTCCGGTGAAGTCGTTTCGCCTTCGAGGCTATCAACAACTCATCCTGTGGTAATGCGAAGTGGTCGAAGCCAATTTCTTCGTATCCCATCTCTTCTAGAAAACGCTTGCCTGTTTCGTAAAGCTCCCGTTTTTGATCACCTCTAGGTAGATCCGTTTCGTCGTAGGCGCGTTGACTTGGACTCTTCCATGGCACATGCGCATAGCTGTAGAAAGCAATACGCTCAGGGCGTAGTTTCTGCAGGTGTTCAATGTTGGTCAGGATGTGATCAATCTTCTGCCGCGGTAAACCGAAGATGAGGTCAAAATTAATGGATTCGTAACCCAGCTCTCGGCTTTGCTCAACCACCCGATAGATTTCCGCTGTGGTTTGCTTGCGGTTGATCAGAAGCATGATATCCTGACCAAAATCTTGTACCCCAATACTTATGCGGTTGAAACCCGAACTGCGCAGTGTTCGCAGATGCTCGTAGGTAGTACTATTTGGATGGGCTTCAAAGCTGAAGCTATGATCGGGGGCTAGTTTGGCTTGATGTAAGATTCCCTCTACTAGAAAGGAGAGGTTTTCTGGAGAAAAGAAGGTTGGAGTACCTCCCCCCAGGTGAAGCTCTCTGATGACTGATTTTTCTCCTAGAGCAGCAACGTACATCGCCCACTCCTTAAGTACACTCTCTATATATGGACGCTCCACGGCGTGGTTTTTAGTAATGCGCTTGTTGCATCCACAGTAAGTGCACAATTGCTCGCAGTACGGCAAGTGTATGTACAGATTAATGATGCCTTGTTCCTGGTACGTTTTCTTTACCTCTAGTAGCCATTCTTCTTGACCTGGACCTGGAATTTGCCAGTTGGGAACAGTGGGATAACTCGTGTATCTGGGGGCTGCAATGTTGTACTTGGCAAGCAAAGATTTTGTCATAACGGGAGATTGTCAGTTCCATTGATTTTGGTATCGGCAAAGCTACTTGTGGGCGTTGGCCTAGTAGGGTGACAAAAGTCACTACACTCCGTGATTTATAGCACAAACCAGGGGTGGCACTACCGGTAGCTTTGACCTAACTAACAACTACCTGCCATTATCATGTCGATTACTGTTGACAACAAAACACATAAGGCTCGGCCAAGTGGGGATGAAACCAAGCCACAATGTGACCACTGTGGGGAAATTTGTGATACCGAACTCATTGCCTTTCAGGAAAAGCAATTCTGCTGTGTAGGCTGTAAAACAGTCTATGAGATCCTATCCGAAAATCAACTAGGTACTTTCTATCAATTGGAGCAAACTCCTGGCCTACAGTTGCGTGGCCGCGAAATGGAGGATTACGCCTGGTTGGAGGAAGAAGAGGCAATTGATAAGCTGTGTGATTATCGGGATGAAGAACTAATTAAGATCACCCTTCATCTACCACAGATCCATTGCACCTCTTGTGTGTGGTTACTCGAACATCTGTACCGTTTGGATGAAGGCGTACTTCGCAGCCAGGTGAATTTCATCGCTCGTGAAGCTTATGTGCAGATTGACCCCCGGAAAATCACCTTGCGAGAACTGGTCGAAATGTTAGCTAGAATCGGCTATGCCCCTCGACTACAGTTAGATAAACTCAATGAAGATAAAGCTGTCCCAGTCGATCGTACCTTCTCTTACCAATTGGGGGTGGCAGGCTTTGCTTTTGGCAATATCATGCTGCTTAGCTTCCCTGAGTATCTGGGCTTACAGGAAATGACTTTCCAACGGTGGTTTGGTTACCTTAATATACTACTGTCGATTCCGGTTGTGGTCTTCAGTGCTCGTTCCTACTGGCAATCCGCTTGGCACTCTTTACGTCAGTATCAATTGAATATTGATGTACCTATTAGTCTAGGAGTCGCGGTCTTGTTTCTGCGGTCGGTTTTTGAAATAGTTACGCACAGTGGCGCAGGATACCTGGACAGTTTAGCTGGCCTGGTGTTCTTCTTGCTCATTGGTCGATGGTTCCAACAACGGACCTATAATCATCTTTCCTTCGAACGGAATTACCAGAGCTATTTCCCGATTGCGGTCTTGCGCGAAGAACGAGACCACAGCTGGAAGAGTGTAACCTTGAATGAACTCAAGGTTGGGGATGTAGTGCGGGTACAAAACAATGGTCTACTCCCAGCGGATGGACTATTGGTGAACGGTGATGCTCGCCTAGATTATAGTTTTGTTACTGGCGAAGCGGATCCCATCCGGAAAGAACTTGGAGAAAAGGTATTTGCTGGCGGTCGACAAACGGGCGGACAGATTGATGTTTGTCTGACCAAGACTGTCTCGCAGAGCTACCTAACGCAACTCTGGAATGACGAAGCCTTCAGCAAGGATTATACGGCGGGTAGTAGTCTGTTGCTCACTAGAATTGGGAAATACTTTACACCGACCGTATTGCTCATCGCCTTCAGCACGCTAGCCTATTGGTGGTCTATTGATGAACGAACGGCTTTGCATGCGTTTACGGCCGTTTTAATCATTGCGTGTCCTTGTGCCCTTGCTCTATCTGTCCCCTTTACGCTGGGTAACGCGATTCGTTTGATGGGCAAAGAGTCCATCTTTTTTAAGAATACCGCGGTACTAGAAGCATTACATGAAGTAGACGCGATCGTATTTGATAAAACCGGAACACTTACCGTTAGGACATCCGAACAAGCGTTGAGTTACCCATCAAACTTATCCGCTGAAGAGAAACAGCTGATTAAGTCTTTAGCCAGTCAATCTGGGCATCCAGTGAGTCAGCGATTGGCCCAAGAATGGCCAGCAGAACCGACGAGTTCCATCGAAGGCTTTCAAGAGGTAACTGGAAAAGGAATATCCGGAGTTATTCAAGATAATACCGTTCGTATTGGTTCGCCAGGATTCCTGGGCACTGCCGAACTGGCACCAGGAACGTGGGCAGAGATTAACGGAAAGTTGATCGGACCATTTGTGATCCGCCATTCATACCGTGATGGAGTAGGGGCGATGCTGAAGAACTGGAGGCAGAAATACGACCTGTACCTCCTTTCGGGTGATAACGATGCTGCACGTGAGGAGCTGGCCGCCTATTTCCCTGCCGACCATCTACATTTTGAACAAAGCCCACACGATAAGCTGGCCTTTATTAAAAGCCTCCAAGATCAAGGGCAGCGCGTCTTAATGATCGGTGATGGATTAAATGATGCCGGAGCACTACAGCAGAGTGAAGTAGGAATGGTGGTGACAGAAGACGTCAATAACTTCACTCCCGCTTGCGATGTCATTTTGGGCAGTCAACGCTTTGGGCAACTGGAGAAGATTCTTCACTACGGAAGCGGCACAATCTGGATTGTCTACTTCGCTTTCCTACTGGCCTTTATATACAACGTAGTTGGGTTGAGTTTTGCCGTTCAGGGGCTATTGTCGCCACTGATCGCTGCGATCCTTATGCCGCTTAGTTCGATCACAATTGCAGTGGTTGGAGTAGTGGGAAGTAGCTGGCTGTACCAGCGCTTTTTGGGGGAGTGACAAATGTCACCCTATGGTCAGAGAAATGTCACTTAGGCCGGGTGAGCAGTCTACTAACTTGCGCCAATATTGATGCTTATTAATCAAAAACGAATGCTGTATGAAGGTCATATTTTTTCTGATTCTGCTGAGTTTGCTAGTCGCTGTAGGCTTTCTCGCAGCATTTTTCTGGGCCGTGCGCTCTGGCCAGTACGACGATGAATACACGCCTTCTGTGCGCATGCTCTTTGATGACCAGACGAAAGATAACAATCAACTTTAACCCGGGAGTACCGGAATAATTTTTTACAGGTATGTCGAATTTGGAAACCTTCAGCTATGACAACCGTATCGTAAGGAAATTTGCTTACATCACTGCGGTTTGGGGGGTAGTCGGTATGCTAGTGGGCTTGCTTGCAGCCTTTCAGCTTATTTGGCCGTCATTTAACCTCGGATTCGCGGAAACGACATTTGGTCGGATTCGCCCGCTGCACACGAATGCAGCGATTTTTGCATTTGTGGGTAACGGTATCTTTACCGGGGTCTACTACTCACTTCAACGCCTTCTCAAGACACGGATGTTCAGCGATACGCTGAGCAATATTCACTTCTGGGGATGGCAAGCCATTATTCTGGCTGCAGCACTTACGTTGCCATTAGGTATCACTAGTGCCAAGGAGTATGCAGAGCTTGAATGGCCAATTGATTTGGCTATTGCTGCCGTTTGGGTGGTGTTTGGTATCAACATGTTTGGTACGATTCTTAAGCGCCGGGAGCAGCACATGTACGTTGCAATCTGGTTCTACATCGCTACCTGGGTTACGGTGACCGTTCTGCACATTGGTAACAACCTTGAATTGCCAGTTTCTCTTTGGAAGAGTTACCCGGTATTCGCTGGTGTACAGGATGCATTGGTACAATGGTGGTATGGACACAATGCCGTGGCATTCTTCCTGACTACGCCTTACCTCGGTTTGATGTACTACTTCATTCCTAAGGCCGCTAATCGTCCGGTATACAGTTACCGTCTTTCGATTATCCACTTCTGGGCACTGATCTTTATCTATATCTGGGCCGGACCTCACCATTTGCTCTATACCTCATTGCCAGACTGGGCTCAGTCTTTGGGTATGGTCTTCTCTTTGATGTTGATCGCACCGAGTTGGGGTGGTATGTTGAACGGTCTTTTGACCTTGCGTGGTGCTTGGGACCGCGTTCGTAATGACCCTGTTCTGAAGTTCATGGTGGTTGCTGTTACCGCTTATGGTATGGCGACACTTGAAGGTCCTTTGATGTCGATCAAGAGTGTAAACGCAATCAGCCACTACACCGACTGGACCATTGGCCACGTACACATTGGTACCTTGGGTTGGAACGGTATGTTGACCTTCGGTATGCTATACTGGTTGTTCCCGAAACTCTACAATACGAAGCTCTATTCTACGAAGTTGGCAAACGCCCACTTCTGGATTGGTACGCTTGGTATCCTGTTTTACGCCATTCCATTGTACTGGGCTGGTTGGACGCAGAGTTTGATGTGGAAGGAATTCTTGCCAGAAGGTATCCTTAAGTATGGTAACTTCTTGGAAACGGTTACTCAGATTCTTCCAATGTACATGCTTCGCGCTATCGGTGGTACGATCTACGTAGGTGGTGTGTTTGTCATGATCTACAACTTGATTAAGACCGCTCGCGCCGGTGAATTTGTTGGCGACGAAGAAGTACAAGCACCTGCTCGTGCCGTAGCCTTCACAGGTGGACACAAAGGGGAATACTGGCACCGTTGGATTGAGCGCCGTCCAATTCAATTATTAGTGTTCGCTACAATCGCCATCTTGATTGGTGGATTGGTTGAGATCTTCCCAATGGTAACGATCGAAGACAATGTACCGAAGATTGAAAGTGTGAAGCCTTACACTGCTCTAGAACTAGAAGGCCGCGACATCTACATCCGCGAGGGATGTCTGGGTTGCCACAGCCAAATGATTCGTCCATTCCGTTCAGAAACGGAACGCTACGGTGAATACTCTAAGTCTGGTGAGTTCATTTACGACCGTCCATTCTTGTGGGGTAGTAAGCGTACTGGTCCGGATCTACACCGCCTAGGTGGTAAGTATCCAGATAGCTGGCACTTCAACCACATGTACGATCCTACGAGTACATCTCCTGGTTCCATCATGCCTCCATATCCATGGTTGATTGAGGATGAACTAGATCTTGATCTGACAGTGGCTAAACTCAAGACATTGAAGACTTTGGGTACACCGTACTCCGAGGAAGAAATTGCTAATGCTGTCGAAGACGCCAGAGCGCAAGCTGCTACCATTGCAGAGAGCCTGAAACGCGATGGTATTGAAATGGAAGGTCTCGAGACACGTGAAATTGTGGCGATGATTGCCTACCTACAACGACTAGGTACAGACATCAAGCCAAAGGCTCAGGCCGACGCCGAATAAATATAAACTGGAGCCGCTCTCTTGGTAGAGCGGCCTCCACCAAACTAAAACGATCATGTACAAATATATTTTAGCTAACGGCGGTGAGAGCATTAACTGGATGGCCATTTTTTCACTCGTCACTTTTGTCTTCCTATTTGTTGTTAGCGCTATTGCCATCTGGGGACGCAGCAAGTCCTATATCAGTCATATGGAGACTTTGCCGCTAGACCTGGATGAGGAAAATATTCAATAAAACCACCCACAACTTGATTATGAAAAAGAATTGGATCAAAACAAGTCTTACGCTCCTGCTACTGTGCTTTGTGGCGGTGGCTTTCGCCCAGGAAACGGCTGAAGCAACAGTCGCAGCAGAGTCTGGTTCTTGGCTAGACTGGACCATGGAAAATTTCATCCTGGTCTTGGGAGCATTTACAGCAATTGGTGCGGTGGGAGCTATTTTCCATCTAAATAATCAATTGATGGAACTCAATCGTGTTCGTGTATTGAAAGAGCACGGCATTGAGGTAGCCAAAGAGCTTCAATTAACACATACAGAACCGCTGATTAGCCGCTGGTATAAGAAGATGACCGCTGCGGTACCAATAGAGAAAGAAAGCGATGTGATGCTTGATCACGATTACGATGGCATCCGCGAGCTTGATAATATCTTACCTCCTTGGTGGGTAGGCTTATTCTACGCTACCATCTTGATTGGTGTGGTTTACTTCGCTTACTACCACGTTTCTGATCGAGGCCTTTCGTCTTCTGCCGAATATGCATTAGAAATGGAAGAAGCAGAAGCTGCCGTGAAAGCTTATCTGGCCACACAAGCGGATCAAGTAGACGAAAGCAACGTAGAGTTGCTAGTGGACGAAGATCAGCTAGCCCTGGGTGAGAGCATCTTCATGAACAAATGTGCTGTCTGTCACCAGGCTGACGGTGGTGGTGGTGTAGGTCCTAACCTTACCGACGACTACTGGTTGCACGGTGGAGATATCAAAGACGTATTTACGACCATTAAATATGGTGTTCCAGAAAAGGGTATGATCTCTTGGAAAGCACAGCTACGCGCCGGCGATATGCAACGAGTAGCTAGCTATATCCTCACTCTTGTGGGTACGACACCAGCTGCACCGAAAGCACCCGAAGGAGATCTTTATACCCCCGTAGATGAGGCTCCAATGGAGGAAGCTTCTGCAGAATCAAATGAGCAACTAGGAATGAACGAGGAGTAGGGAAACCTCCTCAGCCCCAAAAGAAGAACTGAGCATGCAAACTCCAACATTCACTGACACAGAGACCTATCGGGATACGATTAGTACCGTAGATAGCGAAGGTAAACGGGTATGGATTTACCCGAAGAAGCCCAAAGGGCCGTGGACCAACGCCCGGACCTATGTCAGCTGGGTATTGCTGCTAGTTCTTTTTGGATTACCATTTGTGAAAATTGATGGTAACCCGTTCATTCGCCTGGATATTCTGGGGCGCGACTTTTACCTATTTGGTATGCACTTTGCGCCCCAGGACTTCCACCTCTTCGTGGTAGCGATGCTCACCCTGGTGGTGTTCATCGCTTTGTTTACAGTGGTTTTTGGCCGATTGTTTTGCGGTTGGGTTTGCCCCCAAACCATCTTCATGGAAATGGTCTTTCGCAAAATCGAATACTGGATTGAGGGCGATGCGAGTGCTCAACGCCGATTAAATAAGGCGCCATGGAATGCCGAAAAGATTCGGAAGCGGGTGCTGAAACAAACGCTATTTGTTTTGGTCTCCGTCTTTATTGCGCATACGTTCTTGTCCTATCTGATTGGACCGGAGCGTGTCTTTGATGTGATCACCTCTTCACCCATGAAAAACTTGGGTGGTTTTTCTGCAATGGTAGGCTTTACGGGAGCATTCTATTTCGTTTTCGCACGCCTGCGCGAACAGGTTTGTACAACGATCTGCCCATACGGACGCCTTCAAGGGGTACTTACGGATGATGATACGATCCTGGTAACCTACGATTTTGTACGTGGTGAACCACGCGGCAAAATGAAGCGTGCTTCTAAGCGTCAGACTAAGAACAATCCGGTAGCCGCAACACAAGCCATGGTTGCAGATGCAGATGTAGCTATTGCTGCTGAAAACGAAGCACCGATGAAGGTCCTGGGCGACTGTATTGATTGTAGCCTCTGCGTGCAGGTTTGTCCTACCGGTATTGATATCCGCGACGGCGTACAGCTAGAGTGTGTTAATTGTACCGCCTGTATGGATGCTTGTGATGAGGTGATGCTGAAAATCAATCGTCCAACCCGTTTGATCCGCTACGATAGCCACAACGGAGTGATAAATCAGGAGCGTAAGATCTTCACCCCACGAGCAATTGCTTATTCTATCGCTTTGCTCGTCTTGATAGTAGTGAATGTAATCTTGTTCTCTGGCCGTACAGATGTGGAGGCAGTAATCTTGCGTACCCCTGGAAAACTCTTCTACGAGTTGGAAGGAGACCGGATTAGTAACCTTTACAACTACCAGTTCTTCAACAAAACGAGTGAGACTTACCAGCTAGATATCCGCTTCCCGGATTATCCGGAGGCTGAACTGCAATATGTAGGAGACGCTCCGGAGTTGCAGCCTGATGTAATGACGGAAGGTGCATTCTTCATCATCCTGCCTGAAGCCCAGGTGGTGGATCGTAAGCAAGAATTGAAAATGGAAATCTGGAGTGGGGATGAACTATTAGAAACTACTACGACCAATTTTTTAGGTCCGATCAAATAACTAACAATCAAGAAATCATGACAGGAATAACGTTTAACTGGGGTACTGGGATTTTCCTATTCTATACTGTCTTCGCCAGTGTACTTTTCTACGCTGTATATGAGTCAACCAAGCATGACAATAGCCTGGTGGTCGAAAACTACTATGACTATGACCTTGCTTATCAAGAGCAATACGATCGACTCGAAAATACTGCTCTGCTAGAGGAGCCCTTCAAAATGAACTGGTCTTCAAGTGATAAGCAATTGACGCTACAGTTTCCAGCCGTATTCGAGAATGCCAAAGTAGAAGGAGATATTAGCTTCTACCGCCCGAATAACAAGTCACTCGACTGGAATTTACCAATTGCTATCAATGAGGCTAACGAGATGCCTGTTGATCTCAGCAAACTTCCTACTGGTCGTTGGAAGGCTCAGGTAAAGTGGGAGGCCAGTGGCACCCCTTACTTCGCTGAACGAACCATTGATATTCGATAACCCCATCTATCTATGCTATATACTGCCTTCACGTTTGGACTCCTGGGCAGCCTGCACTGCGTAGGCATGTGCGGTCCGTTGGCCTTGGCTATGCCATTTGGTCAGCGACGTGATCGCTTGCTCAGGGTCTTAACGTATAATGGTGGGAGAATCATTACCTATGGAATACTAGGTGCATTGATGGGGTTTCTAGGACAAGGAATCTTTCTGGTGGGATTGCAATCCTGGCTTACGCTTATTCTCGGTATCCTGTTGATCGCCATCGGCGTATTTTCCGTTCAGCTGGAGTTTAATATTTGGAATCTACCGCTATTGTCAACCTGGTATCTGAAATTGAAAGCAGCCTTTGGTCGCTTGATTTCAAAGACTGGCTTTGGCTCCCTCTTTAGTCTCGGATTACTAAATGGCCTTTTGCCTTGTGGTCTGGTTTACCTGGCACTGGCCGGTGCTTTGACGACTGCCAACTGGCAATCAGGTATTTCCTACATGGTAATGTTTGGCTTAGGAACCTTGCCTCTGATGGTAGCAGTTACTCTACTGGGGCATTTGAGCGGCCGTAAGATTCAGACCTATTTACGAAAAGCGTATCCTATAGTATTGACACTCATGGGCGGCTTTTTGGTTTGGCGTGCTTTGCAGTTTCAGCTGCCCGCTTCGTTTAGCTTGTGGGAAGCCTTGAACAATGCTCCGATGTGTCACTGATCTTTTGGAATTATTTTCGAACTTAGATTGTTCAGTATTTACACTTGTTACACTTTTTTGTACATTTGCCTCGCTTTAAGAGCACGCCCGGGTGGTGGAATTGGTAGACACGCAGGACTTAAAATCCTGTTCCCATTGCGGGAGTGCGGGTTCAAGCCCCGCCCCGGGTACTTTAGGCCTCTGGTTTTCCAGGGGTCTTGTAGTTTCTAGTCCTTTCTTTTTTATCTAGTTGTAGCAACGCTATTCTTTACTGAAGACGTAAAAGGAGTCGATAAATCGATCGGTGGAATGATTAATTCCGTAGGCTCGCTGCGTCACAGTCTGCACGGTATAGATTCGATCATCTGCGACGATGGCCTTAGTTCGAATACTACCACGACCATTGAGGTAATCAATCCGCCAGTAGCGAAAGGGAAAGGTTTGCTGAAATCCTTCCTGGGAGAACATCATCTCACCACGGACAGAAGCCACCGCCGCTTCCTGTGTTTCGTCCAGGAGCGCACTGATTAAATCGGTGCTATCTGCGGGTAGTGCACCTTCCGGATAGTCTACATAGCTAATCATGTATACCTCGTTCTCTGCTTTTTCACTATCCGGAGCCACAAAAAGGGTATGATATACTAGTTCACCTAGAGGAGTCTCAATCGTATCACGTTTTTCCCGGAAAGGGGCGGGGCTATTTACTCGAAACCGTCCCTCATAATCTCTTACTTCTTCCCACTTGGCTTCGGTGAGTTCCCAGCTCTTTCGAGGGTCTAGTTTTTCCTCTTCTTCTTGTGCTTGAAGGGAGGGGAGTGCAAATAGGATTGCGGAAAAAATGCAAACCAAACGGATAAGTACTACTTGAAAAAGTACTTCTCGATTTCTAAAGTGACATTTCAATCGTGATCTCACTTGAAATGGATCGTTCCGTTCACTATTAAAATGTCGAAATCGATGAATTAATTTTTCTGCGATATTAACCATAGGAGTTCAATTCTCTTGCAAAAAAGGTCTTTTCTGTACCAGCGACCAGATTACTAACGTAGATTGATATGACTTATCATTAATTAGACGCAGAATTTTTCAAAAAGGGTTGCATACAAGTAAAATAATCGTACCTTAGTTTCGAAATCAAACTAAGTGTAAATGATTCGTGGCTCTCATTTGAGTAAGATATATCGAGCAGGGTGGGGGAACCTTACAGACCTTTATCAGCTCACCATGGCTTACGGCTACTGGAAGCAAGGATTACATGAACGGAAGTCGGTCTTTCACTTGTTCTTCCGTCGGCATCCCTTTAAGGGGACCTTTACGATCGCTGCCGGATTGGGCTTAGTGGCAGATTATCTCCAAGAGTTAAAGTTCTCCGTTTCGGAAATTCAATACTTAGGAAGCCTAAAAGGAGCGGATGGGAAAGCACTATTTCCAGAAAACTTCCTCCACTATTTGCAGCGGCTTCGTTTTAGCGGAGATATCTACGCTGTTCCGGAAGGAACCCTGATGTTCCCCCATGAACCACTTATACGGGTTGAAGCTCCACTACTGCAAGCGCAATTGATTGAAAGTGCGTTGCTGAATCTGGTCAACTTTTCGAGTTTGGTAGCTACCAAGGCGGCTCGTCTAAGACGGGTTGCAGGTGACGACACCATCTTAGAATTCGGACTCCGACGTGCTCAGGGACTTGATGGTAGCCTCACCGCTACAAGGGCCTCATTTATTGGTGGATGTGATGCAACCAGTAACGTATGGGCCGGGCAATACCTGGGAATTCCAGTTCGGGGTACCCATGCGCACAGTTGGGTAATGGTTATGGAAGACGAACTCGAGTCCTTTCGCGCCTATGCAGAAGCCTTACCAAACAACTGTACATTTTTGGTTGATACTTATGACACACTGGAGGGAGTAAGGAATGCGGTAGAAGTAGGCAAGGATCTAAAAAAATCAGGGCATCAATTACTAGGCGTGCGCTTAGATAGTGGTGATTTAGTAGCATTAAGTAAAGCTGCTCGAAAGATCCTTGATGAGGGTGGCTTCCCAGATGCCGTAATTGTGGCGAGCAATGATCTGGATGAACAAAGTCTTAGTAGGATTAAACAGGATGGTGGTGCCATTGCAACTTGGGGAATTGGTACCCGCCTGGCCACCGCCTACGACCAACCCGCTCTTGGCGGAGTGTATAAGCTAGCTGCCATTGAAGACGAGCAAGGGTTCCTAGACCCCAGAATTAAGCTCAGTGAGCAAGAAATAAAGACTTCTAATCCAGGAAAGCAGCAGGTGCGTCGCTTTTTAGATGAAGAAGGTATACCAATGGGTGACATGATCTTCTTGCAGGATGCGCCGCCAACTCAAGAACAGTTTATTGATCCTTACCATCGTACTGGTCGAATTGATATGAAGGATGCAGATCAGCAAGAAGATTTGTTAGTTCCAATTTTTCAAGATGGCGACTGCGTTTATGAATTCCCAACGCTAGCCGAAAGTCGAGCCTATTGTGCGAAGCAAGTTTCCGATTTTGATCGCCGTACAGAGAAGACTTATATTTACGGACTTGAACCACGCCTAACCGAACTAAAAGACCAGTTGCTGACTAAGCATAAGTAACAACGATTATTCTAGCGCAAAACAGTACGCTCCGCGAAGTGTACAACTTGTGACCATTACTATTTGACTTTGATATGCCATACACTTACGAATATCCACGGCCATCGGTCACTGTCGATTGCATCATCTTCGGACTAGATGATTCGCAGCAGCTTAAGGTGTTGTTGATCCAGAGAAATAGTGATCCTTTTGTGGATCATTGGGCACTACCGGGGGGCTTTGTGGAAATGGATGAATCATTGGAGGATGCTGCCCGCCGGGAACTGAAGGAAGAAACTGGCGTAGAGAATGTCTTTATGGAACAGCTCTATACTTTTGGTATGCCCGGTCGAGATCCTCGGGGACGTGTCATTAGTGTGGCTTACTTTGCGCTCGTTAATCTGAGTGAACACACCGTAAAGGCAGATACAGATGCGGGAGATGCACGTTGGTTTGCACTGGAAGAAGTACCGCAGCTAGCCTTTGACCACGCGGAAATCCTAGATGCTGCGCTTGCCCGTCTACGGGCCAAAGTCCGCTATCAACCGATTGGTTTCGAGTTACTTCCTGCTCATTTCACCTTATCGCAGCTACAGCAACTATATGAGACCATCCTGGGAGTACCCAGTTTGAATAAGCGAAACTTCAGAACCAGGATTCTCAAGATGGGAGTTCTGCAGGAGGTGGGGCGACAACAAAACGTTGCGCATCGGCCGGCTATGCTGTACTCTTTTGACAAAGCCAAGTACGAAGAACTTCTTCAGACCAAAGAACCGGACCTTCTGAAAAGAGGTGTGGACTTTGAAATCTAGGCCATCACCAAGGTAATTCCCGTTACGTACTTACTGTTTTTGCTTAGCCTGAATGGCAGGTGAGCAAATATCTCCTGGGCCTCAGCATCATGCTCCTGATCATATTTCAATTCTAAAATGACGGCCTCATCCGGTAAACTATGAAGATGGACAGGTGGGGCTAGCCAGTTGAAGGGCGCAAAATTGAGATCCCAGTCTATGGTGATCCGGAATTTTGCATTGGCTGTTCCCCAATAGGTCCGCTCGTAGCTGTTCACTAGCACAGGCCGCAGGGGCAAATATTGAAGAGCAGGGATTTGAGCGAAATGATCGCGCAAGCCAGTCCAGGCTACATCTCCAGCCTTCTGGCTTTCCTTGCGCCCCAATTCATTGTCCTTGATCTTGACTTCAAAGACAGTTTTCTCTAGCTGCTTGCTATCGTGTCCGTACCAGCGCAAACGATGCTTCCTTCGTTGTGGATTACCGGCTACGTTCTGGTAAAACTCTTCGAGCTCAGGCGAGTCAAAGTAGATGTTGTTGACTCGCCGTTGCGGAAAAATGGGCCTAAAGCCTGCTGGATGAGATCGGAGTACCTGCTCGATCCAAGGCATTGGTAAGCCCTCAATTCGATATTTACGTTCGTATCGCAAAGTAATTACAGCTGCTCGTGGCCAACAATCTCAAGGCCATAACCGTCAAGTGCTACTCGGCGTCGAGGATTATTACTGAGGAGGGTAATTCGACCCAGCCCGAGGTCGCGTAGGATTTGAGCACCTACACCAAAGTCGCGTTGCTCCATACCGGCGGCAGGATTTTCGCCACTGGTCTGCTCTTCTCCACTGAGACGCTTCAGATGGTGAATGATGTCATCATGTTTTTCGCCATGGCGCATATACAGGACCACACCCTGACCTTTTTCAGAGACCTTCTGCAAGGCCTTTTCGATCGCAACGTGGCTGTCACCCATGATAGGGTCTAGCAGTGCTGCACTTTCCATTCCAGAATGAACGCGAACCCAAACGTCGTCTTCTCTGGTCCAGCTTCCACCTTTTACAAATGCCAAGTGGAGATCGTTGGTGGTAAGTTGGCGGTACGCCATAACCGTAAAGGTGCCAAAGCGAGTATTCAATTCCGTGGTAAGCTCACGACGGATCAAACGCTCATGGCGTAGGCGATATGCTACCAGGTCTTTGATCGCAATGATCTTGAGATCAAAACGCTCAGCGATTTCCATCAACTGCGGAAGACGCGCCATGGTGCCATCAGGGTTCAAGATTTCTACTAATACGCCTACGGGAGCAAACCCTGCCATCTTAGCCAGGTCAATGGCTGCTTCTGTATGGCCGGTACGACGAAGTACGCCACCCGTCTTCGCACGTAGCGGGAAGATGTGTCCTGGGCGAGCAAAGTCACTTGGTTTGATGTTAGGATCGATCATTGCACGAATGCCAGTTGAACGATCATAAGCAGAGATACCGGTGGTACAGCCGTAACCGATCAAATCGATAGAGACCGTGAAAGCGGTTTCGTGTAGTGCCGTATTGGAATTGACCATCATTGGCAACTCCAATTCATCAGCTCGTTTTTCTTCAATAGGAGTACAAATCAAACCCCGGCCATAAGTGGCCATGAAGTTGATAATTTCAGGAGTGATACACTCCGCTGCACAAATAAAGTCTCCTTCGTTCTCACGATCCTCATCATCTACCACGATGATAACTTCACCCTTACGGATGGCTTCGATAGCTGATTCGATCGAGTCGAGCTGAAATTCTTTATTGTCTTTTTGGTGGTTGCCAGACATTGGATTTGATACCTTTAGCATAACGTATATAGCCGGCCAATAGGGCTAAGTTCATCATTAAGAAATAACGGACACTACGCAGTAATGCCCCATTTAGTTGGCGACGTTGGAGTATGCCATCAAGTAATGGTATACCGAAATACAGGCCGCACAACATGGCAAACAAGCTGGCATAGAAAAGGTTGCTGCTTAGTAAGCCAGAACATAACAGCAGCAAAATTAACCATATTGGTCCGAGCCACCGTAATATCTTGTGGGAAAAGAAAGGGAAATTCGGAAGTCCCAGGGGAGGGAGCCACAAACCAGGGAAGTGAAACATGTTCTGGAGGTTCCCTGCTGATATACGTGCCTTTCTCTTGAACTCCTCTTGAAGTTCGTGCCCGACGGGTTCATAACACACTGCCTTAGACTCTTTAATGGCCAAGCCACCACGCTTAAAGGCTTCTAAGGTGATGTAGAAATCATCCACCAAAAAATTATCTGGAACCGGCACGAAGAAATCAGAACGTAGCGCATAACAGCCTCCAAATGGGCCGATCATCTTTTTCCAGAGCACACTCTCATAATACTTCAAGCGACCTTCCCATGAAATGTAGTTGTTTTCCGCTTCAGATATGTCGATCTCGGTCATGCCTGTGTGTACCATCTGCGCATCGACGATAGCTAGGTTCGGATGTTTGAAATGCTTAACCAACTGGCGGACTACCTGCGGACTAAGCATTACACTGGCATCGGTAATGATGAAAATATGTGTTGGTGACTGCGGCTCTTCTGCGGTGGCAAGTTCAGCCAATTGGTTGATTACTCCTGGTTTGCCTTGCCGTTGTTCAAAGGGTAGGAAACGGAGGTTGAACTTACATTGATTGAATCCTCCTACGATGGCATTCGTTTGGTCGGATGAATTATCCGAGCCAATGTAGATATGTAAGCGATCTACAGGGTAGTCTTGCTCGTTGAGACTTTCGAGCTTCTGAGCAATGACTTTCTCTTCATTATGGACTGCCATCAGAATCGATACCTGCGGCAATTCATCGGTTGTTGAGAATTGCTCCGTGTCCAACGTCTTTCCCTGACTCAAAAAGCGGAGCAATATGGGATAGAGGAGGTAGGTATAAACCAGGGCGAAGGCACTAAGCCAAAAAAGTACTTGCAGCAGTATAGACCACATGCTATCCAATTAGACCGACTCTACAAATTGGTTACTATACGCTGAGCGAACACGCTTAGCAATGTTGATGCTTTCGTAAGCTTCAAAGACAAACTGCTGAGCCTGATTGGCTAACTGATTGATTCGCTCCTTTGATTCTATCGCATAAGCAATGCTGTCGACGAATTGATCTACCGTATTGGCGACCATCACATTTTCTTTGTGATTCGCGCTAATCCCTTCTAAGCCAATGCTAGTGGAAATTACCACTTTGCCTAAGGCCATACCCTCCAAAATCTTTGCCCGCATTCCACTGCCAGATAAGAGCGGAACCACCATCATGCTATGCTTGTCAATAAACGTTGCAGAATCAGGTACCTCTCCGTGTACGAATAAGTTTGGGCGTTTGAGTTGAAGTAATGCTTTAGGGGTGTTGCGGCCAGCAATATGGAACTCTAAGTCTGGGAAGCGAGCATGAAGTGCTGGCCAGGCTTTCTGAATGAACCAATTTAATCCCTCTACATTAGGCATCCAATCTAAGCTTCCAATAAAGGAAATGCTCGGCTTCTTGATGTCTAGTTCACGAGCTTCTGGAAACTCATCCGCCCTGATCCCGATTGGAGTTACCACGGCAGGGTTGCTGTAGCCCAATTGCCGGAAGCAACGTAGGTCACGTTCGGTGATCGGTAACAGCATATCGTACTGCCCCAAAGTTGATATTTCAAACTTGCGCAATTTTTGAGTCAGATGCTGCAGGTACCAACGCTTGAAGATATTAGTCGTATGACTGCTAATGCGCTCCCAGATTTCATGCTCTACATTATGAGCTCGCATGCTGATGCGGGCATCTGAAAATCGGCGGATCGTAGAAATATAAGGCGCTAGATAAAGTGTTTCTAGCTGAACAATATCATACTGCTCTTCTTTGAGCATTTCCTTCAAAGCTTGATCGTAGTTTGGCGAGACAAATCGAGCGATGTGATAGGAATCTTCAGAAAAGAGGTTAAGAAAGGCTGCACTCACCTTGATTCGGTTGTCAACAGGAATGGTCCGAATGCGGTTGAAGTGACTAGCTTCCTTTGGTAGTGTTGTTTGCTGATAAAAGTGCTTGCTGGTATTCATGGCCAGCAAACTAACCTCGCATCCCAATTGACTAAGCGCCAGGCTTAAGGTGTGAACTGCAATCGATTCCCCGTCTTTCAGTGGGTAGGGGAATTTCTTGCAGAGTAGTAGAATCTTCATGCGTTGGCTTTAAGATAGTTGTGCGTTTCAATGCCGCCGGATATTCTCGCCATACCCGGCGGCATGCTTTACTAGTCAGTGGGATTGCTAAATCTATATTCTTATTTCTCTTCCGCTTGCCAAGTATTGTTCGAACGATCGGTATCCAACATTCGGCCACTCTTGTCCAACTCAACTGTTTGCACCCGTTTAAGAGCCACAGGTAGCATCATTTCATAGGTTGGATTTGTCCAAGGCCAATCTTCGGCTATTTCGAAAGTGGTATCTCCATCGGTAGTTTTAGCTCCGCGCATGATACGGAGAGGAACGGTGTAATGCTGTACATCACCGTTTTTCATTGTTACTGTCACATCTACAGGCATTGGCATTGTGCCGCCGTTCGCTAGGGTAACGACTGTCGACTTTCTTTTACCTGCCTCTACAGACTCAATTCCGTATTCAGGCAGCCTAGTGGTATACACAAAGTATTCTCTAAACCAGTCTAGCTCCAATCCAGACTCTTTCTCCATGATGCGAATTACATCGTTTGGAGTTGGATGCTTAAACTTCCAGGTGTTGAAATAACGTAGTAGGCCTCGTTCGAAGTCCTGCTTACCCAGAATGTACTGTAGTTGATACAAGAAAAGTGCACCTTTTACGTAAGCTCCCACGCCGTAGCCAGCATTGGTGTTAAAGTGGTCAGCGTGGATAGATAGTGGCTCATCCAAACCAGACTGTACGAAATTCAGGAAGCCGGTAACGTCACTTAAGTGTGGGTCTGCTACCACATCGCCAGGTATTAGTCCTTCCTGGCGCAAGAAGTTCATTACCTCGTCAGATGCGTAGCTCGTAAAGCCCTCGTCCATCCAGGCGTAGAGGCTCTCGTTTGTAGCCAGTACCATTTGGTACCAAGAGTGCATGAGCTCGTGAACCGACACCCCCACCAAGCTGCTCAATGAACGTTCACCGGTAATCAATGTACCCATCGGATACTCCATACCACCGTCGCCACCTTGTACAAAAGCGTATTTCTTATAAGGATATTGACCGAAGTGCTTATTGATATAATCAAAGGCACGGTCCATAATGGCAGGTAGTGCCTCCCAATTTTCGGTAGTTGCATCTCCTTCTTGATAGAAGAATTCCAGAACAGTACCATCTTCGCGAGTACGTGTTGTGTGAGTATAGTCTGGATCCGCTGCCCACATGAAGTCATGTACCATCGGTGCGTCGAAGGTATAGGTGCGGGTATCTCCAGTTGCGGTACCAGCCTTACCATCATTATAAGCCCCACCGATTTCTTCTTTGTTTTCCAAATAACCGGTACCGCCCACTAGATAATCCTTGTCGATGGTAATAGATACTCGGAAATTACCCCAGACACCGTGGAACTCACGACCGATGTATGGGTTGGCGTGCCAGCCCTGGTAGTCGTATTCAGCCAACTTAGGATACCACTGAGACATACTGTAAGAAATGCCTTCGCGGTTATCGCGACCAGATCGTCGGATCTGAACAGGAACCTGCCCATTGAATTTCATAGCCAGCGCAGTGGAGGCCCCGGGTAGAATCGGTTCTGCTAGCTCGACCTCTAGTATGGTACCTACAACTTCGTACTTGGTATTCTGACCATCTTGGGTCAGTGCATCAATTTTTTGGTAGCCAATCTCGTTTGGCTTAAGCTTGCTGATGCGATCAGCCACTCGTGGATCTGCGTCTCTAATCGTAAGAGATCGAGTATCCATCATACTGTTTGGCTGGAAGGCGTTGAAGTAGAGGTGATAGAACACTCGATGAAGAGTGTCAGGAGAATTATTGGTGTAACGAATCGTTTGGTCACCAGTGAAGCGATGCGTCTTTACATCGAAGTCAATGTTCATATCATATTCTACTGCTTGCTGCCAGTAATTCGCCTGGGCAGCAGCCGGAAAGTAGGTCAATGATAGGATCACGCAAGAGAAGAGTAGTTTTTTAAGACCCATATATGTTGTATTGCGTATAAAGATTAACGTTTAAAATCTGGTTTTAATACGTCAGCCAGTTGCCGGAATGTGGAAAAATTACTAGCGAAAAATCTGGCCAACTAATTCTGCGGCCTTATCTAGTTGATTCTCTGTCATTTCCGCCGAAATCTTTCCTTGAGGCAGATTGAAAGTACTATTCAATAATTCTGCCATCTGCGAAAAAATATTCACTGGGTACTCAAAATTTGCCTCAGCAAACATGCCTTGGCTCTCTTCTACTGTCAGAAATTCTACCAGATTTATGCCATAATTTCGGTTAGGTGCATTGTTCAAAATACATATAGGGCTGATGTTGAAATAGTTGTTTCCTTCCGTATCGGTTGGGATCTCGACTTCTAGTTCGTCGAGGGATTTGAATAGCTCTGGATTTCCTGAGTGTTTAAACCGCATAAATTGCGATCCGTTCACTAGTGCTATGTCGGCATTGCCCCGAAGAACAGCCGAAATGGCTTCCCAGTCACCGCCTGTTGGAGGAGCGTATAGGTTATCCTTCAATGTTTCCAGATAGATTCTTGCTGGTTGCTCGCCGTGCGCAGCGATCATACTCGCCACCATGCTGATCAAACCACTACTGTCGGGGTGCGCGATGGCAACCCTGCCTTTATAATTAGGAGAAATCGCTGCGCCATATTTGCGCATGTCGACCATGTTAACTTTGTCGGGACGATATATGAAGCTCATGGTCCAACGCGTAACGGCGCCGTAATAACCCTCATTATCCACATATCTAGACGGGACATACTCACCAAATGTTCCAGCGTTGTAGGGCGATAAAGCACCTGCCTTGCGAAGGAGGTGAGCATCATAAAGATCGTCTAGTAGGACTGCATCTCCCTGCAATTTGCCCTCTTGTCCAAGTTGGACTAGTTCCTTGCTAGAGTACTTGTAGACGTTAACCGCCTTATTGGCTCTAGTCTGATATTGCGTTAGTAGTTGCTGATCCTGAACGAGATATCGATGTGTAAAGAAGGACAAGTTTGCAGCGTCAACAGTTGGTGTTGGTGGAGGCGGCGGAGGCGGGCTATCAGGAGAGTCAGTTTTGCAAGCCGTCAAAAGAGTAAGAAGCGGAAAAAACAGTAGCGGTAAATACTTCATAACACTGCACTTAATTCGAGCAATTCTTTGCTTGTTTATGCATTAACGCGAGCAAAGGTAAACTTTTCGCATCACTATTTTTGAGCTTGTTTTTTCGTTATCTTTGCGTCAAACCTGATAATACCAAATATGATAAACAAGATGTTTTCCAAGCATTTTTCATTGATCGCTGTGCTTATTCTTTTTGCTGCCCTCACACGGATTATTCCTCACTATCCGAACTTCACGGCAATGGGCGCAATGGCATTATTCGGTGCGGCGCATTTGAAGAACAAGTGGCAGGCCTTGTTAATTCTATTCGGGGCTATGTATTTGAGTGACTTGTTCATTAACAATGTCATCTACGCCGAATACTACAACAACTTCGTTTGGAAGATCAGTCCATTCGTGTACGTGGCCTTCCTCTTGATTGTCGGAATAGGTTTCCTATTACGTGGACGCATCCGTATGGGGACTGTGATTGGCGCAAGCTTAAGCTCGTCGGTAGTGTTTTTCTTGTTGACTAACGCTGCGACTTGGCAGGTTGATCCTATGTATAGCAAGGACATTAGTGGCTTGTTCATTGCCTACGTTGCCGGACTACCATTTTTCTGGAGCACCTTAGCTGGTGATCTATTCTATTGCGGTGTCTTGTTTGGTGGCTATGCTTGGCTTACACAGCGCTTCCCTGAATGGGGCTTGGCGGTTAGTAAGTAGGCACTTAACGCTACACGCGATGGCATTAGTAAAAGGAAGGGATTACTATCTAGAAGATGGACTGATGGTTTTGACGGCCTACTTCTTAGAGCAGCGTGGCTTTTGCTGTGGGAACAACTGTCGTCATTGTCCTTATAAACAGAAGTACAAGGTTATCTGTCAGAAATAATATAACAGCGGGAATTTTCAACCAAAGTAAGTAGCTATTATGACGTTAGAAGATTTCCACAGCTATTGTCTGGCCAAGCCAGGCGTCGAGGAGACATTTCCATTCGATCAACACACCTTGGTCTTTAAGGTTATGGGAAAGATGTTTGCCGTTTCAGGATTGGAACGGGAAGATTTCACCGTTAATCTAAAGTGCAATCCAGATCGGGCACTTGAACTACGTGAGCAGTACGAAGATGTTCAGCCAGGATGGCACATGAACAAGCATCACTGGAATACCGTCCGCTTTGAAGGCGAGTTACCAGAGCGTCTGCTTCGCGAATTGATTGATCATAGTTATGATTTGGTCGTTGCGGGCTTAACCAAAAAGCTAAAGGCTGAGTTGGAACTTCTCAAGTAAGAATGCAAGAAACAGCTACGGATTACATTATTGTTGGCCACGGCATTGCCGGTTCACTTCTCGGGTACTTTCTGGAAAGAGAAGGTGCCTCTTGCCTGTACATCGATAGTCCGCAGCAAATAGGTTCTACGCAGGTGGCGGCGGGGATCATTAATCCGATTACCGGCCGTCGTTTTGTGAAGTCTTGGCGTGTAGATTCATTATTGCCGACTGCCCAGGAGCTTTACAGACAGCTAGAGAAAGAACTTGGTATTTCATTCTACCATCAGCGCGCCCTCATTCGTACGCTATTTAATCGGGGCGATGAAAACAACTGGCAGGCTAGAATGCTTGATGATGCCTACGCGCAATACTTTCAGGCTGAAGTTCAACTGGGGCAAATCGAACATTGTACCAAACCTGCTTTCTCCTATTTAGAAGTAGCTCATACTGCTCAGGTTAGTATCGGAAAACTCTGCGACAGCTTAAAGCGGATGCATAAAGCAGAAGGTACTTTGATTGAGACGGCCTTTGATCATGACCAATTAGAAATGGGGCCAGAAGGCGTGCAGTATGGTCAGTACCAAGCGAATCGAATTGTCTTTTGCGAAGGCTGGCGCAGCCGGTTTAATCCTTGGTTTAACCACTTGCCTTTTGGTGGCAATAAAGGAGAGGTACTATTGATCAGACTGCCAGAGGCTAAGCTGGAACGCATGTTCAAGCATCGCATCTTTATCGTTCCTTTTGAAGACGATCTATATTGGGTCGGTTCTACTTCTGATAACAACTTTACGGATGATAGTCCTACCGCAAATGGCCGGACGTACTTGTATGATCGGCTCACTGAAGTGCTCGATACTCCCTTTGAAGTGGTAAAGCATCGTGCTGCTGTACGCCCAACCGTCAAGGATCGGCGACCCTATCTAGGAACACATCCACTCCACTCCCAATTAGTGTTGTTCAATGGTCTTGGCACCAAAGGAGCAAGCTTAGCTCCCTTTTGGGCAAAGCACTTATCAGATCATCTCACACACGGGACAGCGCTGGACGCAGAGGTGGATATTAGTCGCTTTGTTGAGTAGTGACTTTAGACCTGGATGAAGTGTCTGATTGTTTATGTTTCTGAGTTTATCCGTTTTTTCCACAAAGCCAATTAACCTCATGCAACAGATACCCTGGTTTGATCGAAAGTTTCAGTTTCCGAAAGAGCAAAATGTTTTTCCTGCCACACTGGAGCGCCTTGCAGATACGCCATTACGATTACAGCATAAGTTGTCGGCTTATCCAGCTGATATCTTAATCACCCGGATTGACGAGGCTTGGTCTATTCAGGAGCAACTGGGGCACTTGATTGATTTAGAGCCACTTTGGCAAGGTCGACTTCAAGATATTCTTGAGGGTAAGGACTACCTGCGTGAGGCGGACTTAAGCAATACGCAGACGCACGAAGCTGGTCATAATGATAAGAAGCTAGCAGATCTACTCGAAGAATTCTCGGCCTTGCGCAGGCAAACGGTACAGGCACTTCGAGCCGTCACAGAAGAGCAAGTTTTCCTTTCCGGACTTCATCCGCGTTTGCACCAGCCGATGCGCTTAATGGACCTATTCATTTTTGTAGCAGAGCACGACGATCACCACCTAGTACAAATGACTGCACTAGCTGCTAGGTTTGGGCATGGTTCTCATACCTAAATGTCTTTGCAATTCGTTCTATTGATATGACTTGTCATGGTCATAAAGTGTACCATTTTGGTACAAATCACCGTCTAAATTTTACCGCCGATTGAGCACTGTACAATTGCTGCTGTTTCGATGGATATTAAGCATATTGAATTAATGATGAAGCACTTCCTATTTACCACCACTTTGCTTTTTCTGACCACCTTTCTTATGGCGCAACCTGACCAATCTTCAAATAATGATCCATACGCTCCAGCTTGGGCGGAGATTGACTCTTTACTTCAAAATGGATTACCACAATCTGCTCATGATGCACTCCAAACATTGTGGGGGCTGGTACAAGAAGATTACTTTGGAGATCCTAGTTTGCTTCCGAATTGGATTAAGGTCAAAATAGCCACCTTGGAAGTGGGCAAGCAATTAGAAGAAAATGGTGAGTGGAAAGCGATTCGACAGTTAGAAGAGATCAATCGCTTGGCCGGTCAGCCCGAGAAGTCAATCTATAGTAGCTATTTAGCAGAGCAATACTACCGTTACTGGCAGCGGGTACGCTGGCAACGGCAAGGAGCTACCACTCAGGCTGAGTCCGAGAAAGGGGATGACCCTACCACCTGGTCTCAGGAAGATTTCTTAGAACATATTACTGGACTTTATCTAGGCTCCCTGCAGTTTACGGCTACCAGAAACATAGAACTCATAGACGTACAGCCCTTGATCGCTACTGGTGCCAAGGGCACAGAATTACTACCCACCGTTTATGATTTGCTGCTACACCGAGCACTGAATTACTTCCGTAATAACGATGCTTTCCTCAATGAGCCCGCTTATGATCCAGCGCTAAACCAATTGGTGTTGTTGGGGGCAATTGAAGACTTTATCAACTTTGATGTTGAACAGTCGTCATCTAAATCCAGTTTCGGTGCTACAATTAGCTTGTTTCAAGAAGCTTTGCAGTGGTCTGCATCTGAGCGTAGTGAAACAGAAGCTCATCTTGATCTTAATCTTACGCGCTTACAGCTGGTATATGAGCAACTGACATTACCTACCAAACATCAGGCATATGAAGATGCTCTGATGGCGCTCCTAGCTGAGTATGCGGGAACTTCGCTGGAGTCCGAGGTCCAGCGGGTTTTGATGCGGTTCAAGTATGATCGAGGAAATTACTATGATGCAGACAATCCAAGCACAGCCGATTTGCGATGGTACTATAAGGATGCCTTAGAGCTGGCGCAAGAGATTGAACGTCGTTTTCCCGAGACGCCAGCGGCAAAAGACGCTGCTGCAATCACAAGCCTGGTTAAGAATAGGGCACTAGATATCACAACAGAGCAAGTCCAGCTTCCAAAACGAGATGCCTTGGCACAGGTGCGTTTTCGGAATGTTGGGCAGGTGTACCTTCGTTTAGTACCAAGCAAACCTCTTCCTAATCCTGAACAGGATCGTGAGATTTTATTGCGGAACTTGCTAAAAGAAAAAGGCAGCAAAAATTGGTCTGTGTCCTTGCCTGATGCTGGAGATTATCGCTCGCATACTACCGAGATAAGGATGCCGGCAGTCGCAGCTGGCAAATACTATGTATTGGCTTCGGCAGATCCTGATTTTCCGCTAGAAGCCAATCATACGGCTATACTTGAGTATTGGGTTTCCAACTTGGCCATCTTGTTAGAAGCAGATCAGGCAGAAGGTGAAATTGGCATCATGGTGCTCGATCGTACTTCCGGTGAACCGATTGCGGGAGCTGAAGTGGGAATCTGGGAGTATGAACGCCGCAACCGGGAAAATCGTCGACCTAAATTAGTACTTCGAGAGACCATCCGGACAGATGAAAATGGGAGAGTGCTTTTAGAAGGGGACAACATTAATAACCAAGTTATCCAGGCGGAGAAGGGCAATGATCAACTGTTACTCCGAGAGTCACAGTACTTGAATGTTCGACGCAGCAATAATCCAGGCCGAACTAAGCTATTGTATTTCACTGATCGAGGATTATATCGTCCAGGGCAAACCTTGTATTTCAAAGGGTTGCTCCTCCGAGAAGGGGATAACCAGGTACCGGAAATTGTTCCGAACGAAAAGCTTGTGGTGACCCTCTTTAATGCCAACCGGCAGAAGGTCCAGGAAATGGAAGTAACGACCAATCGTTTCGGGAGCGTTAGTGGACAATTTAAGCTGCCCTCTGACGGCTTACTGGGCCAAATGAGTCTATACGCAAACCCTGGCAAGAATTGGCATTATTTCCGAGTTGAAGAATATAAACGGCCTCGCTTTGAGGTTAAGATCGAAGACCTTGCGCAGGAAGCTGCACTGAATGACTCCGTTCAGATTACTGGTAATGCAATGATGTATGCGGGCCCACCCGTAGCTGAGGCCGAAGTAAAGTATAGGGTTACGCGCAGTATTCGCTTTCCTTGGTACCGATCGTGGTACCGTATGCCCTATTCACCGCCTGGCGAGCAGACGATCATCAGCGGCAGTACAAGTACCGGTGTTGATGGTGCTTTTGATTTTACGTTTTTGGCGCAGGCTGATGCGGATCCCAATAGTCCATCTTTTCCGCTGTACACCTTTGATGTCGAAATAGAGGTGGTAGACGGAACGGGAGAAACGCGTTCGGCCAATAAGCCAATTCGCCTAACGAAGTACCCATTCCAGCTTGAATTGTCGACGAAGGCAGAGCAGGATAAGAGTGCTGGTCTTTCTTTGGCACTAGGGTGCAAAAACTTAGATGAACAAGATGTTGAGAAGGAGGTACAGTTAAGAATTCAGCGACGTAATAGTCCTAATACCACTTACATCGACCGCTATTGGCCATTTCCTGATACGGTCAGTATCCAAGAGCGTACTTTCCGAAAACGCCTGCCGAATTATGCTTTCCATAAAAATGAGCTAGCGTCAGATTGGCCACTAGGAGATGTGGTGTTTGAGGAAACAATACAATTAAATGGATCCGACAGTGTTGAGGTAAACGTAGGCAACTGGCCGGTCGGCCATTACCAGGCAGAGCTCTTTGTTGTTACGCCAGAAGGCGACACACTGCGCACCGCGGCGAGATTTAGTTTAAATGATTGGGCAAAGGCCGACTTTGCTGCTGGGAAGCCACTGTATCTGAAATTCGATAACGCTGCAGCTGAACCTGGACAAGTAGCAGATTTGGAAATTGGAGGTAATGAAGCTACTCAGCAAGTTTGGGCGCAATGGCGGAATAGGGGTGGTCAGTTAACCCAAGGTTGGGTAACCACGACGGATAATCTCACACATCCGGTGGGAGAGGAGGACCGTGGAGGATTGACATGGCAAGCCTCATATGTTTGGCAAAACCGTGTCTTCCAAGTGCAACGACAATGTGCTGTTCCGTGGTCAAATAAGAAGTTGAGTATTCATTTCCAAACCTTCCGGTCGAAGCTCTATCCTGATCAGGAAGAGGAATGGACTATACGAATCGATGGACCAGATGCAGAGGCTGCTTCAGCTGAGGTATTGGCCAGCATGTACGATGCCAGCTTAGACCAGATCCTTCCCTTTAATTGGCGTTTCAGCCCTTACTATACTGGTGTTGGCCAAGCGACTTATCGTCCGATAGGCTTCCAAAGTATCAATCGCTTTATTGCTTTTCCAGAAACTTACGTTGGTACACCGTTCTTCCAGAAAACCTACCCTCGCTTATATCAACCTGCTTCCTTAGCGTACGGTGGTATTGCTGGTGGCTCACGGGCTGTGCCTAGAACCTATTCAGCGCCGATGATGGAGGCAGGTGAGGCCCCTAGTCCAGCGCCAGGTGGTCGAGTGGGAAGTTTGCCCACCAGAAAAGTAAATGCGCTTGCTGCTACGACCGCTGGCTTGCAGGTAGAGGGCGGCGAACCTGTTGTGAACGATCCAGAAGCGACCAATCCAACTACTACACCGCCACCAACCAAGGTGCGTACCAATTTAGCAGAGACCGCTTTCTTTTTACCCGAACTCCGTACGGATGAAGACGGGCGAGTCGTCTTCAAATTCCGTAGCCCTGAGTCGTTGACGCAGTGGAAGCTTCAGGTTTTTGCTCATGATGAGCAACTAGCTTATGCTATCGATAGGAGAGAGGTGGTGACACAGAAAGAACTAATGATTCTTCCAAATGCTCCACGCTTTTTGCGCGAAGGGGATCGGATGGTATTTACAGCTAAGGTTAGTAATATATCGGAACAACCACTAGTTGGAACAGCCACCCTGGAGCTCTTTGATTTAGCTTCTGATGAGAATCTCAATACAGCGTATCAGCTCAATGTTCCTGACCAAGCTTTTGACTTGTCGGCTGGAAGCTCGCAAGCGGTTTCCTGGAGCATTCAAGTACCGGATGACGCGAATGGCCAATTGGGGTACCGAGTACTGGCCAAAGCAGGGACGTTTTCGGATGGAGAAGAGTCTGCTCTACCGGTACTAACCAATCGTGTCTTAGTGACAGAAGCACAACCACTCTTTGTTCGAGCTCAGGACCGAGCCAGATTTAAGATAGACGGGTTGTTTGCTGCGAATGAGAAAATTGAACATCAAAGCTTTCAGTTGCACATCACCAGTAATCCTGCCTGGGAAGCGATAAAGGCCTTGCCCTATTTGCAGGAGTATCCCTACGATTGTACAGAGCAGCTGGTCAATCGATTGTTGGCCAATACCATTGCCAGAACGGTGCTTGCGGAGTACCCGCAGGCCGAGGAGGTATTTGAAGCCTGGCGTAGATCAGCTGATGGCCTTAAGAGCCCGCTACAGCTGAATGAAGAATTGAAGTCTGCTGCCTTGGAAGAAACACCTTGGGTAATGGATGCTCAGGCAGAATCCTTGCAGCGCGAGCGTATCGCCTTGCTCTTTGATCAGGATCGCCTTGATACGGAGCTGGCTGTCGGGATACGAAGACTATTAGAACGTCAGCAGCCAAGTGGAGCGTTTAGTTGGTTTCCGAGTGGTCGGGAGAATATTTACATGACCCAATATGTGGCTGAACAACTGACACACTTGAGGGAAATTGCATTTACTGACCTGGATGTCCTCAACGTAGTTAATGGATTGAACCGGGCCGTGAAGTTCTGTGATGGGTATTACCTGAATCGTTACGAGGCTTGGAAGAAGGATGAAAAGAATGGTTTTGTAACTGGCCCTCAGCTAGTGCACTATTTGTACTTGCGGAGCCAGAATGAGCAAGTAGCTTTCCCGGAAGGACATGATGATATGATGGATTACGCCTGGGAGAAGACCACAAAGGAGTGGTTGTCTTATGGGATTTTTGAGCAAGCTTTATTGGGGCAAGCAGCAGTCTGGAGCGCAAAGTCAGACCTGGCGGAACGGATATTTGCTTCGCTCAAGGAACGCTCTTTGTACAGTGAAGATCAGGGACGTTACTGGCGCCAAGATTACGGCTACTACTGGTACCAGAATCCTATTGAAACCCAAGCTAAGCTGATTGAATTCTTCCAGCAAATGAATGCACCGCAAGAAGACATCGCAGCGATGAAGATCTGGCTCTTACGGAATAAGGAGACCAATCGTTGGGAGACCACCAAAGCTACTGCCGCTGCAGTCCATGCGCTCCTCACGAGCGGAGAAGACTGGTTGGGGGAAACGACTCCCCTTGAGGTGCGTTTTCCTAAGCTGTCAGAGACAGTGTACGAGGAAAAACTAAGTTCGGCGCAAGCCACAGCTGAGGTGGGTACAGGAGCCTATAAAATTCGTTGGGACGCTGAAGAGGTGGTGCCAGCTTTGGGTGAGATACAATTGCGAAACAGAAGCAAGGCACCTGGTTGGGGAGGATTGTACTGGCAATATTTTCAGACTATTGATGAGATTGAAGGTGCTGGCACTGAAGGTTTGACCGTAGAACGAGGCCTGTATCGGAAAGTGGACGAGGGGCAAGGAAACCGATTGATCTCACTTGATCAGTCGCCAGTGCCTGGTGATCGAATTACCGTTCGACTAGTCGTTCGTGCAGATCGAGATTTTGAGTTTGTACACTTGAAGGACCTTAGAGCTTCTGGTTTGGAACCAGTAGAGCAACTTAGTCAGTACAAATTCCAAGGTGGGCTAGGCTACTACCAACAAAGTACAGATTTGGGAACGCACTTCTTCTTTGATTATATCCGGAAAGGAGAATATGTCCTTGAATACGACCTTCGTGTATTCCATGCCGGTGATTTTTCAGGAGGTTTATCGACGATTCAGTGTATGTATGCACCCAAATTTACTAGCCGTAGTGAAGGGGTGCGATTGGAGGTAAGCAATAAGGAAGAATAGGGATAGTGCCATCCTTTTCGCTATCTTTCAAGGGAATACGTGTTGCGGTCGCGGTTTTTTGATGACCTAGGAGGTAAAGTAAATCTTGTTCAAAGCAAGATGTTTATCTCTTTCATGCAAAGAATTCTGACCTCCGCAGACTAGTAGGCTGAAAAGTGTCGGATTAGTCGAGGCATTTGCCGCCATGGGCGACTGAAGGGCTGTCGACTATGTGCCGACCTTTCGAGCTTATTTAATTACTTGTGTAATATTTTAAATATGAAACCGATTTTAAGTTTTTTGCTAATTCTTGCTGTGCTATCCTTGTTGGTGGGAATTAGTGCCTGTGATGGGACAAAAACTCCTCCTATTGACAAAAAAATGGAGATTGTCGAGATAGATGTAGAGGAACAGCTCATTATGCAGCAATTGGTCAATCACTATCGATCGTTGGATGAAAAGGGACGCCGACTATTTGTGATGGCCATTGATTCTGCCTACCAGCGTCAGCAAAATGAGGAAAACGAACCTCAACCAATGAATACGATTAGTCAGACTCGTAAGGTAGAAGGAGCCCCATGCGATTGTGGTTTTTGGGTAAAGGAAGAAAATGTGAGAGTCTTATGTCCAACATTGCCTTACCCTGTGGACGGATTGAGATGTGACAATACAAACCTTGCACAGTTAGCAGCCGGCACTGTCCCGATAGTAGAAGACTGCCAGGGAGGGAATTGTGGTGATTCACTAGGACGATTGTTAAGGGAAAATCCTCCATTCGGTGATCCAATGTATACCACCTTTCGGTTTACCAATATTCCACGAGGGAAAAGGATTAATGGTGGAGGCTGGTATGCTTCCGCTAATAATCAAACTAGTGAATGGAAGGTAGGTTTTAGTTCTATGAAGTCCTTTCAGCTAACGATCGAGGAAAATGGTGTGCTTTCGCAAATGCCCATTCTTAATTATGCTAGAAAATAGCTTTGGCGTGATACCCTAGTCAAAGTACAAACCTCGTGGACGATGTATAACCCACGAGGTTTGTTTTCCTTTCCATATTCTCAACTGAGACCCTATGCCTGCTTACCCTACCTCTTACCTGTTGCTTAAGTTATACTCAAGATTGTTTTGCCTAAGTGGCTGTTTGTTAGTGGCTTTGAATGTTCTTGTTTTGCCACTCGAACTTGCTGCCCAGGCATCTGATAGCCCGGCATGTGCTACTTATCATGCCATCATGGATACCTCCTCTCTTGGGAGTGTGTATAACAATGATCGAGAGCTGGCCATGGAAATGATCGCCGATATTGCCGCTCAGATTCCTAGCTGTGATTTTGGCCTTCTTGAACTGCAAGCGTGGCGTATCGCTATAGATATGGCTCACCACAAACCATATGACGCTTTCGCCACAATGCAGGTGATGGATCAAGAAATGGCAGCTGATCCATCCATATCGGAGACCGACTGGTTGGGCCTCAAAGTCCATCTAGACTACAATATGGGAATGTTCTTTCAAAACATGAATAACCTGCCGAGTGCTGAGGGAAGCTATCGCAATGCGATGCGAAATCTGGACGAAATGGCTGCCTTGGGGGATTCTACTCAATTGTATATGCGTCCTATTGCCATTCGCCAAATCGGTATGGCTCATTTACGGGCGAGTCATTGGCAGCAGGCTAAGGTCATAATGCTTAATGCACTGGAATCGGAACGAAATATTGCACAACGAGCGCTTACGTATCGCCACCTTGGTCATATTGCGCTGAAGCAACGTCAATTCCAAGAGGCTGAGGCTTATCTGGCCGATGCGGACCGAATTTTTACAGACTACTATCGACAGAGACCGGAGCGATATTCTCGCGGGAGAAATAACATTTCTGCCTTGCGGATGACCCAGGCTGAACTCGCTCAAGCTAAAGCCCAAGGAAATCCAAACTCGATCCATTTGGAGAGCGCTGAAACCTATCTCTGGCAAGCGGATACCGCCTTGATTGATGGTGATGCCTTTGCCTATCGCGTATATGAAGCTTATGGCGAACTACGCATCCTTCAAGAGCGTCTTCCAGAGGCAAGAGATTTTCTGGAGCGTGCCATCGATGCTTGTCAAGCATTGCCAGAGCGAGCAAAGTTGTTGAATAGGATTAGCAGTATCGCTTACAACGAAGGTGCGCTTGAAGATGCCCTTCAGATTAATCGGAAAGCAATAGCACTTTATGTTGATGAGGGAGATGCCCCAGATCCGATGACACTGCCGGTGCTCTCAGAAGCTGGAAATAGGCCGTATCTGTTGAGTATGCTCAATCAAAGGACAACCATTTTATCAGCATTGGCAAAAGCATCTCCCCAAGCGTCGGACACTTATTACTTACAGGCTGCCCACGAAACCAATATCCTGGCTCAGCGATTGATGACTGGTATTTTGCAATACGCCGATTTTCAAAGAGATAAGGAGCAAATCATCAATGATGCTTACGCTAGCTTTGAGCAAAGTATTTCCGTAGCCTATGACTTGTACCAGAATACAGGGCAGCAATCCTTTTTGGACGACGCCTTTGGCATGGCTGAAAAGAGTAAAGCTGTGACCTTGCAACGGGTCTTAGGAGAGGCTTTTCAATTACGAGATCAATTGCCCGGTGGTGAGTTCGAAGAGGTCTATCAGGCTTACCGCGATCTACTGAGTGCAAGGCTGATTTTAGAGAATGCAGAGCAGGAGCAGGTCGATAGTCGAACATTGAACCAATTCACTGCAGCATATGAACAAGCCCAAAGTCGCTACCAGGAACTGCGTGAAAGCCTCGATGAACGAAAAATTGGTCTGCTCGAAAACTTGAGCTCCAGTGTGAAGGAGCTGCAGCAGTACTTATCCGAAGATCGAAGCTTGGTGAGCTATTTTATTGGTGATGAGTCTAGTTATGTGTTTGTATTGAATGCCACAGGCGCTGTGCAGTGTGCCAGGATAGAGGCGAACTATGAGAAATTAAGCCGACGCGTGCAACCACTGTATCAGGCTTTAGCAAATCAAACAGGTAGCCTGAACGAACACGTGAACTGGGCCAACCAAAGTCATGATCTATACACGGATTTACTAGCTCCGGTAGCAGATCATCTGAGGCAACGGCTAACCATTTTACCGGATGGACCACTTTGGAAAATCAATTTTGAAACATTATTGAGTGGGCCACTTTCTTCAGATTATCGCACAAGGGAGAAGGTGCTCTTTAGTGATTTGCCTTATTTGCTGAATGACCACATCATCAGCTATACTTATTCGGCAAATAGTCTGCTCTACACCCTGCCTAATACAGACACTCAACTTGACTTTCTGGGCTTTGGCCCTTTCTTCAGTGGCGGACCACAAGCAGGACCTAGGTATCCAGGCTTAAGTCCATTGCCAGAAGAGGTGGAGGCCATGCTACAGCAAATGGGGCAACACTATTCTAATCCACTGGTGAAAGTTGGGCCCGATGCTCAAGAGTCCACTTTGCTAGAGTACTTGCCGGAGTGTAGGTATGCCTGTATACATACGCATAGTATACCCTTAGACGAGGAGGAGTTTGCAATTGCTACCGAACCTGTGCAAAAACAGCAGTGGTTGGAAATGAAGGATATCTATAGCCTGCAATTGACGGCCGAATATTTAGCGATGAATATCTGTCACTCTGGTGATGGTGCTGAGCTCAGGGGCCAAGGAGTAGTAAGCCTGGCTCGTGCATTCCTGATTGCTGGAGCGAAAAGTGTTTCTGCTTCCATTTGGAAGGGACACGAAGCCTCTGTTCGACAAATTAGTAGCGCGGTATTTGATTATATAAAGCAGGGCGTGGCCCAAGATGAGGCGCTCCAATTAGCGAAGCAAGACTTCTTGCAACAGCACGCAAATGGGAAACAAGCATTTCCCTATTACTGGTCTGGTGTGGTCATGCTGGGAGATATGGAAGCCCGTTCGCAAATGGGACGATCATGGTGGTCATGGGGTTTATTCCTGATCGCTGGCCTATTTGCTATGCTTATTCTCTATCGTCGACCATCTTAAGCGCAGCTTGCGCAGCTTTGTTAAAGGCATGGTTAGGCTTGTCAATTATCGCTTGTAAGCTGGTTGTGTCTTGACTTTTTTGATAAGCGATATAGGCGAGGTACCACTCAATGGACTCGCGTTGATATGGATCAGAAAACTGGCCAACTAGACTTTCGAACTCGGTCTGGGCAGCCTCGAGGCGTTCTGTTTTTAAAAGGATAAACGCTCTGATAAGCTGCTGCTGTTCAGATACCTGAGGAATTAATGATTCTGCCTCTGCGTAATTTTCCGCTTCTAGTGCGTTTAGGAGTCTTTGTAGGGGGGCGTCAGTGCTAGTCCCTCCCAGGCTGTTTTCATAATCGTCAAAATGGTAGGTAATAAAGTTGTCTGCTGATAGCGCCTGCGCAACCGGACTAATCCGTTGGGGCGGAATTACGATGGGCTCTTCTTGAGTATTGTTCTGCCAAATCAGGTATGCAACACTCCCAAGGATTAGCAGCAGTATCCCTGCAGTAAGTAGTCGTTTGCGACTACGATTATTTCCAACTGTCTTGTCTTCTTGCTCTGCGACCTCTTCAATCCGCTTAGCAAAAGCAGCGGTTATATCTGGCCGACGTTCTTGGCGCAATTGCTGTGACGCTGTCTTATGCAATAGCACGTAATGTTCATACTCCGCCCGTAGGTCTGAGTCTGACGATAAGCGCTTCCGAAAACTAGCTTCCTCCGCCTCCTTCATCTGGTGCTTCAAAAAGCGAGCAATGTCTTGTTGATTATCCATGCTATTGAATTCGCTGAGGGTTAGTAGTGGTTGAATAAGTAACGCAAAAGATCAATAAAAGCGTTGCTGTTTTTAGGAGGCTCTGAGAACAACTCTTCATCTCGTAGATATTCAAAGCACTTCTTTTGCATGCGAGAATGAGTCGCTGGTGATTTCGTGGGAAAGGCAGTGCTAATATGTTGACCATCAATAACTGCTTCAATCAAGCGTTTGCAATCCCCACTTAATTGAGCTGTTTTTTCTTCTATTCGCGCTTTGATGCTTCTAATCGTTGACAGCATCGCTGGGGATAGAATCGTATTATCTGCCCAGGAATCTCCACTATCTTCAACGGGTGGTTTATCGCGTTTTCGAAGATGGTAACTATCGTAAAGTTTATAACGCAATATGGACTCGAAGTACTTATCCAAATTGGACTCGTAATGAAACTTATTGGCCAATAGGTTTTCTTCAAGTGCATCAAGCGCTTGTGTTAGGGCGTCCTCATTGTACTGCTGAACGCTTTTATGTTGTTGCTTGTCGAGCCATCCGAAGATGAAAATTTCACCTTTCGTTTTTAGTCTTTGATATCGCTTGGCCCAAGCCAGTGACTCCCTGCTGTTTTGCAATGCCTGGACCGCCAAATAATCATCAAAGCGCTGCTGAAGAAAATGCCGAACTGCTCGGAATAGGGTCTTATTGTTGAAGTAGTCCCCTTGTTGTTGGTTATACTTCAGTCGAATGACGTTGCAGGCGTTTTCAATAAACGAGCGTTTTTTCTCCCTGGGGATCTGATCAGCACCTGGTAACGGATCCTGCTGAAGCCTCCTAGAGAATTTCTCGATACAAGCTTCGATTCCTTTTTCTCGTTGTTTTTCATCTTCCAATTCCGCCTTGGTCTTTAGGTCCCACACCCATCCGTTGACAGCGGATGTACAGTAGTCCAACATGCTTGTGGTAGTGCTAAATGCGGTAGGGTAGTGGTACAAGCATTCATCAGTTGCGAGGAACAGGAGGTCCGTTAAAAAATGCTCATCCAATGAGAGGTGGGCAAAACGGTCGGGCCATTGCTCTACTGCAAAGGGAGTAAGGGCGTCGAGTACAAACTTCTCTAAAAAGCTAGGGCCTTTATTGGCAGCTTGTTGAAGTGTCATCATAGCAAGGCTCGAAGGGCAAGTGTCTAAAGTAAAAAGGTAGTGATTTTTTGGAAATGCGTGAAAAGAAATGCGCACTCGCCAGACTAGGGGGGTGTCGTAACGAAGCGACAAACCAAAAATACTGCTATGTATCAGAAACCCTTACTCGTATTAGTAGTGCTGTTTGTACTACTCAACTCATTGCAAGCACAGTGGCAATGGGAAGATATTTCCCCGGATTATGGTAATAGTCAAAATCCATTTCATCTCGGTTGCTATGCTCCGAACGATAGCACCTTTTGGGCGGTGCCTTTTTACCTAAATGGCGTTGTTGATCCTAAGTTTAGCGTGACCAGTGATTATGGTGAAAACTGGGATGTCGGTACTCCTGACCTGGGTGATCCCTCGCTGGTGCCAGTTATCGCTTTCGCCTTGAACGCAGATACTGCATGGCTGGGCACCCAGCAAATGCCTAATGGTAGTTATGGCTCCCTGGTCGCTACCTATGATCGGGGGGTGAACTGGGTAACACTAGATTTGCCGGATGACAAAATTCCGTTGGGAATTCATTTCTATGATGGCTTGGAAGGGGTAGTGGTTGCCCAAGATTTCTTCGCACCTACAGATCATATCAGTATATACCGAACCACAGATGGCGGCTTGTCGTGGGCAGATGTGACTCCTGTGATCAACAATAGCTTTGTCTTATGGGTGTACAATGGAGAGAGTATCCTAGAGCGAGTTGGTGACAAGTTATTTGTTGGTAACGGTATTGGCCAGGTCCTGCGTTCGGTAGACCGAGGGCAGACCTGGACGGTGACCGACACTGGCCTGGGCGAATTCAGAGGCATCCACAGTATTGCCTTTGAGGATGAATTGACCGGGATCGCTCTTTCATCTTATGATTTAGACTCGTTGAATAACGCTTTCCGAAATGGTGTAAGTGTGGCCGTAAAAACTACTGATGGTGGTGATACCTGGACCCCAATCAATGTTCCTCCACAGTTAGAACATATCGAGTATGTGCCAGGGTCCGGCGGGGTGTACATCGGTGGGCATGGATATACTGGGTTTCCCAATTATTACATCAGTTTGGATGGTGGGGTGCAATGGCAAACTAAGGGCGGCCCGGGTATGATCAATATTGTTCACACCAGCCCTGAGCACGCCTATGCTTGCGTGTTTTCTTTTGAAGGCGGAATAGTGCGTTACGCAGGCCCTCCTTTACTATATGATGAGAGCCCACTAGCACCATCAGATTGGCACGGTCAAGGGATTGGTGTTTTACCGGTGGGAAATTTTACTGGAAGCTATATCAATGACTTGACGATTCTGGATGCAGAAACCTTGTGGGCAGTGACTAGCCCAAGTCGTAGTCAAGGAAATTTGCCTTCAACTACCATGCGAAGCAGCGATGGTGGCGATAGTTGGTTAGTGCAGTCGATACCGGGTGCCGCTGGTGCCGTCACCTTCGATATTCATGCTTTTGATACGCTCAATGCTATTATCAGTATGCGCACCTTATCTGGCGTCAATCAGCTTCGTCGTACAACTGATGGCGGGGCAAGTTGGCAAACCATCCATAGTGGGGGAGCGGCAGGTGGATTTGTCCACTTTTTTGATGCTAGCAATGGTGTAATCATCAACAATGATCAGGCAGAAGTTTCGCAAGACGGAGGAGCAACTTGGCAAGCGCCAGAAGTAGCACCGAATGCTGAGGCCGGGGATATTCAAGTGTTGAACTTTACTCAGCGGACGAATGAGGAGTTTAGAGGGGATAAGATCTGGTTTGTGAGTCCCAGTGAGAAAATCTTCATCAGTGATGATCGGGGGCAGAACTGGAAAGACTATGCGACGCCAGTAGCGTTTACGGATATCGCCATGAAGGATTCACTCAACGGCTTGGCCGTTGAAACACTGACCGTTGAGAGCGGGATGTGGTTTGACTCCACTACCATTTATAGAACTACTGATGGCGGACTAAACTGGACAGTGGCCTCGAGCCTGCGAGATTCCTTTTCGATTCTATTCCTAGATTATGTATCGGGGAGTAGCGGATCCTATATTGGAGGGAGTCTCTTTAATGCTTCTAGCAGCTATACTAATGATGACGGGACATCCTGGACCATGATCGACGAGAATTTTAATGGCGGGCCAAGTCGTTTTTTCGATAATACGACTGGTTGGGTATTCAATTCTTGGGGCTATGAAGGCTATGAGCCAGTGATCTATAAGTGGAACGGTGCTCCATTCCCTGAGTTATTGGTGAATGCTCCAGAAGCACAGGCATCTTCTTTGTCATTGACAACCTACCCTAATCCAGCCACTGCCAGTTTACAAGCAAAATTACCAGAGCAAATGGCTTACGCTTCGGCCGATCTCATTCTGTACAACAGCCAAGGACAACGTATACGCCAATGGCAAGGGATACTGGATGCGCAGTTGCAGCTTGATGTGTTGAACCTGCCTGCAGGTGCATACACCTTGCACATTCAGACTGTTGATGCATTGGCTACCGCGAAGTTTGTGAAGCTATAAGAAAACTAGAACTGAGAGCGGAAATATCTGAAGAGCTCATAGCGATGAGCTTATAACCAAAGAATAAAACAACCATATGCATACTAATTTTTCTTTGCACAAAAGTGCTTATGCACTGGGCAAACATTTATTTCGACTGATGATTTTGGAAGGAGAACAGCTCCTTTCACGCAACCCGGCGGTGAACGTCAAGGGCTCCCTGTTGGGAAAGTATATTGAACGACTCGAGCCTAAAGATCGCAAGGCTTTTCAAGCGGTTATTCGTAATGCGGAGAATCCAGAACGACGTTGCAAAATCTTAGGGTGCCTAGCTGAATACGACCCAGGGAAAGGGCTGGCATTGGAAGATACATTAAAGCATGCTCCGGAGGCTGAGGAGGCTTTGTTGGATCTAGTTTACCTCGATCCGTGTAAATTCCCGATTCCGGAAATTTCAGCAGAACCACAGGTGAACTTTGACCGGTTGACCTTGAGGCTCGAATCACTTTACGTTCAGGACTCGCAAGATGCCATCCGCATCAAGGTGCCGTTTTTAGGGACTAAAACTTATAACGATGAGGATGAGGCAACCTTATTGGTGATCGGTGTGGACAATAGCGGAAATGTAACAAGCCGAAGCCATGATCTGGGTAAGATCAAGCAAGGAAAGCGAGTGAACTATCACAACCGAGAACTGGTCAGCTTCATACTGGATGCCGGTGAGTTGGTCTTTCCTAAGACCCAGATGGTAACGGTGACTGCTATTGAAAAGGACAAGAATAGTACCTACGAAAAGCTGATTGAGGACCTCACGGAGTACGCAGTGAAGAAGATTGATGCTGAACTCATTGCTAGTGGTATAGCAGGTCTTGGGGGCTTGGTGGGTATTCCGGTACCACCACAGGTAGCCGCCATCTTGGGCAGTGCCCTAGAGGGATTTGTTGACGGTATAGTGGAGAACATTATGGGGCTATTTGAAAATGATAACGATGTGATGGGCTCGAAGACGATGAGTCTGACTTTGCGCGACTTAGTGGATGAGGACCAAGTATGGCCGAAGGCTTGGAACTGGAGATTCTCTGGGAAAGGAGGGCAGTGGGTGACTCGTATGAATTGGCACCTAGATTAAAGAAGAGCCCTTAACAAGAGGCATGGAATTAGAATGGGGGGCTGGGTTACGCATAATCTGGTGCGAAGCGAATAGCTGAGCATGGCGGCCAGCGGGCGCAAGGACGAGCGGGTGTAGCGGTAGCGCCGATGAGGTGCTAGTAGCGAAACACGCGGTGGCCGCTTCGCGTGGCCACGGCCCCTTTACTAAATCACCACTTATTGGGTAATACGGTAGCCTAATCGCTGTTTCGTGTGCTATCGTCGAGAATTCTGGCACTTAAACAGGCTTTTTTACATATTTGTAAGACATTAATTACCTGACACGATGCGCAAACAGATTAAAGATCTTGCGACGAAGAAAATAAAGAACGCCTTTATGAGTACCGGAAAAAGCGATAAGTCGAAGCATGCTGATACGGTGATCCGTAATCATGTGATTTGGTCTATGGGAGCCAGTTTTTTGATTCCTATTCCAGTGGCTGATGTATTCGCTGTAAGTGCTTTGCAGCTTGATATGATCCGACAGCTGAGCCGAGTTTATGATATTGATTTTGCCGAATCACAAGGCAAAGCCATTATTACCTCCTTAACTAGCAGTACGCTGGCAAGAGCGGGTGCTCGGAGCTTAATTAAACTCGTTCCAGGAATTGGTACGTTGATTGGCGGTGTGACTGTCTCGATTTTCAACGGGGCATCTACCTACGCTCTTGGTGAAGTATTTAAGCGTCACTTTGACTCTGGTGGTACCATTCTAGATTTCGATACAGAGCGTCTACGCAAGCTCTACAAGGAGAAGTTTGAGAAAGGTAAAAAGGTAGCCCAAGAGTGGAAAGCGGAAGAGGATCAGGCGAAGTCAGAAGGTGCGACTACTGCTACGGAGCCAGAACCACAGGCAGAACCTGCCCCAGCTCCGGCGGCTGCTCCTGCTCCTGAGACGACTGCCGAAGAATCTATCATGGACAAACTCAAAGACCTAGCTAAGTTGCGCGATGATGGTGTAATTACTGAGGAGGAATTCTCGGAAATGAAGCGTAAACTCATCGACGGAATGTAGCGCTTAGCGAAAGCATTATCTCGTTAAGAATAATTGACCCGGAGTCTGTCCAGCAGGCTTCGGGTTTCTTTTTGCACTATTGGCCAGCGCGGAATACGACACCTACATTCCAACGGGTAGATTGACCTATGTTCTTGCCGCCTAACACGAGTGCTCCACCGGCAAACACACCTAGCCACCGTTGTACAGGTACGTAGAAGGTCCCTCCCGCGCGAGTCCAGGTACTTCCGGCCCCAGAGGCAAGGTTATTGCCATTGTTGCTCGATTGCAATCCCTGGTATTGCTCCAACCACAGGTCGAAGTAGTAGAACCTGGTGCCCATGCCCGCTCGTACTAAAATGGGCACGGCAGCTTGGGCTTCTGGTGCCATTTGAAAATCTACTCCAGATTGAACTTGTACGAACCATCCGTACTTGGCGTCGTATTGCCAGCCAAATCGTCCCTGAAAAGTAGTAGCGCGCCGGCCAATGGCTCGAAGGTTGTCATTGGCGTACCTACTCATGGGAAAACTCAGCCCAATAGCAGTAATGAAGTTGTGATAGCCATTTTCGCGTTCTGTACGATCGTTGCGGTATTTGAGCCAAATGCTGGCATCTTGCCAGCCGCGGTTGTCTTCATCATTGTTGATGTATGGTGCTGTAAAAACGATTGAAGTGCGTTCATCGGCGCCGTACTCCAGGAAAATGTTATAACTGGTGGCATCTATATTGCGGTTGACCTTATCGCCGTTTTGATCAAAGAATTCATCAAATGTTTCTTGGCTGTAAGTGAAGGCTAAGTCTACTTGCCCGGGTTTGGGCATAAAGCCATTGATAGGGCCTTGTGCACACAAAACACCAACTAAAGTGAGCGATAGAATAAGCGTGATACAGCGTTTTTGCATTTGAATGAGTCTTTAGTACAAAGGTCCTTTATGGACTAAAAATAAACTGTCTGGTTTATTACTGAATAGTACTTATCTTTGCCACCCCATAATCAGTAACCATTTCCGTTGAGCGACTGCCTGGTAATCATTCCTACTTATAATGAGAAAGAGAACATCGTAAAGATGATCGATACGGTGTTCAATCTACCTCATTCATTTCACATTCTTATCGTGGATGACGGTTCTCCTGATGGTACCGCAGATCTTGTGCGTGCCGAGCAGAAGAAATATCCAGAGCAACTCCACTTGCATGAGCGGAGTGGTAAGCTTGGGCTAGGTACAGCCTACATCGCCGGATTCCGCTGGGGACTTGAACGTGACTACGAGTATTTCTTTGAAATGGATGCGGACTTCAGCCATAATCCAAATGACCTAGTACGGCTGTATGAAGCTTGTACTACAGGCGGCGGTGATATGTCTGTTGGTTCTCGTTATGTGCGAGGCGGACAGCTAGAGAATTGGCCATGGGATCGCATTATGCTGAGCTATGGAGCTTCGCTGTATGTTCGTATCATCACCTTCATGCCCGTTAAAGACCCTACCGCTGGCTTCGTTTGTTATACCAGACGTGTCTTAGAAGCAATCGACTTCGATAAGATCCGCTTTGTTGGTTATGCCTTCCAGATTGAGATGAAGTTCGCTACGCGTCAACTTGGATTCAAAATCGTAGAGGTGCCTATCACCTTCACCGATCGCATTGAGGGCGTCTCCAAAATGTCAAAGGGGATTGTGAAGGAAGCAATCATTGGCGTGATGCAGATGCGTTGGCGCTCCTTGTTCTCTTCTTATGGCGTGTAGCCTAAGCGTCTCCAGACTTCTTTTGTGGCTATTTTAAATCAGATTGCTCGGCTGAGCCTTTCAATCTTATTTGTTGCATGGCCTTAATGTTCTCCTCTGATTTTGTGTACAGCGCTATGATGTTGAGGACATCACTGCTATCAGCTTGCGGAATCTTTGTGACTTCAATCTTCAGAATGTGCTCAACGTTGACATGATACACCTCGGGAAGGTATTGAAGTGGCTTCCCATCAAGGAGGAAGACGTAATCCTCGCTCTCTAATTCCAAATATTGTTCCACCAACCCTTCTAAACTTATGAAGCGGTAGCTAGCCTCTTCTTTGAGCTGCACGGAAATGCTGGCACGATAGCTTTGTCCTTCTACTTCAAATTCTTTTTTGTCAACCTTAAGCTCTTCAATTTGATCGGGGTCAATCGTCTGCAAGTAGTGGCCGGCGACTAATTGGCCGTTGAGGAAGTAGGCGATATCATGCTGCTCTGCCGGAGGCTTGACGTAGATTACTCGTGGAGAATCTGTCGTTGGAGAGAATAATGAGGGCAGGGTTTTGCCGTGGAGTGTGTCAGCGGATATTTGCCCTTGTAAAAGCTGAGTGAAAAAGAGAATGCTTAATAAGAGAAAGAGACGCATGATAATAGTATTTAGACAAGGAATATTAACTCTTTGTCGACGTGCTACGCTCTCATCCGATCTTGCCGAGTAGACTAGCTGGAAAATACTAGCTCAACCATTCGTTGGCACAACTAAAGCAGCGCTTACCACTTCGACGCTCAAATACAACGTCTATGCGCCCCAGTAAGATGCCTGCCCAGCCAACTTGATTCACTAGTACCCCTTGGTCATTTCTGTTCTTGACAATCACAGGTTCATCAAGGAAGGTGTGGGTGTGCCCACCTAGTATAATGTCAATATTGCGGCTTTGAGCCGCCAAGATCATATCACTGACAATCTCCTCCCGGTAACGATGCCCGAGGTGCGATAGGCAAATAACGAGATCACAACCTTCCTCTTCCTTTAGATGAAGAGCGGTTTCATTGGCCTTTTGAATGGGATCCAGATACTGTGTTTCTCCTGTTAGAGCCGTTGGTACCAGTCCTTCTAGCTCAATACCTATACCTAGTACTCCGATACGCAGATCGCCACGGCGGAATATTTGATAGGGAGCAACCTTGCCACTTAATGGCGTGTTTCGAAAATCATAGTTACAGTTGATGAATGGGAAGTTTGCATGCGCATTCATCTGCTTGTCCAAGATTTCAATACCTGCATCAAAATCGTGATTGCCAATAGTGGCCGCATCGTAGCCCATTTGGCTCATGAGCTTAAATTCCAACTCTCCTTGATACAAATTGAAATAAGGAGTGCCCTGGAAAATATCTCCACTATCGAGAAGAAGAACATGCTCAGCCTCCTGGCGAAATTGTTCAATTCTTCGTGCTCTGCGCACTACACCGCCTTGTCCGGCATTGCGACCACCATCCTGTGGAAAAGGATCTATTCTGCTATGCCAATCATTGGTATGTAGGATGGTCAATCGATTGGATGGCCGATCGCCAAAGGCGAGTGCAGGGCTTAATCCAGTGCCCAACAGTATTCCGGTGGCACCCATTTGTCGGATGAATGTTCTTCTTTTCATAGGTCGGTAATAGCTTGTCTAATTGAAAAGGGTATCAAGGATTAATTGTCCCAGCGGACTCTGCCATCGAGTTGTGCTGAAATCGTTTCACCAGCCTCGGTGCGTTGAACAACCTCGTCGATCAGCGCATCGCGAACGAGTCGACCGGTATTTTCGCGTGGTAAATCCTCCAGGAAATCACAGTTTCCTCCACCATTAGCGATGTAATCTGGCATCGAGATCCGGTAAGTCTGATCGGTTTGAATAGGTTGGCCGTTAATGAGGACATTTAAGGCGCCATCTTCTGCCAGGATGTATTTCGCTTCCTTGCTAATAGGCCAACCACCATCGGCCGCCATGTGATCGAAGAAGCGTTGAGTCATTATGCCGTCCATCTCCACGATAACTAAGATGTTGTCAAATGGCATGAGCTCATAGATTTTCCCGACGGTAATATCTCCGGCTGTTACCTCTGGTATTCTTATTCCTCCGTAGTTCTGGATGCTCAGATCCACCGGGCTTTTACTTAACTGCAAGGCCTGGTTATGGACCGCATCAGCGACCCAGTTGCCAAGATTGGATTCTGGCTTCTTCTTAAACAAGCGCTCTTCTGCTTGTCCGATAACGGTATTCATGCGTTCGGAAAGCGTTGCGCGATAAGGAGAGATAATATCTTCTAGTGCATGGGGACTACCATCCGTAGTAGCTGATGTCTTAACCCGGAGGTTTTCCGCATTTGCTTGCGAAGGTTGATAGTACTTGTTGCAGCCGGTCCATAGAACCGCTGCCAATAGCACAGTAAACAGAGATGTCTTCAAAACGATTACTTTTTCGTGTCCTTAAGGCTGAACCGGGTAATGGAGGCGGCTTGACCATCAGGGCCCTCACTGGAGATCAATAAGTTGTCGGCCGCATCAAAGGTCATACCTTCTGGTTGTGGAAAGTAAGCAGGGTCCAGTAATTGAACATGCATTACCTTATTTGCTGTAGGATCTACCACGATTAGCAACTTGCCGACGGAGGCCAGCACATACAGGTAGCCGCTTCGCGGATGAATGGCTATGGCAGAAGGCTTAAACTTGAATGGTTTGCCTTGGTTGCCTATAATTCGACCAATTTCTTTTTCCGCTATAGTTACGACAGGCTCCAGGTTGACTGCACGTTCCAGTAGATCGAACTCGTAAACGCCGAGTACATTTTTAGGCAACTCCCGACCTTCTGGTGCACCCTCCTTAGGCGCAATCAACAGGCGATTGCGATCCGCATCAAAGCAGAGGCTTTCTGTGTCGTTACGGTAGCTGAAGGCCGTTTCAAATTTAATAGTCGAAGTGTCCGAACCAGCGAGGTGAAATTGGTACAAATCACCATCTCTTTCCAGGACGAAAACGTGGTCACCCACCAAGGTGAGATCTTCGTAATCACGATCCTTATCGAAGATTCGTTCGCTGACGATATTGCCAGTTCTAAGATCGATGGAAAAAAGGATGCCTTTTTCATCCTGAATAGCCATTACTTGCTCAGGGTTGAGCGAAGTAATACCTGAGATTTCTTTGAGTGTAGGACTCAACTCGACACGCCATCCAGACTTGTTGTCAATTTTGTAAGGAAACTCGTAGCCGTCCACCGCAGTGAAGGACATCTGGGGTGGCTTATTATTGATGGCGAAAATGGAGTAGCCAACAGCCAGGACCACGATGATCAGTACGATCAGCCAGGTGAGCGTTGTTGAATCTTGGAGGTCAAACTTCATAGTATGCAAATTCACTGGTGAAGGAACGAAAATTTGAGCAGTTTGGCAAATTTGTCTCCGCTAGCCTGTAGCTTCCATCCACGCCTTAATTAAGCTGGGATTAGTGTTCCAGGCGCACTTCAAATTGCCGCATCAGCCATCGCCTGGCGTTAATCCGTTTTGTGCGTAGTATCTCCGTTCTGATTCCTTCTAGCTTAGCTCGATCTCTCGTCTTGTACAACTTAGTGGTAAAGCGCAAAAAATTGCGATAAGAAGTCTTCACATCTTCCGCAAGGTTTCTTTCGCGCAAAAGTAAGAGTTTGTAAGAGTGGGCTAAAGAAAGAAACGCCTCCGTTTCATCCTTCTCGAAAAAGATTTTCAGCAGCATAATTCGGGCTCCATGCTTGTAGAAAACGTCCGAAAACTCCACCTTATTGAGGTGCTCCTGAGCTAAATCATACTTTTGTTGATAATAGTAAAGATCAGCCAGGTTGAAGTAGAAGGCATCCTCACGATCATTGGCCGGCAACTTTTCGGTATAAGTGCGAATAATGTATTCTACCCATTCGAAGCGCCTCAAGCCCAGCCCCAATTTGATAATGTTCTTGTAAATCCAGGGAGAGAGTTCATCATTGATCAATAAGTGTCCGGCTTCAAGTCCACTTTGGTAGATGGTAAGCAACTGCTCCGCGTATTGTTGCTGCCCCTGGTTAATGGCTCCTAGGCAGTAGTTTATGGCAAAGTAATAAAGATTGATACTCTCCATAGGAGGCACTGCATCCTTAAGATCATTCAATAACCGTTGGTAGTGCGCGAAGCGCTCGGCATTTCGCTGATCCTCGGAAAGTAGCTTGTACAGGCACTGGTATATTTGAATGACCGGATTCTCACTTTCATACGCCTCAGGGGAGGAGTCGGGCCAGGAAAAAACAGCCTGGGTACCAAGAACTCGTTTCTGGTTGAGCATCGTGCACAACAATCGCAGTTTGGATAGGACGAAATAGTCGTTCAGCTGCAGGTCTTGAGACTTAATGAAGGGGTTAATCGCCCTTGTGTTTTGTAAATTGAAATGATGATCCTCAATCTGTGCCAACCAATAGGTACTATACAGCTGTGCTGAATCCATTCGGGGATCCGATTCTATTGCCGCTTTGGTGCGCTGCAAACGATAAGAGAAGCTTTTATGCAGTTTGCGTTTGGCCAGGCTTTCCAAAATGAGCAGCTCAGAATAGTAAGGGTGCTCCTTCTCCTGTTCTCGGCCAATAAATTGTTCTGCTAATTGAGCCAAACCACTCATGAGGTAAGCGAGGTCTTTATAACTGTAGGAAGAAGAAGGATGTAGTGCTTTCCACATCGCTTTTCGATCCAGCGAAGCTTCCGGCCAACCCTTTTTAGCCAATTTTCTGAGGTGTTCTGCCAATTTGGTGATGCTGTCGTTGGTGTTGAAGTAGGGAGAGGCCAAATAGAGTAGAAATGACTTCCACTCTGCGTCGGAAAGGCTTTGGCAAATGTCAAGTAGCTTACTTTTCTTCAACTCGCAATAATGTATTTGTGATAAAAAATAGGATTAGTATATTGTTTTTCAGGTGTTTGCGATATTTGTGAAGTCGAAATTTAGTGAAAAATTTGCCATTTTGTAATTGTTTGCGCCAGTAATTGCCCCTAATTTTATCCTAACAAAAGGACAGAACTATGTTTAGAGGACTGCTATGTGGCCTACTTTCAGTCTTGTTGGTGCCTTTATTTGGGCAAGACGAGGTATACCCGGGGGATGCTAATGCCAACGGTATTGTAGACCAATATGACATTCCGTACATAGGATATGCCGTCGGTGAAACGGGCCCTGCTCGAATCCTGACAGAAGATAGCCAGGCTCAAACTGTAGCTCAATTCTGGGCGGAAGATTTTCCGAGTGGCCCTAACTTTATTCATGCGGATGGTGATGGAAACGGAGTAGTCAACCTGCTCGATTTCGTTGTTTGGAGTGATCACTTCGGTGACACGGAAGAGCTCGTTACACCACTCGAAGTACCAATCGGTGTCAGTGAGACTACCCGTGTACGATGGAATAATGATGAGTTGGCGATTCCTGTTACCGGAGGTCAGGTCATTGCCTTTCCCTTAGATCTGGTTATCCCTGAGACAGTCAACATTAATGGCTTAGCCTTCCGCTTGCGTTATCACCCCAGTCATTTTGCTGCAGTTTCCTTTGATGCCCAAAGCAGTTGGTTAGCGGAAGATGGTAGCGGGATGTCCTTACAGAAGAATGGTATTGGCCAGATTGATGTAGGGATGACTCGTTTGGGGCTTGATCCCTTGGCAGGAGGTGGTACTGCTGGAACACTCAGTCTCATTGTAATTGATGATATGGTGGACCTTTTGGAAACGGCTCCTGATACGATGGAGACCCACCTTATGTTAGAGCAAGTTCTCCTACTTGACGAGGGCTTACAAGCCGTTCCGGTACAGGTTGATTCCTTTACTATTAAGCTGTATCGCCCGGGTACCATTTCTTCCACCGAACCAACGCAGACGAATGCACTTGGTGCTACCGTTTTTCCAAATCCTTATCAGGGGCAAGTGCAGGTGCATGCGGAATATGACTTCCAGCAACTTGTGATTTGTGATGCACTGGGAAGGGTTGTCAATCACTATCGATTTGGCTCTACACAGCAATGGACAGGCAATGATCTTGCCCTTTCCAGCGGCTGCTATTTTATACAACTAGAAGGAGAACAGGGAATTTCCAGATTACGTCTGGTGGTGCCCTGACTATGAACAACAAGAATGGGTCGGGAGAACCCGACCCATGCGCTTCCACAATGAAAGCATTCAATAACTATACTCTAAATTACTAATTATGCGCAAACTTTTCCTATTCGGTTGGGCTTTCCTAAGTCTAGCTGCGGTCTTGTCTGCCCAAGTGAACGTGTCTGGCACGATCACTCTTGGAAATGCAGATGGCCAGCTAGTCCCCGGTTGGCCGGTTGATGTCTTCTCCCCAGACGGCCTTCAACTTGCTAACGGAACCACTGCTGACGACGGAACATATGAATTAATCATAGACTTCGCCAGTGGTGATGTAGTACCATTGAGCGTACAGACGTTCGACCTTTGTACAGGTGTACCATTAGAACAGCTTATTGATATCGACCCGGCACAGGATAGCTATGTGGTCGACTTTGTTATTTGTGAAGGTATCGATCCACCACCACCACCAGAGTGTGAGGCCTTTTTCTACTGGGAGCAGATTCCTAGTGACGAAGGTTTTCTAGTACATTTCTTCGATGTCTCTCATCCCGGTGAGGACGGAGTAGTCACTTGGACATGGAACTTCGGTGATGGAAACACAAGCACGGAGCAAAATCCGCAGCATGTGTACACGGAAGCCGGCCAGTACGAGGTTTTGCTAACAATATCAGGGGAAGACTGCTCTTCAACTGTAGTTCAAATAGTTACCGTTTACAATGAAAGTGACTGTGACTGTCCTACGGATGAGTATATCCCGGTATGTGTTGTAACTGCCAGCGGAGCACTACTCGAATTTACCAATGCTTGCTATGCGGAGTGCGCTGGCTATAGCCCGGATGAATACTTCTCTTGCGATGGTAATGAATGCGGTTGTCCGGAATTCTATGCACCAGTATGTGTAATCGGTGCAGATGGAGATATCATCGAATTTCCGAATCACTGCTTTGCAGAGTGTGAGGGCTACGGCCCAGACCAATGGATGGACTGTGAGACCGAGTGTGAGTGTCCTGAGGATGTGTACGACCCAGTTTGTGTATACAATCCATTTGGAGGCTTCATTCAATTTGACAATGCGTGTCTTGCGGAGTGTGCAGGCTACGAGCCTGGTCAATATCAGCCTTGTGATGGATGTAACTGTCCAGAATTCTATGACCCTGTCTGTGTGACCTTGGATGACGGAACAGTACTTACTTTCAGTAATTTCTGTTTTGCTCAATGCGAAGGCTATGGTCCTGAACAATGGGAGGAATGCGAGAATGATTGCGAATGTCCAGAGGATATTTATGACCCAGTTTGTGTAGCTACGCCTGGTGGCATCATTCTGACTTTCATTAATCCTTGTGAAGCAGAATGCGCCGGTTACGGACCAGACGTTTATTATCACTGTGATGATGAATGTGTATGTCCGGAGTACCTCGATCCTGTTTGTGTAGAGGATGCCGCAGGTAACATTATCACTTTCGATAATCCATGTTTCGCAGAATGTGCCGGTTATGGTCCTGATCAATACTATCATTGTGACGGTGGCTGTAGTGTAGAAATCACCTATACGCAGCTAGATGACTTTACTTTCGAGTTTACTACAACTGCTGGCGCAGACCCAGCTATCGAATACCTTTGGGATTTTGGTGATGGCAATACTAGCGAAGAGGCTAGTCCTACTCATACCTATTCAGAAACTCCAGGCGTATACTTTGTTATTCTAACAACCGTAGAGGAAGGCTGCGTAGCAACAAGTTTTGCTATTGTAGTTACAGGAGGGGAGTGTTACGCCCACATTTTAGCCCATCCAGTGGATGAACCACTTACGATTGCCTTCGGCGCATTCGCTGCTGGTGACGTCGTGAGCTGGGAATGGAATTTCGGTGACGGAAACACCAGCAGTGAAGAAGCACCTGTACATACTTACGGAGAAGCTGGCACCTACGCTGTTACTTTGACGGTTACTACAGCTGATGGCTGTACATCGACTGTGGTTCAGGAGGTTACAGTGGAAGAGGGGCCTTGTGCTTGTCCAACAATCTGGGAACCAGTATGCGTAGCAGTAACTGGGCAGATCATTACTTTCCCGAACGCATGTATTGCGATTTGTGAAGGCTTTAGCGAAGAAGACTTCCTAGAAGATTGTGAAGGTGATTGTACCTGTACTGACGAGTGGGATCCGGTTTGTGTATTGACTGACACCGGTGACATTATCACCTTCGGAAACGCTTGTGAAGCAGGCTGCTTTGGTTACGATGAGGGCGACTTTGTTCCTTGTGAGCCTGATTGCGTCTGCCCAGATGTATATGCTCCGGTTTGCGTACTTGATCCAGCAACAGGAATAATTATCAGTTTTGAGAACTCTTGCTATGCAGAGTGCGCTGGCTTCGGTCCAGATCAGTTTGTAGACTGTGATGACGAGTGTAATTGTCCAGCTGTTTGGGAGCCTGTGTGTGTTGCTATTGCAGGTGGTGAAGTTATCACTTTCCCGAATGCATGTGTGGCAGAGTGTGCTGGCTACGGTCCTGATCAATTTGTCGACTGTGAAGAGGAATGCAACTGCCCAACAATTTGGGATCCAGTTTGCGTTGCTACTGCCAGTGGTGAAATTATCACCCTTCCAAACGCATGTGTTGCGGAGTGCGAAGGCTTTACGCCGGACGACTTTGTAGATTGTCCTGATTGTGTCTGTGATGATTACTACCTACCAGTGTGCGTAATTGATCCAGCAACCGGTGATTTACTTACCTTCCTCAATCCTTGTGAAGCTGCTTGTGCTGGTTATGGTGCAGATGACATCTTCCCATGTGATGGTGGTGAGGACTGCTTCGCTGACTTTAGCTTCGTTGTATTGGATGATACGGAAGAGGGCTATACGGTAGTCTTTACCGATAATTCCTTCGCTCCAGACGGTATTACCAGCTGGTTCTGGGACTTCGGTGACGGTAATACATCTACAGAGCAGAATCCAGAGCATACGTACTTTGAAGAAGGTGTATTTGATGTGACGCTTACGGTTGAAAGCCCTGATTGCGGCACGATGACCGTTATCTACCACATCTGTATCGGAGATGGTGGCGGAGTAGGTGGTCCAGCTTGTCAAGCATTCTTCTTCTTTGAGCAACCAGATCCAGATGATCTACTGACGTATCAGTTTATCGACTTCTCGTTAGGTACTGCATCTGCTTGGTTCTGGGACTTCGGTGATGGCAATACCTCTAGTGAGCAAAACCCTGTACACACCTACGCAGAAGAGGGTACCTACCAGGTAACCTTGACCATCTTCAACGATGAGTGTGAGTCCAGTGTCCAAATTGGCCTACAAGCTGGAGAGAATGTTTGGTACGGTGATCTGGAGTGTCGTGCTTGGTTCTTGCCAATCATTAACCCAAGTACTTTGGAGGTATACTTCATCAATTTGTCTAGTCCGGATGCCATAGGCTTCGTCTGGGACTTTGGTGATGGCAATACCAGCACTGATCCACTAGCACTGCATACTTACAGTGAGCCTGGTACTTACACAGTGACCCTCACAACGACAAGTGCTGACGGTTGTACAAATAGCTTCTCTACTACCATCACTATTGATGGTGAAGATGATGGATTCACTAGTAATCCAGTATTCTCACTAGTGAGTAGTACAGATGAGGTACCAACAGTGCCAAGTATTCGCATTGCTCCAAACCCAACTGCGGACCGAGCAATCGTAAATTGGGTGAGTGACCAGCCACTGAATGGAAGCTGGAGCCTATTTGATATGAATGGTCGCCAGATACAACAACAGCTGCTGCGTAGCCCTGCTGGGCCACAACAAGTTGAGTTGGATCTAGAGCAACTTCCTGCAGGAATCTACCTATTCCGTTTGCAGACCGACCAAGGTCAGCGGACGATTCGGGTTAGCAAATTATAATCTATTGGCTTGTCAGTAGATCATTGATCTACGATAAGACCAAGGGCTTTTCAGATCGTTTTGACGGGGATAGCATGATAGGTGCTGTTCCCGTCTTTTTGTATTTTGGACCCAGAGTGAACCATTTGATGGTCGTTCACCATGTTCCAAAATCCTGGTGCCCCTATGCATACCCCCCCGAAACATTTTTTCCTCTTACTGGTATTCTTGTCCAGCTTTTCCCTCAGTGCTCAAAAGGGAATTGATAGTCTTCGATTATTGGCAGAAGTCTTAGAGCCGGGACCAGAACTACATGACGTTCTTGCGGATGCTGCCGTTTACTATCAAATGCGTAATAATGATAGTATGTATTATTATGCAGATAAATTGTGGCAACTGGGACACACCACTGATGATATTGTGGCGAAGTTCCGTTCGCGACTGATAGTCGGTTCCTTTCAGCACAATCACGGAAATTTAGAGCAGGGGCGTAGAACCTTTCATGAAGCCCTTGCAATTGCAAAAGAGCATAATCTTGAACGGCAGATTGGGTTTGCTTTTCTGGATATTGGTTTGAGCCACAGTCGTGGCTTTAACTTAGATTCTGCCTATTACTATTTTCAGGAGGCGGAGAAACGCTTCTTGGCAAACGGGGAAGAAGAGTCAGTTTGGAAGTGCTATAATGGCTATGGGAATATCAATGATAAACGACAAGACTATGAGGCGGCTGATCAGAATTACCGTGATGCAATGGCGGCACTTCCGGCTAATGCCTCAAAAGCGGATCGGGGCTACGTGTTGTATTCGGTCTTTGCTTATGCAATCCTAAGAAAGCGCTTTGACTTGATGTACGAAGTGAGTGTTTCCTGGGATGAATACAAGGGGGCTAATTCTTTTGACATTGATGTTCTGCAAAAGCCGGAACACTTCTCCCTCTTCCGAATGTTGGCCATGGAGGACGTTGATATTGAGGAGGTCTTATATGCTGCAGCTGCGTATCACAGAGAAACGGGAAATACCTACAAATTAGGATCTGTTTATCACGACCTCGGCACCCTCTATGAAGATCGTGGCAAATACCAAAAGTCGAAGGAGGCTTTCGAAACTGCTGATCGCCTCTATACTCAAGTAGGCTATAACTCATACATCGTTGCGATCAGAACCCGATTGGCAATGTACTATGAGGAGGAAGGAAACTATCAGAAGGCATTAAATTTCACGCGACTAAGTCATGCTGTTATCGATAGCCTTAGAAATGCGGAGGCGGAGCGGAATTTTAAACGGTACCAGGTTGAATTTGAGACGGAGAAGAAAGAACAAGCTCTCCGGATTAACCAGCTCGAACTTGACCAAAAAACGCAGGAACGGAACATCTGGTTGGGTAGCTCGGTATTCTTGGCGCTATTAGCGATCTCTATCTTTGGCGGTGCCCGCCAACGCATCCGGCAACGGGAGTTACTAGCGGCTCAAGAGGCTGCGATTCAGGAGGAAAAGATCCAGCGCCTGGAACAGGAAAAACGACTCCTTGCTCTTTCATCCATGATTGAGGGTCAGGAACAAGAGCGCCGCCGTATTGCCAAAGATCTGCACGATGGAATGGGGGGCTTGCTCACAACGATTAAAGCCCACTATAACACGGTAGCGGAGGCGGTAGCCGATACTGAGAAATTTCAAGAGGTCGTACCACAAACGGGGGCTTTGATAGACAGGGCCTGTACCGAGGTTCGTCGAATATCGCAAAATATGATGCCGGCAGCCCTGTTGTATGCTGGACTGGAAGGGGCCTTGGAAGATCTTGCCGTACAGGTACGTACAAGCGGCGTTGCTTGTGATCTGGAACTGGTAGGTGACTTGAATGCCATGGAAGAAGCGCGTACCGTTGCTATATATCGAATCCTGCAAGAGGCGGTGAATAATATTCTCAAGCATGCTCAGGCCACTCACGTCTTGATCCAGCTCATCGCACATGGCGATGAACTACACATGACAGTCGAAGACAATGGTAAGGGCTTTGAATTTGAAGAAGCCCTGCACAAAAAGTCAGTTGGCTTAAAGAGCTTTAGTTCCCGGGTGCAGTACCTCAAGGGGAGCTGGCATGTAGACAGTGTACCAGGTGAGGGTACTACCATTTCCTTTAACGTACCGTTGAGTGAAAACTACGTGAATTCATAGAGGCCTAAACGGACAGAATTCTGGTAAGCCCGATGGCGTATTTCAGCTAATTTTGTGAGTAGGCACATTGAATACCGAGTCAACAGCAAGTAATTACCTTTTGGTAGCGGAATGAATAAGCAAAAGACCATCTACTAACATCCAAAACCCGAATTCATGATTAACCTCTTCATCGCAGATGATCACCAACTGGTAATTGACGGTATCAAACTCATGCTTTCCGATGAAGAAGATATTGTCTGTAAGGGAGAGGCTAATGATGGCGCGGCTGCCTTGGAAGGCCTGAAGCAAGCCAACTATGACATTATTCTCCTAGATATCAATATGCCCAAGATCAACGGAGTAGATGCTTGCCGACAAATCAGAAGAGACTACCCAAATATTCGCATCCTCATTCTTTCCATGTTGAAAGAAGCCAGCATGATCAAGATGATGTTGAAAAACGGGGCAAATGGTTACCTCCTGAAAAATGCTGGAAAAGCAGATATTCTGAAAGCGATCCGAACCGTGGTAAAAGGGCAACAGTACTTCAGCCCAGAAGTAGCGGACATCGTGATGGCTAGCTTGGCAGGTGCGGAAAAGAAAGAGCAGAAATCACCTTTCCCGCAGTTGTCACGCAGAGAGAAGCAGGTTCTCCAGCTCATTGTCAATGAATACACTACTGGAGAAATAGCAAGTGAATTGGGAATTAGCTTCGGTACAGTGGAAACACACCGGCGCAATCTGCTCATTAAACTAGGCGCAAGAAATACCGCCGGCTTGGTACGAACCGGTTTAGAATACGGCTTACTCGAATAGGCGAACTCATCAGCAACTACTACGGACCTTTTAACATCTGCTAACCAAATCACCTGGTTAAGCAGTAAACAGCTAGTACTCATAGAATTCCTTCACCAAAACCTTATGAACACATGCGTAAAACGTATACCCACTTTGGCGCTCTATTATTAGCGTTATGTCTGATGCTATCCGCAAGGGCACAAGATCTGCAAAAGCAAAATCCTAGTTCTTTCCTTAACCGAATGGAGGACGTAGCCATGCACAGTAACGGATCAGGATTAGCTATTGGAACCGCAGGCTTATTACTGAAAACGACTGATTATGGCGAAAACTGGAGTGTCTACTCGGAATCTCTGAACAGTACTCGGCGGATCGCTGCTATTCCAGAAACAGAGGGTCAGTCCTTCCTGCTACTGTTCAGTAACCAAATTCAGGTTACTAATGACGGTGGCGCTACGTGGACTACCTCTACATTCACCGATCCCTATGAAGGCGGCTCGCTTTCCTTTAGGTCCCTTCCCAGTAATGCCGCCATGTATGCTGCTAATCCTGGACAGATTTACAAATCGGTAGATGGTGGACAAAATTGGTCGTCCGTCACTCCAGATTTAGGAGAGGATGATTTGAAATCGTTGCATTTTACATCAGAGGAAATAGGCTGGTGCTCAACTAATACAGGGCGGGTCCTGCAAACGATAGATGGTGGCGCCAATTGGCAGGTCTTCAATGATACAGACTTTGATGAATCTACACTGGTGGCTTTTCTCGACCAAAATATTGGCTATGCATGTGTGTTCAAAGACCTGTATAAGACTACAGACGGCGGACAAACCTGGTCGCTACGTTTGGCCAATGCTTTCGGTAGTCATCTAGATCAGATTGAAGTCATTGATGAGGATAAGCTAGTGTTCTCACAAGGAGCCTTAGTCGTTTATGCTACTGGCGACGGTGGTCAAACCGTGGAGCGTTTCGCTGCCTTACCGTACGGGTACAACTATCAATACCTGACGACTCTTCCGGATGGCCGCGTCTGGTTGGCTTGTAGTTATGGTTCCGTTGCTTATTCAGAAAATGGTGGGCTGGATTACATCGATCAGGTACCAGATATTAAGTACACTTTCAACCACATCGATTTTCTAGACGCTAACATCGGCTGGGCTGCTGGACGGGGAGCGATTGTCAGAACAGATGATGGTGGAGATAGCTGGGAGCCTACCACTATGCCGCCTAACCCTGAGGAGCCTGGAGAGATTACTTCCGTGGAACTCCTCAAGCCTTCGTCTCATACGAATGCTGTTATCGGGACTTCATACGAAGTACTAGAAACTGCTGATGGAGGAAGCACCTGGACGAACCTGTTAAGTGCCAATGATGGCGAACGTTTCCGGAATCTAGCTACTCATGGCGACCATATCTGGTTGCTTTCTTCAGATCCATTATTGTATCATTCCACGGATAATGGCGCTACTTGGACAACCACAAATATATCCGCACCCACATTCTTTCCTTACTTCATGGACTTCGTAAATGAAAGCCTCGGGTTTATTGGCGGAACGAGTGGTACTTTGTGGAAAACGACCGATGGTGGTGATAACTGGACAGAAGTCCCCAACTTTACCAGTGATGCGCTTGGCTCCATATTCTTCCTGAACGATACCGAAGGCTGGTTGGTGCCACGTTCTTATTCCAGTTATGTCTATCATACCACTGATGGTGGCGATACCTGGAATCAAATGGAGCATGGAAACAATAACTTCTACAATCATTTCTACGCTACAAATGATCAAGAGTTCTATCTCTTTGGTGGCACCTCCACACAGGGCCGCACTATCTACAGCAGTGATGGTGGACAGACTTGGGAACTCCTTCTTGTCAGTAATGTGGTAGCTTATCAAGATTACGCCCGTGTGGATGTTCCTAATGGACATTACATCTGGGTATGTGGTGCAGCAGGATGGATTGCAAGAGCAGATTTCATTGAAACCAATACTAATGCGCCGACCTTCGAAAACCTTAAGGTCTTTCCAAACCCAAGTAATGGTGTCATTCAACTCGACTTGCCGTCAGATCTAACTGATCCTATCAGCTGCACAATGCCGTCGGGCAGTTAACTGCCGCTGGGCAAGTACAACCACAACTCGACTTCTCCTATTTACCGAAAGGCCAGTACAGCCTTTTGATAAAAGAAGAGACTAAAATTTACAGAACCTTTTTGGTGATAAATTAGTGCAGATAGTTCTGTCGTTCCGAACGATGGCCCCCGCCATTGTTTGGGACGACTTTTATTATTCAATCACCTTCGCCGTGAAAACTATTGAGACATTCGCCACAGCTATTATATTAGCGGGCAAAAAAGAATGAATCGACTTCTTTCCCTTGTATTTTTTATCCTGCTCCAGTCTTTCTTAATTGCTCAAATCACTGATCCTGTAGCAACCGAAGTATGGGATCCAGAACCGCGTGCGGTAGCCCCTGGAGCAATCGGCGGCCCACCAGCTGATGCTTACATTTTGTTCGACGGAAGTTCGGCTGACCAATGGGAGCACTTAAACGGAAAAACGGTAGGCTGGAAACTAGAGGATGGTGCCATGACCGTCGTTGCCGGTACGGGTGATATTCAAACTAAAAAGGAATTTGGTGATTGTCAGCTGCACTTGGAATGGCGCTCACCTTCAGTAATTGAAGGAGAAGGCCAGGGACGTGGAAACAGCGGCGTATTCCTTCAGGGGATGTACGAAGTACAAATCCTAGATAGTTATCAGAATCGCACGTATTCCAATGGTCAGGCAGGGGCCATTTATAAGCAGCATGTTCCGCTAGTCAACCCATTGCGCTCAGTAGGTGAATGGAATACCTACGATATCATTTTCAAAGCACCACAGTTTAATTCGGATGGTGTGAAAGTGGCTTCTGGTTATATCACGGTACTCATAAACGGGGTGTTGGTTCAAAATCACGTTGAAATCAAGGGTACGACTGAATACATCGGTTTACCGAAAAATCCGGTTCACGGACCTGGGCCAATCAAGCTCCAGGATCACAGCAACCCGGTCAGCTTCCGCAATATTTGGATCCGGGAGTTGTAGTTTATTTCCTTTTTGGGAACTCTTCGCCGGCAGTTTAATGTTACAGGCCATGTATATGGACGTCAACCCTTCGTAAAATTTGGGTAATGACAATATTAAATATGGCGGAAGACGCGCATGTGACCTATGTTATTTGGTCAGAATAAGTATCTTCCAGTAACAAAAACTCAATCCAAACATGGAGATGAACTGGCGAAGGCTCAGCGGCAAGCCGATCAAACAAGATATCAAGCTTGCCGTTGAGGAAACACTGCAAAAAGAATTGGCCGATGGCCACAAGATGAAAGTCTGCATTGGATCAGATTCCCAGGTAAAAGGCGGAACCGTTGAATACGCAACAGTAATCGTCTTTTTGCGAGAGAAGAAGGGAGGGTTCATGTTTATTAGCAATCACAAGGAACACCGCGAGATGAGTTTGCGCGAACGCATGATCTCTGAAGTTGGTCGCTCTGTTGGCGTAGCCTACGAGCTTTGCGATTTGCTTGACCGCTACGACGTGGCGCTTGAGGTACACGCAGATATCAACACCGACCCGCACTTCCAAAGCAACGTTGCATTGAAAGAAGCAATGGGGTACATCCTCGGGATGGGCTTTGTTTTCAAGGCCAAGCCCAATGCTTTTGCGAGCACGAGCTGTGCGGATAAAATGGTATAATTACCGATAAAATCAGCTTGGCCATATACTGGCTGATGTGAGATAAGTCGCCCCGGATTTTGGCTAAGGTCAAAGTTCGGGGCGACTGTCTTTTTTAGGTATATTTGCTCATTAACTAAACCATCTCATCTTGGCCGGAAAAGCGAGTACGAAGAAGAAGTCGAAGAAGGTTACACCTCTCATGAAGCAATATTTTCAGGTGAAGGCAAAGCACCCTTCCGCTATATTGCTGTTTCGCGTTGGAGATTTCTACGAGACTTTCGGTGAAGATGCTGTCACCGCGGCACAGGTACTTGGTATAGTTTTAACGAGCCGAAATAATGGTGGCAGTGATATTGAACTGGCAGGCTTTCCTCATCACTCCCTAGATACGTATCTGCCACGCTTGATCCGTGCTGGTCATCGAGTTGCCATCTGCGAGCAGTTGGAAAAACCGTCCAAAGAGAAGAAGATTGTTAAGCGAGGAGTAACGGAAATTGTTACGCCTGGTTTGGCCATTGATGATAAACTGCTAGATCACAAGACCAATAACTTTCTAGCAAGTCTGTACTACGGATCTAAGCAGCAATTGGGTTTGGCCCTAATGGATATTTCCACGGGAGAGTTCCTCGTTTGCGAAGGCAATCAAGAGTACATCGATAAACTACTACAAAGCTTTCACCCTTCTGAGGTAATTATGTCCAAGGATCGCAAGAAGGGATTTGAAAGTCGATTCGGTGAACGCTTCCACCTTTTTGCCTTAGATGAATGGATATACACGCTAGAATATACACGAGAGCGGCTCCTCAACCACTTTGAAGTCCAATCACTCAAGGGGTTTGGTGTCGAGGAAATGGAGCTGGCGCAAATCGCAGCTGGTGCTATCCTCCATTATCTGGAAACAACAGAGAATAAGAACGTCCGCCACCTCACTAGTATCAGCAGGATTCAGCCTGATCGCTACGTGTGGCTAGATCGTTTCACCATCCGAAACCTGGAGTTGATCTACAGCCCGCACGAAACAGGGGTACCGTTGATTAACATTCTGGATCATACGGTATCTCCGATGGGAGGGCGCTTGCTAAAAAAATGGGTCGTGCTTCCGCTTAAGGAAGTGCAAGCCATCGAAGAGCGCCTCAGTGTAGTGGAGCACTTTGTGCACAATCCAGAACAAGTAGAAGAACTGAGTGGCTACATTCGGCAGATGGGAGACTTGGAGCGCCTCATTGCTAAAGTCCCGCTGGGCAAGATCAATCCACGCGAGGTGATGTCACTTAAGCGAGCACTCGAAGCGATTCCTTTAGTACAGGAGAGTTTAGGGCTTACGCCGAATGAGCTATTGCAAAATATTGGCAGTGGCCTGAATCCATGTGAGGATCTGTGTGCCGAAATTGGCAAGCAGATTATTGAAGAGCCTCCGGTAAACCTCACCAAAGGTGGCGTTATAGCGGATGGCTGGTCCAAGGAGCTTGATGACCTTCGGGATATCATGAAGAACGGGCGGAACCGCCTGGTGGAGATCAAGGAGAGAGAGGTTGCCAAGACTGGTATTAGTAGCTTGAAGATTGGCTTCAACAATGTATTTGGCTACTACTTAGAAGTGACTAATAAGTACAAAAACGATGTGCCGGAGGAGTGGATCCGTAAGCAGACGCTCACTAATGCGGAGCGCTACATTACTGATGAACTCAAGGTGCTGGAAGATAAGATTCTAGGAGCTGAAGAAAAGGTACTTGAACTGGAAGCTTCATTGTATGAGCAATTAGTCCTTAGACTGGCAGATTTCATCCCACCCGTACAACGCAATGCCGCGCTAATTGCCCGCCTAGATTGCCTACTCTCTTTTGCGAAAGTAGCTGTGAAGCATCACTACTGTCGTCCTCAGATGGATGATAGCTTTGTGGTTGACATCAAAGAAGGTCGGCACCCGGTTATTGAACAGCAATTGCCACTGGGTGAGGCCTACGTACCAAACGATGTATACCTGGATCGGGACGAACAGCAGATCATGATGATTACCGGTCCTAACATGTCGGGTAAATCTGCTCTGCTACGACAGACCGCCTTAATTTGCCTCATGGCTCAAATGGGAGGCTTTGTTCCTGCTACAGCAGCTCGCCTTGGTATTGTAGACAAAGTATTTACCCGCGTTGGTGCTAGTGATAATATCTCTAGCGGCGAGTCTACTTTTATGGTAGAGATGAATGAGACCGCGAGTATCATGAATAACATCTCAGATCGCTCACTAATCCTATTGGATGAAATCGGTCGGGGTACCAGTACTTATGATGGAATCAGCATCGCTTGGTCTATTGCCGAGTACCTACACACCAATTCGGAGGCTGCTCCCAAGACGCTTTTTGCGACTCACTACCACGAGCTAAATGAATTGGCTGGTAAGTTCCCCCGCATTCGCAATTTCAACGTAGCAGTCAAGGAAGTCAACAACAAAGTGATCTTCCTACGGAAACTCGCTGAAGGTGGTAGCCAACACAGTTTTGGTATCCATGTAGCTAAGATGGCTGGTATGCCACGCTCTATTGTGATGAGGGCCAATCAAATCCTTGGCCAGCTCGAACAAAAACACCTCACGGATGAGGGCGAGGCACAGGCAGTAAGTGATGGGCCTAAGGTAGAACGCCCTGCTACGGCAAGTATCTCTGCCGAAGCCATGCAACTAAGCATCTTCGAAACAGTAGACCCAATCGCAGGTCAGCTCAAGGCGGCCTTGGCAGACTTGCAGATTAATAATATGACTCCAATCGAATGCATGATGAAGCTCAATGAGCTGAAGCAGCTCTTGGAGGAATAAACCTGAACATCAATGTTGCGTAAGCTGATCAAAACCACTGCCATTCTAGTTGGCTTGTTTCTCTTGTATGTAGTTGGTGTCCTTTTGCACGGTACTCTGACGGACTGGCAACCTGAGGATAGCTTGCCTGCCGAAGTTGTACAGCAATCATCGGAAACGATCATAACTGATTCAGTGATATCTCTGGCTATATGGAATATTGGCTATACCGGGCTAGGGGAGGAGTCGGACTTCTTCTACGACAATGGTGGGTTCTTTCTGTCTGGTGGTCACATGATCCGTACCGACGAAGAGTACGTGGACAAGAATCGGGCGGGCGCTACCTTGTTTGCTAAGAGCACTGACGCCGACTTCTTCTTGTTCCAGGAGGTGGATCTGGATTCTCGCCGATCTTATTACCACAACCAGATGGACTCCCTCCGAGCGCAACGACCAGATTTTTCTGCTAGCTATGCGGCTAACTACCGTGTTGCCCGAGTACCCATTCCAATCCTTGAGCCGTGGCGTGCTTATGGTCAGGTAGAGGGCGGGCTGGTTTCTATGTCTCGCTGGCAAGCGCAAGAAGAGACTCGTTTGCAGTTGCCTGGTAAGTTTGATTGGCCAACCCGAATCTTTCAGTTGGACCGATGCTTGCTAATGGGGCGTTATAAGACCGCCGCTGGTCCGGAGCTCGTAGTGATTAATGCACACCTCTCCGCCTATGATAAGGGGGGAGTACTCAAGAAGCAACAAATGGCCTTCCTGCAAGAGCTGATCCTTGAAGAGTATGAGAAAGGAAACTACGTCATTGTAGGAGCTGATTGGAATCAATGCCCGCCATTCTTCCAGTTTGATAGCTTTATGCCAGAACAAACGGATGGGTATAGCCAAAGTAATATTCCAGATGACTTTGTACCCGCTGATTGGCAATGGGTTTACGATCCGACGGTACCTTCCAACCGAAAGTTACGCAGTCCATTCAATGCCGAGGAAAGCTTCCAAACACTTATTGATTTCTTCCTGATCTCACCAAATATCCAGGCTCGAAAGGTTAAGACCATCAACCAGCAGTTTCGCTACAGTGATCACCAGCCCGTTTGGATGGAGGTTGAATTGAAATAGGCGCCATGTATATACCTGCTACCAATCGATGGGAAGACCAGGAGCAGATTCTGGCCTTCATGCAACGCTTTAGTTTCGCTAGTATTATTAATGTGAATACCAGCGGGTTAGCTTGTGCAACGCATCTGCCATTTGTGGTGGAAGACACGCCCGGCGGTATACGATTGCTAGCGCACTTTGCCAAGGCCAACGAGCAGTGGAAGTTATTGGAGCAGCAAACTAGTTTGGTAGTGTTTGCGGAGCCACATGCCTACGTATCCCCATCTCACTATGATAAAGTTCAGAGCGTTCCAACCTGGAATTACCAGTCAGTGCATGCTTATGGCCAAGCCAAGCTCTTATTGGATAGGGACGCTGCTTTAGAAACCTTGGAGGCACTTATCTTAAACAGCGAGGCTGCCTATATGGAGCAGTGGAAGGGACTTTCCGAAGCATACAAAGATGGTATGTTGCAAGGAATCGTAGCCTTTGAACTTCTAGTGACTGACCTCCAGGCTAAATCGAAGTTGAGCCAAAACAAACGTCAGGCGGAACAGGAGCGAATTGCCGAGACAAAACTCAGCAGTGAGCTTGAAACCGAACGCTACTTGGGGCAGCAGATGAAGGAGAATCTCAAGAGAAAGTAGGGGAGTAGATACGTTTTTCACATCGTATAAGTGTACGATCGTCTCAATAGCTCTAATTCTGATAATATGAAAAACGCCATTCTATTAACGATCCTTCTGAGTCTGCCTTCATTTGGTCTAATAGCACAGGTTGATACCGTGAGCCTCACGCAAGCCCTTGATGATAGTTTTGAGGCCAGCCAATTGCCAGGTCTGGCTGTCGGCATTGTTTCCACGAATGGTTTCTCCTATCTCCGGTCCTTTGGATATGCAGACAAGGGCCAGGAAATTCCCTTTGAGCTCACGACTTCTCTGCCGGTAGGATCCGTGACCAAGACCTTGACGGGTATGGCAATAGTTCGACTCATTGAAATGGGACGCTTGTCTTGGGATGATCCGATAAATGATCATCTGCCTTTCGAAATTGTTAATCCCTACCATCCAGAAGAACCAATATTGCTGCATCATCTGTTGAACCATACTTCTAGTTTACTCGATGGGAAATCCTACGGGCAGACTTACCAGTTAAATGACGCACTGTTTGACGAAGATGACCATGAGGGAGTTCATGAAGGGTATCTAAACTTCATCAGGGGGCATGAAGACCTTTCCTTGGAGGCTTTCATTCAAGAGACCCTAGTTCCCAGAGGACGATGGTACAAGAAGAAGAATTTCCTCAAGGCAGTGCCTGGTGCGGAGGCTTCTTACAGCAATATCAATGCTTCTATTGCTGGCTTAATTGTAGAGAAAATCAGTGGGCAATCCTTTGCTGAATTTGTGGAAGCCTCGCTATTCGAACCGATTGGAATTAATACTTCTTTTGCTGCTAACGCACCCCGCGATGATCTCGCGCGACTCTACTTTCCATCTGGTTATTGGGTGCCACCTTACAAGCTTGCTACTTATCCTGATGGTGGATGGGTAACTAACCTAGAGAATCTATCGCTTTATGTTGGAGATGTATTACAAGGTTACAAAGGAGAAGGTGGAATTCTCGAGGCTAAGAGCTACCAGAATTTATTACCCGGCGATGATGATGAAAGGCGCGCCTTTTGGGGCATGGGTGTCAGTCGGGATATTGGCCATACTGGCAGCGATCCTGGAGTTCACTGCGAAATTCGATTCAATGCCGATCATCCGGTAGCTGTTATCCTTTTAACCAATGTCAATGCTGAAGATAACGAGGAGCTGTGGGAGCAGTATCGAGCGATACGTACGCAGCTCTACTAGAAGCAGCAAAACAGGTGCAATGATCCTAGGGTGTATCTGGTAGAAGCACAAATTGCAATGGAATGGCGTCAAGAAGGTAACGCTGTGCTGCCTTGGCTATACCTTCTTCGGTGATCGCTTCCAGTCGCTGCTCGTAATACCCTGGGTATAGAACATTCCACTCCAAATCTTGCTGAAGACACTGTTGTATCTGACCCAACCAAAACCGATTGCTACGGGTAGCCTCCTCATATGATTTAAGGCGAGTGGCTCGGATCTTTGGAATGATTTCATCAGGGATAGTGCCTGCGGCAATGGTAGAAATCTCTTTTTCGATTTGCTCAATTAGCATCTCATAAGCTTCCGGCTCCGCATTGAAGCGAATACCGATCTGCTGCGTACTATCTGGGATGTTTCGGAACCGGCCATTTACCCGAACACCATATACGCCTCCTAGGTCTTCTCGCAATACTTCCCTAAGACGAATGGACAAAACCTGCCGGAGAGCAGAATGGTGCAAGCGTTCGTTTTTGTCACTGTATGGAAAGGCTCCATGCCAAGTGAGATTGACTTCCGCCTTAGGTGTTTGGCCTGCCCGTACCAGCGTATCAATTGGAGCAGCGGATAAGCGAAGTCCCATATCAGCCCAGCTCTCTCTTTCTTCTGAAACGGGTAGTCTCCCGAAGTAGTACTCTGCCAACGCAAGTAAACGCTCTGATTCAAAGTTGCCTACGAAGATCAATTCGAAGTCGGCTAGATTCGCAAATCGTTCATGATATAATCTTGCTGCTCTCTGGAGGTCAATGTGTTCCAACTCTTCCAAAGTTGTATTTGGCCTGCGAGGGTGGTTATCGTACTTCTTATCCACTACCATACGGCCAAAAGCAGCACGTGGATCGGTATCGATACGCTCGAAAATTCGATACTGGCGATCGAGGTAGGTGCTCAGTACTATACTATCAAAACGAGGACGAGTGAAGTACAAGTAGGCTAGTTGAAACAGTGTTTCCAGATCTTCCTGATTGCTGCTTCCTCCAAGCCCCTCTTCGTAAGTGGAGATGTAAGGACTAATCCGAACCTGTTTGTCGCTGAGGATTTGCAATAGTTCGCTTTCGCGGAACGTATCCAGACCGGACTCATTCAGCACGCTTAGTCCATGTTTTAAATTATAGTAGTCTTCGTCAGTGCAAAGACTGGTACCACCCGTACTGAAGGCACGGAATTGTACTTGATCGTTACTAAAGTCGGTTTGCTTGAGGTATACTCGAACTCCGTTTGACAATGCATAAGTCTCAATTTGCAGTACAGTATCTGTTTCTACATGTTGAAACTGCCCGTCAGTTGGAGACAATGTCAGGAGTGGACCACCGACCTCTTGTTTGTTAGGAGGCGTCACTGATAGCGCAAAAAGGCTATCCATTGCCTGATAGAAACTAAGGCTGTCTGGTAGCAATGATAATTGCTCGCTATTGGTAGTGATGATAGCGGTGAGAATATCAGAATTCAAGCCATCAGCGATGGCCTCTTGGAGGTCGGAAGCTTGAATCGTAGAAAGTGCGGTCTCTGCTATCTCTGCTGCTTTACTCAGATCTGCTACGGTCGTTCCACGGAGATAAGCAGTCCCAATTCTTCCAGCTCTGCCGCTGCTGCTGAATTTGTCCCATTCGCGCTCTGTCTGCTTCGCTCTTTCGAGTATGGCAACGGTCTCTTGCTCAATTTCGACCTGAGAAAAACCAAATAGGGCAGCGCGTTGGGTTTCCTCAATGAGCACAGCCAAGGCTGGGAGTATCTCATCTGGCTTACACATGGCGTTCATGCGATAGGCATTGTAGTCGCCAGGTAAACCGGAAAAACCGGAATATGCAAAGGTGAAGGGGAGTAGCTCTTGCTCTTTTCGGGCAGCAAGGCGTTTGTTAATAATACGCTCTGAAATAGTCTTAATGTAGCGCTGTCGCACCGCACCATAATTATCGGAAGCGCCATCTCTACCATGTTGCCAGACAAGTTCCAGGCGAGTAAAGGGTGCTTCTGCGTCACTTGCGATCAAAAATGACCTACGAGCAGTGCTGACCAGTGGGTAGTGTTTTGATGGGGCGAATTCACGCTTCTCCAATGTGGTAAATAGCGCTTGTATTCTTTGCGCTACCCAATCCATGTCTACCTGCCCGACGACAACCAGAGCCATGTTCTCAGGTTGGTACCAGCGACGATAGTAATCTACCAGTCGTTGAGTCTTAACGGTATCAATCAAGTCCGGGCTACCGATGGGAAGCCGTTCGGCATACCTAGAACCGGCAAGCAAGGCTCCGTAAGCTTGCAATTGAAGGCGTTGGTTGCTACTTAATCCACTGCGCCATTCAGAGCGAATGATGCCACGTTCCTTATCTACTTCCTCCGGATCAAAGGTTAGTGCCCCCGCCCAGTCGGCCATGATCTGTAAGGCGGTATCGACCAGCGCCAGACTATCACTCTTGACCTGTAGTTTATAGACCGTCTCTGAGAAGGAGGTCGAGGCATTTAGGTCGGCACCGAAACGGGATCCACTTTGCTCGATGAAATCGATCAAGGTGTTTTTGGCAAAATGCGCTGTACCATTAAATGCCATATGCTCAACGAAGTGAGCCAGCCCGAGTTGGTCTGGTTCCTCCTGAAGAGAGCCGGCCTTTACCAATAACCTAAGGGATACACGCTGTCGTGGTTCGTCGTGTTCCTGTAGGTAAACGGTAAAACCATTATCAAGGACGAGCTGCTTGACGGAGCTGTCAACTGGGAGCGCTTGAGGCTCAAGAAGGGACTGCCCTAAAGCGACGTGTCCGCTAAGCCCGATAAGAAGTATTGTTGTTAAGACCCTTAAGTACACTCTGACTATTGACTTTCCAATTGTTGGAAGATTTCCTCGTCGGATTTTCCGAGCGTTTCTAGAAGGATTTGTGCATCATCGACAAAATCATCTTCTGGATACTTCTCTATGAAATGTTCGTAGAGGCTACGAGCTTGTTCAATATCGTTTAAGTCTTCTGCATAGGTGAAGGCCTGCATGAATAGCGCCTTCGGAGCCTTCTCATACTCAGGGAAATACGATTCGATATTGGCATAGATATTCAGTGCCTCTTGAAAGGCTCCGATAGAGCGCGCAATTTCAGCGGCCTTATATAGCTTTTCTGGGCTTTCTGGCGCATCTGGTTTTGCACGAGCATAGATGTTGGACAAACCCATATATTGACGAGCAAAAGCAGGAATCAAACGCTGTGTCTCTGGATCGGTAATGCTGTACAAGACAGAATCCATGATCTCTCCCGCTGCAGCCATGCTTTGTGGCACGGTGCTGTATTCATTTAGTATTCTGGAGAAGTTAGCCTGTAGACCTTCATTAGCTCCAACTCTGAAGTACATTAAGGCCGCTTTTTGAGCGGTCTCTATTTTAGCACTGGCATCTTGGAGTGTGTCTAACATGCCTTCATAGGTGGCTATTAATGCTTGCCCGGTTTCGGCACCAGGGTTCTGCCAGTAGGCATCTTCTTTTTGTTCTAATGGACTTTTTTCTGCTTTAGGGCTGCAGGCCATGATTAGAGAAAACAGGCTCAGAAGTAGACCATAATTACACAATCTCATACTGGTAATCGTTGTTGCGCAGAGCACCAAGGGGGATCTCTCTGCGTAGTTTTGCAAAAAGTGGAAATGAGAGAAAGCCTAAAAGTAAGATATTTCACTCATAAGCGAATGAACCCTCTCAGCACACTGCTGTTACGACACCATGGATAAACCGATTTCAATTGTTTGGTTACGACGAGACCTACGTCTTCATGACAATGCAGCATTGTACCGAGCACTAAAAGAGAAAACTGCTGTTCTACCGCTCTTTATCTTTGATCGGCATATTCTTGACGAGCTAGAAGATCGTTCGGATGCTCGCGTTTCGTTCATTCATGGTGTTCTTACTGAAATCAAACAGGAGCTCCAGGAACGAGGTAGCGATCTCTTGGTATACTATGGAAAGCCGGAGGAGGTCTGGCCTGAAATATTGACTACTTACCAGGTTGAGGCCGTTTATACTAATCGAGACTATGAGCCATATGCACGGCAGCGTGATGCTCAGGTGCAGTCTCTGTTAGCAACAAAGGGAATTGGTTTCCATACGTTTAAGGATCACGTCATTTTCGAAGAAGAGGAAATCACCAAGAAGGCAGGTGGTGTCTACACGGTCTTCACTCCTTACAGCCGTCGCTGGAAAGCAAAGTTGGAGGAGAGAATGGAACGAGTTGAGATCGATGGAGAAGAGCGTGAGCTCTCCTATTATTTCAAACCGTATCCTACTGAGAAGTACTTTGCTCAACTGGCAGCTGTTTCTCAGTCGCTTCATTTTCCAAGTCTTGATGAAATGGGGTTTGAGCGATCAGATTTACCTATTCCGCCCACGGCTGTCAGACGTGGCTTGATCAAGTCTTACGATAAGACACGCAACTTCCCAGCTATTGAGGGGACCAGTCGCTTAGGAATACACTTCCGCTTTGGTACCATTAGTATTAGAGAAAAGGCCTACCGGGCAAGCCAACTCAATGGAACCTACCTAAATGAATTAATTTGGCGAGATTTCTACAGTCAAATCCTAGCCAATTTCCCCAAGGTCGTAAAAGATAGCTTCCGCCCGGAATATGAGTTTATCGAATGGCGCAATGATCCACAAGAGTTTGCCGCTTGGTGCGCTGGTAAAACAGGCTACCCGATTGTTGATGCTGGTATGCGTGAGTTAAATGAAACAGGCTACATGCATAATCGCGTACGCATGATTACGGCTAGTTTCCTTACCAAGCATTTACTCATCGACTGGCGTTGGGGTGAGGCTTATTTTGCTAAGAAGCTTCTAGATTTCGATCTGGCCTCCAACAACGGTGGGTGGCAATGGGCTTCTGGTTCAGGCACCGATGCTGCACCTTATTTTCGCATTTTCAACCCCACTAGCCAAATGGATAAATTTGACAAAGAACGTCGATACATCCGGCGCTGGGTACCTGAATTTGGCACGGCCGATTATCCCGAGCCGATCGTAGATCATAAGATGGCTCGGGAGCGTTGCCTAGCTACCTATAAGGAAGGACTGGGAAGAGGAAAAGCTCAGATTGCTCAATGAGCGCTAAGCTCCTTTAAGCGCTGAGTTCTACACTCACAAAATCAACTGGTGCTACGATAACGTAGGCGCCGTCTTCCTTGTCAATTATTTGCATGGCTACACCATCAATGAAGAGCTTTTGAGGCTCAAATGGTAAGCCGAATACCTTGATCTCAAACGTAGCCAGCTCATCCTGCAACTCTCCATTGAGTACTTGATCAATGCGGAACCTCGTCTCCGTAGAGGAGGTTGTAAATTGGTGCAATTGGAATTGCCCGTCCTGGTAGTCATATCCCTCGCCTTTATCACGATAGAGTTGACTTTCTACGCTTTCGCGACCGTAGTATGCTCTTAATTCCACGTTTTCGATTTCAAGTTCGTGTACATGCTGCTGTACCGGATAGTTAGGAATAATGGCGCCTCCGCGAACGTACAACGGGATGCTATCCGCATTCACTTGTTGGCGTTGCATCCGTGGCCCTTCAAACTTAGTGCCGGTATAGTAGTTTAACCAATCACCAGCCGGTAGATAGGTCGAATGTGACTTAACGCCTTCTTTTACCACTGGACTGACCAGGAGATGCTGACCCAGCATAAATTCATTTTCGCGAGCTTGCGCCTTAGCGTCCGTTTGTGCCTCGAAGCTCAAGCTACGTAGTACTGGTAAGCCGGTCTGCGTATGCTCATACATAGTCGTGTATAAGTACGGAAGCAGCTTGTATCTGAATTCGATGGCACGACGGGCTTGAGAGGTATAGGGTTCGCCAAATACCCATGGTTCCTGATCTAGACGGAGTTCAGCTTCAGACGCCTTTACTGCATCTGCATCGGCTTCGGCCGCTCCATCAATGTTATTACCCATGGAGTGTACTCGGAATACTGGATGGAAAATACCTAATTGAATCCATCGAATTAGCAACTCCGGTGGAGGCTGGTTTACAAATCCACCAATGTCTGTACCTACCATCGAAAAGCCAGAAATACTAAGACGCTGACACTGGCGATTGGCCAGTTCAAGGTGTTCCCAGCTAGCGACATTGTCACCAGTCCAAACCGCTGCAAATCGCTGTCCGCCAGAGAATGTAGCCCTGGTTAAGACGAAGGGGCGTTTTTCTGGCTTGATCTGCTTGAGCCCTTCGTAGGTGCCGCGAGACATCTGCTGCCCATAAATATTGTGTACCGGGCGGTGATCACTCGGATACCCATCGTTATCATGCAAAACTTGGTCCGGGAACGTCAGGCTGTTTACCTTGAAGACCGCTGGCTCGTTCATGTCGTTCCAGAAACCACTGACGCTGTTGGTTTCATAGAGTTCGCGATAGAGCTCCCCCCACCACTGACGTACGTCTTCACGTGTATAGTCAGGCCATACACAGTCTGATGGCCAAACTGGCCCACGCATCAACTTGCCATCTGTACGACGGCAGTAGAAATCTTTTTCTACACCTTGCTTAAATACGTGATAGTCCTCATCCACGCGAATACCTGGGTCGATCATCACTACGGTTTGAAAGCCGTCCTCAGCTAAGTCCCTGATCATCTTGCCCGGTTCTGGGAAATAATCTTCATTCCAGGTGAAGCAACGATATCCATCCATATAGTCGATATCCAAATAGATGGCATCACAAGGGATGGAAAGCTCACGGAAGGTCTCCGCCAATTTGCGTACACGGCTCTCGGGGTAATAACTCCATCGGCATTGATGAAAGCCAAGTGTCCACAAAGGGGGTAGCTCTGGAACACCAGTCAGATAATGGTAAGACTGTGCCACATCATTCAAACTGGGGCCATGGCAGAAGAAGTAATCCATCTCGCCACCCTCTGTCCACATACGGACGACATTGTCCTTAGCAGAACCAAAATCGAAGTGCGTCCGCCAGGTATTATGGAGGAAAATACCGTAGGCAAGGTCTTGTTTTACACCATAGTAAAATGGCACGGTACGATACAATGGATCTTTCTCACGATAGTAACCAAAGGCATCGCTGTTCCAATTCAAGAAGTGCCGACCTTTCAGGTTTAGATCCCAACTCTTATCACCAAGACCGTAGAACGCTTCCTGTTTTTCGCTTTTAAAGCTTATGCGCAAGTGGTTGGCACCTTCCAGAATGCTGGACCGTTCCAGATAAGGCTCAGATTCTTCCAGTATCGGTTTTCCAGAAGCTTTGTCGTGGAAAGATATGCTACAGTCTCCCTTTTGGATACGGCATATGACACTCTCACTCTCTAGCTCCAACTTCTTTTTTCCATCGGTAACGCTGAAGGTTACACCGCTAGGTCGACGATTAGGACTCAATGCATAGGAAGGCTGAGTACTAAACGCTTCTTTCGTATACCGAACCTGCCAGATGGTATTGCTCCACAGGCATATGCGAAGACGAAACTCGGAGCTGGTAGCTAGTTCGACTGTCTGTTCGTCAATCATTTGAAAACCTGCGAATTCACCGGGTTGTACGATGTCGTAGACATCAGGGTACCGATGGCTGGTTTCTGTGCTACTATCTGGAATCCAATCAGTTGGTGGATCGTAGGGTAGGGGCTTTCGTCTTCTGGCCATATTCCGTATACTATTTGTCGCTTGCAATAATAGCAAAAGTGGTTATTTTAACCGCTGCTCTACTGGCAGTTGGCAAATTTAGTAATAGTATCTGCTAATTTTGTAGGACTAATCCGAAACCATAAAATTGCTACCATTATGTCAAATGGTTCCCATCCGCAAGTACTCGCTGTTGGTGAGTTGTTGATCGATTTCATTAGTACTAATTATGTGGAGACGCTTGATGCAGCCTCCACCTTTGAACCACTTGCTGGTGGTAGTCCGGCAAATATGGCTGGCAATCTAGCTCGACTAGGTCAGGTTGCCGGTCTTGTTGCGACCGTCGGTGTGGATGAGATGGGCAACTATCTAAAGCAATTCGTGGAAGGGCTTAACCTAAATACCGAAGGCCTCCGACAGACTAATTCCCCAACCACCCTGATACTGATCACCAAGTCAAAAGAGGTATCCAATTTTGAAGCATATCGATTGGCGGATTGTGAAATAACTGCAGATCAATTACCTACTGAGGTCTTGGAGCAGCTTAAAGTATTTCATACTACCTGCTTTGCTCTTAGCCGTGAACCAGCACGGACCAGTATTCTGAATGCGGCAGCGAAAGTAGCAGCGGCTGGAGGACAAGTGAGTATTGATGCTAATTATGCAGCTAAAATTTGGCCGGATCAAGCGGAGGCGCAGGAGATTGTTGCCAATTACTGCAAGCTGGGAGCCATGGTCAAATTCAGTGATGTAGACTGGGAACGACTCTACGGTAACCCAATTGACCGGCCGGAGGATGCCGCACAATTTCTACATAAGTTAGGAGCAAGGGTAGTCTGCATCACCTTGGGTGAAAAAGGCTGCTTTGTAAGTAATGGAGTGGAGGAGTACTTCGTTCCTTCGCGTCCAATCGAAGTGGTAGATACTACCGGTGCCGGCGATGCCTTTTGGTCGGGCTTTCTATGTGCCTTCCTCGATGGTCATGAATTACAGCACTGCGCTTTTGCAGGTCGGCGCATGGCAGAGATCAAGCTACAACACTTCGGCCCACTACCAGCTAAGGTGGATAAGCGGATTCTTTATTTAGACTTTGATGGTACGGCTGAGTAAAGCAGAATTTTGTTTACTCATTTTCTTCGCCAAGAAGCCCCATTTCACGTGCTCGTCTTTCCCACTTGCGGCGTGCTAGCTCTTGCATGTCTTCGGTATTGTCAAGTTCATCAACAATCTCCAATCCAAGCAAAGTCTCAATGACGTCCTCAAAGGTGATGATGCCAGTCATGCCACCAAATTCATCCACAACCAGTGCAATTTGCTCCTTGGTCTTCAGAAAGTGATTGAAGACGGACTGGATCGTTTGGTCCTGCTTAACTGCGGTGATCGGGCGGGCAATTTCTTTCAAGGCCTTGCCACCTTGGTTCTTTATGATACTATCTAGCAGGATATCTTTTAGCACATAGCCCGTAATATGGTCGATAGAGCCTTCGTAGACAGGAATTCGACTGAATACCAAATCTGGGTTATCCTTATGGAAATCTGAGATTGAGGTATCCTGATCGGCGGCCTTAACCACAGTACGTGGGGTCAAAATAGACCTGGTCTCAATCAGATGGAAGCGCATCAGATTATTGATAATCTCTGATTCGCCCATTTCGAAGACTCCAGCTTTGGAACCGATGTGTGCCATAGCAGAAATCTCTTCACGACTAATCTGCGGACCATGGCCACGACCTTTCATTTTCTTGGTAATGAACTCACTCATCCAAACCAGTGGTCGCATTAGCAGTGTAACCACCCGCAGGCTTTTCGCGGTGAATACAGCGAACCCTTTCCAATTATTGGCGCCCAAGGTCTTCGGAATAATTTCGGACAAGAGGAGAACTGCCAGCGTCATCAACGTAGCGATGATGCCCGTATAGCTTATGGTCAGACCAAATATGGATAAGCCACCGGATTCATATACCGCCGCGGCTTGGTCACCAACCATAATCGCACCTACGGTATGGGCTACGGTATTGAGTGAAAGAATTGCAGATATGTGCTGCTCCTTCTCTTCACGAGTCTTTTTGAGCAATTTCCCATTAGCTGTTCCGGTGGCAGCCTGTGCTTCCACATAGGAATCCGGCATACTTAATAGGACTGCTTCCCAGATGGAACAAAAGAAGGAAAAGCCGATTGCAAGAACGGCATAAACGACAAGGAGTACCATATACTTTCTTTAGCGTATCGCAAAGGTAATAAAATGAGTAATCCCGGACTTAGACAATTCGCTAAGCCCGGGATTACTATCGATTGGCATGCTTGCCTACTCGATGTATAAGGTCTGGAATTCAATAATCGGATCGCTTGGGCCCAAGTTATTGAGTTGTCGAAGTTGCTGTGGCGTGGTGCCGTAACGACGAGCAATTCCGTATAGACTTTCACCGGCAGCTACTACGTGAGTACGACGCTGAGGGTCAGTCGGAGTATAGTAATCATCTGGGTTGCGTACCACTGCGTTATTGTCCATCGGAAGATTTGGCGTCGGGTATGGGCTACCATAGCGACTTGGCGTCCGAGGAGCCGTTGTAGAAGTACCAACAGGATTACCGAAATCAGTTGAGTTTCCAATAGCCCGATTGCTTTCTAAACTGGATACAGTACGGCGTGGGCCAGCTGAATCATATGCAGAAGGCACAACCGCATCGTAGCTAGAAGCCCCTCTTGGAGAAGTAGCACCCGGTACGCTAGGTGTACCATAGCTGCTTGCGGGTAGTCCGCCACTATTACGTACAATAGTGCCAGGGTTACTTGTAGTGATTCTCGGTTGCGTTGTTGTAGCCGCAGCAGGTGTGCGAGCTGTTAGGTTATTGGGAGCCAATCGTCCTCCTGTCGTATTGTTATAACTGTTTGGCACACTAGGCGTTCTGCTACTTGTGGAAGATGTTGCGCCGCGTGTAGTGGTGCAATCACAATCTGTGGTCTTCAGACGTTGACCAACTTTCACATAATCATTCGCCCCGAGATCATTGATTTCACGGAAACGCTTACCGGTATAACCATACTGCAAAGCAATACTAGCTACGGTTTCACCCGGCTTCACAATGTGCATATTACTAGTGTTATCCGTTGCAATACGTTGTGTACTTGTTTGATAAGGAACAGGGCTACCAGAAAGAGTGGTAGGTGCCGTAGAAGCTCCTCTACTTGCTAGTGCTGGGGCGCTGGTCTCTGCCGAAGGTGATACCTGGAGTACCTGTCCACGACGTATAGTATTAGAGTTCAAGTTGTTCCACTCTTTTACGTCAGCAACACTTATGCCGTATTTTCTTGAGATGCCATAAAGCGTTTCTCCGCGTGCTACCGTATGCGTCGAGGCGTTTGCACTTGCAGTGGCTGCAGGCTGTACGGTCTGCGGAGTAGCAGGAGGTGGAGTTGCAGTAGTTGGCGCTGGTGATCCGCCAGGAACGATTGCTCCGGAGGGTAAACCACTTGCCTGTGGCGTACGAGCGTTCAAACGGCTGGTGTTGTAGTTCGCTGGTGTCGGAGTAGTCCGAGCAGAAACAACTGAGCCATTGGATCCCGGTTCTGTACCACAAACGTCCATCAAGTAGCGTTCGTAATTCTTGTTATTCACCTTCTTTAAGGTGATATAATTATTCATGGCAGCAGAGGCATTCGCTCCGCTACGCTCTTCAACGATACCAATCTCTGGGGTGATGACGATATCTGTCAGTGGATAAGCAGACTGTGGAGCCAATTGGCGGAACAGATAAGAACCAGTACATTCATTATCCAATTTTCCTTCAAAGTATACCTTGGCACCAGGGTTGTTTACTGCGATGTTTTCGCCAATCGTACCAAACTGTGTATCGAAGCGGAAGCGATATTTGGGAGATTCATACGTGATGACACTTCCTGACTTGGAGTATGAACTAGCAGTTACAACGCGAGAAATGATGTATTTTTTATCATTCTTCGGATAGACTACATACACCTCATCGATGTTTGCATTGATTCGGCGCATAAGTGCCTGATCGATACCGCCACTGTTGCAGCTTAGGAACGGTTCTGGCATGTAATTCTGTTCGCGACTACTTTCTTCCCCTACGTCAAATACTAGTTTTTCACCTGATCGGATGTTGACATGATAGGCCAGATAAGTACCTCGCCCGTCAGGACGAGTCATATCGAACTCTAGCCGGTCCATACATACAGCATCGAACAAGACGTAAACTTGTGCAGCACTGAGTGTTAGGCAGCTTGCCAAGAGCACGCCAATTAGCATTGGGATTCTACTGTGTTTCATGGAAAAAGCTTGTTTCTTTGCGTCGAAAGGTAATGGAATTTAACCTGTTAAACAACAACTTATTGGAAAAGGTGTAACTTAAACGCTGTCATTTTACCAAAGATTGTCACCTTTTGATTAGAAATAGAAAAAATTCTAATATTCTATCAAGCTTCAACTCCCTAAATATTAGCCTTGGAAGCCTCGCTAAACCTAGATTTACCTCGTTTTCAGTCCGAAATTCAAGTTAAACAAGAAGAAGGAAAACGCTGGATATGGGATACCATCCGCAGAAAATGGCTGGTGCTCCTTCCAGAAGAGTTGGTACGGCAGTTGTTGGTGCAGTACCTATTATTGGAGGCTGGTGTAAACAAGAATCGAATTGCCATAGAACGCGGAATCACCGTGAATGGCCTGCAAAAGCGATGCGATATTCTAATCTTCGACAATGAGATGCAGCCGTGGTTGCTCATTGAGTGCAAAGCACCTAGTGTCAAACTAAATGATACGGTATTTCACCAGGTAGCACGGTACAATATGCGATTGCAAGTACCATACCTATTGGTTTGTAACGGGCCACAGACTTATTGTTGCTCTATCGACTTTGCCAATGAAGCGTTCCACTTTTTATCCAATCTTCCGGATTATCCCAAGGCAGATTAGAATCCACTTACATCATCATCTGGATTGCGGAAATCACCAACCGCATGATAACGACCGTCCGGGAGCTTTTGGATAGCTTTGATGACTGCCATTCGGTTAACATCCCGGAATTCGTGGCCCATTGCAGCCAGTTCTTCTTTTACTTTATCTCCAAGTGCAGTAGGCTCTACCCAGATTTGATCTGGTAGCCATTGATGATGGAAACGTGGCGCCCATACTGCAGAATCAAGTGGCATGTTGAATTCTGCGACGTTGACAAATACCTGGAACACCGCAGTAATAATGGTAGAACCACCAGGCGCTCCCAATACCAGAAATAACTCACCATCCTTTTCGATGATACTTGGGGTCATAGAACTGAGCATTCTCTTGCCCGGAGCAATAGCGTTCGCCTCTGCGCCGACTAGGCCGAATTGGTTTGGTGTTCCTGGTTTGATGCTGAAATCGTCCATTTCATTATTCAGGAAGAAACCACCGCCGTCCACAACTACTTTGCATCCATAATTAGAGTTCAAGGTAGTTGTCAGTGATACCGCATTGCCATCCTTGTCTACAATAGAAGTGTGGGTGGTCTCAAAACTCTCCTTCATATTGGTGAAGCTGCCAGCAGCTAGTGCTTCACTTTTGCTGGCCTGTTCCGGATTAAAATCTGCCATACGACCTTCGAGGTATGCTTTATCTGTCAACGAGTCGATCGGAACGGGGTAGAAGTCACTATCACCAAGATACTCTGCACGATCAGCGTAAGCTCTGCGTTCTGCTTCCACCATGAGGTGAGTTGCAGCAGTGCTATGAAATCCTTGCTCGTGTAAAGGGAAATCTTCAACCATACCAAGCATCTGAAGCAATGCAACGCCACCGCTGGAGGAAGGCGGCATGGAAATGATTCGATAGTTATCGTAAGATCCAACGACCGGTTCTCTCCAACTCGCTTGATAATTGGCTAAATCGTCAGTTGTAATAAGACCGTTCTCGGATTGCATTTCCGCAACGATTAGCTCAGCCGTTTCACCTTCGTAGAAACCAGCCTGCCCATTATCGCGAATGCGTCCGAGCGTGGCAGCAAGATCTGTTTGTTGTAGTAGATCCCCCGTCTGCCAGTTTTCTTTGACGAAGGCACAGCTAGCATCATTGAAGCTGGCAATTCCTTCTTGATAGTCGTTCAGGCGGTTGGCCTCCGTCTCTGATATGATGTAGCCCGCTTGAGCCAAGTCAATGGCAGGCTGAACAAGATCACTCCAGGCTAGCGTACCATATTTCTCATGCGCAGCAACTAGACCGGCAACAGTTCCGGGTACTCCTGCAGCCAAATGCCCTTTCGTGCTGAGCCCGTCTATTGGATTTTCCAATGAATCCAGGTACATGTTACGACTGGCTCCAGAAGGCGCCTTTTCCCGATAGTCTAAGGCGTCAAGTACGCCGTCTGCTCCGCGGTACACTAGGAAACCTCCGCCACCGATATTACCTGCTCGGGGATACACTACAGCAAGTGCCAGCTGAACGGCAACAGCAGCATCGACTGCATTACCTCCTTTGGCCAGTATCTGTTCGCCTACATCCGAGGCTAGTGGGTGACCCGTCACTACGGCTGCTCCTTCATAATAGACAGACTGCTCTGCTTCGTATGGAACAAGTGGCGCTTGGCGGCATCCAAACGCGAGGGAAAAAAGGGCGAATAGTGGTAGGAAGCGAAAAATTGGTACGATTGTTGGTTTACTAGTCATGAATGGCTGGATTTTCTTGGCTGAGATGATAGCCTACACGGGATAACTTTAGCTGCTTTGACGGCAGCTTTGGCAAGCAACAGGTAAGGGTTAAAACGGTGGGGACCAGATTAACAGTAAACCTGTTGCTTCTTTTTTCGACACTAATCTACGGAATTCAATACAAGAGCCCACACTGGATCATCCAGTGTGGGCTCTTCTTCTTTATTTCAACTCATTCTAGCTGCTATTGCAGCTTGCCAGCAGCTTTAGCAATCCGAGCAATCGCTTCCCGCAGCGTTTCCTCAGATGCAGCATAAGAAATACGGATACAGCCTGGGATTCCGAATGCGCTACCTGCCACTGTGGCCACATGTGCCTTTTGAAGTAGGTACTCACAGAAATCGGCATCGTCCGAAATGGTTTTTCCATCTGCAGACTTACCATAGTAGGCGGTAATATCCGGGAAAATGTAGAAGGCTCCCTGCGGGCGGTTAACCTTGAAACCAGGAATAGCACCAAGTCCGTCAATGACAACTTGACGGCGGGCTTCAAATGCCTCGCGCATCGCATGCGTCGGTCCTAAGTCAGCATCCAAGGCATGCACTGCTGCTTTCTGCGCAAATGCATTTGCACCGCTAGTAAACTGGCCCTGGAGTTTGGCACATGCCGCTGCAATAAAGGCCGGTGCGCCAATGTATCCGAGGCGCCAACCAGTCATGGCGTAACCTTTGGCAAATCCATTTACGGTAATGACACGGTCTTTAATGCTTGGGATAGTACCCATACTCACATGCTTGCCCGTAAAGTTGATGTATTCATAAATCTCGTCCGCCACAACATAAACCTGTTCGTGTGGGGCAACCACAGCAGCAATTGCTTCTAACTCTTCTTGTGTATAAACCGACCCCGAAGGATTACAAGGAGAAGAGAAAATGATCATCTTGGTACGATCAGTGATCGCGGCAGCGACTTGTTCTGCAGTGACTTTATAGTCTTGGTCAATTCCTGCTGCAACAGGCACAGAAACTCCTCCATTTAGTTTTACGATAGCGTCGTAGGAAACCCAGTATGGGGCAAAGAGAATTACTTCATCTCCCGGGTCCAATAGCGCCATACACAGGTTGGCAATTGACTGTTTAGCACCAGTAGAAACTACAACTTGGCCAGGCTCAAAGTCAAGGTTATTGTCACGCTTAAACTTGCGTACAATGGCTTGGCGCAATTCTGGCAAACCTGGCACTGGAGTGTACTTAGTATATCCATCATCCAAGGCTTGCTTAGCAGCCTCTTTGATATGGTCTGGTGTATCAAAATCGGGCTCACCTAAACTCAGGCTAATTACCTGGTGGCCTTCTGCCGCTAATTCTCTAGCCATCCGCGCCATTTTTAAGGTCGCGGACTCTTCCATGTTTAATACTTTCTGGGATAAGATTTGCTTCGTTACAACCGCCATTGCGAAATATTTTAAATGTTTTGGCGCAGCAATACTCGCTGTCGTTGGTGGAATTTGGTGTAAAGCTACGCTAAATCTACACGTCAAAGTCAGCCGACCGTCATTACTTGGAGAAAAATGAGCGGCTTTTTAGCTGATTTTTTACGATCCCAAAGATTTGGAATCTTACTTTTGTGCTTTATGCAGGTACAAGCCGTACCTGATCATCATCTATCTCGTACAGGAAATGGCGAAGCAGTCAGGCAAAAACAAGAAAAGTAAATCTTCTAAGGCGACAGCTCGAAAGACCCCGGCAGCAAAGAAAAAGGTGGCGTCCAAGCCGGCGCCCAAACCTATTGTCATTCCTGAGCTATTGCAACGCATTGGTGCGCGGCATTTCTGGTATGCCTTTGGCGCAGTCGCGTTAATCACCCTTGTCCTTGCCTTGCAGTCCGGTATTAATGGTGATGATCTTTACCAGGTGGACTACTCGGAAAAACTCATGGATTACTACGCAACCATGGGGCAGGATACTGCTGCTTTGTTTGTGGAGAAAGGCAATATGCACTTATATGGAGGGCTTTTCGAAGTTGTTGCTGGTACGACCAATCGTGTTCTCAACTTAGAACCACTTTCTTGGCCTTACCATGTAGTCCGCCACTTCTGGATTGCCGTCTTTGGGATATTTACCATGTTGTTTACTGCTTTGACGGCGAAACGCTTTGGTGGCTGGCCAACGGCTATTTTGGCCTTGATCTTCCTGTTTCTGTCGCCACGGTTTTTGGGGCATTCCATGATCAACCCCAAGGATATACCGTTTGCTTGCGGCTATATGATGTCTATCTATTTCGCCTGTCGATGGCTAGACGAGATACCGAAAGTGAGTAAAGCTACTTTGGCGGGGCTAGCCGGCGGTATCGCTATCGCAGTAGCTACTCGTGTTGGTGGACTTTTGGCAGTTGCTTTCTTTGGCCTCTTTGGAATTATTTCCTTCCTTTTGAAGGTTGGCCAAACAGAAGCCAAGGAGCGCTTAGCCTTGTTGGGGCGCTATGCTATCTATGGCTTCATTCCTATTGTTGTAGGTCTGGGAGTCGCCTTGTTGTTCTGGCCATTTGCCTTGGTTGATCCTGCGGCTCACATCTCCGAAGCGCTGGCGGCTTTTAGTAATCTCAAAGTAGAAATTCGAGTGTTATTTGCTGGCGATAATGTGATGTCAAGTGATGCTCCACCCTCTTACTTCTTCCAGTGGTTCTTCCGGACTATTCCCATGTTTTCCTTGTTAGGATTGCTCGGAATTGTATTTGCAGGCCCATTTCTTTGGCGTCGTTATCGGGATTACCGCCTATTCTTCCTGTTGTTGGCTGGAGTTTTTCCGGGAGTATACATTGTGCTTAAGGACAGTACCCTGCATGATGGTTGGCGACACATGATTTTCGTTTACGCGCCGCTAATCGTACTTATCAGTTTATTCTGGAACTACGTTTTGGAACAGGCTCTAAATAAAGGCAAGAACTTTAAGATTGCAGGATTGGTAGCCTTAGGATTATTACTGCTGGAGCCAGCCAGCTTCATTGCTGGCAATAGCGCATTTCCGTACATGTATTTCAATCCGGTTTACGGAGGTGTAAAGGGTGCCTACGGTCAATACGAACTAGACTACTGGGGCGTAAGCGCAAAAGAGGCTGCCGATTGGCTAATTGACGAAGGGCGTATCCCACAAGGAAATGACACGATTAAGATCCTGACGAACTTCTACTTCAATGTAGATCGTTATCTGCGGAACCGCTTTGATGGTAAAGTAAGAGTTGATTATGTAGCCTATGATAAACGATTCGATAAGGAATGGGATTACGGCATTTTTGTAAACCGCTTTATTGATGGATCGCAGCTGCGTAATGATGGTTGGCCAAGTAGTCGGGCGATACATACCATAAATGTTGGTGGAAAGCCCGTGTGTGCAGTATATGAACGAGGACAAGACTTTGCTTTCCAAGGACGGGCAATGGAAAAAGCTCAAAATTGGGCGGGAGCGATACAAGCCTACACGCAAGAAACTGCCGTATATAAAGACAATGAGTTGGCTTGGTTAGGACTTGCCAATTCCTCTATGAACACGGGCAATTTTGCTGGTGCACAAAATGCAACCGAACAGGCCTTATTAGTCAATCCAGCATTTTCTAGTGCATTCTATTACCAAGGGATGATCAAATTCTATCAACAGCAAAGAGATGCTGCTATTCCACTCTTTGAAAAGGTCGTAGAGTTGGATGAACGGTTTTATTTAGCACACTTCTTCCTGGGGCAGATATATAAGGACCGCAACGACTTGACCTCCGCCTTTAACTATGCACGTCGCTCGATAGAGATTAATCCTCGATTCAAACAAGGGTACCTATTGATGGCTGAGATTTATGACCGGAATAATAACCCGCAAAAAGCCCAGGAAATGCGGAATTATGCCAATTCGTTTTAGTATTGGTTCAAAAATAACCCTTCGATATTATTCCGGTGAATACTCTAAAAGCACTCCTTATCATTCGTTTATTTTATCGCATTAACCGGAAATCGAAAATTTATTTTTTCACCATTGCTTAAAGACCTCCGAAACAATAAATGAATTACAAATTATTATTCCCCACTTACCGAAATCGCTATCAGTTTATCAAGAGCTGCTTGGCCTCAATACCTGGAGACCAAGCAAGTCGGAAGATGCTTAATCTGGGTGCTGGTGAGGGAGATTATGATGCAATGATTGCCTCTTTTGGTAATCACCTTACTTCCTGTGATTTGAATGCGGCTGATGTAGCCTATGCGCAGGCATACAATGAGGGCAACGAGAAAATTTCCTATCAAGTAGAGGACGGATTAAACTTGAGCTTTCCTGATAATCACTTTGATGTCATTATCTGCATTGAAGTAATCGAGCATGTGGGAAAGCCGGAACAATTACTCTCAGAGATCAGTCGGGTACTAAAACCTGGTGGCCATCTTTTGATGACATTTCCTCGACAATCATTCCCCTGGACTTATGATCCTATCAACCGTTTCTTTGCACCTTTAGGGGAGAAACGAGTGAGTCAGGGCGCTTATGCATTTGGCCATGATTATCTGATCAACGACGAGGCCTTTGGCCAGTGGATCGCGGAGCGAAATCTGGAGGTGCAGAAGCGTCGTCCTTTGAGCCGTCATTTGGTTGGACTATTGGAAATGTACTGGACTGGGATTGTGCAGCAAATATTCAAAAGTAATACTGGAAATTCAAGTGAGACGGCTGATTCTGGCTTACGGATGCGTCCTAGTAACCGGGACCCGTTGTCAGGGAAACTAGTCGATGTATTACTATTCATTGATGAAGGACTATTCAGCTGGGCAAAGCGTTCTGTGGGGATGGGATATGTGTTGCAACTGAAAAAATGATCATTATGAGATTTATGAGATATAGCCGCTTTTTACTTAGTGGAGTTCTAGTAATGCTCTTGTTTGCTTGTGGTGGTAGTGATGACCGATTAGCTAGTTCGTCCTCGCCTAAGCGACAGCCATTTTTCGACTTCTTCAACGACATTCGTTTGGAGGTCTCGGAATTGGAAAATCAATACTCTCGATTGGACGGTTTTACTGCGGAGACAAAGAAGTTTTTGGAGAACCGCACCGCACAACAGAAATATAAGATTGGTGGGTTCTACTTTGAAAAGGGACTGAATCGCGAGCAAGGTGCTCACGACTATGCTGATCGTTTCTACCCGGATGGTGCAGTGATTCATTGTATTGTTTATCCACCGGATCAGCAAGGGATATGGCAAAATCTACTTGGGTTCAACAAAGGAAAAGGAATACAGGTAGGCCAGAACTATGTTTACTACCAGGTGTTTACCGCACAACCAACCGATACTGATCTCGAAAATAAGATCGAGGCCATCATTGAACGTAATATGGAGAAGCACGCCGCAAAGATTGGTGCGCTCATTTACTAAGACTATTAGCCCTCAACCACTTGATTTATGCAAGACAAAATTCAACTCCTCGAAGAAAAACTAGCCGCCGCTCAATTGGGTGGAGGACAACATCGCATTGACAGCCAGCACAAGAAAAATAAGCTGACTGCTCGAGAACGTGTACACTTCTTCCTTGATCCAGGGTCCTTTGAAGAAATTGGCGCTTTGGTCATGCACCGTAGCTCAGATTTTGGCATGGAAAATCAGCGCTTTCTAGGAGATGGAGTAGTTACGGGCTACGGAACGGTCAATGGCCGATTAGTCTACGTCTATGCACAAGATTTCACCGTTTTTGGTGGTTCGTTGTCCGAAACACATGCCGAGAAAATTTGCAAGATCATGGACTTGGCTATGGAGAACGGAGCTCCTGTTGTAGGGCTTAACGATTCTGGTGGAGCAAGAATTCAGGAAGGCGTGAAGTCATTAGGGGGCTATGCTGATATCTTCCATAGAAACGTAATGGCGTCTGGCGTTATTCCGCAAATCTCTGCTATTATGGGGCCCTGTGCCGGTGGTGCTGTGTATTCACCAGCCATGACGGATTTTTCGATTATGGTAGAGGAGAGCAGTTATATGTTTGTTACTGGACCAAACGTAGTGAAGACGGTTACCAACGAGGAGGTGACAGCGGAGGAGCTAGGTGGAGCGATGACGCATGCTACGAAGTCTGGTGTAACGCACCTTACCGCGGCCAACGATATTGACTGCCTGGCAAAAGTGAAGCAACTCTTAAGTTATCTACCACAGAATTGCGAAGAACGCCCTGCCTCACTTCCTTATGAAACGACTGCAGAGGTGCGCGAGCAGCTGGCGGGCATTATTCCTGATAATGCGCAGCAGCCATATGACATGCGAGATGTTGTTGCGGGCATTGTCGATGAAGACAGCTTCATGGAAATTCATGAGCACTACGCTGACAATATCATTGTAGGCTTCGCACGTTTGGGCGGACGGAGCATCGGTATCATCGGTAACCAGCCCTTGAGTTTGGCCGGTGTACTGGACGTGGAATCCTCGCGGAAGGCGGCTCGTTTTGTTCGTTTCTGTGATTGCTTTAATATTCCAATGCTGGTGTTGGTTGATGTTCCTGGTTTCCTACCTGGAACCGATCAGGAATGGAATGGTATAATTGTCAATGGTGCTAAACTGCTGTACGCTTTCAGCGAGGCTACCGTGCCGCGTATTACGCTTATCACTCGTAAAGCTTATGGTGGTGCTTATGATGTAATGAACTCCAAGCATATCGGTGCCGACTTGAACTTTGCCTGGCCAACTGCCGAGATTGCGGTGATGGGAGCCAAGGGAGCGTCAGAGATTATTTTCCGGAAGGAGATTCAGGCGTCTGATGACCCTGCTGCGATACTAGCTGAAAAGGAGGCAGAATACCAAGCGAAATTTGCTAACCCATACCTGGCTGCGGAACGAGGCTTTGTGGATCAAGTGATTGACCCTAAGTTCACTCGTCGTAAGCTGATGAAAGGGTTTGCGATGCTGGAGAATAAGGTTCGTAGTTTACCTAAGAAGAAGCACGGTAATATTCCCTTGTAAGCCTTCTCCAATTTCCAATAAAAGACTGAATTTTAGTCGCATTAGAATGCTGACTGCAACTGTAGCAGGAACGGCCCGTGTAAAGGTTACAAACTACTTACTTGGTCATTATCCTAACGATAATTCTGGTAGTGCTACCTTATTGCTACGATAGCTTCCTGTTACCTTGGGCGCCAATGTAACCCCAATATCTATGCGATATTTTTGCCGTTGCCTGTTTTGTTGGTTTTTTGCTGGCCTGTCATTCCTGCAAGCTCAAGAATGCAACTTTCCATTACCGCCCTCCAATATCTGTGCAGATGCTCCACTGCTCTGCGATCTTGATGGCTACTGCTCAAATAATATGGCTGCTACAGATTCAGGTACGCCTAATGCATTTTGTGGTATCGTGGAAAACAACAATTGGGTAGCCTTCCTGGCTGGATCTGAAACTTTCACCTTAGAGCTTACGGTGAGTAATTGCAATTTTGGGACAGGCTTGCAAGCACAGATATTCTCTACGGCCAATTGTGACTTTTATACTGCTGTTTCGAATTGTATTGATCCTGCAGTAACCAGTGCTACACTCACGGCAACGGACCTTGTTATTGGTGAACGGTACTACCTCATGATAGATGGTAAAGGTGGGGATGTTTGCGATTATTCCCTTCGATTATTGGATGGAGAAACGCTTTCGCCCGCCAATGCGATTATTGAACCTGCAGGTGCATTATGTGAAGGGGAACAACTAACGCTTAACTCCGTGGGCGTTTCTGCCAATCCGAACCTGGTCTATGAGTGGTCAACGAGCACCGGGAATATTCTCGGCGAAGTTAACACCACTAGTGTTACTATTGATGCTCCCGGGCAATACCAGCTCAATATTAGTGATGCTGGCGGTTGTGCAGATTCGGCCTTTATTGATATATCATTAGAGCCTTTACCGACATTTACTATTTCCGATCCAGACACGCTAAATTGTCTTACTGGTTTACAAGTAACCTTAGAAGCCCTTTCTACGGATCCCGCTAATATTTACAGCTATGATTGGTCAACCACGAATGGGGTTATTGCTTCTGGGGCAAACTCGGCTAACCCAGTGGTTACTCAAGCTGGAACCTACTTTGTGCGCGCCACGAATTTAGCAACGGGCTGTTTTGCTGAACAGAATGTGCTTGTGACGGCGGATGCCGCTACGCCCGTTGCCAATATTGTGGGAGGTGCGGAACTCAATTGCGTCATTGATACGATTGTCCTAAGCAGCTTGGGATCATCGAGCGGAAGTCCATTTACTTATCGTTGGGAGACCACGGATGGGGATTTACTTGGGGCAACAAATTTGTCAGAAGCCACACTGGCTACTTCTGGAACCTATTCTCTGGTTGTTCGTAATGAGCAAAATGGATGTGAGGCGATTGCGACTCAAACCGTCATCCTTAATGATGCAGAGCCAGAATCAGCACAACTGAGTGTAAGACAGCCATGCTTTGAAGAAGCTAGTGGTGGAATTCTTGTCCAGGAAGTTGTAGGTGGTACTGCCCCTTATGATATCACCCTGTCCTTGGCGGGAGAGCCGGCTCCATTTGAAGGGCTGTTGGCGGGAGAGTATCTTTTATCCATTGCTGATGCGATTGGGTGCCAATGGGATACTACGATCCAGCTCATGGAGCAGGCAGCGTTTTTTCTTGATCCTGGGCCTGATATTATTACTGGTCTAGGTTGTGAAGTGACTGTTTCTGTACTTACCAATCGAGCCCCCGCTGATATTGAGCAAATCCGTTGGGAACCAGCGATTGACTGCGATCAATGTCTCGACTTTGTATTCCTTCCAATGAATTCTACCTTTTTTCAATTAGATGTCGTGGACATCAACGGCTGTAAAGCGGATGCACAGCTTATGATTACGGTAGAAAAAGATAATGACGTATTTATCCCTAATGCCTTTTCACCTAATGGCGATGGTCGTAATGATCGTTTCTTTATTCAGTCGGGAAAAGCGGTTGATGAGATCCTATACTACCAGATTTATGATCGTTGGGGAGGTCTAGTAGCAGAACAAGGTCTCCATGCTCCGGATGATCCTGCTTTTGGTTGGGATGGTAGGATTTCCGGAGAGCCCGCTCCTGGCGGAATTTACTTGTATCAAACAGCGGTTCGGTTGATTGATGGAACGGTGCGGAATCGGTGGGGAGATGTATTATTGATCCGCTAAAAAACAAAGAAGCCGATCCAACCAGGACCGGCTTCCAACATGTTCATGGGATTAAAAAAAAGGTTGAAGCACTAAAGACAGCCTAAAGATAAGGAAAATGCTGATATGTCAAAGGCTGATTGACAACATTTTCTAGGCTGTAAGTGCTTAAAGTCTATTCTGGTTGATGAGCTCTAAGAGATCATCTCGATAGTTTTTCCCTACTGGTAAGTGCTTAGCTTGACCCTTTTCTTGAACCTCAACCATGTTGCCCATTACGGCGTCAATCTTGCTGATGTTCACAATGTAAGAGCGGTGAATACGACGGAAGATATGACTTGGTAGCTTCTCTTCCAGGCTCTTCATCGTTTGGAGGGTAACTACCCGGCTATCGGTCTGGCGAATGATTACGTAATCCTTTAGGCCTTCGATGTATACCACATCGTGATAGTATACACGCACTAGTTTTTTGTCTGCCTTGACAAACATGAAGTCTGCTTCTTTTTCAGCCGGACTTGCTACTGGGGCTGCGCTAGCTTGTGCTCCTTTGCGCTTCAGTTCAATTTGCTCCACCGCCTTATTAGCCGCCTTTAGGAAGCGCTCTAAGGAAATAGGCTTCAGTAGGTAATCTAACGCATTTAACTCAAAACCATCTACAGCGTAGTTCGAGTAGGCAGTAGTGAAAATCACCACTGGCGGATTGGCCAGCGAGCGCAGGAAGTCAATACCCGTTAGCTGCGGCATTTGGATGTCCAGGAACATCAAGTCGATGTCATTGGAGCGCAATGCTTCGTTCGCCTCAAGCGCATTACTGCACTTCTTTACGAGATTCAGATCAGGAATCTTTTCAATGTATGTCTCTAGCACATCTTGTGCTAGCGGTTCGTCATCAACAATTATTACGTTTATCATCAGGTATCATTTTGTCAAGTGGATGCTGTGGTGCTTCAATATAGCTATTCCAAGTTAATGCTCAAATGTACGGCAAAGGTATTAGGGTTGTTGCTCACCCGGAGTTCGTAACGATCGGGGTACAACAGGTTCAGTCTTCGTCTTACGTTTACCAAACCGATTCCTCCGCTTGGACGATTGTCCGGGCTGGCAATGGTTTGGCCTTTACTATTTTCAATCTGGAAATCAACCGATTTCTCGTCGATCAGCAGAATGATGTCAACAAATCCTTCTCGAAGCTGCGTATTCAAGCCATGTTTGAAACTGTTTTCCAAGAATGGTATGAGTAGGAGAGGAGCGATCTGTTGATCACCAATGAGCCCTTCTACATGAAAATTGATTCGGATATTATCGTGCTGTCGGAGACGCTCCAAATCAAGATAGTTCTTTAGATAGTTCACCTCCTTTTTCAAGGGCACTCGCTTCTCATTGCATTCGTATAGCATGTAGCGCATCATCTCAGAAAGCTTAATGACGATTTCGGGTGCTTTGTCGTCTTTCTTAAGGGTTAGCGCGTAGAGGTTGTTCAGCGTATTGAATAAGAAGTGCGGATTAATCTGACTTTTCAGAAAACGCAGCTCTGACTGCATGGTCTGAGTTTGCAGCTCTTGTTTTTCTCTTAGGTTCCGAAACCAGTCCGTGACAATTTGCAATACAGTAGAGATTCCACCCACTGTGAAAGTCAGGACAAAATAAAGGTCCAGGTTGCCAATCAAGCCCTGTTGTAAGTGTGGTTCTGCCTGAAAGCGGAAATAGAAAAAGATGACACGTAGCGGCGTAATGATAAAGGTCGCCAGGAGCAATAGCATCAGGTATGTCCCAAACCGCTTTCGAGTGAGATAGTTGGGTATGAGGTAGAATAGGTTGAAATAGACAATGAGGGCATAGAAGCCAGTATTGACTAGCTCATTAAACAAGCGAGCGCTATTACTTGATCCTGATTCGTCAAAATAGAGTAGGAGTAATAGAAAGGCCAGCCAGAACAGCAAATGATAGGCGATGCGCCCAAAGCGGCCGTTAATCAGAGCAGACCACTTCGGGGAGGCCAACATACTTAGGAATGCTATTTTCATACTGCGCAATGATGGCAATTATAAAACAAAGTTAGTAGTGCCTCCTCACTTGGATGTCATTTATTAGATTAAATTCCCCATTCACCAGACAACCACAACTTTTCCTTAGCTTTGCGCTGAAAATTTCGACCCCTATGGCTTATCAGCAAAAAGCGGTATACGACGAAGAAGTGACGGAGAAGCTGAAAGACTTCTACGGCGATATTATCGGCGAGCTTGGTGAAGATCGACAGCGCGAAGGACTGGTTAAGACGCCAGAACGAGCAGCCAAGGCAATGCAATTTCTGACGCAAGGTTATGAGCAGGATGCAGAGCAGATTCTTCGTTCGGCAATGTTCCGCGAGGACTACAGCGAAATGGTAATTGTAAAGGATATCGAACTGTATTCCCTCTGTGAACATCATATCCTTCCATTTTTCGGTAAAGCACATGTTGCTTACATCCCAAATGGTTATATCGTTGGATTGAGTAAAATTCCACGCGTAATTGATGTGTTTGCTCGTCGATTACAGGTACAGGAGCGATTGACCGATCAAATTTTGAGCAGCATTCATAAAACGCTTCAGCCAAAGGGAGCCGCAGTAGTTATTGAGGCTCGGCACATGTGCATGATGATGCGCGGGGTGCAGAAGCAAAACTCTGTTACGACCACTTCTGCCTTTACGGGGGAATTTCAGAAGGTAGAAACGCGTAACGAATTCCTTAATCTGATCAACGCAAAATTACACTAGTAATAAAACGAGCATGATCTTTTTAATTACAATCGCGTAAGGATAGGGTTGTACAAGATCATGAGAGAATGCAGTGGTTCCAAATGAGCACAAGTTTAAGTGCGATTTGCGACCCTGTAGATAATTTTTAGACAGATGAAAGCATACGTTTTTCCTGGGCAGGGTGCCCAATTTACTGGAATGGGGCAAGACCTCTACAATGATTCTGCTAGCGCAAAAGCGCTTTTCGAAGAAGCGAATGACATCTTAGGTTTCCGTCTATCAGACGTAATGTTCACTGGTGATGATCAGGAGCTCAAAGAAACGAAGATCACCCAGCCGGCTATCTTTCTACACAGTATTGTGAAAGTGAAGGAAGCTGGAAGTGATTTTGCACCAGAGGGTGTAGCTGGTCACAGTCTGGGAGAGTTCTCTGCATTGGTAGCAGCAGGAGCGATGGATTTTGCTGACGGTCTAAAGTTGGTACACGCTCGCGCAATGGCTATGCAAGAGGCTTGCGAAATGCAAAAGAGCACGATGGCCGCAGTTATCGGACTAGAAGATAAGGTAGTAGAGGATATTCTGGCCAATATCAGTGAGGAGATCGTCGTACCTGCCAACTACAATAGCCCTGGCCAATTGGTCATCTCGGGGTCTATTCCAGGTATTGAGGCTGCAAGTGCTCAACTGCAGGAAGCTGGTGCTAAGAAAGTAGTAACGCTCGCAGTAGGTGGCGCTTTTCACTCGCCTCTAATGCAGCCAGCGCAAGATAAATTGGCAGCAGCGATTGAAGCTACAAACTTCCATAGTCCACGCTGTCCGATCTATCAAAACGTAGATGCGCTTCCTCACACTGATCCAGAAGAGATCAAGGCAAATTTGGTGAAGCAGCTTACGGCGCCTGTTCGTTGGACCCAGACCGTTCAGAACATGGCTGCCGATGGATACGCTGAGTTCATTGAGGCAGGCGGTAAAGGAAGTGTACTACGTGGCTTAATCCGTCGTATCGATCGTAAATTAGCTAGCGATAGCCTTTAAAAAATTACGTTGGGCGAAGGATCAATTCGCAAATTCGCTTATCTTTCAGCACTGCTGGTAAAATAAGCATACAGCAGAGGTCATATGTTGGAATCAACTGTAGAGAGTGGCAAAATCCTCTTGGCCGAACCGTTTATGCTCGATCCTAATTTCAAGCGCTCGGCCGTTCTGCTGTGTGATCACAGTAAAGAAGAGGGTAGTGTAGGGTTTATTCTAAATAAGCCCCTGCAAACCAAGATTGATGAACTGATCGAAGAATTTCCTGAGTTTGATGCTGAGGTGTATTTCGGTGGGCCCGTCCAAATGGACACGGTTCATTATCTACACAATGTTGGTAATCTCTTGGAAGAGAGTATCGAGGTTTGCCGAGGCGTTTACTGGGGTGGAGATTTTGAGAAACTGAAGTTTTTGGTGGCTCAGGAAATGATCAAGCCCCACCAGATTCGCTTCTTTGTCGGTTACTCAGGTTGGTCAGAAGGACAACTGGCGGACGAGCTAAGCTACGGCTCATGGGTTGTAGCGAATATGGACGCCAATTATGTCTTTAAGTCTGAACCAGATACCCTCTGGCAATCCATCATGAACAACAAAGGCAACACCTATTCTGTAATTGCCCAAATGCCAGAAGATATTTCCTGGAATTAGGAAGCTCTTAAGCGTAGCCTTGCCTATATTTGCGGCATGAACGAAAAAATTCTGATCCTCGATTTTGGTTCCCAGTACACCCAGCTTATCGCCCGCAGGGTGCGCGAACTGAATGTCTACAGTGAAATTGTGCCCTACAATAAAATACCCGCCCTGGATGATAGCATCCGGGGTGTTATATTATCGGGCAGTCCTTTTTCGGTAAAAGATGAAAATGCTTTGCATCCGGAATTGGAAAAACTGGTTGGTGAACGACCTTTGCTCGGCGTGTGTTACGGCGCACAGTACCTCGCGAATTACTATGGTGGCCAGGTAGAACGGTCTAAGAAACGTGAGTACGGCAAGGCTAACCTCCAAGCTGCTCACGCTGAGGATCCGTTACTGAATGAGATTTCGACAGATTCTCAAGTTTGGATGTCACATGGCGATACCATTACCGCACTTCCAGATCAGTTTGAACTATTGGCCGGCACTGATAGTATTGAGGTAGCGGCTTTTCGTTCGCAAGAGGGTGCCTTTGCTGCCCCTGTTTATGGTCTTCAATTTCACCCAGAGGTTTATCATAGCCTGGAAGGAAGTCAACTGATTCGCAACTTCGTGATGAATATTGCCGGTTGTTCGGGCTCCTGGACTCCTGCTAGTTTTGCGGAAGAAACCATCGAAGGATTACGGAAAAAGATCGGTAGCGATCGTGTCCTGCTTGGTCTTTCCGGTGGGGTGGATTCTACTGTAGCGGCAATCCTTCTGCACCGGGCAATTGGTAAGCAATTGTTCTGCTTCTTTGTAGATAATGGCCTACTGCGAAAGGATGAGTTCGAGGAAGTTTTGGCTTCTTACCAAGGAATGGGGCTTCAGGTTTTTGGAATCGACGCCAAAGAACGCTTTTATCGGGAGCTTGAGGGCGAACAGGATCCTGAAGGTAAGCGTAAAATCATCGGTCGCGTCTTCATTGACGTGTTTATAGAGGAAGCGGCTAAGCTAAAAGATATTAAGTGGCTGGGGCAAGGAACAATCTATCCGGACGTTATTGAGTCGGTATCTGTTCATGGTCCTTCCGTGACCATTAAGTCACACCATAATGTTGGTGGTCTACCGGATTACCTGCATCTAGATATTGTAGAACCGCTGCGAATGCTCTTCAAAGATGAGGTGCGTCGTGTTGGTAAAACACTGGATATTCCAGACAGTATCCTGGGACGCCATCCTTTTCCTGGACCTGGACTAGGAATTCGTATATTGGGGGCGATAACACCAGAAAAGGTGGCGCTGCTACAGGAAGCTGACGCTATTTTTATCAACAACCTGCGTAGCTCTGGTTTGTATGATAAAGTTTGGCAAGCAGGCACTGTATTACTCCCAGTACAATCCGTTGGAGTGATGGGAGATGAGCGGACATACGAGAAGACCGTGGTATTGCGCTGTGTAAATTCTACGGATGGTATGACTGCAGAATGGAGCCATCTACCTCATGATTTCTTGGGCAAAGTGTCCAGCGAAATCATCAATAACGTAAAAGGAATTAATCGCGTTGTATATGATATCAGCACCAAGCCACCGGCAACCATTGAATGGGAATAAGTATTTTTCTGCCTTCCAATGGATGTGCGCCCTATTATTTGGTGTGCTGCTTTTTTCTTCTTGCGAGCTTTTTAAGCCAATTTCGCAAGGTGGAGGTACCAATCCTAAGGATGACAAAGAAGAGCTAGACCCTATTCAGGGAAGAAGAGTTTATGATCCTGCAACGGGGACCTTCGTGGTAGTGCAAAATGCACCTACAGATCCGATGGATACCATCCGTTGGCGTGATATCCCGTCATCATTGGAACCGCCAATTTACTCCACCTCTGCACCTGTTGCTCAGAATCCTGGTGGAACTAATCCGGTGACCCCAATCGGCATCGGTGAGGGTAACTCTCAATTACTTTCTTCTTACAATGTGGCGGTCGTACTGCCATTCTTGTCAGATCGATACAACAGCGTTGACGGAAGAATTGCTTCGAATTCCATCTGGGCACTCCAGTTCTATAATGGAATGGAAATGGCCTTTGATGAACTTGATCAGGCTGGCATTTCTTTGAACGTTAATGTAATTGATACTAAGGCGAATCCGCGTGAGGTTAGCAGCTTAGCTCGCTTCAATCGCGATCTGAATAGTGCCCATATGATTATCGGGCCTTACTTGCGTGATAACGCATCAGTCTTAGCGGAAAAAGCGCGCTTAACTGGTGCGGTTTTGGTATCGCCACAGTCGGCCTCCTCTTCTATTTCGGCTCGCAATCCGAACTACGTACAGGTCAAGCCAACTTTGGCAACTCACTGTAAAGCCATCATGCAGCATGCGCTGCAAGATCATACCCGCGAACAAATTGTATTGGTGGGCATGGATACGGAAGCCGAGGCAGCACGCTTCGATTACTTCCAAAAAGAGTATGAACGTCTGAACGGATTGGAGGATACAGAGCCGCTGAAGCGTCTGTTGATTGATACTACCCAACTAGACATGCAGGAAGTGGACCTCAAGCCTTGGTTTAGCTTCGATAGAGAAACGGTCTTTATTGTTCCTAGTTGGAGTCAAGAATCCTTTATCTATAACTTCCTACGTAAGTTGGATCTCGATCGTCAGCAGTATCAGATGGTGCGGGTTTACGGCATGCCGCAGTGGATGGATTATGAGCGAATTGATTTTGACTATTACGAAAAACTCAATGTACATGTGAGTAGTAGTAGCTTTATCGACGATCTCAACCCTGATATCCGGGCTTTCAAGCGCCGCTACTATGATCGCTATGGCGAAATTCCTTCAGATCAGGCATTTCTTGGTTATGATGTGACCAACTATTTCTGCCGCATGATTAACACCTATGGAACGAAGTTTCAGTACCGTCTGCAAGAAAACGTGGACGAATTACTACATACTGATTTCCAGTTTCAACCGGTTATTATACCTACTACAACAGGTGTTGAATTTCCTCAGGTAGAACGTTGGGAGAATCAATTTGTCAATATTCTGAAGTTCCAGAATTACCGCTTTACTAAAGCTGAGTAAGCATGTCAGGTCTTACTGATCAGCGGCGAGAACGTCTTCGTTCGGTAGCATACCGGAGGCAGGCTGATTTTACCGTCATCCTGGAGAACGTGCATGATCCGCACAATATCAGTGCGGTACTTCGTTCCTGTGAAGCTGTGGGGATAGCAGAAGTGTTTATTCTTTACACCGAAGAAGAACTCCAAGAAGAATTCATAGAGATTGGGAAGAAGAGTTCGGCCGGTGCCCGTAAGTGGTTAACGGTGAACTACTATACGCAATTGGATAACTGCTTTAATGCTGTGCGTTCCAGGTATGATCATATCTATGCAACGCATATGGCAGAGAATGCAGTGTCTCTCCATGAATTAGACCTGTCTGAATCTGTAGCGCTCTTGTTTGGAAACGAGCACGATGGCGTTAGTGAGGAAGCCTTGGCCCGAGCAGATGGCAACTTCCTTATTCCTCAAATGGGGATGGTTCAAAGTTTGAATATTTCGGTCGCCTGTGCTGTGAGTGTCTACGAGGGCCTACGTCAACGATTGGCGAAGGACTTCTACGGAGAGAATAATCCAGCTGAGTCCGCACAACAGGAGGCATTATTCCAAGACTACGTGCGGCGACATGAGGAACGCACTTCCGGCAAGAAAGTACGCCGACTGGATTAAGATTCTACACTTTTTAATAGTTAGGTCATGTTAAAGAAGATACTCTTGGCGCTTACCGCCCTGATAGGGATAATGTTATTCAGTGTATACCATTCTGATCTCAGTCGAGAGGAACTTTGGAAACGCTATTCCTACGAAGAAAGTAAGACCATGGACTTGGACGGAATGCCCGTTCACTTTCGCGATATTGGGGAGGGAACACCAATTGTTTTACTTCATGGCACCGGAGCTTCTCTACATACCTGGCACGGTTGGGTCAATCACTTGTTGGATAGCTTTCGACTAATTTCTGTAGACCTACCGGCCTTTGGCTTGACCGGGCCTCATCCAAAGCGAGATTACAGTATTGCGGCTTACGTTGAATTCGTTGACCAGTTCGTCCAGCAGATTGGTGTAGATAGTTTTGCGCTGGCTGGCAATTCTCTTGGTGGGTTAATTGCGTGGTCTTATGCCGCAGATTACACGGATAAGATCACAGAATTAATACTACTAGATCCATCGGGCTTCCCTGGCTTAAGTGCTGCCGATAAGGCACCACCGCTACCCATGCGTTTAGCACAGAATCCAATCAGTGCTGCATTACTTAAGCGACTCACTCCAAAGTCAATCATCGAAAAATCCCTATTGGATGTATATGCGGATGATTCCAAAGTGGATCAGCCATTAATTGACCGCTACTTTGATATGAGTCTCCGTGAAGGGAATCGCCAAGCCTTTGTAGATCGCTCCAATACTGCCAGAAGTATAGATACGCTTTCGCTAAGGAATATCCACCAACCAACTATGATCATGTGGGGAGAGGAAGACCTGTGGATACCAGTGGGGGATGCAGAGCGATTCTCGAGATTACTTCCTAATGATACGGTGGTCATTCTTCCAAACATTGGGCATGTTCCTATGGAAGAAGAACCAGTTTTAACGGCACAGGTAATTGCCGACTGGCTACAAAAAGTACGAGACTAAGGGGCAAAGAAAAAGGGAGAACATAAGCTCTCCCTTGAAAATGGTATGTAAAATAGATAGCCTCTTGGTAATATGCAGTAAACGCAAATAGAATAGGCGCTGGTATGCGACCTAGCTATTTCCTTTGCGATAGTCTGCCAGGAATTTCTCCAAACCAATATCCGTCAATGGGTGCTTTAGCATACCCAAGAATGAACTTAACGGACAGGTCACAACATCTGCACCAGAAATAGCTGCATCCACAATATGCTTAGAATTGCGGATGGACGCGGCCAAAATCTCTGTCTCAAATCCCTGTATAGCGTAGATCTCTGCGATCTGCTTAATCAAATCCATGCCCTCCCAATTGATATCGTCAATACGACCAATAAAAGGAGATACATAGGTAGCGCCGGCTTTAGCTGCTAAGATCGCCTGTGCACCGCTAAATACGAGGGTGCAGTTCGTTGGGATACCATTCTCGGTACACCAGCTAAGCGCCTTTACGCCTTCTTTAATCATCGGAACCTTAACTACGATATTATCAGCAATATCTGCTAAGGCCTTTGCTTCTTCCACCATTCCGGCGAAGTCCGTCGAAATTACCTCGGCACTTACATCGCCATCTACGATTTCACAAATGGCAGCATAGTGCTTAAGAATGTTGTCTGTACCGGTGATGCCTTCCTTCGCCATCAATGATGGGTTAGTCGTTACACCATCGAGAATACCGAGGTCTCTGGCTTCTTTGATATCGTCAAGATTAGCCGTGTCGATGAAAAACTTCATGTTAGATTGTGAACTTGGAGAGGTGGGGAAAAGAAGGTGAGCAAACACACCAGTCGCTACAACCTCGTACCCTTGCTGCGTTTCCGCCCTGGGGGAGTTAGAGGGAGCTGACTCTGTGCCGCCCACCGGGGGCAAAGCTAGATAAATAGATTGTGAACTACAAATTTTTTGAACACTCCTTAATCTGTAGTTTCATGCCTCTATTTATGTTGCTAGCTCTTAATGATTCCGGTTTTTTCACCGAAGTAATGTACAAACTGCCTCATACTTGTCGCTAACTCAGCATTCTGTGTTGCTTTGAAGTAGGTGTCGGCTAATCCTCGGAGCGTCTGGAAGACGAAACGATCCATTTCGATTACTTGCATTTCTGTTGTCCACAAGTCAATTTTGAGCGTGTCTTTTGATTCCTCGTCAAATAATGACAATAACATGGCCTTTGCGTGTTGCTGACCGTTTGGATTATCGGAAGCATCCCAATCAATGCTGACGGGGCGTTTTTCCTCGTTTAATCCTACCTTAATATTGATATCGCTGGTTTGAATTACTTCTTTACTCATGCTAGTTTTATTTGCGGCGACAAAGCTACAACTTAAGAGGATATTCTGACGGTAAATGCCTTGGATTATAAGGCTTTGGGCTAGTATTCTACAGTAAGAGTATAGTATCGAGCACCAATTCCACCCCATATGCCCAAACCACCCTCAATATTATGATCGACTCTGGTGTAAGAGGAGAACGGCCCCTGATTGGCTCGGCTAAATTCTAAGGTGTTCCAAAAATTGAAATGCTCCTGGTTGATACTCATCCACTTAATGGTAATCTCGTCTCCAACGCGGAATAAACCAAAGGTTTCCTGGTCAAATTCGCCATCTAGTGGTTCTGCTTTTGCCAAGGGTAACTCAAATTCTTGTCCTTCGAATAGAAGGTCATCTGTGACTGATCCGAAGGGACGCTCAAAGGGACCGTCTTCAATTTGAGTGAAGTAGCGGTAGAAATTGGACATTGCTGGTGGATCACTTAGAAAGACCCGAAGCTGTGCCAAGGTATCATTGGGTTCCCCAGGAGGGGGCGTAAAGTACAGTGAATCTAGTGGTACGATCGGTGGAATAGTAGTAACTGCTGAAAGTTCTTTGCCCTCCGCTTTAATGTTCAACTCATAGGTGTTTCCTGCTTCACCTAGCATCTGAAGACTCAAGTCTACATAGACGCAGAAGTTAATTCCAAGGCTATCGATATCGACACCAAGCAGGTCTGCGGCCTGTTCTCTGAATTCTTCCGGCACATCTTCTAAGCACAGCTCAGTCAGTTGCACCGTAGTCGATCCATCAGAAACGGTGACTTCAGCGTCACGCACAAAGGCGTCGCTGAGTTGCTCCGGACTCAACTCACTAAAGAACGCAAAGCTGCGTGTAAGGAAAACGTAGGGTGGGGTAGGCCGGTCACCGGCTTCGATGTAGCCTTCAACAACAATTTGCTCTTCCACGTCTACTACCGGAGGAATAAACTCTTCCTCGCAATTCCAGCAAGCTAGTGAAATTAAGCCCAATACTAGAAAAGTGTAAAAATGACTGCGGATCATCATAGAACCACGCTTTTAGGAACAGCACGAAAATAAAATGCGATTCTTTCTACATTTTTCAAATAGCTAAAACGTTTAAAATGAACCACTTATTTATCTATTGTGAAATAGAGAATCGCATTTTATTTTCTGCGCAATACTAAGGCATGAATCGCAGAAAAGTTAACTATGGGTAAGAAGGTCATTATCACCGGTGCTACCGGTATGGTTGGAGGAATCGCTCAGGAGCTATGTCTGGCTAGTGATCAAGTCGATCAAGTGATTAGCATCGTGCGCCGGCCGAGCGGAACGGAGCATGAAAAACTCCAAGAGTTGATCGTGCCAGACTTACTTAATTATGAGCCAGACCCTGTTGGTTTTCAGGATGTTGATGCAGTCTTGTTTTGCATTGGTGTATACACAGGTGCTGTAGCAAGAGATGAATTCCGCCGGATCACGGTTGATATTCCCATGGCTTTTGCGAAACATCTACATGCACACTCTCCGCAAGCAATATTCTGCCTATTGAGTGGAGCCGGAGCCGATCGTACGGAAAAGAGTCGATTCATGTTTGCTAAAGACAAAGGTGTCGTTGAGAATCTGCTTTCTGCGGTTGGTTTCCAAGCTTTTCACACCTTCCGACCAGGCTATATTTATCCAGTAACTCCTAGAGACGAGCCTAATTTGAGTTATCGCATTTCCAGGGCGTTGTATCCACTCATTCGCCTAATGGGTAACAATGCTAGCATCAAATCTACCGAGTTAGCACAAGGGATGTTTGAGGTTGGCGTTGCCGGCGCATCCGCGGAAGAAATCCTGGAAAACAGGGATATCCTGGCGTTGCTACCTACTAGCTAACCTGCCGCCGTTGTTCTTGCCAATATCCTAGAAGTAAGAAAAACAGGGCTATGACTAGGCTGTGCATCTCCACATTACTCAGTCCAGGAATTGCCGACTCTTGGATATATTCATTGCGAAACATATCAAAGTCTCTCACAATCATAGGAAGAGAGTAGGGGAGGTACAATGCCAACTTCTGCCCGGTGACGGACATGATGATACCCAGTACGAATCCGAATACGCCAATTCCCAGCGGAACTAGAATGTTTTTGAAACGCAGCGACAACCAGTATTGCCAGCTAATCAAACCCAGGCTTGCCAAGAAGAAATGCCGCATTTCACTAAGCAAATAGCGCACATCAGGTTGGTAGTAGTTGAATTCGTATTCTGGCCGGAATGTGTTCAAAAGATAAGCTGATAGTACCACCCCACACATCAATATGGCGATGCTACAGAGGTATAAGAAAACCATGGTCAGCCACTTCGTTATGTAGAACTGCCCACCCCGATAGGGTAGGGTGTACAGGTATTTCCAGGCATTGGCCCGCTGCTCAATAAAAATCAATGCACTTACAAGCAGAACGGTGTACGGTACCACAATAAAGAGGTTGAATATGGCCAGCGTAGCATCGAAGTAGCGCTCCCAGGGATCTATATTAAGCTTTACCACATTGTGGGCATCTAGCAAATGCCCCATGAAAACTCCAGTAGCAGTAAGCAAAGTGCAAAGCGCCAGTAAATACCAGACTGGGCTACGCTTGAGCTTGATGATCTCGCTTCGAAACAGCGGAAGCGAATGACGTCGAGTAGTATTGCTCATGCCTCCTGCTGGTTTAGTTCGATAAATAGTTGCTCCAGATCACTTTGCTGGAAGGCAATTTCATAGATGTCGACCCCCGCCGCTACCAACTTTCTGATGAGCTCAGGGACTTCTTGCGGAGAAACGCCAGAAAGGCGAAGTAGATCCTGTTCTTTAGCAATAATCTGGCTCGCAGGGAATAAGGTTGCGGCCTGCCCCGGTGCACTGGTGCGAACAACGAGCTGTTGCTGTTCAGCCTTCCAGTTTCTTAGCGCTCCTTGATCGCCTTCAAAGATCAGCGCACCATCGCGGATGATTCCCACATGAGTAGCCATCTTTTCGATTTCAGATAGCAGGTGACTTGATAGTAGAATGGTCTTTCCTTCTTGCTGGAGTTGTTGGAGAAGCTTACGAATATCACTGATTCCCTGAGGATCAAGCCCATTTGTGGGTTCATCTAGAATGAGCAAATCAGGTTCGTGCAGTAGCGCCATCGCCAAACCTAACCGTTGCTTCATACCAGTCGAGTAATGCTTAGACAGCTTGTTTTGCGCATGCAGAAGGCCAACTTGGTCCAAAACCTGCGGAATACGAGTTTCTTCTACCTGTTGGTAGCGACAAGCCAGACGAAGATGATCCTTTGCCGATAAATTCGGATATAGGGAAGGTGCTTCAATTAGGGCTCCAATTCTTCGCAGCACTCCACGATTTAATCGGTCCAGTACCTCATCAAAAAGATGGATCGTTCCGGCTTGTGGTGCGAGTAGACCAAGAAGTGTTCTGATGGTTGTACTCTTACCAGCGCCGTTCCTACCCAGAAACCCATAAATACTGTTTTCTGGAACGTCGAGGCTGAGCTGCCTAAGAATTGGACTTCCTTTTTGGTAGCTGAAGTCTAAATTGTTTACCGAGACAATGTCCATATTTAGGTGTTCTCTTGAGCGTTCTTAATAGTGAGTACTACCTGCTTTAACTGGCGTTCCCACCAACCATTCGTGTACTTGGCAGCAACAGTACAGTTGAGGCTAGGCACATGCAAGATTACCGTGCTCCACAAGCCGCCATGCATATAGGCGTCTTCTCCAAACATAGTGACCTTCCACAATCCCTGGCGATAGTCCTTGTAGCGAGGGTCTTCCGCTGTATCGTAACTATCGGCATAGGTCGCGGCCTCAAGCATTAATTCCAAGGTTTCCGGCTGCTTGTACACGTTTCCGTTAAACAGCTGATGGAAAAATTGAGCAAGATCCTCGGTGGTAGATACCAGGCCACCGCCTCCGTACAAGTCCACCGACGGATCCCAGTTAGAAGCATCCAGGTGACGGAAATAGCTATGGACGAATTCAATATCCGCCGCGGTGGCAGGTTCGATGCTCTCCAGCCAGGTGCTGCCGAGCCCTAGTTCTTCATAGGATAGCAGCTGCCTAAGTGCTGCTCCTAAATTGGTGTCTTGGGCTATTTCCAATATCTCTCCTGCCAGGACGTATCCAGTATCTGAATACTTGTATAGTTCGCCGGGTTGTCCAACTGGTTGGCCAGTATCCATGGCTAATTGTACTTGCTCAGAACGCGTCCACCTTTTTTGCGGATTACTCATGCAGATTTCCACGTAGGTGTCTCCCCCCATCGCATAGTCATATAAGCCGCTAGTGTGGTTCAGACATTGCCGCCAGGTAATTTGCTGTGGATCATATCCACCTGCCTCTAGCATCTCGATGTATTCGGCAGGAAGTTTTTGGGCAATAGGTTCGTCTAGCTCCAGTTGGCCATCCTCAACCAGCCGAAGCATAGCAGTCGCTACAAAGGTCTTGGTAATACTTGCGATTCGGAAGGGCTGCTCGCTACGGAGACTATCCACCCGTTCTTTGCTGTCAAAGCCAACAGAGCTAGTCCACGCTAGATCTAAGTCAGGTGCCAGGACCGTCATATTTATGCCCGCAATCTGGTCGAAGGAGCCACGAATGGCCTCTTCCAGTATGGCTTGTAAACTCTCCTCTACTTGCTCCGGTGGTGGGTTAGTATCAACCGTGTGACAACTACTGCATAGGAAAAGACAGTAGCAAAGTGTGATAAGTGGTATTCTCATATATCATCCTTAACGCAGCGCAAAAGTGTCAAGTGCCTCTTAACACAGATTAGGTAGGTATGACCTTGGTCAAACGAGTACGGGCTGCCCCCCAATGGAGAACAGCCCGCTAGCGAAGGGTTTCTCATACCTTCATATGGCAAAAGTAGCTAATTGATACCCTTCGCTACAACTATTCAAGGACTATTTCGCCATCGCTTTGCGAATTACTCCAATAATAGCCATCAAAACACCACCACCGACGCCACCGCCAGCAATGCTTGATAGTATTCCTGCTAGGTCCATACTCCCGCTACTGGCAGCCATACCCAGCATTCCTAGCAGTTGACCTCCTAAGCCACCTCCGAGGATACCGGCCAGTGAATTTCCTAGGGTACCCAAAGAATTTTCTTTCATCAAAGAACCAGCTACATTTCCACCAACGGCGCCACTGGCCAACTGAATAATTAATGGTAATAAATCCATTTCGTTTCGTTTTGTTTTGTAAGAAAATAGAGTTGTGGTATAAATAGTATTCGTATGCTCAAAGTACCAAATTAAAATGATGTTTTGAGTTTTTGGTCTAGTGAATAACACGGAACCATTCTAGCGCAGGATGAACTGTATTTATTGGGAGATAATCCGCAAGCTGCTGGCATTTTTACTGCCGGCAAATCATTATCTTTGCCGCACTTTTTCAAGAAAGATCCAACTCATAGGGTTGGGTGCAACAATCAAACATGGAATTACCAAAGCATTATTCACCCCAAACCGTCGAAAAGAAGTGGTACGACCACTGGATGGAGCAGAATTATTTCCACAGCGAACCTGATGAGCGCGAGCCATACAGCGTGGTAATTCCTCCACCAAACGTGACGGGTGTCTTGCACATGGGGCATATGCTCAATAATACCATTCAGGATATCCTTATTCGGAAGGCTCGTTTAGATGGAAAAAACGCTTGTTGGGTTCCGGGAACAGACCACGCGTCTATTGCTACGGAGGCCAAGGTAGTTCGTATGCTACGCGAAAAGGGTATCAAGAAGAGTGACATCGGTCGTGAGGAGTTTCTCAAGCACGCCTTCGCGTGGAAAGAAGAGTACGGTGGTATCATCCTCGAACAGCTCAAGAAACTAGGCGCAAGTTGTGATTGGGAGCGTACGCGATTCACGATGGAGGAATCGCTAAGTAAGGCCGTTATTCACGTTTTCATTGACCTCTACCGCAAAGGCCGCCTCTACCGTGGACTTCGCATGACCAACTGGGACCCAGAGGCCCTGACGGTATTGTCCAATGAGGAGGTGATTTACGCTAACGAAAACTCCAAGCTATATCACGTTCGCTATCAGGTTGAGGGAAGCGATGAGTACGTTGTTATTGCTACTCAGCGTCCGGAAACCATTATGGCGGATACCGGTTTGGCGGTCCATCCAGATGACGAACGCTATAAGCACTTGCACGGTAAGCGAGTGATCGTACCGCTGGTTAATCGCGCAGTTCCGATCATCACGGATACTTATGTTGACCTCGAGTTCGGTACCGGTGCCTTGAAGGTAACGCCAGCACACGACCCTAATGACTACGAGCTAGGGGAGAAGTATGGCCTGGAAGTGATTGATACGATCAATCTTGATGGTACACTCAATGAGCTGGCTCAGTTCTGCGTTGGTCAGGACCGTTTTGAGGCTAGAAAGAACATTGGCAAGATGCTCAAAGAAGCGGGTGCCTTGGTAACCATTGAGGATTATCATACGCGAGTTGGCCGTTCTGAGCGGACCAATGCGGTAGTTGAGCCTAAGCTGACGCTGCAGTGGTTCTTGAAGATGGATGAGTTTGCTGCTACTGCATTGGAGGCAGTTCGTTCGGAGGAGGTGAAGTTCTTCCCGGAGAACATGTGGAACATGTACAACTCTTGGTTGAAGGAAGAAAACGTTCGCGACTGGTGTATTAGCCGCCAGCTGTGGTGGGGCCAGCAGATTCCTGCCTGGTACTATGAAGAAGAAGTTTTCGTAGCAGCTACGGCGGAAGAGGCCCTTCAAGAAGCGCGTGAGCGCCTGGGGAATGCTGACCTACAATTGGAAGACCTAAAGCGTGATGAAGATGTAGTCGATACCTGGTTCTCAAGCTGGTTATGGCCAATTTCCGTTTTTGACGGATTTGAAAATCAGGAAGAACTCAAATACTATTATCCAACCAACGCCCTGGTTACGGGTTGGGACATTATGTTCTTCTGGGTAGCACGTATGATCATGTCTGGCTATGAGTGGGCACCAGAATTATTAGGTGCTGATCACCCAAAGATGCCATTCCGCGATGTATACTTCACGGGGATGGTACGTGATAGTAAGCGTCGGAAGATGTCGAAGTCACTTGGTAACTCACCAGATGCTTTGTCTCTAATTGATACGTACGGAGCGGATGGTGTTCGCTTTGGAATGTTATCCTCTGGTTCGGCAGGTAACGATATCATCTTTGATGCGCCACTTGATCCGAAAACTGGGCAAGTTCTCAATGAGAGCAAGCTGTGTGAACAAGGAAGTAAGTTCTGCAACAAGATGTGGAATGCACTTCGCTTGATCAGCAGCTGGGAGGTAGATGCGAGTAAGGAAGAAGGAGCTATCAATACCATGGCTGCTACCTGGATCGAGTCTCGTCTTTCTCAAGTTAATACTGAAGTAACTCGCTTGATCGGTGAATACCGTTTGAGTGATGCCATTATGGAACTGTACAAGTTCATCTGGGCCGACTTCTGTTCTTGGTATTTGGAGATGATCAAGCCCGACTATGGCGCGCCGATTGATGCCGAGACTCTTGAGGCTTCCCTCAGCATTTACGAGCGGCTGATGACCCTGCTGCACCCGTTCATGCCCTTCATCACCGAAGAAATCTGGCACAACCTGCGGGAGCGGGCAGATGGGGATGACTGTGTGATGAGCAAGTACCCAACGGCTGATGCTTACGATCAGGCACTGATCGACCGCATTGAGCAGGCCAAGAACATCGTAGCCAGTGTACGGGAAACCCGCAACAGCAAGGGTGTGAAGATGAAGGATGAGCTTGCCCTTTTCGTTCAGGACGAAGCCAACAGCCGCGCGTTGTTCGAACTTACCGGTCTGCGCGAGATGATCATCAAGATGGCAAACCTGTCCGGGCTGGACTTCAGCAGCGACGAGGTCCCCAACAGCGTGTCCTTCCTGTCCGGCAAGACCCAGTTTTTCCTGGAGCTGAATCAGGAAATTGACACGGAAGCCGAGTGCAAAAAGCTCAAAGAAGACCTGGAATACCAAAAGGGTTTCGTAGCCAGTGTGGAGAAAAAGCTAAGCAACGAGCGCTTCGTCAATAATGCCCCCGCACCGGTAGTGGAACGTGAGCGCATGAAACTGGCTGACGGCCAGGCCAAGGTCAAAAACCTGGAAGAGCAACTGGCCAGCATGGGCTGCCAGTAAGGCATATTAAAGCATATTAAGCAGGGCTGTTTCCGGTAACAGGAGGCAGCCTTTTCTTTTTTGCCGAACAAAATCGAGGCATCAGACGGTTTAATTAATAAAACCTACCATGAGCTGGTCCCTTAAGATTGCCCGCCTCTTCGGCATCAATGTCTACATCCACTGGACGTTCCTGATTCTGCTGGGGTGGATTTTCCTGTCGAGCCTGGGCTCCGGGCAAAACATGCAGGAAGCCCTGCTGGGCGTGGCCTTTATCCTCACCCTCTTCGCCTGTGTGGTGCTGCACGAGTACGGGCACGCCCTGACCGCCCGCCGCTTCGGCGTCCCCACCCGCCGCATTACCCTGTTGCCAATTGGTGGGGTGGCAAGTTTGGAGAAAATGCCGGAAAAACCCCGCGAAGAATTGCTCGTAGCCATTGCCGGGCCCGCTGTAAATGTCGTGATTGCCCTGCTGCTCTTTATCGTGATGCAGGTAGCAGGCATCACCTTCCCCACCGAGCAACTGGAAGACCCCAGTCAGATCAGCCTGGGCAATGCCTTCATCCCCAACCTGCTGGCCGTCAACATCATCCTGGTGCTCTTCAACCTTATACCGGCCTTCCCCATGGATGGCGGACGGGTACTGCGCGCACTGCTGGCGATGAAGTACGACCGGGCCAAAGCCACCGCCATAGCCGCTCAGATCGGGCAGTTTCTGGCCATTGGGTTCGTCTTCCTGGGCTTTATGTACGACTTCTGGCTGATCTTTATCGGGCTGTTCATCTTTCTGGGCGCCAGCGGAGAATCGCGTTACGAAACCACCCGCCACCTCCTCACCGACCTCAAGGTCTCAGACGTACTCATGCACCAATTCACCGAAATGGATGCCTGGTCGCCCATCAGCGAAGCCATCGACACCCTGCTGGACGGACAGGAAAAGGACTTCATTGTCACTGAACAGGGCGATCTCATCGGCACCATCTCCCGGGACGACATCCTGCGCGGGCTACAGGAAATGGGCCCGGCAGAACGCATCAAACGCATCGTCAATACCGATTGGGTCAGGCTCTCGCCGGACATGGAGCTCAATGAAGCCTACGACCTGATGAACCAGCGCAACCTGAGTATCTGCCCGGTCTACAACCCCGAAGGCGACCTCCTCGGCGTGCTGAATACCGAGAATATCCTTGAGGCGATTATGATTGAGCGGGCCCGTGGTGGGCAGGGGGAGAGTTAATACGCCAGCAACTCCCCTATCGCCTCCTGCACCTGTTCCATGGAAAGCACCATAGCCCGTTCCAGCACCTCATTCAGCGGGATAGCCGGCATATTCTCAGAACCGATCGTGCGTACCGGTGCATCAAGGTGCTCAAAGCAATGCTCCTGAATACGGGCAGCCAGGCTTTGCGCGAAGGTGTTATGGACCGGCTCTTCCGTAACCACCAATACTTTGTTGTGGCGGCGGGCAGCATCGTACATCGCCTCCTCATCCACCGGGCTTAGGGTGCGCAGGTCGATGACCTCCACTTGTCCGGGATAGGCTTTGGCCGCGTTCAGCGCCCAGTGTACGCCCATGCCGTAGGTAATCACCGCCAGGGAATCGCCTGCCGCTATCTGCTCCGGGTCCGCCTGTAAAGCCACCCGCGCTTTCCCGAAAGGAATGACATAGTCTTCATCGGGCATAATGGTCTTGGCAGCTTCGGTGCCTTTCATTTTTGACCAGTACAGCCCTTTGTGCTCGAAAATGACGACCGGGTTCGGGTCGTAGTAGGCGGACTTCAGCAGCCCTTTGAGGTCGGCTCCCGTGCTCGGATAGGCGATTTTTACGCCACGGATGTTCGTCACCACCGATTCCACACTGGAAGAGTGGTATGGGCCACCGCTGCCGTATGCTCCAATCGGCACTCGGATGATACTGCTGACCGGCCATTTCCCATTGGAAAGGTAGTACGACCGGCTGACTTCCGTGAACAGCTGGTTGAGCCCCGGCCAGATGTAGTCAGCAAACTGCACCTCCACAATAGGTTTGAGCCCCGTCGCGGACATCCCCACGGTACTGCCGATGATGAAAGCTTCCTGAATGGGCGTATTGAACACCCGGTCGTCGCCAAATTTCTGCGCCAGGGTGGCAGCCTCGCGAAATACGCCGCCGAGCCGGCCGCCCACATCCTGACCATACAGCAGGCATTCCTTGTGTTGGCGCATCAGCTCCTCCACCGCAAAGAGGGCACTGTCTACCATAACGGTTGGGGTACCGCCGGCAGGTTCCCGCTCGCCCCGCTCTTCGGTAATGGGCGTGGGCGCGAAATCATGGGTGTATAAGTCTTCCGGTTTGGGGTCTTCGGCTGCCCGGGCACGCTCGAAGTGCTCAGCAACCAACGCCCGTGCCTCCGCTTCTATCTTTTCCACCGCTGCTTCGGTAGCAATATCTTCATTGAGCAATTTATCGCGCAGTACCGGATACGGGTCGCGCTCAGCCGCTTCCTCCAGGTCATCCCGGTACCATTCCTTGCGGACGCCGGAGGTGTGGTGGTTGAGCAGGGGCACCGTAGCGTGTATCAAAAACGGGCGGCGCTCCTTACGCACTTTACGGATCACCTTGCGCAGGGTGTCGTAACAAGCTGCAAAATCGCTGCCATCAATGCTTTCCACTTCAATCCCCTTGAAGCCGGCAGCGTACTCGGCGGCATTTTGCGCCCGGGTCTCCGCCGCGTTAGCAGAGATGTCCCAGCCGTTGTCCTGTACCAGATAAATAATGGGAAACTGCTTAAGTGCGGCCATTTGCAGGGCTTCAGCTACTTCTCCTTCTGTTACAGAAGCATCGCCCAGGGAACAAACCACGACGGGGTTTTTCCCACCAAAATCCTCTGCCAGCCCCTGCTGCTCTTTGTACTGAATGCCCATGGCCACGCCGGTGGTCGGAATAGCCTGCATCCCGGTCGCTGAGGACTGATGCGGGATTTTCGGCTTATCCTCGTCCTTCAGGCTGGGATGGGAATAATACGTCCGCCCACCGGAAAACGGGTCGTCCCGCTTCGCCATCAGCTGTAGCATTAGGTCGTAGGGCTGCAGGCCAATGCCCAGAAGCAGGGCGTCGTCCCGGTAGTAGGGCGCCACATAGTCCTGCGGCAGCAACTGCATACCGGTGGCCAGCTGAATAGCTTCGTGCCCCCGGGAGGTGGCGTGCACGTACTTGGAAACGAATTTGAAGTTTTCCTCATAAATCTCCGTCATGGCTTTGGCGGTTGCCATCAGGCGAAAGCCTTCGAGCAGAGATTTTTTTGCGATTTTCATAGCGGTTTTATTCATGGTTCGGTCAGGATGATTTTTTCGCCATTAGGCGACGGATTCAGGTGGTTCAGGTAACCGGTCCAGGTTTTTTATATAGCGGGCGGTATTGAATTCCGCTCCGCTCGACATGACTTCCCGGACTTCTGCCGCCACACACTGCGCAATCATCAGGCGGGCCGTTTCATCGTTGTAGCCGGCAGCCCTGAGGCGGTCGAAAGTCACCCGGGTATGCGCCGGGTCATTGTCTTTCAACTGCGTATCGACGATCTGCAGAAATTGGTCTTTTAGAATTTGCCGGGGGTCCATGCTTAGGCTTTTTGTTTGAAGGCGTTGATCGCATTCACGGTAAAATCAGAAAGGACCAGCTCCCCGCTTCGTTCGGCGCGGGCTTCGAGCAGCGTATCCCAGTCCTGAGCTTCTTCCCAGAAGACCGCTTTGAGCTGCCGCATGGCTTCCGGGCTGTAATCCGACAGTCGTTCTGCCAGGTGGCTCACATAGGCGTCGAGTTGCTCCACGGTTTCAAAGACATCTGCGAATAAACCTTTGTCCTTCGCCCACTGTGCCGTGCGCCATTCCGATGCATTGATGGCTAATTGTGTCATGGCAGATTTGCCCACTTTACGCTCCACGGCCGGGCCCACCACAAACGGGCCAATACCAATCGCCAGTTCACTCAGCTTAACCGATGCCCATTGGCTGGCGATGCAGTAGTCGGTCGCTGCACAGAGCCCCACGCCACCACCAACGGCTTTGCCCTGTATGCGCCCGATGATAAACTTGGGGCACTTGCGCATGGCGTTGATGACATTGGCAAACCCCATAAAGAAGCGCTTGCCGGTGCCCAAATCCTTAATAGCGATCAGCTCATCGAAACTTGCCCCGCCACAGAAGGCACGGTCGCCTCCACTTTGCAGGATGATTACTTTTACAGAGGGGTCTGCTCCGGCAGCGGTGATCGTGTCCGCCAGTTGAGCCAGCAAACGGCCGGGCAAAGAGTTGCTTGCAGGGTGCTCGAAAGTCAGTCGGGCAATGCCTTTATCGTTGACTTCCATACTTACGGAGCCTAATTTGGTTTTATCTGTCATGGTTTGGTTAATGCTTTTGGTAAACAGACTTCAAAATACGAATGAATGTTCGTTAGCAAAGGTAAGAAAATGCGGGAGGATTCCGAAGGGCGCCCCCCTGCATTTAAGCGCTATGGCTGCTGGGGTAGAGCTTCCCGCTCTGCTCCAGCTTATCCAGGATTTTTAGGAGATGCACCAAAATAGGCAAACGACAAATACTGCCAGGCTATTCAAAAAGTGTAATTTTTTATGCACACCGGCAGCACTCACCTTAAAATTCAAATGGTGCCCCTCGTCAAAAAGGGCACCATTCGATCTTCCGTTTATCCGAGGTAGCGGACTTTCCAGACCTTACCCTCTACGGAGTCGGTAATGTAGAGGCTGCCATCGGGCCCGACTGCCAGTCCCGTGGGGCGGTGCTTGGCATCTTTGGGTTTCTCAATGGTCGTTTCAGCGGCGATATTGTCCACGAAGATTTCCCAGTCGCCGGTGGCTGAGCCGTTGCGCATGGGCACAAAAGCCACGAAGTAGCCTTTTTGGGGCAGCGGGGCCCGGTTCCAGGAGCCGTGGAAGGCGATGAAAACGCCCTCCCTGTACTTTTCGGGGTACTGGTCGCTGTGGTAAAAGACCAGGTCATTCGGCGCCATATGCCCGGGGAAGGCCACCACCGGCTCCTCGATGCCTTCACAGCGCCCCTGCTTTTCACCATCGCCCCCGTACTCTGGTGCCAGCACCTTTTTGCCCTGCTTGTGGTCGTAGTAGCAATAAGGCCAGCCAAAGTCGTCGCCATTATCGACCTTCAGGAATTCCTCAGAAGGGAGTTCGGCATTTTGCTCGTAGCTGTACATGCCCGGGAAGAGGTAGCTTAGCTGATCGCGCCCGTGCTGCATAGCGTACAGTTGATTGCCCTCATGATTGAACTGAATGCCAACGCAGTTGCGCAGCCCGGTGGCAAAGCGCTCGCCATTCCCCTGCTGCGTTTGCCCGGCCTGCATGGCATCAAACTGCCAGATACCGCCTTGCCATTCCAACTGCGGGCAGGGGTCCATACCGGTTGACCCTTTGGTGCGGGCTTCTTTCATGCAGGCATTGGACGGGGCGCCTACATTGACATACAGGTGCCCGTCGTTGTCGAAGGTGAGGGATTTGGCTTCGTGTGAGCCTTGTTGCGGGAAGCCGCTCACCACGAGCTCGCGGCTGTTTTCGTCCGGGACAAGGGCACCATCTTCCGGCAGTGGATAGCGGAAGACCTCCGTTGTGGAAGAGCAGTAAAGGTAGCCTTTGTAAATTTCCATCCCCGTGCCGGTATGTTCACCGAAGTAAGCCAGGGTATCGGCCCGGCCATCGCCATCATTATCGCGCAGGGCAGCAATGCCTTTTCCGTCTTTTAGTTGTTGCAATTGTATGTAAATATCTCCATTGTCGCGTACCGCAATATGCCGGGCTCTGCCTACCGCATCGGCTACCACGATAGCTTCGAAATTATCGGGCAGGATGAGCGTCGGGTCTGACCAGCGGCTGGATTTCGCATTGGTTGTTTCTGGCAGCTCTTCAGATACATTGGTGTTGTTGGCGCAGGCTATAAGCCCGAGCAATAATGTTAAAGTCAGTAAATATCGCATGAGTAGTGGGTTGGTTCTTTTGTTGTAACAGATGGGCAGGCGGGGGGTTCAGGAGAGCTGCAGCATCGCCTTGATTGTAATTGAACAACAAGGCAGGCCAGACAAAAAAGACTCGGCAAAACCCTGATACAGGCACTTGCCAAGTCTGTCAAATAGGCTTTTTAAGCCTGTTATTTACTGTGATACACCTTGCCTTGTTATGGCATCACCACGGTATCAATGACATGAATGGTGCCGTTGGACGCCTCAAGGTCGGTCTTAAAGACCTGGGCGCGGTTGCCATTCTCATCAATCAGGTAGACGGCATTGCCTTCAGCAATTGCTTTGAGTGCTGCCCCATTGACGGTGGTTAGGGTAGCGGTGCCCTCGTTGGCTTTAATGGCTTTCACAACCTGATCGGCAGTGATTTTACCAGGCACTACGTGGTAGGTCAGCAAGGCCTGCAGCTTCTCCTTGTTCTCTTCGAGCAGGAGGGTGGCTACGGTGCCTTCCGGCAACTTCTCAAAAGCCGCATTGGTCGGCGCGAATACAGTGAATGGCCCCGGCTGTTGCAGGGTTTCTACCAGACCGGCAGCTTTTACGGCTGCGACAAGGGTGCTATGCATTTTGGAAGAAGCCGCTACATCAACGATGTCCTTTTCGGCCATCATCTTGGTTTTTTCCTTCTTCATCTTTGCTTTACCATCGTACTGCGCCTGCAAGGGAGAACCTAAGAGCGCGACCATCATAATACTGGTTACTAATGCAATACAATTTTTCATAGCTTACTTTTCAATTAAAAAATGATTCATTCGGGTGATCTTCGACAGGCATACGAGCCTGAGCGCCGATTGGATTTTTTAAGGAACGGTTAAATAATAACTTTTCGATTCTGTCTTGTTATTATGCCGCCATACTTCGTTACTCTGCGGTCACGTCCGTACGGATGCTCCCTTATCGCGCCTCGTCTGGCAGCATACTAACTGCGTCATTTATCGAAAACCTATTATTTGCCCGTTCCGTTGGGAAATTTTTTTAGGAAACTTTGACTTTAGGCTGCCCTTTAGCCTGAAAACGCTCGATATGCTTGACCATGTTGCCGAAAACAAAGTAATGGAAAGGCAGCACGGATCCCCAGTATAGTCGTCCGAACAGTCCGAACGGCCGGAAGGTAGCTTTCTGCCGCAGGTAGGCTTGCCCGTCTTTGTGCTGAATGCGAAATTCCAGCCAGGCTTCACCAGGCAGCTTCATCTCGGCGTAAAGGAGGAGCCGTTGTTTGTCTTCGTCGGCAATGAGTACCCGCCAGAAGTCAAGGGCATCGCCGTCGTGAATGCGGTTGGGATGGGTACGGCCCCGGCGCAGACCGATGCCGCCGACAAGCTTGTCCAGGTAGCCCCGCAGCTTCCACAACCAGTTAGCATAGTACCAGCCGCGCTTACCCCCGATGCTGACTACATTTTGCCAAACCTGGTCAGGGGTATTGTGGGTAATGGCGACCTTCTGCTCATCTACAAAACAGCCGTACTCGGGCACTTCTATGTAGCGGTTGAGCGACGCTTTGTCTGAGCTGGAAACCAGAGAGTCTTTCCAACTGCTGACCACCATATTCTGCTGTATCTTATCGAAAGCCAGGGCTACCGCTTGTTCGTAAGGGATAGGGTCGATACCCAGCTCCTCCGCCAGATTGTTGGGCCGGCAGATGACGTCTATTTTCATGCTGTTGACCAGGTTGACGGCCAGTTCGTAGGTGGTGGAGGTCACAAAGTACAGCCAGTAGGAAGACAAACGGGGCGTCATGACCGGCACCACATAGAGCGACCGCTTCAACCCCCTGGCACGGGCGTAGCCGAGCAGCATTTCCTTGTAGGTCAGGATATCCTCGGCACCAATATCGAAGTTTTTGCCATAGTACTGCTCTTTGAGCATTACGCCCGTCAGGAATTTGATCACATCGCGTATCGCAATCGGCTGACAGCGGGTACTCACCCAGCGCGGGGCAATCATGACCGGCAGTTTTTCCACCAGGTCACGGATGATTTCAAAGGAAGCGCTGCCGGAGCCGATGATGATACCGGCGCGCAGTGCGGTGAGGGGCACCTTGCCACTATCCAGGATTTGTTCTACCCGCAGCCTGGACTCCAGGTGGCTCGACAGTTCCTCGCTGTTGACAATACCCGTAAGGTAAATGATCTGCTGACAGGTCGTTTGCTCGACAAAGGCATTAAAATGCGTAGCGGCCTTCTCCTCCAGGGATTTAAAGTCGTCAATGGCAGCAGACAGGGAGTGGATGAGATAGAAGGCTACATCGAATTCCCCGGGCGCTTCCTGCATATCCACGGGTTTCAGGAAATCGACCTGAAAAACGTCCACCTGCTCTTCCCACCCTTCCGGCACGTCAAAGGTAGTAGCGTTACGGGCACAACAAATGACCTCGTGCCCGTCTTCCAGGAGCACGGGCAGGAGCCGTCTTCCGATATAGCCGGTCGCGCCGGTGAGTAAGATACGCATGTGGCGTTGTTTTGTTGTTGGAACGGTATGCCGGGGCGGAGGTTCAGTGCCGGGTGGGGAGCTTAGTCACTGCAATGCCATGATCAGCTGCACCCTGCTTTTTGGGTTGCGTATCGCTTGTGTTGATATTCCCAACAGCAGTGCTGCCCTGTATACCCGCTCCGGGACTTCAGCCCCATCTCCCTTTTAAAGGATTAAAATAAGAATTTGGAGGCGGATAAAGGGTATCCGGGGTGGCTTTTTTGCTTTAGACCGCCCAGTCTCAGACCCTGATTCCAGAATTACCGCCTGAGTGCCATGGGAAAAACCCCGGGAGCACTCCCTGTCCGACGTAGTTAATTAATGAAGTCGGTCCTTTCTCCCGGGGTCCTCTGCGTCAATCCAAAAGAACATACAACGCGCCACCTAAGCTTAAAGCCAATCTCATGAGACCCTGCGCCACAACATTACGCCTTGCCCCATCCCCCAACAAAGCCTATCTTTAGTCAAACGGATTGACCTATGACACCAGCAACCGAAGCCATATTGCACCTGCACCGATTCAGTGCAGCAGATTATCATTGTATGGAAGAACTAGGCCTTTTCGAGGGTCAGCGTGTCGAGTTGCTCGAAGGAAGAATCATTGATATGGCTCCAACAAAATCCAAGCACGCGTCTGGGGTCAAGCTCCTAAACAATTGGCTGCGATCCGCCCTTTCTGACCAGTACACTATCAGTGTCCAAGACCCTATTTTGCTCAGCAAGTACTCCGAGCCTGAGCCTGACTTGGCCGTTCTGGATTTTAGGGAAGATTATTATGCTAAGGCTCATCCGCAACCTAAGGACATCCACCTCCTCATCGAAGTCGCCGACACCAGCCTTGACAAAGACCAAAAAGTGAAGCTGCCGCTCTACGCTGCCGCCGACATCCCGGAAGTATGGATCGTCAATCTGCCGGAGCAGCAGCTGGAGCAGTACACCGAGCCCTCCACTGACGGCTACCGCCTGATCCGGATTTTCCGGGCGGGGGATACGCTGGAGCGGGATTGGACTGGGGCGTTGGAGGTGGGGCGGTTGTTTGGGGCATCCTGATCCTCCACTTTCTTGTTTCTGAATCTGCCTAAGCATAAGTGTGACACCTACGGCGTCAATTAAAGGGGGGAAGACTTTTTTTACTGACTGTCGACCCCTACTGGGGTCGTACATCAGTAATCTTAAGCTTAAATTGTGGTTTCGACTCCAGCGGAGTCGCACTTTTTAATAGGTCTGTTCCACCCATATTTTTAATGCTCTGTTTTTCAAACAATTGATTATAGGTTTTCCGTTCAATTCGAACACTGTAAAGTAATGATTTTCGATGGATAATGAGTGACATTAAAGCTGCGGAGGGGAGGAAAGGTAGCTCAGTAGTACGTCTGGCACCGCTCGCCCTTTATACCCGCCTTCGCTCTCACTTCGGCGGACAGTGCATTTTTCATTCTACATTTCCGCAGCGCAGCAAGACCCGTTTTACATTTTTTAGCCGGGGGCTTACGCCCCATCGGTCTGACTGTCATTCCAGCAGAAAAGAAAAAAGAGTAAAAGGGTAAGAGCACAAAGAGTAGCTTAGTCCCGGGCAAGACGGAACCCGAGGTAGCTGCTCCGAATCGAAGGAATGCTCCTGCTGCGAATAGCAACGCGGGAGCCCCCAGAGCTGAAGTACCAGGAACCGCCGCGGAGCACCCGACGACTACAATCTCCATTACTGTCTTCTAACCATGCACCTCCATCCCGCGGCGCTCCGTTGTAATGCTCATGCCAGCAATCCTGCACCCACTCCCAAACATTCCCACTCATATCGTATAAACCCAGCTGATTCGGCTGCTTTTGCCCCACAGGGTGGATTTTACCTCCACTATTATCCCTATACCAACCTACTTCATCCAGATCATTGCTACCACTGTACAAATATTCATCCTTAGCTCCGCCCCGGGCGCCATACTCCCACTCCGCTTCGGTAGGCAAGCGGTACTTTTCGCCGGTTTTAGCATTTAGCTTTTTGATGAATTCCTGTACATCATCCCAGCTGACCTGTTCCACCGGGCAATCAGGGCAATTTTTAAACCAACTTGGATTGTCCCCCATCACCGCTTTCCACTGCGCCTGGGTGACCGGGTACTTCCCCAAATAGTAGTCGGACAGGCTGACTTCGTGGCAAGGTTTTTCCTTGTCATGACCCTCTCCATCCCGCACCTCATCCTTCCAGCCCATCCAAAAAGTGCCGCCGGGTATATGCACCATGTCTTCGCTCAGCTTAATGAGGTCGGGTGGTAAGTCAGGCTTGGAAGGTTTTGGTTTCGGAGTAGGTGGATTTTTTGTTTTTAATTTAGGCGGCTGGGGGCTTTTCGGCTCTGTATAGCCGCTCAATAACTCCTGCTGCCGCTGCTTGGCTTGCTCGGCAAAAGCCCCAGTAGGAAAACGATCTAAGAACTCAAAATAGGCGGAAAGCGTATCGGCTTGTTGCGCCCTTTGCCAGTGGGCTTCCTCTTCCAGGCGACGGATTGCCGCCAAGGCTTCCGCCCGGTACTTCCCGTCCGGATAGTCTTGATTGTATTGGAAATAGGCCAGGATCGTATCGGCCGCTTTAGCCGCCTCCCATGCCGTTACTTCATCGCCCACCGGCACAAACACAAACTGCCCCTGATCATCCCCCTTCACATCGATATTCTTGAAAATGGGTGTCTGCCGGCCCTGCGTGGCGGCGGCTACGGCATCCCGCAACTGCGTAAAGAGCTGATCGACCGGCAGGGGCTGCTGATTGTGGCGCAGGGCGCGCAGCAGTTCCTTGGCAAAGGGGCTGTTGTCGCCCGCCTGCCCGTCGAGGGCACGCTCGCGGCTGTGGCTGGCGGAAATGCCGAGGCGGGAACGGCGGCTGTGCAGTAATTGCCGGGTGGCATTCTTGTAAGACATGAAAAAAGAGCCGGCAAAACAGGCGTCGGCAATGACGAGGGTGTGGAAGGACTCCACTTGATTCAGGCGGCGCTTGATGCTGCTCGCGGCAATCCAGCCTTCGTCTTCGCCGGGCTTACCTTCTATGGGTATCCAGTAGCCTTCCTCGTCTTCGATCTCGCCGTGACCGGAGAAGTAGACGATGAGGCTGTCGTCTTCCTGTACTTTATGGCGCAGGTTTTTGAGTTGGCGCAGCACTTGGGTGCGGGTGGCTTGCGCATCGTACAGCTCGTAGGTGCGCTCCGGGCTGACCTGATACTGCTGCTGCATCAGCGCTGTGAAGTCTTTGGCATCTTTAACGCAGTTGCTCAGGGGCGGGCAGTGGGCGTAGGCGTCCACACCGATGACCAGCAGGTGGGTGTGCCCTTGCTGTTGCAGGGCCATTTGCTGCATGGCTTCGTGGTCTAGTCCCTTGTGCTGCTCTGGCAAAATCTATTTTTTTGTAGTGAATATACGGATTTTGGGCAATGTTGTTCCAAAGATACGCGTGGTACGCTGTCATCAGATGTGATTGAGCAGTGTACCTGACCGGCCAGTACAGCCAAGTAGCGTTGGTTCTCGCTCCCCGTACACTCCGCGCCTACCGGGGAAACATGCGACTTCTACGAAGTCGGTTGGCTTTGGTGTTTTGCCTTGGTTAATAAGGTATAACTTCTACGAAGTTAACCATCTCAGGGCGAGCCCCGGAGCTCTGCTTTTCCAGTCAGGTGACGACTTTGGCACCGATAGTTACATGGAGCGAATTGACAGCAACTTGTACATTTAAAACAAGCGCCATCCCCCGCAAAAAACAGGAAATGGCGCTCATCCATTTATCAATGAAGCGATATGCTTTTACTCAAAATCCTCCAGATAGCTCACCGCACCTTCGTAGACGCGCTCAGCAGTGAAGCCGAACTTTTCATCGAGTACAGTGTAGGGGGCGGACTCCCCGAAGTGGTCCAGTCCAGCGACTTCGCCCAGTGGGCCGACCAGGCCGCGGAGGGTGACCGGCAGGCCGGCGGTAAGACCGTAAGTAGGTACGTCGTAAGGTAACACATCCAGCTGATAGCTGATGGGCTGATTACGGAAGAGGCCTTCGGATGGAGCGGAGACGACCCGTACCTTGAGCTTTTTCTTCTCCCGTAGCAACTTAGCGCCCTCGATCAGGGTAGCGACTTCGGAGCCGTTGCCGACCAGGATGAGGTCAGGGTTGCCGCCCTCTTCCTTTTGGACGATGTAGGCACCTTTTTCAGCTGCCTTAGCTGCTTCGTAGCGGCTGCCATTGGCGGGTAGGCTTTTGATGTCCTGACGGGAAAGGATGAGCCCGCTCGGACCGTGTGTGTTTTCCAGGGCTAACTGCCAGGCGACAGTCGTTTCGTCCACATCAGCGGGGCGCAGGGCGGTAAAGCTGTTGCGGCCGGAGTGGTTCTGCAGATGCTCCAGCAAACGGATTTGAGCTTCCTGCTCGATGGGTTGGTGCGTCGGGCCGTCCTCGCCTACCCGGAAGGCATCGTGCGTCCAGATGAAAATTACCGGCTGCTCCATCAGCGCAGCGAGGCGGATGGTCGGCTTCATGAAGTCGGAGAAGACAAAGAAGGTTGCACAAACCGGGATGACGCCGCCGTGCAAAGCCATACCCGTGCACAGTGCCGCCATAGTCAGCTCGGAAACACCGGCCTGCAGGAACGCACCGCTAAAGTCGCCTTTAACAAAAGAAGTGGTCTTCTTGAGGAAGGCATCCGTTTTGTCACTATTGGAAAGGTCGGCAGAAGCGACGATCATGTTGTCAAGGTGATCAGCCAGATAGCTGAGCACCGCGCCGGAAGCACCACGGGTAGCCTGATCAGGCTTTTGTTTGATGCCGGCCCAGTCCAGCTCAGGCAGCTCACGGGCAAGGTACTGCTCCAGCTTGGCTGCCAGCTCCGGGTTGTTGGAAGCCCAGGCCTCCTGCTCTGCCCGCTTTTGTTCGGCATAAGCGTGCTTTTCGGTTTTCACTTCTTCGTAGAATGCTGCCACTTCCGGGAAAACCGCGAATGGGTTATCCGGGTCGCCGCCCAGCGCCTTTACGGTCTTCTCAAAAGAGGCTCCGGCACCACTCAGGGGCTTGCCGTGGGTGGACACCTGACGCTCGAAGGACTCGCCTTCTTCGGTAACCGCTCCCTTGCCCATGATGGTTTTGCCGATAATGAGGGAAGGACGGTCTGTTTCCGCTACAGCAGCATCCAATGCCTTACGGATGGCATCGGGGTCGTTGCCTTCAATGGTCTGCACATGCCAGCCCCAGGCTTCGTATTTCTTACCCGTATCCTCATCCATGACTTCGCTGACTTCACTTGACAGCTGAATGTCATTAGCATCGTAGAACATTACTACGTTCCCCAAACCCAGGTAGCCCGCAGTGCGGCCTGCACCCTGTGCAATTTCTTCCTGAATGCCACCGTCAGAGATGTAAATGTAGGTTTTGTGAGCTGTCCATTCCCCGAAGCGGTGGGCCAGAAAGCGCTCAGCGATTGCGGCACCGATGCCAAAGGTGTGCCCCTGCCCCAGCGGGCCCGAGGTATTCTCCACACCACGGGCTACATCAATCTCCGGGTGGCCCGGTGTCGGGCTGCCCCACTGCCGGAAGTTTTCGAGGTCTTCTGTGCTGTAATGCCCCAGCAGATGGAGTTGGCTGTACAGCATAGCCGACATATGGCCGGGGTCAAGAAAGAACCGGTCGCGGAAGGGCCAGGCCGTGTCTTGGGGGTCATAGTTCATGTACTCCGTAAACAGGATGTGCATGAAGTCTGCACCGCCCATTGCACCGCCGGGGTGGCCGGAGCTAGCTTTTTCCACCATTGCGGCGGAAAGCACACGGATGTTGTCTGCGGCTTTTTGTGTAATTGTAGGATCTGCCATGTTAAAAGGAATAAGGTTTTGGTAATCAAAAAACAGTAAGCTGCCGGGAACGATCAAAGCCGCAGAGGATAGTTCGAACAGCGCCAGCCTCCAGCCACACGGGCTTTTTGCTTTGCATTCCTGCGCCATACGCTTACTTCTGTTTCAAAGGATGCCCAATTCCGGATGTTCAGCCGGCCCTCTGATTTTCGCCCGAAGATAGCTAAACTCTGAGGTATTTCGGAAGCAAGGGAGAAGTGGAAAACAATTCTGAATAAAAAACCACACAAATACTTGCATTAAAAACTTTTTGTTTTTAAAATTGTGGCAACTAAACAAAATGTACGATGGTAAAAATACGGTCCTACGAAGATTTTCAGACCGTCCCTGTAGTGGACATGGACGAGATGACGCCCTATCTGCAAGTGGAAGCAAGTGATGGCAAAAGTTTTCCGCTCCCGGGCGAGGAATACAACTTCATCCGGCTGGATTTGAGCCTGGCCCTCATCCGGCACCCGGCACATACCTTCTTTCTGCGGGTCAGCCAGGAAACGCTGGGCAGTGAAGGCTTTCTGCCCGGACATATTGCTATTGTTGACCGGCAGGCCACACCCCGCCACCGGGACATCATAGCCGCCTACTTCGAAGGCAGCTTTATCCTATGCCGCCTGCATATGCAGGAAGAACAGATCAGTATCCAAACCGATGAGGAAATCATTGCACTGGAACCGGATATGGAATTTGCCATTTGGGGCGTAGTCAAAGACCTGCTTATCCCCCGATAGCAATGCCCCTACTGCTCCTCTTCCTCTGAACGTGCATCCAACTGCCTGGAAGCAGACTCGGCAATATCATGTGCAGCTTCTTCTGCCGGGGCTTCTTCAGCTTTGGGCGCTTTGTAGATGGAAAACAACACACCGGCGCCGAGAGATACAAAAATAACCATCAGGGATACCCATTCCGGGATATGGACCTGATGTACCAATAACATCTTCACGCCTACATAGGCGAGGATGAACACAAGTGCGTGCTGCAGGTACTTGAAGCGGTCCAGGATGGAAGCCAGCACGAAATACAGAGACCGCAGTCCTAAAATGGCAAAGATATTAGAGGTAAAGACCAGGAACGGATCAGTCGTGATCGCGAAAATAGCCGGAATACTATCGAAGGCAAACATGATATCGGTGGTTTCCACCACCATAAGCGCGACGAACAATGGCGTCGCCGCTGTAATATGCTTGCGCTTGACAAAAAACTGCTCTCCATCGAACTCTTTGGTAACGGGTATAAGCCGGCTTACATATTTGATCAACGGATTTTGGTGTGGATGAACCGCCTCACTGGAGGACCACATTTTATATGCAGAGTACAACAAAAACACTCCAAACACATAAGTCAGCCAGGCAAATTTCTGAATCAGGACGACGCCCAGAAAAATCATAATGCCACGGAACACCAAGGCACCAAGAATGCCCCAAAACAAAACCCGGTGCTGGTACTTTTGCGGGATACTGAAATAGGAGAAAATCATGGCAATCACGAAGATATTGTCCATGCTTAGCGACTGCTCGACCAGGTAGCCGGTCAGGTACTTAAGCACAGCATCTCTTGCAGTGAGGGATTCCGGATTCGCGATCCATCCATTGCCATAGGCATAATATATAAATACACTGAACAGCAGAGACAGGCTTACCCACAACGTTGTCCACCCCAGTGCCTCACGCGTGGTAATAGCATGAGGGTTACGGTTGAAGACGCCCAGGTCGAGGGCCAGAAGAAAAAATACGAGGGTAATAAAACCGATCCAGATGAACATGTAGTTGCTTTTGGGCAGGAAATCTCCGCTGCCTTGTTTGCGCTTTGTGCCGTGGTGCTGCCGTTAGACGCAGTAATGCGGCTTTATCACCACCGCTTTCCATCTATAAATGCGCGGAAAAGAAGGTTTGTTGATTTCATGCCCCTGCAAACGGCCAGTATACCGAAGCTCCCGGCAGTTCTTTACAATTTGGCTACAAACAGACAAGCGCGGATACACACGGCTATCTGATAGTCTTATTTTCTACTTGGTCAGGAATCACAATCAGGGCATAGGTAAGATCTGAAATATAAAGTTGCAGCCGATTGCACAGCTACAGCTGCAGGAGCGGGAACTACAGCCAGATGGCCAAACATTAAGGTCAGGGATAGTAGGAATGCTTTCATAAAAACATAGATTTTGGCAAGGTGAAACCATGGACAATGCCCAAGGTAGCACCATAGCTACTCCTACTCTACCAGAAAACAAAAGCCATGTTCCCTACTATCCCTAAAAATGCCAACTTAAATCAGACTGGATCGATCATAGGCAAATCCGTCACCTTCGCTTCTTTTGGCCCTACACTCAGCCAACCGATAAAGCCACCGGAGGCCTTGGCTACGTGGCCCGCAAGGCTCAACAGCCCCTCATAAAAATGCCGGGCCTGCCGCTTATCAATCTTTTTGAGTACTGCATTAACATTGGAAAGCCGGCTGACCAGCTCTGCCTGCCGGGGCTCTGTCTCCCGTGGTAAATCCTGGATCATAGCCAGCAGCCGTTCATGAAGGTCCTGATCCAGCTTTTCGTAAAACTCCATCCACTCCGGATGAAAGTCAAAAGACCGGACATGAGCTACTTTTTCACTGGCTGCCAACTCGGAATCGTCGATAATACCATCGGCACCGGCAACAAGCAGAACAACCTGAGGGACTGCATCGTACAATACTTTCTGGTCCTGAGGTGAAAGGGCATCGATACTTTTAAACATATATATCTTGTTTTAAACTTTGGTTTTTTCGTCTGATGGTGGGTTGGTGCTTTTGAAACAAAAATAGGTTTTTACGGTAAAAAAAGCAGTGGCATAAATCATCAATTCTGTTTTTTCTGCTTCTTTTGTTGTTACCGCCGAAACGGGTTGAAGCTAAGCAAGCGGTTGGCCCAGCCCATCCACTTTGCAGGCTCGGGCTCGGTAGAAGCGTCCTCCTCAACCGGGTTTCCATATAGTGTTTCAAACATTTTGCGCACATTTTGCGCCACCATTCCCCGGAAGGGGATTCTTGCCATAAGCCCGTAGAGTGCCGCATTGCCCTCTGCCTTTGCGTTGGGGTTGGCTTTTGCAAAAGCAACAGCAGAGCGGAGATCATCGATGTAAGCCTGCAACACTGGCAAATTTTGAGGCATGACGGTCACATGAATGCAATTGGGACGCTGCTGCCGGTCCACATACCAGCCCTTCTCTGCCAGCGCATCCGCCACCACAAATATATCGGGCCGGTTATTCCGGGTAGCAAAAGCGAGGATATTCATACAGGGTGCACCGATGCATTCCAGTTCGGCTATGCCTTCAATCGCTGCTTTGAGCTGATCCACCCCCGCCATTACCTGCCCGGCAAGCTCCAGGTAGCGCTGCCGCCCGAGGCTGTTCATCGCAGCCCAGGCGGCAGCGATAGGGCCGCCGGAACGTGACCCAAGAAGCGTAGCTGAGGCGTAAATGCCTCCTGCCCAGTCGGTGGTTATGAAAAACTGATGCCTGAGGTAGGTCATACTTCGGTACAACAAGACCGAGCTGCCCTTTGCCCCGTAGGCAAATTTATGCGTGTCTGCGGATATGGAGGTGACGCCAGGCAGCCGGAAGTCCCAGGGATGGACAAGTTCCGGGCGCAACTGCTCCACCCATGGCAACATGAACCCCCCAATACAGGCATCCACATGGAAGGGCAACTGATGCTCCTGTGCGATCTGAGAAATAGATGGAATCGGGTCGAGCAACCCATGCGGATAAGAGGGTGCAGAAGCTGCAAGCATTAGTGTTCCGGGACCGATTTTCCGCCGCATGGCTTCCACATCTGCTTTTCCATCTTCTCCTACTTGCACTTTCTTTATTTGAAGCCCAAGGATGTGAGCTGCTTTCTCGAAAGCCGGGTGGATGGTAGCCGGCGCAATCACCTCAGTGCAGCCTCTTTTGGCCTTTCGCCCCCACTCCCGATAGGTGTACAGCGCCAGAAAAATGCTTTCTGTCCCGCCGGAAGTCATCGTCCCAGCAACCTGCTCGTCCCCGTGCAGCATATCAGCTGTCATAGCGACTACTTCTTTTTCCATACGCTGCAGGCTCTCAAAGGCGAAGGGGTTGATGTAGCTTTCTGAAAAAAACAGGTTGGAGGCTTGCTTTAAAAACTTATTGTGGGCTTCGTCCACCTGATAGACCATACTCCAGGTACGGCCTTCCTTCCAGCGGGCATCCCCCGACTTAAAACTTTCCATTGCTGCGAGCAGCTTTTCCGGATCCTGGCCCGTCTCAGGTATTCGCTTCTTATCAGTACTCATGGTGGCGAATATACTTTTTTCCAATTGCTTGTCCTGCATGTCAGGGCCATCTCCATTGCTCAAAGGTTAGCCCAAAGATTGTACCTTTGCATTCAGCACAGGTCAAAATCATGAAAATAGCCATACTTGCGGACCCTCTGGACAATCAACGTGGCGGTGTACATGTCTATACCCGCGAGCTTATCACAGCATTAGCCCGGCTCGACTCTGATAATGAGTACCTGCTGGTGCGTGAGAAAGCCACACCCGCTATACCGGGCACGCAGTCCCTCGTAGTGCCCAACAACCGCTTTGGGCTGGTATTCGCCGCCTTCCGCATGTTTTTTATTGTACCGTACTTACTCCGGCGGCATCAGGTGGATATCGTAGTGGAGCCTGCTCACTTTGGCCCTTTCAATCTGCCGCGGCGTGTCCATCGGGTGACGGTCATCCATGACCTGACACCTTTGCTCTTCCCGCAGTACCACATTTGGCACAGTCAGATGCTGCAACGCCTCTTCCTCAAAGGCATACTAAAAAGGGCAAGCCTGGTCATCACCAATTCCCGGCATACGCGCAAAGATGTCCTGGAACACTTCCCGTTCCTAAAAAACAAAGTGATTGCAGCTCATCTCGGAGCCAATCCGGCACTTACCCCCCTGAGGACCCGGGCCTGGCTGGATCAGCAGGGCATTACCACCCCTTACTGGCTTACGGTCGGCACTATTGAGCCTCGAAAAAACCTCGTCAATCTCCTAATGGCCTATCAGCAGTACCGGCAAAATGGCGGCAGCGGTCAGCTCATTGTAGCCGGGCAGCGGGGATGGAAATCAGAGCCGTTCTTCGAAGCGCTGGGCCAGCACCCGTACCGGGCAGATATTCTTCTGACCGGCTTTGTGCCCGATGAAGCCCTCCCGCAATTGTACAGCCACGCCCAGGCTTTGATATATCCTTCCGAATACGAAGGTTTCGGACTGCCTGTACTTGAGGCTATGCGGTGCGGTTGCCCGGTGATTTGCTCCTCTGTATCCAGCCTGCCTGAAGTAGGCGGTTCGGTCGCGTACTATATCGATTATCAGGAGCCTGCATCCATAGCCCGGCAGATGCAGGCGGTAGACCAGCTGGACGACTCAGCAAGGTCAGCCCTCAAAGAACAATCTGTGGAGTGGGCAGCGCAATTCAACTGGGCAGCACATGCCAAAGCCTGCCATGAAGCCCTCCAAAAACTTGCTGCGAAACAACCCGACTCCAGGCACGTATGACTATATTGCACATCTATTTCAAATCCGAGGTCTAAGCTGTAGCAGAAACCCCAAAATGATGCGACCAGAACAAATATGGATTGTTATTCCTGCCTATAACGAAGGCCCTGTGATTGAGCAGGTCGTAGCTAAGGTGATTGGCAGTGGCTTCCCCAATGTACTGGTTATAGATGATGGCAGCAAAGACGATACTGCTTCTCAGGCCCGGCTGGCAGGGGCACGTGTCCTCTCCCACCCCATCAACCGTGGCGCAGGGGCAGCAGCACAAACCGGCTTATCTTACGCGAGGCGTCAGGGCTGGAAATGTGTGGTACAAATTGATGCCGATGGGCAGCACCACCCTGAAGACATCCACAGGCTGGTGGAAGTACAGGCCCAAACAGAAGCTGATATCGTGCTGGGCAGCCGCTTCCTCGACCCGTCCCCTGGCATTCCGCCCACCCGTGTCCTGTACAACCGCATCTCCAATGTCCTGACGAACACCTTTTGTCAGCGCAGCTATTCGGATACTCAGACGGGCTTCAGGTTACTCAGTGCACGAGCCATACGCAATCTCCGGCTCCGGCTTGATGGCTTTGGCTACTGTAGCGAAATGATCGTGCAGGCAGAAGAAAAGGGGCTGACCATTGCCGAGGCTCCTATACAGGTCACTTACACGGACTACTCGCTGAACAAAGGGCAAGACCTGGTCATGGGCATTACCACCGCTGTGGATTTGCTTTGGAAATTGCTATTTTACCCTTCAAAAATGAAGTGACGTGAAGCTTGAAGTCTATCAGATTATCGTTCCACTAGCCTCCCTGGGGTTTGTTTTCAACCTGTTCCGGCGTTTTCTGAAATCAAAAGCCAGTTGGCAAGAGGCTGCTCTGGGTGCCGCCTTTTGGATGTCCGTCGGTATTTTTGCCCTCTTCCCCGACGCAATCTCCAAGGCCATTGCCAACTTTTTTGGGATTAAGAGCAACATCAACGCTATCATTTTTTTCTGCCTGGGACTCATTTTTTTCTTCCAGTACAAACTCTTCTTCATGCTGAAAAAAAACCAGATGGCCACCACTGAGCTGGCTCGCAAAATCACTCTTCAGCAAGCAGAAAAAGAAGACCTCCAATCGTGAAAATCCTTTTCGTACTTGAGCATTTCCATCCTTATATCGGTGGAGCGGAGAAGCTGTTTTACGAGCTGACTACAGCACTGGCAAAGAGCGGGCACGAAGTAGCAGTCATTACCACCCGGTTCCGCCCCGATTTGCCCGAACAGGAGGACATTCAGGGCGTATCAGTGGTGCGGGTCAACTGCCGCAACCGTTACTGGTTCAGCGTGGCAAGCCTGCCGGTGATCCGGCGTATGGCGAAAAAATACGATGTGGTACACACTACTTCCTACAATGCCGCTTTACCAGCCTGGATCGGTGCCGCCTTTAGCAAAAAACCGGTATTGATTACCTTCCACGAAGTCTGGGGACAGCTCTGGTGGCAGCTGCCTTTTGCTAATGTGCTGCAGCGTACTCTTTTTTACTCCTGGGAGCAACTCCTGCTGAAACTGCCTTTTCGTCGCTTCATCGGGGTATCCGACTACACCCGGCAGGCGTTGCGTGCAAGCGGCATTGCTGACGAAAAAGCGCTACGGATTTACAACGGGCTGGACTATACAGCTTTTGAGGCTTATCCTCATCAGCCGCCAAAGGAATTCACCTTCACCTACTTTGGCCGCCTGGGCATGTCAAAGGGGCTGGAGCTCCTGCTCCCGGCAGCACAAACTTTGCTCAGGCAACATCCTGAAGCCAGGTTCAAGCTCATTATACCCACCTATCCTCAACCAATGTACAATTGGGTACAGGCACAACTGGACCAACTCGGGATCCGTCAGCAGACACGGTTGCTCCACGATCTGCCGCGGGCGACCCTCTATCGGGAAATCGCACATTCGTCCTGTGTTGTGATCCCCTCCTATAGCGAAGGGTTTTGCTTTGTCGCAGCAGAAGCCTCTGCTATGGGTGTCCCCATCATTTCCTCCGACCGGGGCGCGTTGCGCGAAGTGGTAAGCGGGCATTGGGTGCCTATGCAGGAGATGAGCACATCGGCACTCGCCCGGGCACTGCAGCGTGCGCATGAGGGAGACTGGGAAAAACGGCCCTTCCGCCCTTTTTACTTACAGGATGCTGTACAGTCCTACATCAATCTTTACCAAGACTTAAAAAGCTGAGCGGTGTGTTTTCACCCAATCGTACAGCGCCATATCCTCCGCATTGAGGGCCTGCAACTGACGGAGCGCCTCTTCGTCAACTTCAGGTAGCGCTTTCCGGAAACGGCGGTTATCGTTGAGGCGGGGCAATGGAGGGATTTCAGCCCAGGCAAGGCGTTTCCCTAACCGCTCGTAGTCCGCCTCGAAGGATTCCAGTAGTCCTATGAAAAAGTAGTCTTTTGGATGCAGCCCCTGCATAAATTTAGACATACGGTTTCGGTTCTCCTCCAAAGTAGCGTACTCCAGCAGGGTTTCTGAAACCCGGTGGGCATTAGCCGCGGCCACCTCTGGGTTATGCTCCGGGTGCAACAGGCGGTGCTTAAAAAAAGAATAATTAGAAACTACACGGTCTACCGGGTCACGTAGCCAGGTAATGACTTTTGCATTATGCTGCAGGTGCAGCTCCCGGACTTCTTCGTAGTGCAGGTGACCATGCAGCACGTTCAGCTGCGGAGGCAGCGCCCGGGCCAGGCCTCCCTGCTCCACCGCTTCAAAGTAATCCCGCCTTCTGAAAGAGACCGATACCTGCTGCGCTCCGTAAACCGTTTGCAGCGCCCGGTAAAAAGAAGTACCACCCGTTTTGGGGATGTGTATGGAGATTAGCTCAATCATGATTTCCAGTATCCCTGCTTTCGAAGCTCAAGTGCCTGCTGATAAAGTGCCATATCTTCGGCATTGCAGGCTTCGATTATGGCCCGTTCCTCAGCAGTGATTTCCCGCTTCCGCTTACCGGTGGCATTGTGCTGATAAGCCTCCTGAATCGTCCAGCCCATCGCATCCGCCATATGCTGCAGGTCCTCATCCATATGTTCCAGGATACCCACAAAGCGAAAATCCCTGAGGTCCAGCCCTTCCAGGAATTTGGACATCCGGTTTTGGTTGATCTCGGTTTGCGCATATTCTCTGAGGCTGCGCTCCATTTTTGCCAGGATATCAACCCCTCTCCCTTCTTCGTCAATAATGTCCCGCAGGCGCTCTGACAAATAGAAATAATTGGACACCACGCGTTCGACCGGATCGCGGAGCCAGGTAATTTTGGGGATGTCCGGTGGCAGTTCCAGAATATTGCTAACCATTGGCCAGGAAAAATGCCCGTGCAGCACCCGCACCCGGTTGGGCAGGGTACGGCCTGTGAACGGCTGCTGTTCTACCCGGAATTTACCCCTACCGCGCAGGGGCGTATCAAAACGCAGTACGGCTTCGGCACCATACACATCGCGCAGCATGTTCCGGAAGGAGGTTCCTGCCGACTTAGGGATATGGAAGGACAGCAACTCGAGTTGGTTGCCAATCCTGGAGTCCTGTCTATTGATCTGATCACTCATGTCTTATAATTAGGCAGGGCTAAGCTAAAAAAAATCCTTATGCCAGCCCTTCGAAATGCCTTCCATCCTGAAATCTGATAAAATATACAAATAGTTAACATGCGTGAATTGGGCAAATCACTGAGAATTGTTTATTTTGCAGCGTATTCATTAATACATAATATGCACGCGCCCCCCATACCGTAATCTTTTACGACTGTTTTTGGCTACTACTTATCATAAGCTCCCCCTCGTCTTCCATCCGAAGACCTATTGATTTATTGGTAAAAATTACTGAATCTATAAAACTATTACTACAGCATGAGACAAATTTACTTAATGCTCTTTGCGCTATGTATGTTCGGAACAACACTACAGGCACAAGTGCTGAATGAATTACTAATCAGCACCGCAGGCGCTGATGTGGAATATGTAGAAATTTACGGTGAACCCGGTACACCACTACTTGGCTTGAGTGTCATCGGGGTAGAATCTGATGATCAATCGGATAATGGAGCGATTGACTTCCGGTTTGATTTCGGAGCCGATGATATTATTGGTTCCAATGGGTTTTATCTTATTGGAACATCAAATGTCAATACTGAATACAGCGTAACCCCTAACAAAATTATTAGCAACAATTCCCTCGAAAACAGTAGTGCCACTTATGGTTTGGTGGTAACAAGCAGCCTTTCCGGTTCTTCCGTTACCGGTGGAGAATTCTGGCGGGATGTGGTGGCAGTTACCGATGGAGAAGCCCCTGAATTCTTTTACTTCGATGCCCCGGTTATTGGTCCTAATGGCACTTTCTTACCGGCAGGCGTACGTCGGGTAACGGATGGCGTAGACACAGATATGGCCAGCGACTGGGTCATCAGTGACTTTAACCTGGGCAATGACAATACGCCTACTGCTGGTACGGGTGTCGTTCCTCCTCCGCCTCCTAGCACGCCGGAAATCTACCTTGAGATGATCGCTGACCCTAATGATAATGCAAATGCCCGTTTTGTTAAAATAAAAAATGGCGGCACTAGCGGTGTTGACTTGACCGGATGGGCGCTGCGCCGCTGGACAAATGGAAATAGTGATCCTTCCACTAATGTCGACATCAGCCTAAGCTCGATCGGAACGCTTGCAGCGGGTAGCTGTGCCTACATTGCAAAAGATGCAGATGACTTCGAGACAGCTTACGGATTTGCACCTGATATTGACGGAGGAGCCAATGGCCCTGCCGACAGTAATGGGGATGATCAAATAGCGATTATTGATGGATCTGAAACGGTTATTGACTTTTTCGGAGTTATTGGTGAAGATGGTTCGAATACCTGCCACGAATTTGAAGATGGCGTAGCCATTCGGACAACCCCCGGTCCAAACAACGGCAGCTGGGATGAAGCCAACTGGGAAGTCTATTCGGATGGTTCCACTGCCAGCGGCTGTACTAATCATAACTCTAACCAGCCACAAAACGTAGCTGACCTCACCGTGACCGAGTGCACATCATCACCACCAGCAGCTCCCGAGAGCACCTGCGGCTTCACCAATGTGTCCTTCTTCAACCTCGAATGCGGAACAGGCTCTTTTGAAGAGGAGGCCTTCTTTGATGTTACAGCAACGGTAACTGGTGGCTCGGGTTCTTATGTGAATATAAACCCTGAAACCAGTGTAAGCTATGGTAGTGTCACTGGTGTGGAAAACGGTCCTATTTCTGGTACAGGAGCAGCTAGCGTTACAGGTCCCCTCCCTGGTGAAGTAGCAAAAATCGAGCTGCTAGATCAGATGAATACTACCTGCAGGACGCCAACTTACTACTTCCGTGTACCCGAGTGCGTCTCTTGCCCAACTACCGATGACATCTTCATCAGCGAATTCCACTACGATAACGCTGGGGGCGATGTCAATGAATTCGTGGAAGTAGCCGTTTCCAGCGAATTTGAAGGCGATCTATCCGGTATCGAGGTCGTGCTCTACAATGGCAGCAACAACACCTCCTACGATAGCGAAACCCTTGACAACTTCAGCGAAGGCAGCACTGCCAGCGGTATAACCTACTACTATTTCGAGTTCAGCTCCCTGCAAAACGGCAGCCCTGATGGTATCGCACTGGAGTGCAATGGTTCAATTTTCCAGCTGTTGAGCTACGAGGGCGATATGACCGTCGATGGCTTTGCCAGCACCAATGTAGGCGTTACCGAAGGCAGCGGCACACCAGAAGAAGGCTCCCTGCAACTCATTGACGGCGTATGGACCGAGACCTGCCAAAACACCAAAGGCGGCGCTAATGCGGATGTGGACTGCTGTGAAGACCCTACCTTCGAGTGTGTTAATAACGATGTACTGCTCGACTTTGGTTCTTACAGCCTTTCGGAAGCGGACGTGGTCAACATCGACAATCAGGACAATCCATCTGATTGCCCCGAAATCACACTCGGCATGATCAGCCCAGCTACGCTGAGCTGTGATGACCTTGGCCAAACCGTTATGGTGACCGTCATGGTCAACACCCCGGAAGGCCCGCAGAGCTGTACTGCTAATATCACTGTGGTAGACGAATCAGGTGAACTGCCTGCACCATGGGGTGCCAGCGATGTAGGCGAAGGCGAGAATGAGTTTAGCTATGAGGTGTGCAACGCCAATAATGGTGAATTTGCGATTACCAGCGGAGGCCGCAACTTCCCGCTGGAAGATGACTCAGATAACACCGGTTTCATTTCTCAGGAACTTTGCGGCAATGGGTCCATCACAGTAAAGGTAGAGAGCCGTCAGGGCGGATTCCCTGGTATTGCTATCCGTGAGAGCACTGCAGCGGGTGCCAAAATGGTTAACATGCTTACCAACATTACTGGCAACATCTACTGGTCTACCCGGTACGACACGGATGCCAACCGCAGCTTCACCTCTTTCTACCGGCCATTCCCTCAGTGGTTGCGCCTGGTACGTCAGGGCGACTACATTATTGGCTACAGCAGCACCACCGGCGGCAGCTTCGCATTCGTGAATGCCGCTTATGTGCCGATGGATGCCTGCGTGGAAGTCGGTATGGTGGTCTTCTCTGTCAATAATACGCCTGCAAGTGCGGTATTCAGTAATGTAACGGTGCTTGGCAATTCCAACCCCACCCTCTCAGAGGAAGTGCAGGATGCCATCAACGGCATCAGCCTGAAGCGCGGAGCAGAAGCACAAACCGGCAACGCAGTTACCTTTGAAGTACCAGCTCAGGAGGTACGCAATACCATTCTGTTCCCGAACCCAACCCGTGATGCACTGAACCTGCGCTTCGAGCGTGCACTAGAGGACAACACCATCGTGGTTGTCCGCAATCAGTTTGGGCAGGCGCTCCGTCAGCAGCAGGTAGGTACAGGCGCTGTACAAACTCAGCTTGATGTGGCAACGCTGCCTGCCGGCATGTACTTCCTGGAAGTACAGGGCCAGGGCGGCATCCTGGAGACGCTGCGCTTTACCAAGCAATAAATGAAATTCAATCGAATCAGAAGCATTGGCCTTCTGGTTGCGCATTGAGATAATCTGGCCCCTTTGCGGATCGTCCGCAAGGGGGCTTTTTCATTTGACAACTCCCAGGACACCAAATAGCCAAACCCTTGCAAATTTTACCGTTAAGCCATGTTTCTCTTTAGCTGCCAACCTTAAAATATTTGGAAAATACTAATTTATGCCGGTCAAAAAATCATCTCGATTTGCAACCTCCTTAAATTCCTACCGTATACATTCACATGCCCAAAAACAAACACAACTGCAAACTACACACTAAGTAGCGGGGCAAAAATAAGTTTTCCAATGGCATTGGTAGCTTTTGCCTTGATAAGTCCCAAAACCCGCCCGATGGTTGGTTTTGTCCCTCATCAAGGCAAAACCCAATTGTAAAACTTATTTTTCGAGAAGCCCTAAGGGCAATAGAAAAGGGATAACACTTACCGTTTTCTGGTAGGCTTTTGATAATAAAATACCCAAATTCCGGATTTCTAAACCCTTACTACTATGAGGATTAAACTACACGCCGCAAGCGGAATACTCACGTTCGTTTTTGCGATTTATTTTTCTTCAGTGCCCATAGGTGCCGCCTATGGGCAAGCCGAAGCAGCTGAACCGCCTGCTTCCACCTTTCAGCCCGCTATGTCTATTGGTTTAAGCTCGGGCACCCATGCCTTTTTTGGTGTTGATGCCACATTGAGGGTCATAAAGCCCGTCAACTTCCGCATATCCTACAACCGCATGCGCATGGATGTAGAAGGGCTTAGCTTTAATGCCTCTTCGCTCGGGTTCTCCGGACAGAGCCTGATTCTGAGCTCCGATCTTGACCTCAGCACCCTTGGTCTGATTGCAGAGTTGCCCATTGGGGAAAAACGCTCTTTCCGCCTCATGGGCGGCGTGATGGTCAATCTCAATAATTACATCAATGTCAATGGTGAATTTGCAGAAGGCGTAGCAGTCAATGACTACGAACTGACGCCTGATCGCATTGGCACCATCAATGTAAATTACACCACCGGCTCTGCCGTTTACCCTTACTTTGGGCTCGGATTCGGCCGTTCGCTTGGCGTGAGGCACCTGAGCTTTGCGTTGGAGGCCGGAGCTATGGTGAGAGGGCGCCCGGATATCCGGTTTAATTCAACAGGCCTGTTAAGCGACAATGCCCAAAATGGCCCGGTCCTTTCCGAAAACTTTAAAAATGTACGGGTACACCCCTCGGTAGGCTTCCGGTTGGCTTATAAATTTAATTTGCCAAAAGACTTGTTTGGCTTGCGCCCTGGCGCGGAGGGGACTTCCGAAATGGTGGATACACAGGAGCCCGTTGCAAAAGAGCGTCTTGAAAGCGAGACCAAAGAACAACTTACAGATGCCAACCCGGCACCGCCAAAGCAGGCCATACCAACGGCCTCACCTTACCTCATAGTGAAAGGTGCTGCCGTTGACGCAGTAACAAATTTAGAGCTGCGCCAGGCCTACATAGATCTGTACAAAGTGCGCCCCAATGGCGACAAAACCCTGGAGCGCACCGGCCCCTACCCTACCGGGCAGTTCACCCTCGGTCTTGATCCGGGAGACACCTATGAGCTCAACATCACCGTCCCTGGCTATAAGCCTTTCAAAAAGGTACTTAAAGCGGACCCCGGTGGAGCAGCCAAAACGATTACACAACATTTCCCGCTCGAAGCCGAGCAGTAAACCCTGAATCATCCAATCCAAATACTTATGAAAAAGCTATTCTTACCTACCTTGCGGCTGAGTGCCGTTCTGATGTTTGCCTTTTTGATGACTACCTGTACAGAGGAAGCCCGTGAGGAACTGCTGGACGGGTACGTCGATGGGGTCAACCTCAATATTAATACTGATATCTTCCGGGTGCCCGTTGCCTTCTACTTTGGTGATGCCAACCTGGACACAGGCGGTGACGCTCCCGATAACCTCACCATTACCATTGAGGGCCCGGATAAGGACCTGATTTACTCCACAGACGGTAAGCGGGACTTGAAACCCGTGGCAGGCTTCCTTGAAATCAGATTAGACAAGGAAGTCATGATCACTGAGGATGACCCATTGGAACTTACGGTCATTGCAGAAGCGCCGGGTTATGTAAAGACGGTTCAGAATATTGTGCTCTATGACACTACATATCAGTATATCCCAGTCAACATGGTGAGCCTCAATGCCCCGCCTAAAGGGGTAAGCCTTCAGTTGGGAACAACTTCTGCAGACGCTGACGGTGTTATGCAGGACACCGCATTCTCGACCCCAATGGTCGCCGGCAAAGAGGAAATGGCTAGTGTCAGGCTCAAGCAAGGTACTAAAGTGATGAATGCACAGGGGGAAGAGCTTATCGGTAACATTGAGGTGCAACTGGTACATTTCGACAACCGCAGCGATGAATCTCTGGCCTCTTTCCCTGGTGGCTTCACGGCTACCAACGTAGTAGACGAAAATGGCAATGAAATGGAGCCGGTAGAATTTGTAACCGCTGGTTTTGTTGCACTCGATATGTTTGTTGGCAATGATGAGGTGACCGACTTTTCTGAGCCGGTAGAAGTGGAAGTCGGGATTAATCCGGAGACCATCGACCCGGCTACAGGGCAGCAGGTAAAAGAAGGGGACATTATCCCCATCTGGTCACTCGATGATAATACCGGACAGTGGAAGCACGAAGGCGAGGCCGTTGTAGAAAAAGACGCGGATGGCAACCTTAGCGCTACGATGCTGATCACCCACCTTTCGTGGTGGAACTTTGACTACTTCTACAACTCCTGCCGCTGGTATGAGCCGGTTCGGCTGGTGATCGAATCTGACTACAACAACTACCGGGATGCGCCCTGGCTCAGAGGGCAACTTTATGACGCTATCACCGGACGTCGTTTCAGCTACCGCCGCTACTTCAAAGCGTTGAACGGGCAAACCATCAACATGTATAATATCCCAAAGAACCGGACTTTGTATATGGAAGTATCTGAAGGCAATCAGGTCATCTACACTTCGCCTCCATTTACGACCATCTGTAATTCTACCACAGTCCTGGATATGAAGACCTTTGAACCCCCGAGCCCGTTGATGCTGGACGTCCGGTTCTCCGGTCTGTGCGAAGGAGCAGGGCCTGACATAATCATTAAGCCAGATGCTGTGATTTATTTCCGGCAAACCGGGCAGCGCTGGGAACCGCTCGCTCAGGTCATTGGCGGTGCCTTCACTACCAGCCGCCTTTTCCGGGGCGAGGTATATGACTTCAGGCTCGTTTACGCCGGCCGCACCTATGATTTTATGGATATTGTCGTGGAGTCTCAGACCCTGGAAGTGGAAGACTACAAGCTTGAGGTCGACCTTGACAACCCAGACAACCGGTCTTCTATCATTGTGGAAGATGTTGTCATCCCACAGGAATACTGCGACATCCTCCTCGGAGGCTAAAAGATACAGACGCATTTAAAGAGAAGCCCCGCCGGCGTTGTTTCGGTGGGGCTTTTTAGAATCCAGGCAAAAAAATAGCGCAAGCCACCCTATGCAATCGGGCTTGCGCCGTAAAAAACTACTATATCATGTCTTTAAGCAGCAATCATGGGTGTTGGAGTAGAGAACTCTAACCTGTTGATTGATTCTGTATTATCTGTACGGTTGTTTACGATATCCAGATTGAGCGTGTAGTGCTCAAAATCCAATGCGAAGGACTGTAGCGTATGCGAACGATTGAGCACCTGATCTTCTAATTGACGCAGCCCCAGAAAGTCTCCCGCTTCAGCGCGAAACTTATTCATAAGCCGTCTAACCAGCTGCAGCGTATTACCCTGACCAGTCTGGTTCAGGATCCCCACGGTAAGCGCTAATTTTATTTTTCGGTTATCCATTGGTTTTGATTCGAAATTCAATGGTATAACTCTGAATCTGGTGTTTTTGTTCATGTATTTCCCTAAAAAACTTCAACAAAAAAGCGGCTTAACCCCATTTGAGTCAAGCCGCCTACGAAAGCAAAAGTATCTTAAAAACTCAGGCTTCCGCCTAATCTACATTATCGTGAAGGAAGGAATTACCGCCACGGACCTCCAGCTCATCATCATCGTTGATGCTCCAGGTGGAATGTGACTCTTCCCTGGAATCCGGCACATTATCCAGATTTACGCCCCGGCGCAGGTAAGCTGGCTCGTTCTCCAGTTCGATGATGGCCTGTGGGTTGCTCAGCTTTACGCGGTTATTGCGCAGACGTTCGCGGCGCTTACGCTCTCTTTCCAGAAACTGATCCCGGTCTTCATCTGAAGCCTCACCGCCCTCTGTGTTCACATAGGGCTCGTCATAGGAGTACCGGCCACGGCTTTGGTATTTCGCAATAGTTTCGCGCACATCATCAAACTCTACGGTGTGCCGGCCATTGCCGGAAGGCTCATACCCAATATCTGCCAGGCCCTTTTTTTTTGGCTGGTCCTCAACAGGAGGTTTAGGCTGATCCTCATCCAGCGCAACGATCACCTTGTCATCCGCAACTTTATTCGCCTTTTTCTGCTTATTGTGCTCAAAACCAGTAGCGATAACCGTCACACTGATCTTCTCACCCAGCTCTTCATCATAGCAGTTACCCCAGATCAGGTCTGTACCGTAACCAGCTTCCTCCTGCACGAATTCGGTGATCTCGAAGATCTCGTCCATGGTGACTTCCTTCGTACCGGAAGTGATATTGAGCAGGATATGCTGTGCCCCGCGGATGTCGTTATCCTCAAGCAGCGGAGAATGCAGTGCGTCATCCACAGCCCGTTTGGCCCGGTCTTCCCCTTCAGCGGAGGCAGTACCCATAATGGCTACACCGCTTTCGCGCATAACGGTGTTGACGTCCTCAAAGTCCACATTTACGTAGCCCGGCACTGTGATGATCTCCGCGATGCCCTTGGCTGCTGTAGTCAGGATGTCGTCCGCTTCCGCAAAAGCATCAGAGATGGACAGGTTGCCATGAATCTGCCGTAGCTTATCATTGGAGATGACAATCAGGGTATCGACGTTCTTTTTCAGCTCCTCCAGGCCTTCAGACCCCTGAGAGGTACGGCGGCGCCCCTCAAAAGTGAAAGGCAGCGTAACGATACCCACGGTAAGGATATCCATTTCCTTGGCTGTTTTGGCAATGATCGGAGCTGCACCCGTACCTGTACCACCGCCCATGCCCGCTGTGATAAAGAGCATGCGGCAGTTATTCTCCAGATAAGCTTTAACGGCTTCAATGGATTCTTCACAGGCCATTTTGCCGATATTTGGCTTTGAACCGGCACCCCGGCCCTCGGTCAGGTTGGGCCCCAGCTGAATGCGGGTAGTCACCGGGCTGAGTTCCATGGCTTGTGAATCGGTATTGCAAATCGCAAAGTCAACCCCTACGATGCCCTGCCGGAACATGTGCGTCACGGCGTTGCTGCCGCCGCCGCCCACGCCCAGTACTTTTATTATCGGGCTTTCATCTTTTGGCAAATCAAATACCATAACTGCTTGTTTTTTATTTTGCTGGGCTTTCCTGCTGCGCTTTGCGTGGACCCAACATGGTTAATTGAAGTATCAGCGTTCGTTTGTTGTTTGTTGCACCCCGTTCCGGTACCGGGCGTCCCTCCCGCTCCGGAACAAGGTTTGCTTGCTGGCTAATGGGGCCAGATTTAGAATTCATTATCCGGCTCGGCCTCAAACCACTCTTTCGTGCGTTTGAAAAGCTGATCGTACCAGTTGCTGCCTGCCGGTTCTTTCTCTACCGTAACTTCTTCTTCTTCGGCGGGTTCTTCGGCTTGCGCCGGGATGAGCCCTGCTTCCAGGTCATCCAGTCCTTTAATCAGCAAGCCCACACCGGTCGAGTAAATCGGGCTGCTCAGGTGCTCGTGGTACCCGTGCGCCAGGTGCTCCACCGGCGTACCAATGCGGGTACTCATGCCCGTGTGGTACTCGGAAAGCTTATCAATGTGGTTGAGCAGCGCTCCTCCACCCGTCAGCACGATGCCGCCAATAAGCTTGCGCTCAAAGCCGGAACGGCGGATTTCCCAAATCACATAGTCCAGGATTTCTTCCACCCGTGCCTGAATGATACGCGCGAGGTTCTTTTCGGAAATCTCCTTGTGGTCCTGACCGCGCAGGCCGGGAATGGAGATGATCCGGTTGTCGTATACTTCCTCCGCCAGTGCGGAGCCAAACTTCACTTTCAGTTTCTCTGCCTGTGGCTTCATCACGGTGCAGCCTTCCTTGATGTCTTTGGTGATCACATTGCCGCCAAAGGGAATTACCGCAGTGTGCCGGATGATGCCTTCCTGGAAGATGGTAATATCCGTGGTGCCACCACCGATGTCAACGAGTGCCACGCCGGCTTCCTTCTCTTCCTCACTCAGCACCGCAGAAGCTGAAGCGATAGGCTCAAGGGTCATATTCGCCACTTTCAGCCCGGTGCGCTCTACACAGCGGTGAATGTTGTTGGAAGCAGAAATCTGACCGGTAATAATGTGGAAGTTGGCTTCCAGACGAATGCCGGACATACCAATTGGATCCGTAATCCCCTGCTCATTATCCACCGTATATTCCTGTGGAATAACGTGCAAAATCTTGTCGCCCGGCGGCAGTACCAGCTTGAACATATCGCTGATCAGCCGGTCGATATCCCGGCGGCTGATTTCGGTATGATCAGAATCCCGGGTAAGGATGCCGCGGTGCTGCAAGCTCTTGATGTGCTGCCCGGCGATACCCACGTGCACCACCTTGAAGGTCTGCCCGGCAGTACGCTGCGCCATGTTCACCGCTTCAGCAATGGCCTTAACAGTCTTTTCAATATTCGACACTACGCCGCGCAGTACGCCCTCGGAGGCGACTTTGCCAAAGCCCAGTACCTCAATTTTGCCATGCTCATCCCGACGGCCCGCGATGGCACAGATTTTTGTTGTCCCGATATCGAGCGCAACAATGATTTCCGATTTGTTTACATTGGTCTCACTCATGGGTATCATTTAACTGTAGTTTTCGTTTTCAAAATTACTTACGCCCGACCACCTGGTCATCATAGGCAACACTAATCTCATCATAGGTCCGCCACCCGGTGTAGGGCAGCACTTCCTTATAAAATATTTTGATTCGACGCAGCTTACTGCGGGCGTCTTCAAAGCTTCCAAATTCAATACGGTCACTGCCAATCTTCGGTACCAGGGTGATCTTCCCCCGGCTGTCGAAGTAAATCTGTTCTGACAAAGGCGCCAGGAACGGATCACTCAAAATGAGCTGCGCCAGTAAAAAGGCGTCCTTCAGCCGGTTGCGTTTGCGCTCCAGGAAGGTCTCATTGTAGGTCGGCAAACTACCCGTCGCCACCAGCACTTTTGCGGTAAAGTGCTCCGAGAGGGGCATTTGTATCCCGTCCCGGTCCAGGTAGTAATTATACCCGTTATTGTCAATGACCCGCAGAATCGGCTCCCTGGGGTTGATGTCAATGACGATATGGTTACCTGCCGTCACATAAGCCTCTGCATCCAGAATAAAAGGCTCTGCCTCCAGCACCTGCTCCAGGCGCTCAATATCGATGTCTGACAGCGACTGCCCTTCCAGTGGTTGGTCAAAAGCCCGTTCTATAGCGCCTCTTACATCAGCATCTGCCAAAAGGCTGTTCCCATCCGGTAACGGTTCTATATTCACAATAATATCCTTTACCGCACTGCCGCCTTTCTGTTCCACCGCCGAAATATAGATCACCAGCACGCCCAAAAACAGGACTACCCAGCCGATGCGCCGAAGCATACGCTGTGTTTTAGGGTCCATATTTTGTAGTAGCGGTATCGCCATTTCCTTATGCTTTTCCCCCGAAGTAGTCCTTCAATGGGTTTCTGAGTAAATCAATATCACCGGCACCAAGGGTAAGCAACACTTTGGGCTGCCGCTCCTGAACCAGCTGAAGTACCTCCTCCGCCTGCACCAAATGCTTGCGGGGGTGGTTTATTTTATCAAACAACCAGGCACTGTCCACACCGGGAATCGGTGCTTCACGGGCCGGGTAAATATCCATCAGCCAGATTTCATCCAGCTGTTCCAGCGCCCGGGCGAATCCATCCACGAAGTCCCGCGTACGCGAGAACAGATGCGGTTGAAAAATGCCGGTCACTTCGCGGTCCGGGAACAACTCTTTTGCTGCTCCGATTGCGGCCCGCAGTTCTTCCGGATGATGGGCATAATCATCGATGTAGGCCCGGTTTTCGCTGCGGTGCAAAAATTCAAACCGCCGCCGGATGCCCCGGAAACTGCGCAGGGCCCGCCGGATGTCTTCGCCTTTGCCGCCCAGCTGCAAAGCCACCGTGATGGCTGCCGTTGCATTTTCGACGTTGTGCCGGCCAGGCAGGCTCAGTTGCAGCCCTTCAAGCCGGTGCGCCGGGCTGTGGTAATCGAAGGTAAAGTAGCCGTCTTCCACGCGGATATGATCTGCGCGGTAGCTGCCACCTTCCACTCCAAAAAGCTCCAGCCCGGGTACATTCCCCATCTCTGCTGCCCAGCGGTGCTGCAAATACAGCTTGCCGCCCGGCTCCAGTTTTTTGGCGAAAGCCCGGAACCCGGTTTCATGCAAAGACGCCCGGTCGCCGTAGATATCAAGGTGGTCCGCATCCATAGAAAGGACAACCGCAATATTGGGGCTCAGGTGCAGGAAAGACCGGTCGTATTCATCGGCTTCCACGACCACCCATTCCGACTGCCCTTCCACAAAGTTGGTCTCGAAATCAAGGGCGATGCCGCCGAGAAAAGCCGTGCAACTGATCCCACACTCCCGCAGGAGGTAGGTCGTCAGCGTAGTCGTCGTGGTCTTGCCATGCGTACCCGCGATGGCAATCGCTTTCATACCCCGGCTGATGATACCCAGCACTTCGGCCCGCTTTTTGATGGGCGTGCCCTGCTGCCGGAAGTACTGCAACTCCGCATGCGTGTCAGGCACTGCCGGAGTGTAAACCACCAGGTCAACGTCCTTCGGTATCCGGGAGACGTCCTCTTCGTAATGTATGTCAATGCCTTCTGCTGCCAGCGTTCTGGTCAGCTCGGTTGAGGTTTTATCGTAGCCGAGTACTTTGGCACCTCTGCCGTTGAAGTAGCGGGCGATGGCGCTCATGCCAATCCCTCCCACTCCGATGAAGTACACGGTTTTTATGCTTTTCAAGTCCATCGGTTATGGCTTTGCCGATTGGGCCAGCCGGAGCACTTCGCGGGCAATCCGCCCTGCCGCATCCGGTTGTGCCAGTTTTTTGATGTTGGCGCTCAGCGTTTGGCGCCTTTCCTCATCATCAATCAAAGCAATGGCATCCTTCAGAATTCGGTCGTTGGCTGCTGCATCCGGAATCATCAGGGCAGCATCTTTACGAACTAAAGCCTGTGCATTTTTGCTTTGGTGGTCCTCCGCCACGTTTGGGGAGGGTATGAAAATCGCCGGTTTCCCGGCAAATTGCAGTTCTGAGATCGTCAGGGCACCGGAGCGGGCAACGATGACGTCCGCCATCGTGTAGGCCAGGTCCATGCCGTCGATGAAAGCCTGTGCTTTCACGTTGGGCAACTGTGCCGTTTCGCAAGTGGTGAAGGTGGCTTCGTAAAGCTTGCCTACCTGCCAGAGCACCTGTACATCGGGCCGGGCTTTCAGCGCTTCGGCATTCGCTGCCATCGCTTCGTTGATCGACCGTGCCCCCAGGCTTCCGCCTAAAACGAACAGGATGGGTTTTGCCGGATCAAATCCGAAGTGCTTTGCGCCTTCCTCCCTGGTCGCCCGGAGATCCTGCAACTGTGCCCTGACCGGATTGCCGGTGAGCAACAGCTTTTCTGCCGGAAAAAACCGCTCCATGCCTTCGTAAGCCACGCAGATCCTGTCGGCTTTCCCACCCAGTAACCGGTTGGTAATGCCCGGGAAGGAATTTTGCTCCTGCAGCAGGGTGGGAATGCCCCGGCTGTTCGCGACCTGCAACAAAGGCCCGCTTGCGTACCCTCCCACGCCCACAGCCACCTGTGGCCGAAAACGCCGGATGATCCGCCGCGACCGCCACAAACTGCTGATGAGCTTAAAGGGGAAACTCAGGTTCCGTAATGTCAATTTTCGCTGGAATCCGCTGATCCACAGCCCTTCGATGGGGTAGCCCGCTTTGGGGACTTTCTCCATCTCCATTTTTCCTTTCGCCCCGACAAACCGGATGTCTGCTTCCGGTGCTATGGCCTTCACCGCATCAGCGATGGCAATAGCGGGGAAAATGTGGCCACCGGTCCCCCCTCCGGATATGATGATCCTGGGGGCGGAGTGTGGGGAATTATCCCCCGGCTTTTCTTTTTCTATGGCCACTTTCAATAATTTATTCCTCTATGTTCAGCCTTCGTACTCGACTCGGCTTTTTCAATGCTCTTTCTCAATCACCACTCACTCCTAACCTCTAAACCACTACCCTCCCCCATCAACCGTCTCAATGTACTTGCTCACACTCAGGATCATCCCAAAAGAGATACAAGTAAACAGGATCGAAGTACCGCCCATACTCACCATCGGCAACGTCACCCCTGTAACAGGTACAAGGTGGACCGAAACCGCGATATTGATGAAGGCCTGCAGCACGAGACTGATGCTCAGCCCGATCACAAGCATAGCACCAAACGCTTTGGGGCTCTTAGTCACCAAACGGGTGGACCGGAAAAACAGGGCTACATACAGGCCGATGATGGCAAAGCCACCAAAGATGCCATACTCCTCCACGATGATAGCGTAGATGAAGTCAGAATACGGGGATGGCAGGTAATTCCTTTGAATACTGTTCCCCGGCCCAAGGCCAAGCCATTCGCCATTCGCCATAGCAATCTTAGCCTGCTGTACCTGATAACCGCCATCCGGGTTGTCCATATATTCCCGGACCCGGTTGACCCAGGTATCGGAACGGACCACATCAGGGAAAAATTCCCCAAGCAGCACCAGCATCGCAAACACCACAATGCCCAGCAGCAACAGCAACGCGATATACTGCAGCGCAACCCTGCCTACAAACATCATCATGATGCTCGTGAAAAACAGCAGAATGGCTGTCGATAGATCCGCCGGCGCAATCAGCCCGCAGATGATGAGTACCGGCACAATGATCGGTACAAAAGCCGACTGAAAGTCTTTGATGTAATCCTGCTTTGACCCGATCATACGGGCCAGGTAGATGATCAGCGCCAGCTTGGCAAAGTCCGACGTTTGGAAAGTCACCCCGACAAAGGGCACTTCAATCCAACGGCGGGCATCATTGATATCGGCTCCAAAAGCGATAGTGTAAATCAGCAAAGGGACCGAAATCAGCAAAAGCACGGGCGCTGAACGGGAATACTTCATGTAGTGCATCAGGTGCGCCAAATACGTCAGGAACAGACCGCCCACTACGATCAGCAAATGCTTGACGAGAAAGGACTCCGTGTTGCCGCCCATCTCCCGGTAAGCCAGTGTACCCGTTGAGCTGTACACCGCCATGACCGAGAAAAGCGCCAACAGGGCAATCACCGCCCAAATGGCGCGATCTCCCTGAAGTTCTGCATATATTCTCGTTGCTAGCGACATGCTTGTCTGTTTATTTTAATTGCCGGACGGCTGCCTTAAACAGCTCGCCCCGTTGTTCGTAATTTTTAAATAAGTCGAAACTGGCACACGCTGGCGACAAGAGGACTTTTTCTCCGTTTTTAGCCAGCCCTGCGGCCCGTTCGACCGCCTCTTCTGCCGACCGGGCTTCCACAAAGGTGTCTACCAGGCCCCCGAAAGTGGCTTTTAGTTTCGTATTGTCAATGCCCAGCGCCACCATTGCCCGGACTTTTTCCCGGACGAGCGGCAGCAGGGGCTCGTAATCGTTGCCTTTGTCTTGCCCGCCGGCAATCCAAACCACGCCCTTTGGCATGGCATCGAGTGCGTAGTAGACCGCATCCACGTTGGTGGCTTTGCTGTCATTGATATACTCCACACCCTGACAGGTGCCCACCACCTCCATGCGGTGCGGTACCGGGGTGAAGGTTTCCAGCCCTCGCTGTATAGCCTCCGGCGCTGCGCCCCAACGTAGTGCTGCCGTAGTGGCAAACAATGCGTTGAATGCGTTGTGCTCTCCCCGAAGTTTGGCTGGCCGAAGGTCAAAATGATGACCGCCTGCCATAAAGCCGTTTTCCGTGAGAGCCGCCCGCAGCATCGGCAGCGCTTCTGCCCGAATGTCGTGCTCCCGCAGAAAAGCAGCGATATGCTCATTCTCTGCCTGATACAGGAAGACATCTTCCGGCCGCTGATTCATGGAAATCCGGAATTTAGACCGGATGTAATTTTCCATTTTGTAATCGTAGCGGTCGAGGTGGTCAGGCGAGATATTAAGGATCATCCCAATATCCGGCCGGAAGTCCACGATGCCATCCAGTTGAAAGCTGCTCAGCTCCAGCACGTAATACGCCCGGTGGGCCTCCGTGAGGCAGCGGGCAAAGCTTTTGCCGACATTACCGCCCATTTCCACATCAAACCCTGCGGTTTGCAGGAGGTGGAAAGCCAGGCGGGTGGTGGTGGTCTTTCCGTTGCTGCCCGTAATCCCCATCACTTTTGATTGGTGGTAGCGGGCTGCGTATTCAATTTCAGCAATAACCGGTATGCCTTTGCCTACCAGTTCTTTTATCAAGGGTACGTGATCGGGAATGCCCGGGCTTTTGATCACCTCATCGGCCTGCAGGATACGGTCCCGGGTGTGTTGCCCTTCTTCGTATGCAATGCCGTGGCTTTCCAGCTCACGCTTGTATTTTTCTGCAATGCCCCCGCGGTCGGAGACAAAGACATGATGCCTGTTTTGTTGAGCCAGCAGGGCAGCGCCTACGCCACTTTCGCCGGCTCCGAGTATGACGATGTTTTTCATGTTTCAGCGTTTTCCGGTCATATACCGAAACCAGAACCACAGCTAAGGTGATTCTGGTGCATATTTGTTTATTTGTGTAATGTGTTGGTGACTACCGGATTTTCAGCGTGATGATCGTCAATACCGCCAGTAGGATACCGATGATCCAGAAACGGGTGACGATTTTCACTTCCGGCATGCCTTTTTTCTGATAGTGGTGATGTAGGGGGGACATCAGGAATATGCGCCGGCCTTCGCCGTATTTGCGCTTGGTGTATTTGAAATAGCTGACTTGCAGCACTACCGATAGGTTTTCCACCAGGAAAATACCGCACAGCAGGGGTATCAGCAGCTCTTTACGGAGGATAATGGCCATAGCAGCGATGATGCCGCCCAGGGTCAAACTCCCGGTATCGCCCATGAAAATCTGAGCAGGGAAGGAATTGTACCACAAAAAGCCCAGGGTCGCCCCCACAAAGCAGGCCGCAAAAATCACCAGTTCTCCGGTGCCCGGCAGGTGCAGGATATTCAGGTAGTTGGCGGCAATGGCATTGCCCGAAACGTAGGCAAAAATACCAAGTGATGCACCAATAATACCCGAAACCCCCGTAGCTAAGCCATCCAGCCCGTCTGTGAGGTTGGCGGCATTGGACACTGCTGTGACCACAAAAATGACCAGTGGCACAAACAACAACCACACCCAGCGCGAAGCAGAAGGTTCCTGAATCGGCATCAGCCAGGCATAATCCAGGCGGTTACCTTTCAGGAAGGGAACATTAGTCAGATTGGCTTTGTAATCGCCCTTCTCAGCTGGCCCGATAAAAGCCAGATCAGCGGGGACGTGGATCGTATCGCCCACCATTTCGGTATACCCCAGCTCCGCTGCTTCTTCCACCTCCAGGCGGACTACGATGTCCTCACTGTGGATCATCGTCAGGGCAATCAACAGCCCTAATCCAATCTGCCCCAGCACTTTGAAGGTACCACGCAGGCCCTCTTTGTTTTTGCGGAATACCTTTATGTAGTCGTCAATAAACCCGATCGTAGCCATCCAGACGGTGCTAACAATCATGAGCACCACGTATACATTACTCAGGTCGGCCAGCAGCAGACAAGGGATCAAAATCGCCATAATGATGATAATGCCCCCCATAGTCGGCGTGCCTTGCTTACTCAGTTGGCCGCTCAGCCCCAGGTCGCGCACCGTTTCCCCTACCTGCAAGTAACGCAGGTAGTTGATGATGCGGCCCCCAAAAACCATAGAGATAATCAGAGATAAGACTGCAGCCGCACCCGCCCGGAACGTGATGTACCGGAACAAGCCTGCACCTGAAAAGTCCCCCATGGAATTGCCGAGCCAGTCGACGAGTTGAATGAGCATAGTGTTAATCAGTTATTGGGTGGTTGAAGAAACGCCGCTAAAATAAGCATTTAGGGCGCAGCTCCAGAGCTCCGCTAGGATTTATCCTTCAGCGCTCCCTCTAATTCTGCTTTATCGTCAAAGGGCAGCCGTTCTCCCTTGATTTCCTGATACTTCTCATGCCCTTTACCAGCGATCAAAACAATATCTGTGCCCTGTGCCAGCGCAGCAGCCGTCCGGATAGCCTCCCGCCGGTTGACAATCGTCAGCACTTTACGGGTTGCGTCCTTAGGTACGCCCTTCCACATATCTTCCAGTATCGCTTCCGGGTCTTCGCTGCGGGGGTTGTCTGAGGTCAGAATAACCTGATCACTCAAGGCACAGGCTGTTTTGGCCATGACCGGGCGTTTGGTTTTATCCCGGTCGCCACCACAGCCTACCACCGTGATGACCCGGCTGTCCCGCTGCCGGAGCTGATCGATGGTCTGCAGCACTTTCTCCAACGCGTCCGGCGTATGTGCATAATCGACGATGCCGATATAGCTTTTGCCGGGCGTAACGATGGTTTCAAAGCGCCCGTCCACTGCGCCAAGTTCACTCAGCGCAGTCAGGGTTTCCATCCGGTCCTGCCCCAGCAGCACGGCTACACTGTAAACAGCGAGCAGGTTGTAGGCATTGAAATCGCCAATCAGGCGGCTGAATACTTCCTGCTCATCCATCAGCAACTGCAGGCCAGTGACCGAATTATCCAGGAGCTTTGCCCGGAAGTTGGCCATAGACCGAAGGCTATAGGTATAGCGTTTGGCTAAAGTATTTTGTAACATCACCTCTCCCCGGCGGTCATCAACGTTGACCAGGGCAAAGGCGGTGTCAGGCAACATGTCAAAGAACATTTTTTTGGCCTCGATATAGGCCTTAAAGGTTTTATGGTAATCGAGGTGATCGTGCGTAATATTAGTGAACACTGCCCCGTCAAAGTCAAGCCCCGCAATACGCCGCTGATGCGCTGCGTGGGAACTGACTTCCATGAAGGCATAGTCGCAACCGGCATCCACCATTTCCCGCAGCAATGCCTGTACGGACAGGGCATCGGGCGTGGTATGCGTTGCCGGCAGCGGGGTTTCACCAATCTTATTGCGCACCGTAGACAGCAGCCCCGCCTTGTAGCCCAGCTTCAGGAATAACTCATGAAGCAAGGTTACGGTGGTGGTTTTACCGTTGGTGCCGGTCACCCCTACCAATTTCAATTGTTTCGATGGCTCACCGTAAAAAAGGCTGGCCATCTCACCGAGCGCCTTTGCGCTATCGGCTACCTGCACACTTGCCAGATGATCCGGCAGGGTTTCGGGCAGCACTTCCGCTACAATTGCGGCAGCTCCCTTTTCCACGGCCGAGGCGATATAATCGTGCCCATCGACTTGTGTGCCCCGGATGGCAATGAACACATCACCACGCTTTACTTTCCGGGAATCAAACTGCAAGCTTTCAACCTCTTGCCCCAGCGGCCCGTTGGCAGCCAGGACCTTTACAGGTTCCAGGAGGGTTTCGAGTATTGCAGACATGCTACATCCTAGTTTTTATTCGGAGCTTTGCGTACTCCGGTGTTGGTTTCGTTTTGTTTTGTCCTGCTACCGCAAGTAAAGCTTTATCTGCTGCCCGCGGATTCTTGTGCCGGGGATGATAGACTGCCGGGCCACTTTACCTACGCCTTCCACTGAGACTTTGAGTCCGCGGTTTTCCAGCACATGCAGGGCATCCCGCAATCCCAGACCGACTACATTGGGCACTGTTTCTTCTGCCATCGTCCGGGTTTCCATCATCAAACTATCTGAACGGGGGCTCAGTACTGCCATTTGGGTTTCGGGCTCCCCGTGCACCTCCATATCCAGGTAAGCCAATAGCGACCGGTAGTCGTCCTGTGCTCCAATACTCATACCTGGCAGCGTATTTTCCAGGTAAGCTGGCGGTGCCTGAGCATTGAGTACCGGGTGCAGCGCCGGTTTCACCCGGTAGATGTTGTCTGCGATTTCCCGGAAGACCGGCCCGGCTACATCACCTCCGTAGAACCCGCCGCGGCGCGGCTTATTGATGACCACGATGCAGGAATACTTTGGAGCTTCCGCCGGGAAATACCCGACAAAAGAAGCCTGATGCCCCCCGATACTTGTCCCTCTGGGCCCTTTCTTATAGTTGACCTGAGCTGTACCGGTCTTCCCGGCAAAGCTGTACTCATCGGTATACAAGTCATGAGCCGTACCCCGTTCGCTTTCCACCACCGCCCGCAGCAACTCCTGCAGTTGGTTAATGGCTTTTGGAGAAGCGATGCGGCGGTTAATTACCGTTGGGTAAAACTGCTCTTCCATTTTGCCCATCCGCTGTATGGCTGAGACCAAATAGGGCTTCATCATTTTGCCCCCATTTGCCACAGCGTTATAAAAGGTCAGCAGTTGCAGAGGGGTCAGTTCCAGTTCATAGCCGATCGACATCCAGGGCAACGTTGTGCCGCTCCAGTAGTCTTCTTCGCTATAGGCTTCCTTGATATAAGGATTGGCTTCCCCTTCTATTTCCAGTCCAACAGGCTGATGTAAGTTGAACTGCTTGAGGCGCCGGACGAAGCGGGCAGCGCCCTCATCGTCATTACCGTCATTCTTTTCTCCGTAGAACTGCTCAATGGTTTTAGCAATTCCCACGTTAGAGGAGATTTCGAATGCCTCCCGCAGCTTGATGGTATCCATACGGTAGCTGTAGGGTGAGGCGTCCTCCATCGTCTCTTCGTAGAACTCCGCCTTACCATTATAGATGCGAATGGAGTCATCGAGGGTCAGGTACTCATCTTCAAGCAGTGCCAGGACGGATGCCGCTTTAAATGTAGACCCCGGCTCTCCTGCCGTTCCAACAGCGAAGTTGTAGGTCTCCCACCAGCCCTGATCGGTTCGGCCAAGGTTAGCGATAGCCCGGACAGCGCCCGTTTCAACTTCGAGCACTATAGCTGTCCCCCATTCCGCATCGTGGGCATTCACTGCACGGTTCAGCGCCCGCTCGGCAATGTCCTGAATATCCAGGTCGATTGTAGTAACGATGTCATTGCCACTCTGGGGCTCTATCGCACTGAGGTCATCTACCGGCATCCAAAGGTCTTTCCGGCGGTCTACGCAGACCATCAACTGCTGACCGGGCTCCCCGCCCAGTACTTCGTCATAGTAACCCTCAAGCCCTACTGGCTTGGCTCCGTCACGGACATACCCAACGGTACGCTGTGCCAGGATGCCAAAGGGCCGTTTGCGCTCACTGCGTTTCACGGCAATGAAGCCGCCACCATTGCGGCCTAGTCGAAATAATGGAAACGATTCAATGAACTTTTTCTCCGCGTAGGAGACTTGCTTTTTTAATAATACGTAGCGGTCAGTACCACCACGCAACTCCAACAGATATTCCCTCGCCCCCCCCACCGTCACATCTTCCAGGACGTAGTAAGCCAGGCAGTGTGCCAGGGTATCCAGATTTTCTTCAAAGGCCTCGTCCGTAGCAGCCAGCGGGTCAAAGCGGATATTGAAGTACGGAATAGACGTTGCCAGGAGGCTGCCATCTTCAGCAAAGATATTGCCCCGGTCGGCTTCAATCGTCCGGTAATCCATATAATTATCCTCCCCGGCTTTGCGCCATTTGTCGCCATTTAAGACGGCCAAATCAACGGTACGATAGATCAATATCAACGCTACCGGAACGACGATGCCGAACAGGAGAAAGTAGACCCGGTAAAGGACTTCATTCTTAATATCCATCTCCTAACTGATAAGATTCCTGTCGTACCTGTATTCGGTTCAGCTTTGATGCATGCGGGCGCAGACCATTGTCTTTCACCCGTTTAGCCACTTCCGAACGCTTGGCATTGTACATGTTCTCTGATTGCAGAGACATGTAGTACCAGCGCATTTCCTTGAGGTCCTTCTGCAGGGTTTGAATCTCCCGTACATTCCGCTCCGCAAGGTGGGAATTGGCGATGTAGACAAAGGTCAGAAACCCCAGGAACAGGATGTAGAACAGTTGGTCCTGCAGCAGCTTTTTGCTCCAGACCCCCATGTCGAACAGACCTGCGATTGGGCTTTGTCTCTTTGCCATTTGGTTTTCATTTATCCTTTGCGCTCCCCTACCCTCAGCTTAGCGCTGCGGGCGCGGGAATTGCGCTCAATTTCTTCTTCTGTGGGCAGCTCGGCTTTTTTGGTCAGCACTTTGAATGGCCGGTCAATATTGCCATAAAAGTCCTTTTCCTGTACACCCTCCACATTCCCGGTCTTCAGGAAATGCTTGACCATGCGGTCTTCCAGAGAGTGGTAAGAAAGCACCACTAAGCGGCCGCCGGGTTTCAGCACTTCGAGGCACTGATTCAGGAAATCCTCCAGTGCGCCCATTTCATCATTCACAGCAATGCGCAGTGCCTGAAATACCTGTGCCAGATACCGCGCCCGGTTGCCGCGCACAAGTGGATCGACGACCGCCAGGAATTCACCAATTGTTTGAATTGGTTTGACCCGTTGTTCCGCCACCAGTTGCTCTGCCAGCGTTTTGGCGTTGCGCACTTCCCCGAAACGGCTCAGAATATCCTGAAGCTCCTCGGCCGTCAGGCGCTGCAATAAAGTCGCAGCGGTCTCTTCCTGCTGTTGATTCATCCGCATATCCAGCGGTGCGTCAAAACGGAATGAAAAGCCACGCTCCGGCACATCCAGCTGATGGGAAGAAACCCCCAGGTCCGCCATGATGCCGTCCACCTCACGAATGCGGTGCAACTTCAGGAAGCGCTTCAGAAAGCGGAAGTTGTGCTGCACGAAAATGAACCGCTCATCTTCCGGCACATTCGCCAACGCATCTTCATCCTGATCGAAGCCTATCAGCTTGCCCTGCGCACCGAGGTGATCCAGGATAAGCCGGGAGTGGCCGCCTCCACCGAAGGTAGCATCAACATAGACGCCATCAGGGTTGGTCACCAGCCCGTCGATGCAAGGTTGCGCCATCACAGGGAGGTGGTAACTCATAGCTCAGGTGATTTGCCGTTAGCTCTGCCCAGTACGTCTTCTGCGAGATCGGAGAAATCCTCCGGTTCTTCATCCAGCAGCGCCTCGTACTGTTCGGCTGCCCATATTTCAATTCTGTCGTTGTAAGCCGACAGGACCACTTCTTTGTCAATGCCCGCGTATTCCAGCAGGCGCTTGGAGACCAAGATGCGGTCCGCACTGTCCATAGAGACTTTCTGTGCGCCGCGGTAGAAGTAACGGACGAAGTTGCGGTTCTTTTTATTGTAGAGATTCAACTGATTGATCTCGTTGGTGATCCGCTCCCAGACCGGTTCCGGGTACAGCATGAGGCATTGTTCAAAGCCCCGGTTGATGACGAAAGAAAGTGCTTCGCCTTCGCCGAGTTGAGCAATCAGCCCGCTCGGCATCCGCATGCGCCCTTTGGCGTCTATCTTGCACTCGTATTCGCCTAATAGCTGTTCGAAATTCACTTCTTCACCTAGTCATTTCTTCAAATGTATTACTTTCTGACACTTTTTACCACTTTTTACCACCTTTTCTGCCTAAAAAGTTCCTCACATCCAAAAAAACAATGTGCTTACAGACCGGTATCATCAAAAAAATGGCACTTCTCCATGCTTTTTGATGACAAAGACCGAAAAACTATATTGAATCAATGTGGGAAAGCGTGGGACATCTGAACTCAAATTCCCACTTTACAACACCAAAAAGGTAATTTGGAAAGAAAACAACCGTACCAGGAAAAAAATAACCGAAAAAAGCGCAACGACTATTTTGGCAAAGAAAAGACAGCGCCCAACCAGCCCCTCCCTAACAGAAAATGCTCACAACCCTCTCCCCACTCGCGAAGCGAACACCAAAAGACTTACCCAACTGCCACACTGCCGACTGCCACACTGCCGACTAACAGACTGCCACACTAACAGACTCCCAACTGCCGACTAAAAGACTGCCCACTGCCCACTAAAAGACTCCCCCCTACTTCAACCGAATCCCCCCATCCACCAGCTCAATCAACTGCTGCTTGTAAAGGCCTCCGATTGCTTTTTTGAATGTCTTTTTACTCATTTGCAACTGCTCGCGAATTAGCTCAGGGTCACTTTTGTCATGTAAAGCCAGAAAGCCATTGGGAGTACTGCGGAGCTTAGCCAGAATTTTTTCAGCATTAGGTTCCACCTTCGCATAACCTTCAGGCTGCAGGGTCAGGTCCAGTTTACCATCCGGGCGGACGGTTTTGACGAAGCCTTTCAGGCGTTCTCCCAGCTGCAAAGTGCGGAAGATATCGCTCTTGAAAATCAGCCCCTCGTGCGAGCCATTGACAGCGGCTTTGGCGCCCAAATCGGAAAAGCCGAGGATAAAGAGGTCTACCTCCTGACCTTCTTCCACCGTGAGGTTATCCTGAGACAGGAAGCGGCGGAAGCGATTGGAGCCGACGAGGCGGTCGGTCTCTTCGTCTACATACACGTAGACCGGATAGTACTTGCCCGCCTCCATCCTAAGGTCCTGCTCGGAAAAGGGCACAAGCAGGTCTTTGTCCAGCCCCATGTCCATCCAGGCCCCGAGGGCAGAGATTTCCTTAACCAGCAGGTTGGCGTACTGATCGCGCTGTGCAAAAGGGCGCTGCGTGGTAGCGATGGGCCAGTCTTCAGAATCGGTATACACGAACACCTCTACTTCCCCACCCTCCTGCAGGCCTTCCGGCACATACTTATTGGGCAGCAGGACATCATCGCCTTCTTCATTGTGAAGGACCATGCCGTGGGGCGTGTCGCGCACGGCTTTGAGGTTTTGAAAGGTACCAATTTCTATCATGATACAAAGTTAGGTGGTTCTCTGACAATTTCCGCGCCTTGACGGAAATGCTTTCGCGAAAAGCTCTACTCCATCTGGTCGTATTTCTTTTCACGAAAGCATTTCCCGCAAAAATTGTCAGAGAAAGGAGTTAGCTTATCTTTGACGAAAAAAGAATGGACGGCAGAAAGCGATCAAATATCAAGCCCGGGCAGTTGGTGCGCATCGTGCAAAAGCAGGATCAACGAACCGGCGAACTGACAGAAGGCTATGTGGCGCGTATTCTTACTAAATCACCACAGCACCCGTATGGTATTAAGGTTAAATTAGAAACGGGCGAGGTGGGCCGGGTGAAGGAAATTTTGGAGGAGGGCTGAGTTTTTGGAAAACCCAATTATAGGGTGATCGCCTTGAAACGGCTACAAGTATGATATTCGTATCGACAACTACGCGCATCTTTCCTTATTCAGATCGATGAGGCGCCCGCATTTTAGTATTCAGCATTCTTTCAGCATCTTCATCTGTCCAGCCTTTTGCTTCCCACACTTGATCTGCCATATCCATCGCTTTTTCTGCGAAATAATTGGCGATTAGTTGTTTGATATTTCTTAAATCTTCTTCCGGGACTTCCTGGGCAAAAAGTTTTACTAATTCTAGTTGGAGGTTTGTCAGCGGGGCACCTTCAGGGTTTAATGCTTTCATATTCTATCCTAATTTAAGTGATTTTTAAGTTAAACTCTTATTCGCTCCATATCGTTCCCTCAGCGCACCAGGTTCAGCTCTCCGGAAAAAGTCTCCCGGGTGAAGGCGGTTTCCAGTTGTACCACGTAGACGTACACGCCAATCGGTGCGGCCTTGCCGTTGATCTGCCCGTCCCACTGCAGGTTGCTATCGGAAGACTCAAAAACCAGATTGCCCCAGCGGTCGAATATTTGCAGGGTGTATGTGGCGTTGGGGCAAACCACAAACGGGAAGAAGGTATCGTTGCGCCCATCGGCATTGGGAGAGAAGGCATTGGGCAAATAAGGCGTACAAATGTATTCCGGCTGTATCGTGTAAATGGAGGCGCACCCAAGTGAGTCTGTCACATTCAGCTCTACAACTGCGGGGTAATTGCCCACTTCCAGTACAGCAGACATACAATTGCTGCAACTTAAGGCTTCAGCGGGGCTCCAGGTGTAATTGAAAGCAGGGTCGCCTGATGCACTGAAGGTGTGCGCGCTCCCTTGCTGAATAGTCACCACCGTATCAATGCCTACTACCGGTGCGGGCAGCTCGCGCAGCTCCACAAATATGATGGAGTCGCAACCGTACTGATTGGTAAGCACGACCTGTGTGGAGGTCCCTGCCGGAAATGACATATTGCCCACCATAAACGTCTCACCCTCACATACGGGCGCTTCGATGTAAGTAGTACTAACAGGCCTAAAAGATAGGTTGACCGTGACGATGGAATCACAACCGTCAACGCTTTGCAGTACCTCTTCTCCCGATGGATTGAGCTCATTGTAATTGGTATTCCCGACCGTAATATTGAAGCCACTATTCTGACAGGCTTCCAGGGACAGGGTATCGGTAAGGAATGGGACAAAATTGAGATCAATAGTGACAATAGAATCACAGCCATCAGCAGTGATCATGGCCTCCTGCCCATCGGGATTGGCTTCATTGTAGGTGGTTCCGTTGACCGTTATGCTGTAGCCGCTGTCCTCGCAGACTTCCTGTTGAATGTTTGTACTGAGGAACTCGACGAAGTTGATGTTCACATTGATCAGGGAGTCACAGCCTGAAGCATTTTGCAACAGTACGCTGCCAGACGGGCGGTCCACATCAAAGACTTCCCCATCCACCTCAATACTGTAGCCAGACTCGAAACAAGTAGTCCTGCCCAGGTTAATGGTATCCTGAGGAAGCCAGGTGATTTGCGTAAGCACGATGGAGTCACAGCCATTCGCAGCGGTCAGGGTATCCAGGTATTCGCCCGGCGCGTTCGCAACCCCACCATCCGGAAGTACGACCGGCTCCCCTTCACAAACCGTAAACGCCTGGTCCAAAGTGGAAATACCCTCAGCGATCCGGCAGCCCAATGCAAAGATATTGGCCGCCAGAATGTCGTTGTTGTTAACAATGCTGTTGCCCAGGGATATCTCTCCGGCCCCGTTGGAACACAGGATGCCCACATCGCCCAAGATGATGTCGTTCGTGGCTTCGTCCAGAGCGACCGTAGGTGCACCAGTCACATCATTGGCGAGGATTTCAAAACCCGTGGTTGGCAAACCGGTAAAAACGCCCTGATAAGAGCCCCCCTGATTGAAAAAGCTAAGGCTCCCAAAGGGCCCGTCGAAGATAGAAGAGACGGAGGTTTCCTCCTCGGGGGTATTGGGGTTGATGTTCTGATTGGCCGTGATATAGCCCCATGGGCGGGCTTCGGCCTGAGTGACGATCACCAGGTTACTTTCACAGGCCAGAGACCAGTCTCTGATATTATTGAGCGTCTGTGTGGGTACAGCGGACTCAGTAAGATCGGGCTGCCCAAAAACATCCAGGGTGAGAAACTGCCCTACGAAGATCATATCACAGCCGCAATCGTTGATCGCCTGTACACTGCTAAGGTCTGCCGGGGTGGCACGTTTCAGCTCCAGGTCACAGGAAATGCCATTCTCACCAAATAAAGCCGGGTTTTGCAGCTTGGCCACCAGCCCACCTTCAAAGAAATCCCCATCAAAGGTGTATTCGCAGTTGGCACCAAAGGCACCACAGTAGTCTTGTTTGGACAGGTAACATACCGTAATGACTTCTTCTTCCTGACAGCCACAGTCGTCTTGCGCAAAACCGTTAACAGCAGAGAGCAGTGCCAGAAGCAAGGTGGCCCCAAAAAGTAATCTTCTCATGAGTCAGGGGTGATTTCTCAGCAAGTTAAGTAAAATCCTTTTTCCTGCCTAGAGCCGCTATTCCTACTCTGCCACTTTGCTATTAACGGACATCTTATTCCGTTTCGCCCCAGCGATAACTCTGCAAATCAAGCCCGGCAAGGTCTAGTACGCGATCGGTAACAGTCGCAGCCATTTCCTCAAAAGTTTGGGGACGGCTGTAGAAGGATGGGCTCGCCGGGCAGATAATGCCGCCGGCTTCCGTCACTGCTTTCATATTATTAAGGTGTATGAGGCTGTAGGGCGTATCCCGGGGTACCAGGATGAGGCGGCGGCGTTCTTTCAGCGCAACATCGGCAGCACGTGTGGTGAGGTCGGTCGACACCCCAGTGGCGATGCGCCCCAGCAGGCCCATAGAGCAGGGGCAAATGATCACCGTACCGTAGCGGGCAGAACCGGACGCAAAAGGCGCCATAAAATCCCGCTTATCGTAAAAGGTGAAGGGGTAGCTTTCGTAGCTTTTGTCCCCCAGCTCGTATTCCCAGTTGAACTTGGCGTTATCGCTCATCACAATGCCTACTGCTTCCAGCTGATCCTGCACCTGAACCAGGCGGTCCAGCAGTACTTTGGCGTAAATACTCCCGCTTGAGCCACCGATGCCGATTGCAATTTTATGCTTCATAATTGTAGGTTGGTTGAGGAGTAAAGGATCGAAGCCTACGGATTGTTGCGAGTACTGTAGCGGCTGGCTGTTTTTTGACATAGCGGGGGCGCTTCCGCTATCTTTCCTGATGCTGGAGCGAGTATTTTCGGCTACGTTATGGCCCACCAAACCAAACAGAGGGCAGCCCAACCCTTACAAGTGCAAACCAGCTTGCCGTTTTTTGGGGGCCTGCCCTTGCTTGACAGCAGGAGCCGCTATGCTACGGGGCTCGCTGCCCGCTCCATCCTAAAACTACGGGCTTACCAGGTTGATACTGATATTGGCATAAAAGGGATTGGTGAGGGAGTTGAGCATAGCATACTCCTGATTACCGAAAAAGCCCCGGAAAAATTCATCTCCTCCCGGTAAAGTATCTGCGTTATAGCTCCAGTTAATGCGGTATCCTGCCTGGGCTTGCAGCCATACAAAGCCAGTAAGCTGCCGTTGCCACATCGCCCGCCAGCGCATTTCGCCCCGGCGGATTTCCAGGCTTTGATTGTTCAGCGTTTCAGAAACCCCGTTGATGCGGTAGCTCTGGCCTTCTAACTCAAAGCCAGCAAACAGCATATTGCGCGGGCTTAAGCTGTAGCGCACGTGTGCCCGGGCTGGCAGCAGGCATTCTACCCCCCAGGGGCTGTCTTTTGCGGTCCAGTTGAGCAGGACTACCGGGATATAGTTCATCTCTCCCACCCGATAGGTACGGGACAAGCCTACCGCCCACTGGAAATAGTCGCTTTTCCGCCATCCGAACAGAGCCGCGGCGGAGTAACGCAGGTAGTCCAGGGACTGCATATTATCGAAGGTGTAGTCTCCGCTCAGATCAGCACTTCCCTGAAAAAGGAGGAAGCGGGTTTCGTCAAGTGGCTTGAAAACGGTGGTATTTAGCCCGGCAGTGCGCAGGCCGTTCTGATTGATGGAGCGGGCCACTTCATTGCTGATTTGGTCATCAGGCTCATCAAATTGGTACCGCATATCCCATATGTTGGCTCCTAGTTGGACCACCAGGCTATTGCGCGAATAGACCGGAATATTGGCGACCAGCCGCACGCCCTGCGTGGAATTGATCTGATAGGTCTCCTGAGGCACATCTGCTCCATCTTCAAAGCTACCAATTGCAGAAAAACTGGCATCATAGGACCCTTGAAAGTCATAACCCAGGGAAATCAGCTGCTGAGGGCTAATCCCGATAATTTTGGAGGAGCAATAGGTTTTCACTTCTACATCTCCGAAGTCAAAATCATCAAATTCACCGAAATCCAGGTCATTTTCCTGCGCCGTGCTGTCAGGCGTCTGAGCAAAGAGCCATCCGCATGACATCCACGCGAATAGCAACAACAAGATACGATAAGACATTGCGGTAGTGCTTTTTATAGCGTTGGAATTTCAATCAAGTGCAAAAAATATGCAGGAAACGGAGGGCTCCCTGCATATTGTGACGGGTTATTTGACCCGGGTCCATACATCTGTACGGCCCAGCGCCTTGACACCGATGTACCCCCGGATATCCAAGCTCCCATCTTTTTTCATTTTAATGGTACAGCTGTAGAGGCTACCGCTTAGCGGGTCGTAAATCGTTCCTTCGGTCCATTCATCGTCGCCAGCGTAAACGAAGTCTTTGAGCATCCGATAACCCAGAAGTGGCGTATCCCTCAAAGACTCGTCCGGATTGTTCTTATCCAGTTTGGGCTCCCCTGTTTCCGGGTCAATAGGCTCTTTGAGTTTAACGATGCGGCCGTAGTATTTGCCTGCAATATTCTGGACTTTCACCAGTGCACGGCCATTACTGGGCGCCCATACGCCAATGAGTCGGTCCGCTTCTTTTTGGTCTGCTTTTTTGTCTTGCCCGAAAGCAACCCCCACAGTAAGTATAGCGAGAGAGAAGGTAAGAAATATCGATTTCATCATGATTTTAATTGGTTAAAAGTGGTAATTGGGTGAAAAAATGCGTCATCATACCAACGGGAAACTCCTTTATTTGGTATGGGTTACATCAAACATAAAATCTCCTGAAAAGGTTATCGTGGTGTCCATCATGTCAACGGGAATATTGGCATCAATGACCCACACACATTCCCCGGAGGACAGCAATTCTGATAAGTCCGCTTCATTGGAGACCTGCAGGGTAAGGCTTGACTGGCCCTTGGGCACGGGGTTCAACACTCCCACCTGAATCATGTCGCTGGAACTTGTTACCAATTGCAACACGACATCCGAAAAGGCATCAAAGTTTTGCCCCTCCGGCGCTTTCAATACGGCGGAAGCAAGCGTTGCACTCGTTAGCTCCCCCTCCGCATTCATGGCAGGCGTAAAAGAGGCCTGTGCGGTATTAGGCCCTTGGAAAAGCGGCCCTTCCATGACAAAGGACTGGTCATTCACCGGATACTTGGAGTCCGTTTCCTGCCCACAGGAAGAAAGGAGCACCATGCCAACGACGCCTAATAAGTACGCTGTTCGGAAGAAGATAGAAAGTTTCATATTCTATTTTAGTTCACTCGTATACCCGAGTAATGTTTAGCAATAATACCACGGATAAAAGTATTACTTTTCCTAATTATTTCACAACCGGGAGGTGCATATCCCCGGTAATTTTATTGAAAGCGCAGGACATTAGACTTGGAAAAATCAAGCATTGTCTGTAATTTTATTTTCATTGCCGTACACTTTTAGCTCGGCAAAAAG